>Ga0156517_1206_pt1 | contig 27528 bp, 20 predicted proteins | sample RifOxyB3_FD_111912 | JGI IMG/M metagenome (GOLD analysis project Ga0156517, IMG submission 111912) | Deltaproteobacteria bacterium RIFOXYB12_FULL_58_9 | reverse complement strand
GCAGGGAAGTGTGCCATCGTTGGTCGCGAGATCATAAGCGACAATTCCGCCGCTCGCGTTGCACCCAGATACTGCCCGCAAGACCGCGCGGGTGAGGTCATGGGAGACGTGAAAACGCCAGGTGCCGCACTCCCACGTGGTCACATGCTCTTCTGCGCCGGTACGAGTATTGACGCGATAGAGTTGACGAGAGGTGTCGTACTGCTCCCACCCTCCCGTTGAGTAGTAGAGGTAATCGTCAACAGGCCAGTCAAGGGAACCCTCGGGATGGGCCTGACCGACATCGATCACGGGGCCGCCCTTGATCCCGATCACCGACACGGTGCCGTCAGGTTTGATGAAACCGACCTGCCTGCCACTGGGACTGAGCACGGCGTACCGTGCCAAACCGTCGTAGATCATCTCGCGATTGACCACGACACTGTCACGAATCTCGTGCCGCCAGATCTGTCCAAACCCTCCCCAGAACAGTTCGTCGCAGTTTGACACACACACACCGCTGCTTCCCTGCCCCTGCCAGTGCACTGTGACCGAAATGCCATCCACAGCCTGGGCCGTGGCGGGTGCCATCGCCATCATGCAACACAACATCCAGCGTCTAGTCATGGCAATCACCGTCGCTTCGCAAAAAAGGCCTTCAACATGGCGGCCGATTCGTCAGCGCAAACCCCAGACCGTATCTCGGCGCGATGATTAAGTCGAGCATTCCGAGGGATGTCCATGATCGAACCAACCGCGCCGGCCCGAGGATCGGCTGCTGCAAAAACCAAGCGTTCGAGACGAGCGTTGACAACAGCGCCAGCACACATGGGGCAGGGCTCAAGCGTGACATACAGAGTGCAATCGAACAGGCGCCATCGCTCCAGATGCGCCGCCGCCGACCGAATCGCCAGTATCTCGGCATGGGCCAACGGATCATGGTTCGACTCGCGCAGATTGTGCGCTCGAGAAACGACCACACTACCACAAACAACAATCGCCCCGACCGGAACCTCTCCCTTTTCAGCCGCGGCCCGAGCTTCGACAAGCGCGAGGGCCATGTAGCCCTCGTCGTTCATGAGGACCCTGGCCTATTTGTCTCGGTGTCCTGGGGGGTAGCACCTGACTGGGAGACATAGACGTCTTCGTCCTCAGCAAACATCTCGAGGTAGACATCTTGCGAGCGGAATTGCATGCGGATGAGGTGCTCCATGTAGTCTGGCATGTATTTGACCCAGAGCTTGATGGGCACATCGCGGATCTCAGACATCGTCGGTGAGCGACAAAGACTGAGAATGAAGTCGATCAAATAGCGGACGTTGGTGGCCACTGGACCATTGTATTCTCGATGAGCTCGCTGGGTCAGGACCCGATCTTCATGCATGCTCCGGCCGAGCTCTGACTCGACAAAGTTCTGGAATGTCGAGACGATGATCTCCAGATACACCGTGTCTTCCGCAGTCGACAGAAAATCGTGATACTCGCGCTCAACAGTGTCCGGGTCAAAGCCACGATACTTGAGCAGGCGCAGCGCGTGTCCAGCGGGAGGGCGAGCAAACAGCTCGTCCCAGGGAATTTTGTGGGCGACCTTCAGATTGATGGCGCTGTAAACACCACTGTGGTGCTCAGCCTCCATAACGACACAGGTGCCCGTGGCTTCGATGGCGTCTAGGAGCCGGTTGTGCTCGTGCTCCTCGATGATCACCTTGAGGCCAGCGACATCCGGAATAGAAAGAAGCGGCAGGTCGGTCTCGATGGTGCCACGCTTGATGCTCTTGATCAAACGACGCTCAGCGTGCGCAAATTCCGAAACCATGGTGTCAGGCGAGGACAACAGCTGTTCTCGTCGCACCCCGAGGAGCCGGGCCCGTTCTTCCGCAAGGGCCGTCGCGTTGGCGCGAATGCGGGAAAGGATAAAATCGACGATGCGGCGGCTACCCTTCTCACCGACACGGCGGAACCGCTTGAGTCGACTCAATGCGATTAACCTCTCCGTGGTTCCGATGTCGAGAAGATACATGCCTCCATCGATCGGTGTCTCGCGATAGTAGTCCTCAGGATACGTACGGTAGTGGTTGCATATCTCCTCGATGCGCTTGTTGGTGTAGGTGAGGTGGTCGACGACGAAATCTTTGAGCTGTCCCTTCTCACGGATGGGCACCCAACGAACGGGTGCACCGTGGAATCGGTCGAGAATGTTCCGCCCGACGCGGTCGAGCCAGATTCTCGACATATAGGTGTTGAAATTGATGATCTGCTTGAGCTCGCGTGTGTCGCCAGGCTCAGGTCGATTGATCATCCAGCGCTTGATGATTTGCGCCAACCGATCGCGGTGGACAAAGCTCTCGAGGAACAGCACCACCCCTCCTTTCCTTAATGATACTGACTCGCGAGCGTACCCGTTTTCAGGTGTTGAATGCCAGCGGAAGCGCTCAATCGCTCGAATGGTTGAAGGCGGCAGAATTCGCAAAAAGAACCGCTAGCCCGGTTTCAACTTGAACTGAGCTGACTCATCGATGACGCAGCGCGGCGCGCGCCAGTTGGAGCCAGTTGGAGCGCTGGCGCCGCGCCTGCGTCATTCTGACCAACCCCTAAACCGGATCCCACAAAGACGAAAGCGGTCTAGGTGCCCTTCTTGAGCATCATCCGCTTGGCTTGGTTTGCCACAGCGCTGGGCACGTTCTTCGATTTGGCAATGAGCTTGATGTCGGCCTGTCGCAACACGGTCAAAAATCGCATGGCGGTGGGCTGGGGTGTCTTGGGGTTGTTTACCAGCGCAACTTTCACTCCATACGGCCGCGTCATATCCTTGCTGTTGGCAACGATGCGTAACACCTCGTCGGAGACCGAACGATTCTGGGCGGCCATGAGCACCTCTTGCTCAGTCATTCGGCCACTTCGCACCACAGACGTTGCCACCATACGGTTGTTGTCGCGTATTAGAAGAGTCCTGGCTTCGCGATTGCCGCGCATTGCCAACGCGATCTTCTGCGCCGGATTGAGAGTGTAGACGAGCTGTAACAAGGACAGCCTGCGCTCCTCGGGCATCGGCTCCGTGGACGGCTCCGCCGCTGACTCCTCATCGCGATGGAGAAGAATTTCAGCCTCGGGCGGCAACACGATGTTTGCGACCGCCTCATGCATCTCCGCAGGACTGAGCCGGTTCACCGCCTCGGCGAACTGCGACATGCCTTCATAGATGACACCAGAGCGGACCAAAAAGTCGAAGAGGCGGTCCAGACTCGACCGCAGTATGTGCGGATTCTTTGCGACACCACGAACGACCGCTTCCGAGCGCAAACACCGCTCCTGGTTGCCGGCAATGATTTCCACCACGGCGGCCGGGGCCGCGGCGGCTATGGCTGCGATCGCCCCATCGGGAGCTGTGCGGGCCAACACCAACTTCTGCAACATGTCAGGGCGACCGACGAGATGCGGCGCAATAACCTCGTACACCACCTTGGGCAAGTCAGCGTCCAACGCCGGCCCAAGAATCTTTTCGGGGAGTTTGGCCAATCCCTCCACCGCGCTCGCCGCGATCTTTTCATCGGCGTCCAGCGCCAAACCGCTCATCACCACCACCATTTCGAATGGCGGCAGCGGTGCCATACCTTTGGCTGCCATCATCCGCATGGGCATGGGCGAGGTTGGATCGAGGTGCTTGCGCGCCTGTTGCGATAGAACGTCAAGAAGCTCGGCTTGACTCATGCTCGCGCTCCCCGCGGATTGCGCCCGTGTATGATCCGCAAACCCTCCAGGGTCAAATAGTCATCAACGGCCTCAATCACCTGAGTACATCCGGCAATCAGCGATGCGAGACCTCCGGTGGCGATCACCCTCACCTCAAATGACAGTTCGGCGCGCATCCGCGACACCATGCCGTCCACCAGGCCCGCGTAGCCATACAAGATTCCTGACTGCATACTCGCGATCGTGGTCTTTCCCACGGCCGAGGGGGGCAAGACCAGATCGACGCGGGGAAGCTTGGCCGCGCGCTCAAACAACGCATCGGCTGCGATCTTCACACCTGGGGCAATGGCACCGCCCATGTATTCACCCCGGGGTGATACCAAATCAAAGGTCGTCGCCGTGCCAAAATCGACGACGATGACCCCATGTGGACCACCTGGCTCATCACGAAAACGCTCATACGCAGCCACGCCGTTGACAATTCGATCGGCACCAACCTCCCGCGGATTGTCATAGAGAACCGGCATGCCCGTCTTGACGCCAGGCTCGACGAGAAGGGGCTCGACTCCGGTTCTGCGAACCACCATGCGCTTGAGCACCTCGGACAGCGGCGGCACCACTGACGCAATGACGACCGCACCCACTTCATGTAGATTGATACCGGCGTCCTTGAGAAGAAGGTCGAGGAGAACACCATACTCGTCCTCCGTTCGCCGGTGGTCAGTCGACAGACGAAAATCTGCGACCAACGTGGCCTCTTTGTAGGTGCCGACCGAGATGTGGGTATTGCCGATGTCGATGGCCAAAAGCATCGCCATTTCCTATCTGGTCTGCGGGGGCAACCGCAACTGTCGAAACCACCAATCGCCACAAGCATGGCCGAATGCTTGCCCTGTCCCCCCCGTGTGGCCTAATCAAGACTGATGCGCTTCCTGCTCCCAACGTTGCTTCTCGCCTGCGCGAACCCAACAGCGGCAACCACAGAGTCGCACGAAGCGCAGGCGCGATCGCGCTTCACCCGCGGTATGGAGGCTCTACAGGAGGGCAGAGTTGACGTCGCCCGACGAGCGTTTGCCAAAGCCGCCGAGCTCGCCCCCGAGTGGGGACTTGCCTACTTGGAATGGGGACTCATCGAGAAAAGTATTGATCCTCACACCGCCGTTGCCCGCGATTGCTTGGAGAAGGCAGCCAAGCTCTCCCCCGACAACGCCCGGGCGCGATATCAACTGGGGTTGCTCTACCAGCAATTGGCGCGACACAACGATGCAATCAATGAGCTAACAGCTGCCCTGGCACTGCGGCCACAAATGCTCGATGCGCAGTTTCGACTCGCCACCGCGCACCAGGATGCCGGCCACCTCGAGGCTGCCATTGAGGGTTTTCGTGAGGTGCTCGGCGACCAACGGCACCACAGTGGCGCCCTCGCTGCCCTGGCCGCGCTTTTTGAGAAGTCTGGAGATCTGAGCGAGGCAGAACGCGCTTTGGTCGCGCTCGCCCAAAAACAGCCTCACCTTGCCTACAATCATTACCGCCTCGCGCAATTCTACGAACGCGTCGGTGAGACCAAGAAGGCCCGCAGAGCCTATTCGCGTGCCAATTCCCTGGATCCGCGTCCACAACGAAGAATGCGCGAATTACGTTAGACCGCTTTCGTCTTTATGGGATCGGATCTTTAGGACGGTAAGAATGACGCAGGCGCGGCGCCAGCGCTCCCAACTGGCTCCCAACTGGCGCGCGCCGCGCTGCGTCATCGATGAGTCAGCTCAGTTCAAGTTGAAACCGGTCTAGCGTTCTTTGCGTGGGCCAACAGACTCTTCGCTCATGTGTGGCCGAACAACTATCCGAGCATCAAACGACAGGCCCAAACCGAAGCGACGGCGCCCGCAACATCGGCGGCCAAACACGCGGCCAAGGTATGGCGTACTCTGTGCACACCGACGGCACCGAAGTAGACAGCAAGAACATAAAATGTGGTCTCGGTGCTCCCTTGCATGGTGCTGACGATTTGACCGATGAGGGAGTCGGGCCCGTGCGCCTTCATCGCTTCTGCCGCCACACCATAGGCACCGCTACCCGACAACGGCCGCAACAATGCCATGGGTAAGGTTTCGGCGGGCATGCCAATCAGGTTTGTGACGGGAGAAATCAGATCAACCATGAGGTCGAGGCCTCCAGACGCACGCAGCATGCCAACGGCCGCGAGGATGGCGACCAGGTACGGGATGATACGCAGCGCAATCTGAAAACCTTCGCGGCCACCTTCCACAACGACATCATAAACCTGGACGCCGCGGAGCACGCCATAGAGTAGGATGCCGCCAATGATAAACAACAGGGGCCACTGCGAAACTGCAGTCTTGAAGCTACCGAAGATCCCCACCGCCTCGCCATTTTCGATTACCTCGCTGCGAGCAGCGAACGCATACGCGAAGGCTGCCACAACTGCGATCAACAACACCCAACCGATGACAGAAGCGAAAGGCGATGCTCGGGTGCCATCACCGTCAATCGCCACTTCGACTTCGGAGGTGTCGGGGGCCTTTGTGGCGTCGTCCACGACGGCGACCGCAGCGTCTTTGCCGAGGTCCTTGGGCGCAGCGAACACAGGCAACCTCTGAAGAGACTTGGCAGCAATGATCGCGACGATCGTCGACACAGACGTCGCAACGAGGGTCGTAAAGAAGATTGAACCCGGCGCGCTGGCGCCCAGCGAGGCGCGCAGACCGATGACGCCGCTCGGAATCAATGCCAGATTGGAGGTGTTGATCGCCAAGAACAGTGCCATCGAATCGGATGCAGTGCCTTTTTGTTTGTTGAGCTTGTTGAGCTCAATGATCGCCTTGATTCCAAATGGGGTCGCCGCATTGGCGAGCCCCAACATGTTGGAGGTCATATTGAGGATCATCATCCCCATGGCCGGGTGATCCGGAGGGACTCCGGGGAACAGCCAAACGAGGACCGGCCGCAACACTCGAGTCACGGATCGGAGCAGACCGCCACGCTGGATCACCTGCATGAGTCCCAGAAAGAGGGCCATCACTCCGACCAGACCAATGGCGAGCTCAACCGCATCTCCGGCCGACTTCGTCGACGCCAGCGCCACCTCATTGAGCTGGCCTGTAAGCGCACCACAGATGAGCGCGCCGATAATCATAGCGACCCAGATTCCGTTCATCATGATGCGTCGATTATCCTTGAGATCGGGACCGTTGGCCAAAAACGGGCACCCCGCGGCGAAAAAAGGATCTCGGCGAGGGCCGCAGGATCAACGGATCAGGAGCAACCGCTGGTGCTGCCACAATTTGAGCATTTGTAGCAAGCGCCATTGCGGACCATCAGCGAGCCGCAGTCGACGCACGTAGGAGCATCCGCCTGGTTGGAGAAGACGATCTTCTCCCGGGCCCGGGCGGCAGCCGTGGGTGATTCCATCGTTTGCATGACGTTGGAGCTGAGATTCACCGCCGGGGGCGCTGGAATGTCCTTCGCGGTGAGGAACTTGAGCCCCAACCAACGGAAGATGTAATCCGTGATCGACTTGGCGATGGGAATGTCGCGATTGCCCGTGAAGCCCGAGGGCTCGTAACGGGTGTGTGAAAACTTGTCGCACAGAACCTTGAGCGGCACTCCGTATTGCAACGCCAAAGAGATCGCGGTGGCAAGAGAATCCATCAACCCCGAAATGGTCGAGCCTTCTTTGCTCATGGTGATGAATACCTCACCGGGCAGGCCGTCTTCGTAGAGGCCGACCGTGATGTATCCCTCGTGACCCGCAATAGAGAACTTGTGGGTGATCGCCACACGCTCGTCCGACAAGCGACGTCGTGCGGGCTGCACCCCGGTGTTCTTGTCAACTGCGCCCTTGGCACTGGTATTTAGGGGCTGCGAGCGCTTGCAATTATCACGATAGAGAGCGATCGACTTGATCCCAAGCTTCCAGGCGTCCGTGTAAACACGCGAGATTTCCTCTGCGGTCGCCTCCTCCGCCAAATTGACTGTCTTCGAGATTGCACCGGAAATGAACGGCTGCACCGCTGCCATCATACGCACGTGGCCCATTGGCGATATGCTGCGCTTGCCATTGAGCGGTTTGAAGGCGCAGTCGAACACCTCGAGGTGTTCTGGCTCGAGGTAAGGTGCTCCCTCGATTGTCTCCTCCTTCTCGAGGTGGTCGAGAATCGCAGCCTTGTGCCCGTTGGTGAATCCCATCCGGTCAAGGGCTTCAGGCACTGTGCCATTGACGATCTTCAACAGGCCGCCGCCCACCAACTTCTTGTATTTGATGAGCGAGATGTCTGGCTCGATCCCAGTGGTATCGCAGTCCATCATGAAGCCGATGGTGCCTGTCGGCGCCAACACCGTCGCCTGAGCGTTGCGATAACCGTGTCTCTCGCCCAAGGCCAAGGCATCGTCCCAGGCTGCAGCCGACGCCGAAAAGAGCGACGGGGGGACCTGATCTTCATCAATGCCACTGAGGGAATCCCGGTGCATGGCAATGACGTCCAGCATCGATTCCCGATTTTCCTCGTACCCCTCAAACGCGCCTTTGACTTTGGCGAGGCGCGCGCTCTGAGCGTAGGCCTCACCCGTCATCAGAGCCGTGACGACGGCCGCGTAAGCGCGTCCACCGTCGGAGTCGTATGGGAGCCCCCTCGACATGAGCAACGCCCCAAGGTTGGCATAACCCAACCCCAAGGGGCGGAATCGGCGCGAATTGCGGCCGATCTTTTCCGTAGGGTAGCCGGCGTTGTCGATGACGACTTCTTGCGCAGTGAAGACCACGTCGACAGCGTGCTTGAAACCCTCAACGTTGAAATCGCCCGACACGTCTCTGAACTTCATCAAGTTCAAGGATGCCAAGTTGCAGGCTGAGTCATTGAGGAACATGTACTCGCTGCACGGATTCGAGCCGTAGATTCTGTCGGTCGCTTTGCAGGTGTGCCATTTGTTGATCGTGGAATCGAACTGCAGGCCAGGATCACCACAAAGATGTGTTGCCTCCGCAATCGACTGCATCAATCGCTTGGCTTCGAACGATCCCGCCACAGCCCCATCGACTCGGTTGATCGTCTTCCAAACACCGTCGCTCTCAACCGCATGCATGAACTCGTCGTTGACGCGCACCGAGTTGTTCGAGTTCTGGAAGAAGACCGATCCATAGGCCTCACCGTCAACGGCACCATCATAGCCCGCATCGATGAGCGCCCAGGCCTTCTTCTCTTCTTTGGCTTTGCAGTTAATGAAGATCTCAATATCGGGATGATCGATGTTGAGGATGACCATCTTGGCCGCACGACGGGTCTTGCCACCACTCTTGATGACTCCGGCAAACGCGTCGTAGCCCTTCATGAAACTGACCGGCCCCGAGGCCAAACCGCCCCCAGCAAGCAGCTCCGTGCTGCCACGCAACGGCGACAGGTTGGTTCCCGTACCCGAGCCAAACTTGAACAGCCGGCCTTCGGTCTTCGACAACTCGAGGATCGAGTCCATCGTGTCTTCGACGGAGTTGATAAAACACGCCGAGCACTGTGGATGTGTTTCAACACCGACGTTAAACCACACTGGGCTGTTAAAGGCGGCGTATTGATGAAGAAGCAAGTACTTCAGCTCGTCACGAAACGCTTCAACATCGGCCACCTTGGCGAAATAGTTACCTTCGTCGGCCCACCGAGCGATCGTATCGACAACACGACCGACAAGTTGGCGAACGCTGAACTCACGCTCCTTGGTGCCCAACACCCCGCGGAAGTACTTCGAGACAACCACATTGGTTGCCAATTGGCTCCAGGATGCGGGGATCTCGACATTCTTCTGCTCGAAGATGATCTGACCCTTGCCGCCACTTATCACCGCCGAGCGCGTCTCCCACTCGACCTGATCAAACGGATCAACGCCAGCGGTGGTCCACCGCCTCGGCATGGTCAAACCAAATGGCAACGTTCCGCTGATCTGGTCTCCAATCCTGTTCTTCCTCTTGGATCGACGTGAGTCGCTCGCTCCCCCATAACCGAGAGGCTCACTTGCCTGTCTCGACTCCGACTCCTGCATTACCATATCCTCCTGAGAAGAGAAAACTTTGCCAAAACCCCTTGCGCACGGGGCCTAAAAACATCCCACATAGACCGAATTCTCCTGCAAAGCCGAAGGACACGTTTTGGACGAGGCCGTACCTTTGGTCAAGCCCAATTCACCACGGCCCAACTGCCAAACTGCCAATGCCCCGTTTTCCTTGCGATTCATAAACACGATGAAAAATCCTGTCCCGCCTCCACGCCGCCATAAGTGCAAGGCAGCTTGGCGCAATATATTGCAGTGTAGTGTTGTGTGCGCCGCCCACCGTAATGTTGTTGCGGCGTGTCGTCAAACAAATCGCATGGTACCCACAGCTCTGTCGCACGTGCATCTGCGCCCACAAGTTACCGCCAACCTCTGCAGGGCAATGGCCTCAGCTTTTTGACTGACGTTTCCCCTTGGCACACAATGGTCTCAACGCTTTGAGATCCTCAATTCGTTGCCACATGTTGCTCTCGATCCGCGGCAACGATCAGCAGGCGATCGATAGCGGCTCTGCGCAATTCAAAGGGCGAGATGGACAAAAAAAGTTGGCCAAAAAAGTACGTTTGTCTCGCGAAACCCGGAATTGACGGGAAACGATCCTGAAAATCCAAAATTCAGGTCAACGTGGGGACGCCCGCAAGGGCCCAACGGCTCACCGATCACGGCGGCTCGCCGATCACGGCGGCTCACCGATCACGATGGGGCTTGAAACGATCCATTCGCGGCCGTTTCTCATCGGCTCGGCGTCTCGCCTCATCGAGCTTGTCCCATACTCTCTGACGATGCTCGTCTCTCCTCTGACCAACCTTGGCACGCACTTCAGTGCGCACAGCGACCGATTTCTCCGACACGGCCGGCGCTCGCGCTCTTGTCCGCAAACCAATGGAACCCGGTGGTACCTGCCTTGAGCCCCGCTCCAGGGGCGACGGTCCCACCGCGCTCACAGAGTTCTCGACATCCATACGGCCAATCCTACGTTTGGCATCAGCTTGTGCCGCGCGCGGCCTCGCCTCAACCTTGGACTCGTCGTCTTCCATTGGCGACAGGGGTGATCGGGTAGCCATGGCCGAATCGTAGCCTTCATGAGCAAAACTATCCAACCTTAATACACGATCCAACCTTATATAGTGCAGATCCGCGAAATTCTGATTGCTGGGGGACAAAAGCCCGGATTTCACCTTTACAACCCAGGCAAGGATCGGGTAGCAAGCCCACGAAATAGAATCAATCAAAACGCCAATGTTGTGAGGTTAGGCTTATGCAGAAACTTCGGATGACTCTTGCCGTTTTCTTGTTCGTGGCCACCGCCGCGTGCGGCAGCAAAAATGGTGGACCCACCAAAATCCCTACCGGTGGTGACTACGTCGGGGGTGACAGCAACAACCAACCCCACTGCGGCAACCGCATCATCGAAGGTTTAGAGGTCTGTGACCTCGACAACCTCGCCGAGGAAACATGCTCATCCCAAGGCAGCGCCGGCACCGGCCTCACCTGCGCCGCAGACTGCATGAGTTTTAACACCAGCCTTTGCTCGACAACGAGCGTTTGCGGCAACAGCCGCATTGATGGCAATGAAAGGTGCGACGGCACTCTCCTCGACGGCGAGACCTGCGGTTCACTGGGTTTCTCGGGCGGTCTCCTCAGGTGCGCAGACGGCTGCATGGCCTTTGATACAAGCATGTGCACCGTCTCCTCCCAATGTGGCAACAACACACGTGAGGGTGGCGAGGTTTGTGATGGCACCGATCTCGCCGACAACAGTTGTCTCGACTTCGATTTCGATGGCGGCACTCTCGCCTGCAAACGCGACTGCGGCGGTTTCAACTTCGATGCCTGCGTCGGCCAAAATGAGTGCGGTAACAACACCCTTGAGCCACCCGAGGTCTGTGACGGCTCACGACTCGACAACAAGACATGCCGCTCACTCGGGTACTCGGCCGGCATCCTCGGATGCAACAGCGATTGCATGGCATTCGACACGACAGCGTGCACGACCGACGCCGTATGCGGCGACGACACCGTCGAAGGCCCTGAGTTATGCGACGGAATGGACCTCGCCGACAAGTCCTGCAGCGATTTTGGCTTCACCGGTGGCCGTCTCGATTGCGCCGCCAACTGTTTGAGTTTCGTGACCCATGGCTGCACCGCTATTGATTGTGGCAACAATACCATCGAGCCCGGTGAGCTCTGCGATGGCACTGCCCTCGGTAGGGAAACCTGTGCCACCCAAGGCTTTATCCAAGGCAATCTCGCCTGTGCGGCCAATTGTTTGGGTTTCAATACCACCGGCTGCAGTGGCACCGCCGTGTGCGGTGATGACAACGCTGAAGGTCGTGAGCTTTGCGATGGCGAAGATCTCGCCGGCCAATCCTGCGTCAGCCTCGGTTTTCGTAGCGGCACACTCGCCTGCAATCCCGAGTGCACAGGTTTTGACACCACAGCTTGTGTCGGTGAGCAGCGCACGTGTGGCAACGAGGTCGCTGACGGGCTAGAGATATGTGACGGCGACGATTGGGCAGCCGGTCCCGATTGCTCTGCCTTCGGCATGGGCACTGGCGTCGCCACCTGCAGCGCAGCCTGCACACCGCTTTTCACAAACTGTCAAGTGACGGATCTCTGCGCAGCACAGAATTGGTACGATGACGGCGTCTGCGATGCCTGCGAGCTTCTCGGGGGCACTGTCGACGGGGATTGTACCCGCCTGTGCAATCAGGCCGACGGTGAATGTGCGGAGTATTTCGATTCGCTCACCAACGTATGGACCTGCCAACACTTGGGTCTGCACGATCCCGACTGTGGAGATTGTGGCAACAACGCCGTGGAAGGGGCCGAGCTTTGCGACGGAACGGACCCTGGCCAGTACCTGTGCGAGGATTATGGTTATGTCGGAGGCGACATCGGCTGCAAAGACGACTGCACCCCCAATTTCACCACGTGTGTGCCGCCCATCTGTGGCGATGACGCCGCTGAAGGTTGGGAGCCATGCGATGGTGTTGACGTGCGCGGATACGGGTGTGAGGACGCAGGCTTCTCCGGCGGTGAGCTCCGCTGCCTGCCTGGCTGCGAATACTTTGATTTCAGTGCCTGCACAGAAAGCCAATGCAACAATGGCAGCCTCGAGACGGGTGAGCTCTGCGATGGTGCACTCCTCGACGGATACGGATGTGATGTCCTCGGTCTTGGCGGCACGGGTCTCGCCTGCGCGGCCGGGTGTGCGAAGTTGGATGTCACGGCCTGTTCGGCTGCTCCAGTGATTGGCACATGCGGCGATGGCATCCTCAACGGTCTCGAGCTCTGCGAGGACGACGAGTTCGCCTTTGGCACCGATGCTTGTGCCGATTCTGACCTCGGTGATGGAACCCTCACTTGTGTCGGCTGCATGCCGAGCTTTGCCGGTTGTGCGACCGCCGACTTCTGTGCGGCGCAAGAGTACTACAACGACGGCTATTGCGACGCCTGCGAGCTGCTCGGCGGCACCGTCGATCCAGACTGCACCGACCTATGTGGTGTAGCCGATGGGGTCTGCGTCGAATACTTCGACAGTGCTGTCAATGCTTGGACCTGCCGGCATCTCGGACTCGTGGATCCCGACTGCGGCCGTTGCGGCAACGACATCATGGAAGCATCGGAGATCTGCGACGGCGACGACAGCGGCGGTTATGGTTGCGTCGACTTTGGCTTCACCGGTGGCGAGCTCGGGTGCCGCGCCGATTGTACGCCTGATTTTTCCGCCTGCACCGCCACCACCTGCGGCAGCAACACCGTCGAAGGCGAGGAAGTCTGCGATGGAACAGACCTCAAGGATGTCACTTGCCAGATTCTCGGCTTCTCCGGCGGCGACCTCGGTTGTGCAGAAGACTGCAGCGCCTATGACCTCTCCAATTGCACCAGCGTCGGCTGCGGCAACGACGAAATCGAGCCCGGCGAGTTGTGTGACGGCGTCGATCTCGGAGGCCAGAGCTGCTCTGCGCTTGGCTTCTCCGGTGGCGACCTGGCCTGTTCGGGCGGCTGCGACGCCTTCGTCACGGATGGTTGCACTGGCGTTTCGTTGTGCGGCGATGGCATCCGCAACGGTGACGAAATCTGCGATGGTGATGAGTGGTACGTCGGCCCCGATTGCGAATCCTTCAACATGGGTGCCGGCACCGCAGCTTGCACCATCGGCTGCACGGCTGACTTTTCCGACTGCGACATCAGTGACCTGTGTGAAGCCAACAACTGGTACAACGACGATTGGTGTGACGCCTGCGACCTCATGGGCGGTGTGGTCGACCCTGACTGCGGCATCGTCTGCGCCAGTGACGGATACTGCGCCGACCTCTTTGACTCCATCACTGGAGTATGGACCTGCCAGCACCTCGGCCTCGTGGACCCAGATTGCGGCACCTGCGGCAACAATGTCCTCGAAGGTAACGAGTATTGCGACAGCGACCAACTTGGCGGCGAGAGCTGTGAGGCATGGGGATTCTCCGACGGCACACTGGATTGCGCCGCCGATTGCACCTTGAACTTCAACGGATGCGGCGTCGTTCAATGCGGAAATGATCAGATCGAAGCGGGCGAGTTGTGTGACGGCACCGCCGTTAACGGCTTGACCTGTGTCGATTTTGGTTTCGGAAATGGCACTGTGATTTGCGACAGCTCCTGCGATGGATACAACACCGCGGGTTGTTTTGGTGCCATTGCCACATCCTGCGGTGACGGCATCGCCAACGGTCTCGAGTTCTGCGACGGCGACGACTGGTTGGTCGATTCGTCCTGCGCCGGCCTCGATCTCGGAACAGGCACCATCGGCTGCACCGAGACGTGCACCCTCGACCTCACCACTTGCTCAGAGCCTGACTTCTGCGCTGCTCAAGGCTGGTACGGGGATGGGTTCTGCGATGCCTGTGAGCTGATGGGCGGCAGCGTCGATGCCGACTGCTACGACTTGTGTGAGGTCTCCGACAGTTCCTGCGCCAACTATTTTGATGCCCGTGTCCACGTATGGACCTGCGGCCACCTTGGGCTCGAGGACCCCGACTGCGGTACTTGCGGCAATAACATCCTCGAGGGTGGCGAGATCTGTGACTCCGGCCAGATTGACGACCTCACATGCACCGATTTCTACTTCGGCAGTGGCAACCTCAGCTGCACCAGCACCTGTGTGCCCGACTTCACAGCATGTGCTTCGGCAACCTGTGGGGACAACAACGCTGAAGGTGGTGAAATCTGCGACGGCACCGACCTCTCTGGCATCACCTGCCAGGACCTCGGCTACGTGAGCGGTACCCCGACTTGCCTAGAGGATTGCAACGGTTTCGACGAGTCCACCTGTTCTAACGGCGAATGGGCGTGTAATTCCGACTATTATGGAACCGACGACGGTTGCGATTGCGGGTGCGGAGTTGCCGACCCCGACTGTGCTGATGCCACCGTCGACTCATGCAGGTTCTGCGGCAATGATGGATCATGCGGCAGGCTCGACTGCTCCAACATCAATCCCACCAACAACGCCGTCTGCGCGCAGGACACCGGGGAGTGGCTGTGCCCCTTGAGCTATTACGGCAGCGACGACGGCTGTGATTGCGGTTGCGGCATCGTCGACCCCGATTGCAACGATGCAACGGCTGCTTCGTGCGTCTACTGCGACTGGGAAGGATCCTGCGGCATGGACGATTGCTCCAACATCGCAGCCGACGACAGCAGCGTTTGTGCTTGGACCTGCGATCCCGACTTCTATGGGACCGACGATGGTTGCGACTGTGGATGTGGCATCGTCGATCCCGATTGCACCGATGCGACGTCCACATCGTGTGACTGGTGCAACTGGATCGGTTCCTGCGGCACCAGCGACTGTTCGACAATCGACGACAGCAACAACAGTATCTGCGACTAACCCGGCTCCTTGCGTCAGCTGCGCACTGCTGTGGTGCGCGGCGGCGCGACGAGACCAGCCGGGACAGTTGCGCTCTTCACACTCACTTGCAATCCGCGCTCCCGCGCCAGTCGGCAGATCCCCACCGCCCCTAGATTCACCACCCCGGCGCCGCGGACCAAGTTTGGATCCTGCCACATCTCCCACTCGTGCTTGACGATCGCGGTCAATCCTATTCCCACCCGCCCAGCATCCGCCGTGACGAGACCGATAAACGCCTGGGCATATCCGCCGCGCAAACCGGGCGCGAATTGGTGAATCCGCAAGAGCTCGCGTAGCTGTTGAATCTCACCTGTTAGGTAGAGTCCCAAACACCAAACACGAAAGACGTTGAATATTTGATGGAAAAACAGAGCGGGATCTGTCACCACCTCGAACAAACGGTTTGCCAGCGGTAAATCGCCGAGCGCCACCGCCGCATACAACGCTTCTGCTGAGGCCATCGCCCGACCGCCAATGATGTCCGAGTTCTTGTCGAGTCGATATTTTCCCGCGCGAAGCTCTCGATGCAATTCCAGCATGAGATCGATCCCCTGGAGAATGTCATCTCTCCATGGCCCCTCGTCGCGGTCAATGAATAGACGACAGTGCGCCCGTGCCGCCAGACGGTCGAAGAGGCCACCGTAGAGATCTGGACTGGGAAGCTGACTCTGTATGTCGTCGAGCTCAAGAACAATGGCGCGTCCTCGATCACGCTCCGCCACCGCCGTGCGCTCGAGCTCGGCAAGTTGCTCACGCACGTCTTGAACCTCACCTCGCAGCCGCAGAACCTCAGATTCACGATCCTCAATCTGAATCGACAACTTGGCGCGGTCCCGGCGCAACCGCCTTTGAATGGCACCGGGGCCCACCCGCTCCATCTCGGTTTTGAAATCCTCGCTGCGTTTTCGCAGACCGCCGATCTCCTGGTGCAACGTCGCGATACGCATGTTGTGCTCAGTGAGAACCGTGGCAGCCTTGGCTGCCCCCGCTTCGGCCGCTAGTTGCGCCGCTTTTGAGTGATTGACACGCTGCAGGAGACTCGAAAGCTCAGCGTCGACCGCTGTTGCCCTCACCTTCGCCTGCAGCAGCTCGGCCTGCATCCGCGGAACATCCACCTCGAGGTCCGCGAGCAATCCCAACGCGAATGCTTCGCTCAGCTCCATCTCACCTTCATCTTCCGTCTTTGTGCCATGATGCTCCATCCAGAGGTCTTGCACCACTGCCACGGTGCTGCTACAGGGCCGTAGTCGATGGCCATGTTAGCACAACGTTGGACACAGATTCTTCTGTTCGTGGCAATTGCGTCCGCAGCCGTGCCGGCCTGCGATGACCCCTGCCTAGAGCTCTCCCGTGATATCTGCCGATGTGAGCGTACGGAGTACGATCAACAAGCATGTATTCAACGGGTCGAAGCGGTGGCCCTCGAGGCGGAGCCAACTGGGGGTGAGGAGGAATGTTGTGCGCAGCTCCGAGAAAGCTGCACGTGCGACGGACTTGCGGCGGGTGATCTCGCCGCATGCGGCCTCGCCCAAGAGGAAGAGGGCACTTTGGAACGTCAGTGCCTAGTCCCTGAATCTCTGGCCCCAACCAACTGAGGGGTGGAGGGAGGAGCGGCAGCGTGCTAAGACGCAATGCCGTCGCATGGCCACACCCCTGAAAAAGAAGCGGAAGTCGCGCAGACGAAGACTTCCATTGAAGTTTGATCTGCGTAAGGCGATGTTCGCCCTGCCCAACCTCTTCACCCTGTCGTCGGTGTTCTGTGGTTTCTACGCGGTCGTACTGACATCACAGGACCAGAGCCCGCAACAGTTGTACCGAGCCTGCCTTGCGGTTTGCTTTGGTGTTTTCTTTGACATGGCCGATGGCCGTGTCGCGAGATTGACACGCACACAATCGGCGTTTGGCGTCCAACTCGACTCTCTCGCCGACCTCGTCACATTCGGAGTTGCGCCCGCCCTCATCGTTTTCCACTGGGGGCTCTCAGAGATGGGCCTGGCTGGAGCGTTGATCGGCTTCATCTACGTCGGCTGCGGAGCCATTCGGCTCGCGCGGTTCAATGTGCTGGCTGAACGGACCCCAGGAACCATGAAATATTTCATCGGCGTTCCGATTCCATTGGCAGCCGGGGTTCTCATTTCGCTCGTGATGTTTCATCAGCGCGCATTTGACGCACCCGTCAGCCGCACACTCAGCATAGTCGCTCTGGTTCTCATTGTTTCCTACTTGATGATCTCCAATGTGAGGTACCGCACCTTCAAAGATCTCAAGCTCACCCGCAAGAGCATGACGCTGGTTTTCACCCTGATGGTGCTGTTCGCCGTCATCTGGACGCGCATACGCCCCACATTTGCGGTGCTGGCGTTTTCTTGGGGATACCTAACACTCGGCCTCATCGAAGAGGTCGTGTTCTTTCGTCGGCGACAGCACATCGCAGCCGCTGCACCGATCGACGACGCTATCACCTCAACCCAGGATGCCGTCCAACGGGAAGACAGCCCATGAATCGAAACAAGCTCCTCGCCGGCTTAACACGCCTGGCCGCTCCAGAATCAGCTCCTTTTGATGAACTCGAAACTCGCAATGCTCTGGTTGAATGGCTGACCGAGCTCAAGTTCCCATTTGAGGTCGATCGTTTTGGTAACACGCTGGTTCGCATTCGACACGGACACCCACGGCGACAAGTTGCCTTCGTGGCCCATCTCGATCATCCTGCCTTCAGGGTCATGTCCGTGAAGGGGCCACTCGTCACCTGCCGCGCCGAAGGGGGGGTTCCCGCCCGTGGCGTGCGTGGCGCGAAGGTGGTCTTCCCGAAAACAGCAGAGGGTCCGGTGTTGGGAACGATCGACTCCGTGAAGACCAAAGGTGGCGACCGGCCGCGAACCGATGTTGCAACCGTTCGCATCGGTGCACGTGTCCCACCGCCGAAGATTGGCGAGTTTGGCGTCTTCTCTATTCCCGCGTTGAAACGCGCCGGCAATCGTCTCAAGATGCGCGCCGCCGACGACCTGGCCGGTGTTGCGGCGATCGTTGGCGGCCTGGCAGATCTCAGCAAGGGCAGCAATCCAGTTGATGTCACCGCCATGTTCACCCGTGCTGAGGAGGTGGGTTTTCACGGCAGCATTGCCCTTGCCATCGAAGGCAAGATCCCACGAGACACAACGATCGTCTCGGTCGAGTGCAGCGAAGCAAACGACAACATCAAGCTCGGCAAAGGACCTGTCGTTCGTCTGGGCGATCGCAGCGGGCCATTTGCTCCGCAGAGCTGTGCCCTTGTGCGAGGTGCAGCCGAGAACACAAAGAAGCTGACCTTCCAGAAGGCGATGTTGACCGGTGGCAGCTGCGAAGCCACAGCGTTCACCGTTTTCGGGTTCGACGCTGCAGGCATCGCGTTGCCGCTCCTGTGTTACCACAACCAGGGGCCCCGCGGTGTTGCCGCTGAGGAAATCGATCTCCGCGACCTCGAGGGCGCGGTGCAGCTCATCGTCGCCACGGCAGAGCGTGCTGGCGCCGGCGTCGAGGACCTCGATCTTCTGCGCAACGAGCTGGTGTTGTCATCCACCGATGGTCGTGAACGTCTGCGTGAGCCGATCGATCCGATCACGGGATATCCACGGGCTGCTCGGTTCTAGATTCCGACCCGGAACAACCTGCTGCTTCCGCCCCCCAAAAAAAAGATCACAAAAAGTACGTGCCGTCTGTTCCCTCACGCTCGCTCAGCACAGTTAGCAACGCGACGGACGTTGTCGTGTCAGACGATTTTGCAACCGTGACGTGGGACATCGGACCCATGACGATTTGTGGTGCGACGATGAAAGGAAACAAAAAAAGGGCAGCCAGCGGCTGCCCTTTTGTACTGCTAGCTCTAGAAGCTTACTTCTTCTTCTTAGCTACTTTCTTCTTGGCCACTTTCTTCGCGGCCTTCTTCGTCACTTTCTTCTTTGCTTTCTTCTTTGCTGCCATTGCCAACCTCCAATAAGGGTGTTCAGATTTGTGAATCTTAGTTTTGGTATTTCAAAGTGTCAACGGTTTTTCTTCACTACGTCGGTCCTTTCGCAAGGGCCCCGAACGACTCTCGAAGGCAAGTGATGACCGACAAGCAGCACCGTTTCTCCCTTCGCACCAACCTTTCTCCGTGTGGCGACCAACCGCGAGCCATTGCCGAGCTGATCAACGGGTTCGAGAACGGACAAAACCGCCAGACACTCCTCGGCGTGACTGGCTCCGGAAAAACTTTCACGGCCGCCAAAGTCATTGATGCGCTGCAATTGCCAACCTTGGTAGTTGCTCACAACAAAACCCTTGCCGCACAACTCTACGGCGAATTCCGCGATCTCTTCCCCGAAAGTGCCGTTGACTATTTTGTTTCCTACTATGACTACTACCAGCCTGAAGCCTACGTTCCGTCGTCAGACACCTATATAGACAAGGATGCGACCATCAACGACGCCATCGATCGCATGCGCCACGCTGCCACACGATCCCTTTTTGAGCGCAACGATGTCATCATTGTCGCGAGCGTCTCCTGCATCTATGGCCTCGGTTCAGCTGAGGCCTACTACGACATGCTGGTATTTTTGCAGACGGGTGACACCATCGACCGCGATGTCGTGCTGCGCAAGCTGACCGATATCCAGTACGAACGCAACGACATCGATTTCCATCGTGGCACCTTCCGGGTGCGAGGGGATGTCCTCGAGGTGTTTCCTGCCCACGAGCTCGACGTCGCGGTGCGGATCGAATGGTTCGGAGACGAGATCGAGGCGATTCAACACGTCGATCCCTTGCGGGGAAAAAAGATCGCCGACCTCGAAAAGATCGCCATCTACCCATCCACCCACTACGTCGTCACCCCCGAGTCTCGTCGCCGCGCCCTCGAACAGATCCGCTCCGAGCTGGAGGAGAGACTCGTTTCCCTGCGCAAAAGTGACAAGTTGCTCGAGGCGCAGCGCCTCGAACAGCGCACCCTCTTTGATCTCGAGATGATCGAGCAGATGGGGTACTGCAACGGTATCGAGAATTACTCACGGCACCTTTCGGGTCGCGCCCCGGGACAGCCGCCGCCCACCCTTCTCGATTACTTTCCCAGTGACTTCCTCATGGTCATCGACGAGAGCCACCAAACAGTCCCCCAAATCGGTGCCATGTACCGCGGCGATCGTTCGAGGAAGGAGACTCTTGTGGATTTTGGTTTCCGCCTGCCATCGGCCCTCGACAACCGACCCTTGCGCTTTGACGAGTTCGAGAGCCGCGTCGACCGGCTCCTCTTCGTCAGCGCCACACCCGGCGACTACGAGCTTGTGCAGTCGCGCGGTGTCGTGGTCGAGCAAATCATCCGACCGACGGGACTCATCGACCCCGAGGTCGAGGTTCGCCCTGCCAAGACCCAGGTCGACGACTTGCTCGCGCAAATCCGCGCACGAACGTGCAAGGGCGAGCGAGTCCTTGTGACGACGTTGACCAAAAGAATGGCAGAGGATCTGACCGAGTTTCTCGGAGAAGCCGGCGTGCGCGTACGCTATCTCCACTCGGACATAGACACTCTCGACCGCATCGAGATCCTCAGTGACCTTCGTCGAGGTGCGTTCGACGTGCTCGTTGGTATCAACCTCTTGCGCGAGGGCCTCGATTTGCCAGAGGTCTCCCTCGTGGCCATACTCGACGCTGACAAGGAAGGATTCTTGCGCTCGGAACGTTCGCTCATTCAGACTATCGGACGCGCTGCCCGACACATCGATGGCAAGGCGATCCTGTATGCCGACAACCTCACCGGCTCGATACAAGCCGCCCTCAATGAGACCCATCGCCGTCGCGAGATACAGTTGGCTCACAACCTGGAGAATGGCATCACACCCAAGAGTATTGAAAAGGCCATCCGCGACATTGCTCCAGGCATGCGAATGGAGGCCAAGAGAACGGTCCTCGAGTCGATGAATGATTTGCCCGTAGCAAAAATGCCACAACGCGTCGCCGATCTCCGCCGACAAATGCGCGACGCCGCCGATGCACTTGCATTCGAACGGGCAGCCGAACTGCGCGACCAAATATTCGAACTCGAGCAACTGCACCTGGATCTGGGCTGAGTCATGCGCGACGACCTTCGGGATAGACTCTTGCAATTCCCTAGGGCGCCCGGCGTCTATCTCATGAAGTCGACGGACGGCGAGATCTTCTACATCGGCAAGGCCAAAGATCTCAGGGCTCGAGTCAAGAGCTATCTCAATGGCGTCGACACCCGTGCGTTCGTGGCGCTGCTCGATACGCTCCTCGACGATGTCGAGATCGTGTTGACCAACAATGAGAAGGAGGCCCTTCTCCTCGAAGATCAGCTGGTCAAACGGCACCAACCGCGCTTCAACGTCAAGTTGGTGGACGACAAGCGTTTTCTCCGCTTGCGGCTCGACCCCCGTGAGACCTACCCTCGCTTGCGAGTCGTCCGTCGCTTCTCACGCGATGGCGCTCGATATTTCGGCCCGTACCACTCGGCGCACGCTATCCGCGAGACCCTGCGAATTGTTAACCGTCACTTTGGCCTGCGCACCTGTTCCGACCGCGTCATGCGCAGCCGTCATAAGCCGTGTTTGCAACATCAAATCAAACGTTGCCCGGCCCCTTGTGTCTTCGACTTGTCAAACGGCAGCTATGGGGACACCGTCCTTGACGTCGTCGCTTTTCTCGAAGGTAGGCAATCGCAGCTCATCGACACTCTCGAGGCAAAGATGCGTCGTTTGGCCGCCGATCTCCTCTTCGAGCAGGCTGCAAAAGTACGCGACCAGATCAAAGCCGTGCGCCGCTCGTTGGAGAGACAGGGACTGGTGAGTCCCCAGGCGATCAACCGCGACGTCATTGGGATCCATCGTGAGGGTTCGGAGCTCGAAATTCACGTGATGCGGACACGGGATGGCAAACCCGTTGACGCCCATCGCTACGCCCTAACACAGATGGAGGCACCGACCTCCGAGCTCCTCACCGACTTTGCGATGCAGTATTATGGTGACATCGCGGAGATTCCTACTGAGATCCTCTTCTCCACTGACATCCATTGGCACGATGTGCTCGCCCAAGTGCTGAGCGAAAAAGCCGGGAGGAAGGTGCGGGTGGCGATTCCCCAAAGGGGAGAGAAGAGGACAATGGCCGTGCTCGCCGCGAGAAACGCGGAACAAACCTTTGCCAGCAGTCGGCGCAGGGCCATAGCGGCGCAGGGCGCAGTGCTTCGTCTACAGCGCCGGTTACACCTTCGTCAGGCCCCAGAGATCCTCGAATGTTTTGATATTTCCCACTTGGGCGGAACGGATATCGTTGCTTCAGCGGTGCGCTTCGAGCAGGGCGAGCCCCGCAAAGACGGATATCGCTATTATAAGGTTCGCTCGCTCGAAGGGCAGGATGACTTCGCTGCCATGTACGAGATCCTCAGCCGTCGAGCTCGACGTGGCCTCGAGGAGGGAGACCTCCCCCATCTGATTGTCATCGATGGTGGCAAAGGCCAGCTCAACGCGGCGCGGGCCGCACTCGAAGATCACGGCATCGACGATGTCGACTTGATTGGGTTGGCCAAGGCGCGCCCTCTCGGCCCAAAGTCGACGATCGCACAACAGGAGTATTCAGCAGAGCGGGTGTTCGTTCTCGGTCAAAAAAACCCTGTGGTGTTGCGACAAGATTCTGCCGAGCTCTTTCTGCTGACACGTGCCCGTGACGAGGCCCACCGCTTTGCCGTGGGTTTTCAACGAAAGGCTCGAGGCAAAAGAATGAGCCATTCTGAGCTCGATGACATTTCTGGAGTTGGACCCAAAAAAAGGGCGGCGTTGCTCCGGACGTTTGGCTCCGTTGCGAAAATCCGTCAAACCGCACTTGCCGAGGTGGCAGCGGTGGTGGGCGAGAAGACGGCAAGAGCCATATGGGATGGCCTTGTCGATGGCGACAAGCTCGATTGAGCTTCGCCTCTATGCGACTCTCGGCTAAGTTCACATTCATGGCTTTTCGCATCCTTGCGCTCATTCCCGCTCGCTCAGGCTCCCGCGGCCTTCGGCACAAGAACGTTCAGAAGGTGGGCGGCATCCCCATGCTGCAAAGAGCTGTATCCTTGGCCCTGCAAAGCCAACGACGGGGGGAAAGCTGGCATGTGATGGTCAGCACCGACTCGCGCGCCTACGCTGACCTCGCCAAGAAAGCGGGTGCCGACGTACCGTGGCTCCGCCCCAAACGTTTGTCCTCGAGTGGTGCCCGCCTCATCGACGTCGTCCTTTACACGCTCGAGTGGCAGGAGCGCCGCGGCCATACCTACGACGCCGTCGCCATGCTCTCCGCTGCCACCCCCCTCACTGCCATCCGGGACCTTCGCAAAGCCATCCGCATGCACCGACGGCAGGGCGATGCAGTCATCTCTGTAACCAAGAGCAAGATCCCGGACCCCTGGCGCTTTGGCCTGGAGGGGGGACGACTCACAGCCACCGCCCAGAACCACCGCATTGATCGTAGACAAGTGAGCCCCGATCGCTACCAACTCAACGGTGCCATTTATATTGCGACACCCGCGTGGTTGAACAAACATCGGCAGTTTTTCGTGCCAAACAAGTCCATTGCCCTCGTCATGCCCGATGGGCGGTCTGTGGACGTTGACAGCAAATTGGACCTTGATTGGGCGCGATTTTTGTGTTCCACAGAGTTCCCACGGGGAGACAAGTGATTTGACATCAATCGAAGTGGAGACTAAAAGCTCTACTCTCAGCGTTTGGTCACCCCAAAGGGTCTCCAACTTTGATTGCAATTCGAGAGGGGAGCTTCCACAAAACATGGGAAGCCCGAGTGGGTCTATATTGCGAATGCTGTTCTTGAAGACCATTTCGTCGACAGTTTTGCTGTTGACGTTGTTCGCTGCACAGGCGAAAGCCCAAGATCTGCCCAATGACGCCACGGGGTTCAAGGTTGGGGACGGTCGTCTGCACCCCTACCTGCAGGTGGACAGTCGTTTCGTTGCCAACCCAGGACGGCAGTCCGGCGGCGGAACCAACGATGTTGTGTTGGTAGCCAGGCCCGGGCTCGATTTTGTCTTGCCCTCTGATGCCCTCGACTTCAAGCTCAATGGCGATGTCGAGTGGCGCCAGTACATGAATGTGGGCGACGAGGACACGAGCAAGTTATCCACCCTCATGGGGCAAGCCGCCCTCGATGCGCAGATCAACAAACAAGGTGCCGTGGGCTTTGGGCTGCATGAGCGGTTCCAACGCACCGCCGATCCTGGCAATCAAACCGTAACTGCCCGACTTCTAAGGGTCACCAATGATGCGGGGCTCGGCATTGACCTTCGTCCCGGCGGTGGGGCGTTGGTGTTTAGCCCCAGCTACAACTTCATCTACGAACGCTACGATCGTCCCGAATCCGAGGCGGATCCAGGCACCTATCTGCAAGATCCAGAGAACCTCGACAGCATGACGCATCTACCCAAGCTGCGGGCGTCCTGGAAGTTCTTGCCAAAGACTGCTCTTTTTGTGGAGGCCGAAGGTCAATTGACCGTTTATCCAAATGCCGCAGTTGATACCAACGTTGACACCAACATCTTTTTGGCTCAGGTGGGTGCGGCTGGCAGCGTCACTCAGAAGATCGCTCTCTTGCTCAAGGCGGGCTACGGCGGCACCTTCATTTCCGCTGACAACCTCGGTGCCGACGCCAACTTCAACTCGGTAGTCGGTCAGGCAGAGTTTAACTACCTCGCCTCCGAGACCATGCGTTTTCGTGCAGGCGCGTTGCGTACCGTCAAGGCCACTCCCCTGTTTAAGTACTTCGACTTGGTGCGCGGTTATGTGGGCTACGATCAGACCTTTGGCGCATTCCAGGTCGGTGCCAAGCTCTCGTACGACTACATGATTTTCGCCACCGCCGTTTCTGGACCAACCAGTGACCGCAACGATGGAAATTTCCAGGCTGAGCTCTCCTTGGCCTATCGCGCCACTGAGTGGCTGACGGTGTCACTCACGGAACGAGCCGACTCGCGCTCGTCTGACTACAGCGCTGGCGCTGATAGCCCCCAATTCGACTACTTCATGAACGACCTGTTTCTCCGCATCAGCGCCCGCTATTAGTCCGTTGGAAACGTGATTCGTGCGCCATCTCCAAGTTCTCCAAGTCTCCAAGTCCTGTTCCTTGACTCAGACACCGCACGGCACCTAGACTAGCGGGAACTCAAATTTTTGTCGTGGTGACATGAGCCGCATCATCGGGATCGATCTTGGAACAACAAACACCTGCACGGCGTTTGTGTCGAACAAAATCCCTCGGGTCATACCAACGGAGAGCGGTTTCAATACGATGCCGTCGGTGGTCACCTTCCATCCAGATGGCACCGTGTTGGTTGGGCAGGCCGCCAAGGAGCAGATGCTCACCTACCCGGAGCGCACCCTGCATGGCATCAAACGCCTGTTGGGGCGGCAAGGCAGCTCTCGAACCGTGCAAGAGTTGCGCGGCTACTTCAGCTACAAGATCGTCACCGGCGAGAAGGGTCTCGCAGCCGTCGAGGTGGGCGGAAAGATCCACACCTGTGACGAGATCCAGTCACACATTCTCAAACAAATCAGACGATACGCTGAAATCAATCTCGGCGAAGACATACCCGATGTCGTCATTGCGGTCCCTGCCTACTACAGCGACCAACAACGAGCGCTGGTGAAACGTGCGGGAAGTCTCGCTGGCTGGAACGTCAAGCGCATCGTCAATGAGCCAACAGCGGCCGCCCTGGCCTATGGCTTCAACCGTGGTTTCGACCAGAAGATCCTCATCTATGACTTGGGGGGCGGAACTTTCGATGTCTCTATTCTCGAGATCACCGGGAACGTTTTCCAGGTCGTCGCGAGCGGTGGCGACATGTTCCTCGGCGGCTCTGATTTCGACGCGCGGATTCAAGACTGGATACTCGACATGCTGCGCAAACAATACAAGGTTGAGCTCGACGACGACCCTGCTGCTTTGCAGCGGGTGCGCAGCGCGGCAGAGCGCGCCAAGATCGAGCTGTCACTTCTAGCCAATACTGAAATCCGACTCCCTGCGCTCGTGGAACGGCGGGGCAAGTCGATTGATGTCAACATGGTTCTCGACCGTGACACTCTCAATTCTCTCACAGAGGACCTGGTCGGCCGTACCATCAGTGTCATCGACAGGCTTCTCGAGGACTGCCACATCGGCAAACATGAAATCGAGGAGGTCATTCCCGTCGGTGGCCAAACGCGCATGCCACTGGTCGTCGACGCCATCACCTCGCATTTCAACAGATCCCCACGTAAGGGCATTCACCCTGATGAATGCGTCGCCCTCGGCGCGGCCCTGCTTGGTGACTCGTTGGCCAAGATCGACGCCGTGACGTTGCTGGACACCCTCAGCGTCCCTCTCGGTGTCTCTGATCGGAATGGCAAACTGAAAGTCCTCATCGACAGAAACGTGCGACTGCCCCACAAGGCATCCATGGACATCGCCACGCAGACAGACAACCAAACGGTGCTCGAGCTCGACGTGTACCAGGGCGAATCCGAGATCCCCGTTCAATCGGCAGAGTATCTCGGCACTCTCATTTACGCGGACATCCCACCTGCCCCGGCCACAACGGTCAAGGTGAACATAGAGATGCTTCTCGACGCCGAGGGCATGTTGAGCATCACCGCATCCAACAACCAGTCAGGGGCCCCTAAGAAGATCACCCTCACCACTGTGGAACGCCCAACCAACGATGACTCGCTGGAGGAGCGCCGAGGACCGGGAGTCGTGCCGCCTGAGCCGAGCTCTGGTCTCAAAGGCCTAGTCCGAAGCCTGTGGAGCAAGAAATAAACAGCAACGCCTTGAAAAAGATCCACGTCGCGATACTTCGTTGTCGCCTCCGGTGCCTGCTCATGTACCACAACGTACACTGCGCGGGCTCCTCGGCTCCG
>Ga0156517_1201_pt4 | contig 28025 bp, 18 predicted proteins | sample RifOxyB3_FD_111912 | JGI IMG/M metagenome (GOLD analysis project Ga0156517, IMG submission 111912) | Deltaproteobacteria bacterium RIFOXYB12_FULL_58_9 | reverse complement strand
CTCTACGGCGCGACGGAGCGACGGCACCGTGTGGACCTGGGGAGACAATGCGGAAAGTCAGCTCGGCACTGGCAATACGGATCCCCACCCCTTCCCCGTACAGGTCTGTGCTGCCGAAGAGAGCTATCCATGCTCGACTTTCCTGTCTGATGCCGTGGCAGTGGCTACCGGGAGTTACCATGCTCTTGTGCTTCTTGGCGACGGCTCGCTGTGGGCGTGGGGAGACAACGACAATGGGCAGCTCGGGAGCGGAAACCTGGGCATCGACAGTCCGATACCGCTCCAAGTGATAGGGTATTGACAGGGGGCTGAGGGGCCAGATGGCACAATGTTACAAATGCGAGCGGCAGATACCTTATCTCGCGATGGTACGTGGGATCTTTAGGCACTTCGGTAGAAACTTCCGTCGACGTGTGCTGGTTGTTTTCAATTGCCCTCATTGTGGGACTGAATGTCAGGAAGCTGCTCTAACAGCGTACGGGTTTGTGGCTCTCGTCTTCCCCGTGGCGTTTGCGATGTTCGCCATCGCAGATCGTTGGAGAGTGCCGCTCAAGAACGAAACACTTGCCGTTGTCATCTTGTTGATCGTCCTAGTCCTTCACGGTCAATGGTGGCGCTACCTTTCGGTGATGAAGACGCCACATCGGTTTCCGTGGGAATAGGGCATTCACCTTCGAGGTCCCGCGGATGAAATCATCGACGTCACCATTCGCACAACCGGCGACTACGGCTTCGGCATCGAGCCGCAATGGGGTGGTGATATTGGCAGTATGCGCCGGGTCTTTGTCGAAACCAATGGACTGGGAGCCATGGCCATTGCCGCCCACGTCAATTGGGGTGCCGTCGTACACGAGATGGTCGGGGTCGATCTCACCACCGCGGGTGAGGCGGCGCACGGGATCGTTCTCGGAGCTGGTTGGGGCGATTGCGGAGCGATTGGGCGCATGGAGAATGTCATCATTCGCAGGGCGTCGGCGGCCACGTTGGGTGCCCACGCAATTGTCATCGAGGACGATGGCACCAACTGTTACGTCGACACTGTCCGCGTCCGAAACAACACCATCTGCACCATGGCGGGTGGCACCCCTTGGATCACACCTCTTGCTTCTGGACTCTCCAACGCAACCGTAACGTACGCCGACGTTCCGACCGTTCCCTTTGTTAACGACACTGTGGGGCCCTTTGGCGTTCAAACGTTTCCCTGGGGAGACCCCAGCTATGTCAACAACGACGGCACTCTCGATTGGAACCTGCAAACCCAGTGGGGGGGACCCTGCCCGTGAGACTTGGATCACACACAGTCGAAAAGGCGAAAGTTCCCATTGTTCCGACTTGATTCCCCGACACAAATAGTGCACAAGTGCAAGCCGCGTGGTCTATCGACCCGCAGGATGGTCTTAACCGTTCCGCGTTGCCTGAGTGCAAATCGGCCGGAATCTTTCACTCCCTTAAATACACAAAATACACAATTAGAGATGCCGATGTCCGCGGGCGGAGCCTCTGGGGTGGTTCCCAAAGCGCCCAAACGCTGGCTGAATTAAAAAGGTGAAATGGAGTTTGTGATGAAGAATTTCGTGATGTTGATGGTTTTCGGAGTAAGCGCTGTTGTTGCCTGCGTGCCCACGGCAAGTCGAGAGGAGTGTGCTGGTGCGTGCGCCAATCAGGCGAAGTTGCAGGGTCCGGCGGCCGATCCTAACGCAGAAGCGGCAGCGAAAGTTGCAGCCGAGTTTGCGCCGAAGCTTGCCGACGCCGAGAAGCTCTTGGCTGACGAGGTGGGCAAGATTGACGCAGAAATGCAGCCCAAGCTCGCCAAGGCCCAGGGCAAGGCTAAGGACGCAATGGTCGCCGAGATCGCAAAAATGAAAGCAGACAAGACCGCAGAGCTGCAGTCCCAAATCGATGAGCTCAACCAGGCGAAGACCGCTGCGATCGCTGCCGCCGAAAGCAACGCCGCAATCGAGGCCAAGAAAGCCGCCGAGCAAGCACTGGAGACCTGCATCGAGAGTTGCACCACCGCTCAGACCCCCAAGCCCAAAGCGGACTGCCAGGCGCAAGCGGCTTCGCAGGACGACTTCGCGGCGTGCAAGTAGCCACTCCCGGCCCCGCTCTGTCATGGGGTGAGCCGTAGGTCGAGGACTCTACGCCACTCGGTATGGTCGTTCACCGAGTGGTCCCTCCATCATCTCGATTCCTCCGCGATAAACACCCAAAGGTGCAAGGTCGTGTGGCGCGCCCGGCTCGACTGTTTTAGAACTGCGGCGGTTGAAATGGCTGCATGAGTCGGTCGTAGTGCTACGCAACCTTTGCCCGCCTCTTCCGTGCGCGAGCGAGATCGAAGGTCGATTGAATATTCATCCAGAGCTTTGCGCTCGTTCCCAGCGCCTCAGCCAGCTGTAAAGCGGTCTCGGCGGTGACACCTCGTTTTCCGTTGATCAACTCGTTGAGCCGAGCACGCGTCCAACCCAATTGTTCAGCAAACGCGGTCTGGGTCATGCCCATTGGCTGTAGGAACTCCTCAAGGAGTATTTCCCCTGGATGAAATGGGTTTGTAGGTTCACGCATGACCGCACCTCCTAGTGGCAGTCGATGACCGACACATCGTGGACGTCTCCTTCCTGCCAGCGGAAAACAAGTCGCCATTGGTCATTGATTCGAATCGAGTAATATCTTTTGCGGTCACCCTTGAGGGCTTCAAGGCGATTGCCGGGGGGAACACGTAAATCGCTGAGCGATGCCGCATCGTGGAGGTAAAGGATCTTCCGGCGGGCGTTTCTCAGCAGCTCCTGGGGGAATTGTCGAGTCGTTTTGGTGGTCTTGTCGTCATACGAATCCTCAGCGAGCTTGTTGCCGAAGTCCATTATCATTATTATTTGATAGTATCGGTATTCGATAACTTCGGTCAAGAGGATTCATCGATTTCGAAACTGCACTTGGGGTGGTGAACAACTTGTTCGGTTCTATTGATGATGTTGAATGGCGCGCGATACAAGATTCGAACTTGTGACCTTTGGCTTCGGAGGCCAACACTCTATCCAGCTGAGCTAATCGCGCTAACCAGTGCAGCGCATCTAACGCTTGTCGGGAGGGTCGTCAAGGGTAGACGATGATCCATCGTCTTTGCATTCTGTCGAGGCAGGTGGGGCCCGTGGGGCAGGTGTGATATGTGGTTGGTGCGAGCCTGAGGATTCTGCGTCGTGGCTGCCTTGTAAACCCAAAGGGCAGGTGGAATACTTTCGTGTGGAATATCTGGGAGGTTGATGTGACACCTGCGGTTTTCGTCATGTGTGTGAGTGGGGTTCTGAACCCCACCGCAATCGCCGCATTCCCGGCATTGGCGGGTGTCGAGGCTGGGGCGCGATCCGCAGATCTCGGTGGCTCACGGGATTGGGTGGCGCGCGCAACCCCCGTGGAGTCACTGCGTGTCACAACCGACTTGCCCGAGGTGACGATCAAGCTCAATCGGCGGCAAACCAATGGGGTGCTGTTGGCACCGGGGCAGAGCATCGATTTCAAAATCGCGGGAGCGGGGCGCCTTGCTGTGGTGGCGTTTCAGGTCTTGGCCCCCGGCAAAAAGAAGGCCAGCAAGAACGTGACTGTGAAGGTCACCGCCGACGGTGTGACACAGAAACCGGTTTCGTTTCGTGGCAAGCTCGACCGCAAGGCGAAGCTCATCGGAACCCGAACCAGCTCCGTGACCAGTTCCAAGAGTTTGTTGGTTCGATTGCTCGAGGGCGACCACGTCGTATCCATTTCTGTTCCGAAATCGAGTACCTCGGCCGTGGTCGAGCTACAGTTCTATCCGGGCAAGTCGATGTCGGCGGCATCGGTGTTTTTTTCGCTCCCATCTGCCGAGGACAAGCCGGTTGCAGTCGCGGCACCCTCCAAAGTGGCGCGAAGCGACGCAGTCACCGAGACCCAGCCGTGGTCTGGGCTGCAGAAACGCATCGAGAACAGTGAGATTCGCGACGGCGAGGTGGGCAGCTATGAAATCCTCACCCTTGCCGATGCCACCGATGGCGGCACGGAGATTTACGCGCACGTGACCGCGGAGAAACCCTATCAGGTCTTATGTGATGGGCCGGGCGTGGTTACCGTGCGCTTGCATCGGTTGTCAACGGGGGCGGCACTGCCCGCGAGTGAGAACCTGATCATTCTCGAAAATGACGTTCTGCTGCAGTCCTTCGATCTAACGGGGGAAGCGTCGGAGACACTCAGTGCGGTGGGCAAGCCAGACATCAAGGTTGCGATGGCCAATGAGTACAAGCTGAACCTCGGACCGAAACTCAGTCGTTTTTCGTTTCAGCCTTCAGAGTCTGCAGTGGATGGCTTGGCTGTCCGATACACGTTTGCGCCGCAGAAGAAAGATTCAGCGATGTCCCTGACTCTGGACATCGGCGATGAGTTCGGCCTCGGCGGCGATCTCGGGGGGGGCACCACCATCACCGAAGTGGCGGAGCGCGAGAAGGTCGTAAAGATTGAGGTCGAGAAGGTCATCCGTGTCGGCGAAGAGCGGGAGGAGACAGTCGGTGTGGCTGTCACCGCTGGGGTCGCGTTTCCGACGTGGGGCGGTGTTCCGGCCCCGACCGCCGGCATCGAGATGCAGTGGGTGTTGCCCTTTGCTGATGGATTGATGGCGCTTTGCACCGAGGGACAGGCTCAGCGTCACACCTTGCTTGGCTACGGTGCTGATACGGCGGCCGTCGAGCTACGCAGTCGTTCGTTCATCTGGGTCGTGCCCGTGCGGGTTGGACCCACCTTCCGTTTTCCCGTGGGCGAGTCGGTTCGTTTTGCTGTCGGAGCGCGCGGCAGCTTCTATTATTTGACGGGTTCGAGCAACTCCCGTGGTGGTGAACGCAGTGACTCGGCTGTTGCGTGGGGGGCGGCGGGCATCGCATCTTTCGAGTTGCGACTGGGTGCCGGTTGGTGGGTACTCGATGCCGGTTATGGTTGGGCACAGTCCGTCGACGTGGGTGACGCGATTCGTGGGTTTTCCCCGGCGGCCATTGAGGTTGGGACCCGCTTTCGCTTCGTGCTCTAAGTGACGATGAGGCTTGGGCCAGGTTGGCGCATCTTCGAAATGAGTGAGGCGTGGTGATGAAACGACCTGATTGGAAGATTCTGGCTGGACTCCTCGTCGGCAGCCTGTCTGTTGGTTGTGAGCCAAAGGTTGCCATTGAGTTGCCACCAGTCGCCGACGCCGGCTTTGACCAAGTCGTCTTGGTGGGCGACACGGTCATTCTCGATGGCTCCCGCAGTCGCCGTGCGGACGGTGAGCTTCCTGATCTGCAATGGTCACGGGTTACCTCTCCAGCTCAGAGTGGTGCCGTCCTTTCCAGCTCGACCGTGTCGTCGCCCACTTTTGTCGCAGACGTCGAAGGCACCTACATCTTCCGACTCATCGCCCGTCATGGTGCCGTTGTGAGTGCCCCCGATTTTATCAACGTCATGGCGCGTTCAGCTTTGACAGTCGATTGGACGGTGCCCAACAATGGGGCCGCAGATGTGTCGGTGAGCACGCCCCTGGTGGTTGCGTTTTCCACGCCGGTTCAGGTGAGCTCGATTCACTCCGGAACCATTGGCATTTCTGGGCCGGCGGGTCCGGTGCGTTGCAGCGCCGCACTCGAGCCTGGCTATCGGATCGCCGTACTCACGCCATTGGCCCCATTGCTGCCCGGCGTTAACTACAAGCTGACAATCTCGCAGGGCGTGACCGATCTCTACGGTGGCACCTTGGCGCAGCCCGTCACGATTTGGTTTACGACTGCTGCGACAACAACAGACAATCAACCACCTGTGGTCACGGCGACGGACCCAGCTTCGGCTGCGGTTGTTGACGCTGGTGTTGTTGTGCGTGCGGTGTTTTCTGAGCCCATTGCGTCAACGAGTTTGACCCGAGCCAGCTTCACCGTTGCCAACAGCGCCTCTGTCGAAGTTTCTGGCGTTCGTACCATCGGGGCAGGGGGGGTGGTTGCTGTCTTCGCCGCGGATGCGGCCCTCACCGCGGGAGAGACCTACACGGTGACGTTGACTGATGGGATCACCGACCAGGTCGGCAATGCCCTCGACGGCGATCACGACGGGGTGGCGGGCGGCTCCTATCAATTCACATTCGTCGTCACCACCGCGCCTGATATGACGCCGCCAACGGTGACCCAAGTTGTTCCGGGTGATGGATTTGTTGAGGTTGGTCTGGGTACAATGGTGGAGCTTGAGCTCTCTGAGCCAGTCGACCCGGCGACCGTGACTTCCGCAAGCATCATTCTTGCCCCAGTGGCCGTCCCCGAAACGCCCGTTGCAGCAACTGTCTCACTCGATATGACTCGCATGTTGGTGACCCTGGAGCCCGATGTCTGGTTGGCACCCGGCACTACATTCGTCGTGACGGTCACGGACGCCGTGACCGATCTCGCTGGTAACGCTCTCGATGGCGACGGCAACGGAGCGGCGGCGGGCTCCTTCGTGAGTCGTTTTTCCACTGGCAATCCGACTGGGACCACGGGTGTCTTGACTGTCGTCGAGTCGTTCTTTCCCGGCGAGAACTTGCAGGTCGAGCTCACCGACACGGACCTCAACGTCACCTCAGCCGCCGACATGGCGACGGTGATTTTGTTGACGAGCTCTGGCGAGAATGAACCCCTCGAATTGCTGGAAACCGGGCCTGCGAGTGGCATTTTCATCGGCTCAATTTCCACCTCATTTCGAGATACGACTCCTGGCTTCGATGATGACGGCACTCTTACTGTGCAGGCATCCGAGACGGTGACTGTCATTTACAATGACCAACTCACGGCCCTTGGGACTCCGGATTCGATCACCGCCGTCGTGTCCGTGGTCGGCGGTGTCGATGGCACCGTGTCGGTTATCAATGTGCCTGGAAACGCAGTCGAGGTCACAGTCGAAGACGCCGACGTAGTCGCCAACCCCACCACCGGCACCGACGTTTTGGGTTGCGGTGCGACGAACCCCTGCGTGCGCATTTCTAGCCCATCCACTGGTGACGGCGAGGACATGCCGCTGCTTCTCGAGTCGACCGAGGGGAGCTTCTCGGCCGTGGTGGCTCTTGCCGTGTCAGCAACAGCCGTGCCGGGCAACGGCATTCTCGAAATCGCAGGTGCCGCCACCGTAGAGGTTTCTTACATTGATGGACTCCGTGCCAATGGGGACAACCGCGGCGTTTCGGTCCTGGCGTCGACGAACCTCTCGCTGCACCATGTGGTGATTCGCGACCAACCCAACGGCCGCGGCAGCGCGGTGGAGGCGATGACGATCTCCGCCGATGATTCTGTCGTTTTCTATGCCGCGGGGTATGACGACCAAGGCGGCTATCTCGGTGACCAGTCGGTGGACTGGAGTGTTGCAGGCGGCATCGGCATTCCCACGCCAATAGGAGGAATGTCGACCACCTTCACAGCAATCACCGTGGGATTTGGAACGGTGACCGCGACGCACCCGGACTCCTCCGTTGGCCCTGATTCGACCGGATTGATTGAGGTCGTCGCGGGCGGGCTCGCCTACGTCCTCATTCGTGATGCCAGTGATGGCGTTGGCAACGAGGTCGGAGGTATGACTCTGCGGACCGACGATACCCGAACATTGTACTCGGCTGGCTACGATGCCGATGACAACTTCGTTGGCAACACCGTGGTTACCTGGTCGGTGACGGGCAGCATTGGCAAAGTGTCTCCCGCGATTGGCTCGTCGACCCAATTTAATCCGACGACCATTGGCACGGGGCGAATTTGGGGTACCCACGCCAGCACCTGGGTTTCCGTGGATCATACCGGCGACGTGGTGGTGAGCGGTGGCAATCTCGCCGCGGTGGTAATCTATGACGCTCCAGGTGGGCCGACTGGCGGTGGTGCACAGGTCGGAGACCTCAGCATCACCACGGATGACGATGTAAGTTTCTTTGCTGCCGGTTTCGACGCTGATGGCAATTATCTTGGCGATCAGTCGGTGACCTGGCGTGTGGTCGGCGGCATCGGCGAGGTGTCACCGAACATAGGCTCCAGCACGACGTTCAACCCCACTGATTTGGGCCCAGGGCAAGTCATTGCAGACCATGCGAGTGCGAGGGACGCATCCACAGGTGTGCTCCAGGTCGCCGGTGGCGCTCTCGATCACATCATTGTTCGTGACGCGCCAAGCGGTGGTGGCTCTCCGGTTGGACCGGCCTCGATCAACACTGACACATCCTTCCAGGTGTTCGCTGCGGGATACGATGCCGATGATAACTTTGTGGGGGCACAATCGGTCACTTGGTCAGTGGTGGGTGGCATTGGCGCGATCGTTGCCGGTCCGAGTACCAACTCGGTGTTCAATGCGACCACAGTGGGATCGGGAACCATTGATGCTGATGACGGCCCACCGACTGACTTGATTTCCTACCCATCGGGGACGCTTACGGTTTCGGTGGGAGCGCTCGCCGAGATTCGCATCGAGGACGACAACGACTGTGCCGGCACAGAGATTGGCAACGAGACTCTCGCGGCCGATCAGACGCTCACTGTCTATGCCGTTGGCTACGACGCTGATGGCAACTGCCGCGGTGATGAGACGGTTGCCTGGGCCGTGAATGGGGGCATCGGTGGTATGACGCCCGCATCCGGTTCGAGCTCGGTTTTCAATCCGAAGTTGGCTGCGGTCGGCTCGATCACCGCAACTCACGCTACGGTGGCCTCCGATGACACCGGCGCTCTCACGATCACGGTGGGTGCTCTCGCGGCGATTACCATTCGCACCAGGCCCGGAGGGGTAGGTGTCGCCGTCGGTAATGTGTCTATTACTGTCGATGACACGCTCACGTTGTATTCGGCCGGATACGACAGCGACGGCAACTATCATTCGGACCCGAGCGTCAATTGGCAGTCCCTCGCGGCTGTCGGCACCGTGCTTCCGGCTACAGGGAGCTCGACGTTGTTCACCCCGGGGGGCAGTGGCGCAGAGACCATTCGCGCGATCCATGGTGCGAGCAGTGCTCAGGATGACACGGGCACCATTACGGTGACCACCAGCATTGCAAACTTGGCCCACGTTCTCATTTTGGATCAACCGGGGTGTTCTGGGAACGATGCGGTTGGCAGTGTCGTCGATGCGGAGTCTTTGACCACCGATGACACGCTGACTCTTTTTGCTGTCGGTTTCGATAGCTTCAATCAGTGCTTGGATGACGTTGCCGTCACTTGGGTGCTCAATGGCGCGGGTGGTGTGCTCGACCCAGGCCCGAATGCTAGCACCTCATTCGACCCGCAAGTGGCAGGGCAATCTCCAACGATTACCGCGGACCACTCCAACGCGGCCGTGACTGACCACACGACCGGTCTCATCAGCATAGATGTCGGTGCCCTCGACTACATCACTGTTCGGGATGCATCCAACAATGGTGGCAATGTGGTTGGCAACCTGAGCATCACCACCGATGATGAGTTGACCTTCCACGCCGCGGGTTACGACGCTGATCATAATTACATCATTGATCAATCCGTGGAGTGGTTCGTCTCTGGTGGCATTGGCACCGTCACACCTTCCGGTTCCAGCACCACATTCAATCCTTCGAACTCGGGTTTGGGTCAGGTCCTCGCCGATCACCCAGGCCCTGGGGTATCCGACGATAGCACTGGCATCATCAATGTGTCGGCAGGCGGCATTGACACCATTCGTATCGTTGATGCTCCCGGAGGTGCGGGCACAGACGTTGGCGAAGTCCCGTCATTGACCGCGGATCACACGCTTACTGTGTACGCCGCAGGTTACGATAGCGACGGCAATTTTGTGAGTGACGAGGATGTGACCTGGTCAGTGACTGGCGGAATTGGTGTGGTTTTGGCCGGTCCAAGCTCCAGCGCTGTTTTCGATGCGACGACAGTGGGAACAGGAACGATCAACGCTGCTCAAGGACCTCACAATGACTCCACCGGGACCATTACCGTTGTCGCGGGTGTCCTCGCCAGGGTTAGCATTGTCGACGCCGCTCTAGGGGTAGGAACTGCGGTTGGCAATTTGACCGTATCGACCGACGCCGATCTCAGTTTGTGGGCTGCGGGTTTTGATGCCGACGGCAACTACATAGCCGACCAGTCTGTCGCTTGGTCTGTGAGCGGTGGCATTGGTGTGGTCAGCCCCGCAATGGGTACGGGCACAACCTTCGACGCCACGGCCATGGGTGCAGGCTCGGTGTTGGCCGATTTCAGTGGTGCAGGTGTAACGGACGACTCGACGGGTACGCTGACCATTGTGGGCGGTGGCCTTGCTGCAGTGGTTATTCGTGACGCCCCAAGTGGCGGTGGCAGTGAAGTCGGCGACCTGTCAATCACCGCAGATGATCAACGCACCATGTACGCCGCAGGCTATGACGCCGACCACAACTACCTCGGCGATCAATCGGTCACCTGGTCTGTTACCAACAGCATTGGCGTTTTTGCTCCCAATCCTGCTCCGAGCACCATCTTTTATGCTGATGTTGTGGGAGTGGGAGTTATCAATGCAAACCACAGTGCTGCCGGTGTCACCGATGATGCGACGGGGAACATCAATGTGAGCGTGGGTGTACTCGACGCAATTACTATCCGTGATGCCGCGGCAGGCGCAGGGAATCCTGTGGGAAATCTGTCGCGGGACACGGATGACTCAGACGTCTTGTTCGCCGCGGGGTATGATGATGACGGCAATTTCATCAATGACGTGAGTGTGAGTTGGCATGTGAGCAGTGTCGGTGCCGCGTCCCCACTCACCGGTGCTTCGACCACCATTGATTATACGACTGTGGGAACGGGCAGCGTCACCGCCAACCATGCTTCGCCGTCGGTCACCGATGACTCCACCGGCACCATCACGGTCGGTCTCGGCACCCTCGCCTATGTCTTGGTTCGCAATGGCGCCAATGGCACCGGACTCGAAGTTGGAGATGTCACCTTGGCGGTCGACGACACAGCCACGTTTTACGCGGCCGGTTATGACGCTGATGGCAACTACATCGCAGACCAGACGGTGGCTTGGAATCTTAATGTCAGCACGGGGCCTTTCTCTGGGACCATTGTGCCCGCCAGTGGTTTTTCGACCACTCTGGAACCCGATGCCGAAGGTGACGGCACCCTCACCGCCAATCACGCAACCGCTGTCGATGATACAACTGGCACCATCACGGTTGTTGCCACGACGGCACCAGTTGTCACTGGCGCATCGCCCAGCAGCGGCGATCGCAACAGGACGGGTGTGTTGGTAATCATCGATGGCGGTAATTTTGACTGTGTTGGGGCCGGGCCTGCGGTAACTTTCCTGCCCGCCTCCGATGTTACCGTCAACAGCGTTGACGCATGTAGCGCCACCCAACTCACCATCGACATCAGTATTCCTTGCAATGCCACGGTTGGTAACTACGACATCCTAGTCGCCAATCCCGACGCGAGGTGGGGAATTGGCTCGAGCTTGTTCTCTGTGGCGACCGCGGTGGAGGGACCCTACGGCGACGCCACCTGTTCCGACGGTCGTGATAACGATTGTGATTCCCTGACGGATTCAGCCGCTGACCCTGGTTGCGCGCCGCCAGGCGAGATTCAGGTTTCCTGTGCGACACCCACAGCCTACGCTGCACCATCGGTGTGCACGGTTGATCTCGATGGAACTGCTGGACAGGCTGGCTATTTGTCCTGCACGGCGACACCCGACCTCACTGTACTTTTCGAGGATACCTTTGATGATTTCTCCCAATGGCCAACGATTTCCGCGGGGACCCCACAAATCGACTGCACCACGCTTCCGTCTGGTTGCGCGGCGTCGGCGATGCTGGCCAATTGGTCTGTGGAGCGGACCCTCGACACCACGGGCATGGACCGGGTGTGTCTTGACTTTCGCATTGCTCATTCGGGGGCCAACAACGGTGAGTCAATCACCATCCAGTTTGACGCGGGCAGCGGGTGGACGACGGCGTTTTTCGTGAATTTCGATACCTGGGACAACGACGGTATCTTGCATGACAATCCAACAACCGCTGGTGTTGCCGACTGGTACGGCCCGGTTTGCCTAACCGACATCGATGCATCTGCAGGCGATAACCCTGGTCTTGATATCCGCCTGTCCGCCACGGCCGGTTGGGCCGACTACGTCTTCATCGACGACATGGTTGCCACAGGCGTACCAGGCACAAAGAGCAATGTTTTTTGTGAAGATGGTGCCACCTTGGGTGACTGGACCTTGGACGCCGATGGGGGTGATCTGAATGTTTTCAACCTCGGAGGCAACTCAGTCATTCGACACAGGGATAGCACCGGTGCGAGCGCCATGCGTTGTTTCTCGACGGTCGGCCTCGATGTGGTCGATATGGAATTCGACTTCGGTCAAGAAAACGAAGCGGTGTCGAAGTATGTCCACTTGTTGTTGTCCACGACCGGTAGCGCAGGGACCTTCAGCGAACATGTCACCCTTTGGTTGACCAACGGTGCCAATGATGTGGGGGCCTGGCGACAGAATCGTGTCTTGCTCGACCATTTCAAGCTCTTGCGTCTCACCAACTTCGATCCTGCTGTCGCGGACAACACAGACGTTTGCATTCGGTTTGATCTCGAGGACGCATCCTCTGACGATACCTACCTGGACAATATCTGTGTGGACGGGATGACCTTTCCCGACGACCTGTTCACGATAGGCTCCTTCACCGATGTCGGTGGTGGTTCCTATGACTTCACCTTGAGCAGCAAGCGGCCGGTTACCAGCAATGTGACGTGCGCCTGGGTACGCGATGCGATGACCTTGAGCACCGATTGCGCTGGTACCAATTCCTGTCCGGCCAATACAGTGTTCGTTCCTTAGGAGCCAGGTGATGTCTTGTCTTTCGGTGTTCTCGTTGGGCTTGCAGTGTTTGTGTTTTGGGAGGTGATTGATGCGGCTTTCGATATTTGTCGTCCCCATGCTCGTCGTCTTTGCGGCCTGCGGCGAACCGCCAGAGATCGTGGTCGAGCCGTTGCAGGTTTTGAGCTGGGTACCCAATCGTGGCGCCCAGTGTGTGGCGGCGCGAGCCGGTGAGCTGGTGGCTGCGGTCACTTTTTCCGACGACATAGATTTCGATTCCCTCAATGCCGATACGTTGTTCGTGCGGCAGGAGGGTGGTACCGCGGTGGCCAGCCAGATTGCCTATGACAAAGCGAGTCAGACGGCACACCTGACGGTGATCGTGGACCTCGACTTGGGTGCGGTTCACGAGCTTGTTGCCACCGATGAAATTCGTGGGGTGAGCCGTGGACATCTCGCGACCGAGCTTCACTCCGCATTTGCGACCATCTCGCCCGCAGGATGTTTTTGACCATGCGCAGGACTGCCATATTTTTCGTGATCGGAACCCTACCGTTTTTTGGTTGTGAGGGACCAACGACGGACATCGTTGTGCCTCTGGGCATCATCAACTGGTACCCGAGCGGTGGTGCCATCTGTGTCCCAAGAGAAACGGGCGTGTGGCTCACCTTTTCTGAGCCAGTCGTCGTGGAGACGCTCACTGAGTCGTCGGCGAACCTGTCCGGCGGAGTTGACGCGGTGGCCGTGGCTCGCGAGTACGATGACGAGACAGCCACTTTGTGGCTACAGCCAACGGACGTTCTCCGTTTCGGGACGGGCTACACCATAACCCTGTCTGCTGGTATCGCCGCTCTCTCAGGTGGAGAGCTAACCACAAGCGTGACCAGTGAGTTCCAAACCCTGCCACAGTCTGGTTGCGCGTTGGGACTGATCTGCCGTGTCGATGCCGACTGTGACCCGCGGATCTGCAGCGTCACCGGTGTGTGTGTCGAAGAGTGCGCAGTGCCCGAGGATTGTCCACCCGGGCAGGTTTGCCTGAGTGATGCCTGCGTCGATGGTTAGGGCCGCGGTTCGGTTCGAGTCTACTTATTCGCGCTCGCAATCAAACCTTTGATCTTGGGGACGTCCTTGTGTCCAACTCGGAAACAGTTTCTGTTGGATTCCCCGACGCGAAAGTCTGTGTTAACGGTTTCAAACAGTGAGGTTGATCATGGAAAAGCCGGCCACCATTCAGGTCGTTGAACAGTTCTTTGGGCGAGTGCCCGCCACTGCCGCCAAATTACTTGTGTCTGTTAGTGGCGAGCGTTTGTTTACTGGACGCGCTGCCCTCAAAGAAGCCGTCGAAGTAAGGAAGCTCATTGACGAAGTACGCGAGCATGGGGTCGCGGAAAAAGATGTTGGGCTTGAATCTCTTTCGGTTGATGTTTCAAAGGGATTGATTACAAAGTCTTCGTCCGCCAAATACCTGTTGGGAATATGGTGCCAGGACATCTCCCAAATTCCGGCGATGTTGGATGTGATCTCAAAGCAAAAAAACTGCAAATTGTCTCACATTGAGTGGGATTACGATGGCCACGAGGCAACCAAACAAGAGTGGTTGAAGACCTGTGTTGAACGTGCTCGAGCAAAAGCGACGGCTATGTGTGCTGGTTTGGGTGTGTCACTTGGTCCAGTCTACCAAGTATCCACAGAACCTCTTGGCGATAAGAAGTTGGATGCTGACAATTATTACGGGGCACCTGGCGCTGTGTTGTCATGTGAATCATCCGATTTGGAAGTTCGTCGTCGCGCCACTGTTGCCGATACGCTTTCTGGTACTGAATTGGCTCCAAACAAAGATATGGGCGTTCGTGTGACAATAAGCTTCAAAATTTCTGCGGAAGTATCCAAGTAATGCATGGGCGCGCAACGCCATACCGACCCGTCTACAGTCGTTTTGCCGGGACAGGAAAGATGCAATGTGCGCCGTCACAGAACGCATACACGACCAAGGGATGCGGTATGCCGTCGGCCACCGGATAGACGAAGAGCCCTTGCTCCAGTGAGCCGAGGGCGGCGATGGAGCCGTTTTCGTCTGCCAGGCTCCCGCCTTGCCCGCGCCACGGCTCCAGGCCGCTGTAGCTCAGCGATTCATATCGCACGGTGCCGAGAGGAACGCCGGCCGCTGCGCTGCGGAGTTCCGCCAGCTTCGCTTCGTTGAGCTCACGCTGATTACAGAAGGCGTAGATCGCGTACTTAGAATCCTCGTGCTCGAACTCTGCAAGTGTGTGGTTTGTATAGACCCCTTTTGGCGCACCCGTGCTCCACTTCGCGAAGGACTTCTTGGCCCCCCCCAATATCAATAGAAAAGGTTTGCAAATACGCTTCCATCCGTCAATCGACTGCAGGCTGGCCTGGAGTTCTTGTGGGCGCATCCCCATCCTCAATCAGAATCCAGATCACCAGTCAACCGTTTTGGATCGATTGACCACAGCGAAAGTCGGTAGAGTCACTTGGCCTTGAACCAGCCGGTCCACCACCGAACTCCCGAACGGAGTTCATCTTCATTTTCAAAGCTCTTATGGAACTGGAAACCCTTCTGTTCGAGCAGTGCAGTCAAATCGCTGGCCTCAATTGTGTGGAAGCTCCGTCCTTTGTCATCGCGGCCGCCCTTGACGTCGTCACGGCGGGTGGGAACGCAGATGAGAAGGTCTCCCCCCTTCTTGATTACGCGACGCATGTTTCGAGCGGCATCTGCATAATAAACGGGATCGACGTGCATGAGAACCGAGCCGCACACGAGCCCTTCATACTCATCGGTCTTGCAGCCACCTAACGTCGGCAGGGCGGACTCCCAGATGCGACCCAGAAGCTCTGGGTGTTGCCGGAGGGCACCCCGACGCAGTTCAGCGACGGGTTCGACTCCGTAGACGTCGTGACCTTTCTGGGCCAAACGTGCCATGTCTCGACCAGAGCCCATCCCGACGTCGAGAACCTTCGTCGGTTTAGCAAACACCTCGGCGAAGTAGTCGCTGATGCCGCCGGTGAACTTCTCCCAGACCTCTACCTGTTGTTCAGCGTTGGTCTGGTAGTATTTTGCGGTTCTCTCGTCGATGCCAATTCGCCGTCTTGGTGGGTTGTTGTTCGACTCGTTCGACGGGGTGACAAGGAAAGTGTCTCCCTCGCCGAATAGGCTTCGGTCCCCCACTTGCTGTTGCCAGACCGCGGCGCTGTAGATGGATTGTCCGTTTTGCATGACGGCCCGCTCGCGAGCGAGCTGGGCGCGAGTTGCCTCAACGGACCGCAACTCGTAGGTGTTTCTAAAGTCGGCTATTGAACGGATCTTCGCGAAGTTGCCAGACTTCATGTCAAATACCCAGACCGGCGCTCTCCTGCGCAAGAATGTCAGAACCTCTTTGGCCGCCCCCGCCCCCACAGTGCCATCTGCGAAGGTGGCCAAGAAGCAACCGTCGAGCTTCTTGGCGAGGTCAGTGAAATACTTCATGCCGTTGCCGGTTTGTTCGGCTGTCTTGCGGTAACCCTCTTGGTGTCGTTGTTGGTTGGGGTTCTCAACAGAGACCTCGGGAAATTGAGTTCGAAATCTGTCGATAATCGACTGTTCAGCCTCCGTGCCATACATCGTAATAGGGTGTGCAAAATAGAAGACCGGGTTTGCTGATGAAGTCATGATCTGTTCCTTCCACCTACGGATATTTTCGACGCAGTTTGCACACGGTTGCGTGGTTCGTGTCCAAGCATATTGGGCGATCGGATTTCGCTCCAAGGGAAATCCGATCGCCAATACTGATGGCCATGTAATCGCAGTGGCGAAACCAACCACACGAATCGGCGTCGGTTATCCGGCCGACAGCTGCTCCATGACCCGGCGCAGCGTCACACGGATGCGGGCAGCCAGTCCGGGCAGCTCCATGGCGTCGACGAGACCACCGATCTCCCGCTCCACCTCAGCGTCGGTGAGCGCGTCCAGCGTCGCGCTGAGATCGACCAGAAGCTCGGCGACGGACATCCGCCGCCGCGAGCGCAGCTTCGGCAGCCGGGACTGAACCCGGGCGAGCCGGTCGGTGAGCACGTCGGCATTGGGTGTTGCGCCGACACGCCCGGCCAGAAAATAGACATCGTATAGATCCCTGAGCAGACGACGCTCGTTCCAGGCCGCCAGCTTGTGTGCAAGCGCCACGTCGGGTGCCATGATCCGGACCACCTGGGGGGGCAAGCCCTCGGAGCGGGCCATGGGCGCAGTGGACACCGGGATGGAGTCGCACCTCGCGCTCACGGAGATTTCGAGCTGGACGGCGGCGTCATCGAGTTGGATGACCGAGCGGATCATCTTGGAGTGCAGGGTGGTTTGCACCTTGGCACCTTCGAGCCCGCCAAGGATGCGCTCGATGACGGGTGCTATCTCCTTCTTCGACGTGTAAGGCACCGCGACGAAATCGAGGTCGTTGGTGTAACGGGGGCTCTCGAGCAAACGCAAGGCCATGCCGCCCTTCAACACCGCATGGTCCTTGAGCTCATCGGCGAGCCGGTGGATAACCCAGAGCATGAGCCCCTCGCGTGACACGGGGCGCTGTGGTTGAGGGGGCTCAGGTTTGGGCACGCATCACTCCATGCACGAAGGCCACGAGCTTCGGGTTGCGATACTGGGCCAAGTACTCCTCGATACGCCGCTGGTCCAGCTGGTCGAGGCTGAGGTCCGAGTAAATATCGAACGGGTAGCGCATGCCGTGCAGGTGAAAGGAGAGCACGTCGAGGAACGCCTTCTCGGGCGTAGCCCAGCGCACTCCATCCTCCACGTTGAAACCGAAGAAGAGGTGGTCAGCGACGCCGAGGTGCACGAGCCGGAAGCCCCCGGCGCGGTAAGTACGGCTACGGCCACGCTTGACCGCCCAGATCTCGCGCTGCGGTACCGGTCCCACCACGAGTGCTCGCGCCAGCACCGCGGCGAAGCTGATGTAGGACTGGGGCGCGACGCGCTGACTGAGTGTCGCCAAGTCGAAGGTACCCGGGGTGACGTACCAACCCCGCGCAAATCGCTGCAGCGCCTTGTGCCGTTGCAGGGTGGCCAGACGACGCGTGAAGGCGGCCGGGTGTCGCTCCGCCAGCAAGCTTTGAAGATCTGACTTCGAGAAGACGCCGCGCTGCTGAGGTCTCAGTTGCGCCACCAGGGCCATGTCGGTGACCGCATTCATAATGACAAACAAGCTACAAATATGTGTCTTATTTGTCAACTTGAATAAGCCACTCAGCCGCACAACACCGTGGTTTGGTTCGAGTCTACTTATTCGCGCTCGCAATCAAACCTTTGATCTTGGGGACGTCCTTGTGTCCTGGATCGAGCTTGATGAATTTCTCAAATGGGCCGACTGCGCTCTTCTTCTTTCCCAGCTTCCAATACGCCATGCCCAGCAGGCGGTACGACTTAGCGTGTTTTTGATTGACCGCGATCGCTTTTTTCAGCTCCTCGATCGCTGCGGGAACTTTGTTCTGCAGCATGAGATCGCTTGCCTCGCGATAATGATCGTCGGCGGATGATGTCTTGCTCGGCTTCGATGTCTTGCTTGGTTTGACCGTTTTGCTGGAACTTGGTTTGCTGGGCTTTCCCGCCTTGCGGTTCTTGCGGCGGTTCTTGCCTTTTGGCTCTTCGACGGGTTTGGAGTCTTCGAGCTCGGTCTCGTCGCCGGCGTCGTTGGCTACCTCGGTGGCGTCGGCGACAGCGGCATCGGCCGCGGCTGCATCGGTGCCATTCTCCTCGCCCGTCGCGTTCACAGTGGCATCATCGGTCGCACCGTCGTCGGCCACAACGTCCGCGGCCGCCTTCGTGTCAACAACAGTCTTGGTGTCTGGTGGGGGGATGGTGCCAACCGCCTCGGCACCGTCGTCTGGGATGTCTGCGGCTGCAATCGTCGATTTGTCCTGCGCGCCCGACTCGCCACCGTGGAGCAATCTGGCAAGTGGTGCGGGCGGCAGACCAGGGATCTTGGCAATGCCGACCGCCCACAACACAGCGACGCCGACTGCACCGATGACTAACAGCACGAGCAACATTCCCGCGCGGCTTCGTCTCATAGGAGGACGTTCGAAAGCGGAGTCTTCGAGCTCATTCGGGAATGAGCCGATGGCGCCAGTGGCGGGCCCAGAATCTTCGACTTGTCCGGTGGCGCTGTTGGGCCAATCGTCAAGCGCGGCGGCGGCGGCCCCCATGGGCATCGCATCGTCTATCGGCATTGCCCCGCCTACGGGCACTGTCTCGCCCATGGGCATGGCATCGTCCATCGGAATTGCCGTGTCCATGGGAATTGCCGTGTCCATGGGCATCGCATCGTCCATGGGCATCGCATCGTCCATGGGCATTGCTTCGTCCATCGGCAGTGATTCCGTGGTCGCGTCGCGCCAGGGCGTCTGAGCAGCGATGGGCTGGTCGAACGGTGTTGCTTCGGCCATGGCCCTGGCTGCTTGGTCGAATGGGTCGATGGGGGCGGACACGTCGGCGGGCACGCCTCGACTGTCGGAGTTTGGGACGGCCGAAAATGTCGGGGCCTGCGGTAGCGCCTCCGGCGTTGGCTCAGGAAATGCCGCAGGTATCGTCTCTGGCGTGGGCTGGCCCACCGGTGCGGGGCCCACTGCGGTGATATCTTCTGCGGTGATATCTTCTGCGGTTGCTTCGGTAACTGTTTCGGTGGGCCACGGGCTTGTCGGCTGCCGTGCCTCCAACTTGGCTGCGAGGGTCGGGGTGTCGATCTCGGTAATCTCCCCACTTGTCACCAACGGGTTTGCGGTGATCTGAGTTGATTCTGCCAAAGGATTGTGGGTGACCAGCGGCTCCTCGTTCCGGAGAATTGGACCCCATGGCAAAAAATCGGCACCATTGCCGCTTTCAGTCGCTGCCTCTGGAAGCGGCCCGTACAAGCCTTGAGGTTGCTGTGCCGCCTTTGCTGGGCGAGTGGTTGGTTGGATCGCCGCAATGGGAGGGCCAAATGGGGCGGCTGGTTGCGTTGGAGCGTTAAATGGAGACGGTGTGTGTGCCGCGAATGGCGAGTCGGCAACAGCCGTTGCCACTGCCGGCTCTGGCGATGTTACAATCGGTCGGGGTGTGGGGGCGGGTACGGGTGCCGGGATGGGAACGGGGGTTGTCACCTCGCCTGTGGGCATTTCGATTTTTGGGGCTAAGTCAGCAGCAGCCTGTGGCGGAGCAATCTCCCCTGGCGACGGTGGGGCAACAAGCACCGGAAATGGGGCTGGTGCCGGATTCTCTGGTGGCGGTGTGTTGGTGTCTCTACCAACGAGTTCCACATCACCGTTGGCTTTGACGATCAGATCAGCGTTACATGCCTTGCACGCGACTTGGGTTTCTCCGGAAGAAACTGCTGATGAGCTGATGAAGACTGGCTTGTTACAGCTCTTACACCTGACAAGCATGCGTCCTCTCTCCGCCAGGATCGCGATGGGACCGCGTAGAGGTCCAACGGTCCGAGTTCCTCCCTAACCTTAGGGTTATTTCAGGGTCTCAAGGTCTTGCCAAGTAAAGAACGAAAATAATGCAAGCACGGCCCACGTCCCTCGAATTCCATCAATTTCACGAACCTCTCCCAACCACCTGGTAATTGTCCCATCGTGCGTTTGTCAGTATCGTGGACCCGTGAAAAAGCTGATCCTCCTTCTGACCTTGGTGGTTGGCTGTGGCGCGCACGCCGGCGGTGCCTTCCCGCCCCCGATTTTCCCTGCTACGGAGAAATGGCCCGATGTCGGGGCCGTGGTGCTAGAGGACGTGGCCACCCTCGAGTACAAAATTCTGCGCACGTCCGGAAAATCGCCACGCTTGGTCGCCGTGTTGGACCACAGGAGACGGCTGAAGGTTGTGGATGAGGCTGGGTTGCGGTTTGCCCAGGTTGTCCTGCCGGTGGATGCCTACTCCCGCATTTCCTGGGTGAAGGCTCGTTCTGCGCTGCCAAACGGGGCGACAACGAGTCTGGATCCCGGACAACCAGTGCTGCGTTCTCGCCCATCTTTGCCCAAGAACGATGACGCGAAGGAAGTTGCCTTCACGGTGCCAGGTGTGCGGGTCGGCGGACTCATCGATTATCGTTACGAGCGGGTCTATGAGGACGTCGATATGATACCCGCTTGGGTGTTTGGCGACCGTCCGCCGGTGGTGCGCGCAGAGCTCGGGATCATTGTCCCTGAGCAACTCAAGATCGACTACCGGTACGGCCAGGGCGATGACGTCGTCACCAAGCACCCTCTGCATCGGTCGGCAGGCGGCGGCAAGGTGAGGTTGGTGTTTGTCGAAAACGATCTGCCAGCCTATTACGATGAGCCCGGCATGCCCGATCTTGGCCGCGTTGCACCATGGGTGGCTGTGGTTGTGACTAAGGCAACGGTGGGCACAAAGCAAACACGGTTGGAGACCTGGGAGCAGGTGGCCGACAGGGTTATGGCGATGATTGACCGGGTTGGCGGTGAGAGGGGGACGGGCGGAGCCGAGGAGCGATTTCGTGCGGCGCAGGCGTCCTTGCGTTCGCTCGAGGTTCCTGGTCTCGGCGTGCGGCGGCCCGTACCCGCACGGGAGCTCGAAAAGGGCGAGCCAGCCTGTTTTCGTGATGCAGCCGCGTACTTGTTGCGCGCCCTCGAGGGCAGTGGCGCTCGTGCCTTCCCGGCGTTGCTTGCAAGCCCCAAAGGTCCGAAGGAGATCGAGGGTTTTGCCTCCCTGCATGCCTTCGTCGCCGTCGTTGTTGCAGTAGACGTGACCCGAGAAAAGGAAAAGGACCCCTCGTGCAAGGGCGATCCCATGGGACACAGTCCCATCTGCTCCGTGCCTGCGGGCGATTTTGCTTTTCTCGATCCACTTTGTAAGCAGTGTCGATACGGTGAGTTACCAATCGAGCTCACAGGCGGACGCGCTTTGGTGTTGCACGATGACGGGCCACTTTGGGTGGACGTTCCGCCCGATCCCCCCGAGCGCAATGTCCTGGCCACGAATTTCAACTTGAGTCTCGACGTTGATGGCACCGTATCGGGGCGGGTGACCGGAGAGACCCAGGGTACGACGCGACGCCGTCTGCACCAAGACCTCGAGCGCGTCGAGCGTGGAACAGCGCGTGACGCCGTGTTGACGCGTCAACTGTTTGGCGAAGGTGGACCTGTCGTGGTCAGCGGGGCCCGGTTTGCCAACCCGACGAGTGTGGATGATCCTTTGTCTGTGCGAGGCAAAGTGGAGGTGGCCCTGCAGAAGCTTGAATATGAACGGTATAGCCTGCGCCCTGTGGATATTGCTGGACGCACCTTTGTTGGGCACCAGCGTGCGAGTCGGCGTTGGCCTGCAATCCTCGATGCGCCAGCCACGTCTGTGGCGGTGGCGACGTTGTTGTTGCCTGTCGGCTACGAGATTGCATTGCCAGAGGCGTCGAAGCTCGTCGAATCTTTTGCTGAGTATTCCGCGAGCTTCGAGCGACGCGACCGCGAGCTTCTGTTCACGCGGCGGTTGATACTCAAAAAGCACGTCATCCCTGCGAACCAGTGGCCAGACTTCCGCAGCTTCATCGAACAGGTCGAGACCTACGAGGCCCAAAATCTTGAGGTGCGGGCCGCCGCAGACGACGGCCATTGATCAAATCTAGCAGTTGTTGGCTTTCACGGTTTTCCGCAGCAGTCCTTTGAGCTCGCGAATGCCTGTGGGGGTGCCGCTCTCTCCCCAGGTCACAGCTCGGGCGCGGTGTGAACGGGCGTGGGGGACATTGTGGCACGGGTGCATGGCGTCGATGACGACAGCGGCGGCCCTTGCGTCGAGGTGCTCGGTGATGGCGTTCGCGATTGTGTCACAGGCATCCTCTTGCAGAACCAGACGGGCAGTGCATGCATGAATGAGTTGTGCGAGGGCACCGAAACCAGCGGCTCGGCCATTGGGGAGGTAGCCGATGTGGGCGAGGCCAAAGGCGACGGTGAGGTGGTGCGGGCACACCAGGTGGACACCCACATTGAAAAGCGTCACCGGGGCGCGGGATTTGGTGGGGCTGCCATGGCCAAGAATGGCACCCAGGTCTTGGTGTTCGCCGTCAAGGAGGTGATGGGCCCATAAGGCTGCCGCCCGTTTTGGGGTGTCGCGCAGTTCCCCCTCGAGCTTGCATCCGAGGCTGATAAGCAGGTCGTAGAGTGCCACCTCTGCGGCTTGCTGGCCTTTGTCTGGCTTTGGGGCGCGTTTCGTCATATTTTGTTTTCCTTCCAAAGCGGAAGAGGTGGTCATCTTGCCACGGAAACGGCGATGGTCCACTATGTGGCGGTTGCGATCAACTGCTCATTCTGGTGGCCGAGTATGCGTTTAGACAGCCCCGCCCGTGGTGTTTTTGACATCGTCCAACGAACCCTGGAGTCCTCCAGGCGAAAGCATATGCCCAGTTCTTTGCGCATCGGGGGTTTGCAGAAACGGGTCGAGATCATCACCGATAACCGCGGCGTCGCGCATATTTATGCCGAGACGCGTGACGATCTCTTCTTTGCCCAAGGGTTTGTAACCGCTCGCGACCGGTTGTTTCAGATTGATTACAACCGTCACGGTGCGGGCGGGCGTCTCGCGGAAATGCTTGGCATGCGCAAGATCCCTTGGCGAGACAACACGATTCACGTCAAAGAGCGTACCACCTTTGACGTCGACGTTATGCTCCGCGCCTTCGGTTTGGCGCGTGCGGCCAAAGAGTCTCTGCCCCTTCACTCGCCTGCGGCGCAACAGATCCTTGAGGCCTACGCCGCCGGCGTCAACGCATTCTTGGCCACGGGCAAACGCTCCATCGAGCACCAACTCATGGGCCTGCCTGTGGCCCCCTGGTCACCCACCGATTCGCTCTTGATGCTGCGTGCGGTGGCCTTCGAGCTCAATTTTGCCTGGAGGGCGATTCTGTATGGGGCGTTGTTGCAGGCTGCGGGGCTGCCGGGTGACGTCGCCAGTCGGTTGTGTCCCCACGTGACACCCGGCAGATCGAGCATCATCGATGAGGTGAGCTGGGCCAGGATAGCGAGGGACCTTGTTTTCACGCGCAGCGCCGCAGACACCGCGCTGGGATTTGGCAACGCGCCGGGTGTGGGGAGCAACTGCGTTGCTGTCGCGGCGTCACACAGCGCGAGTGGCGACGCATTGCTCGCAAACGACACCCACCTGACCTTGACCGCACCCTTGCCATGGCATGAGATCCACATGGTCGGTGGTGGCTTCGATTTGCAGGGGTTTGCAGTGGCGGGAGTGCCGGGCATCGGCATTGGCCGGACGCCAGCGCATACATGGGGGATCACTGCGGGGTTGGTGCAAGACCTCGATGTGTTCGCAGAGAAGCTGCACCCCCGAGATGCCAATCGCTACTTGACGCCGGATGGCTGGCAAACTTTGCATCGGCGTCGGGAGGTGTTCTCGGTGCGGGGTGAGGGTCGCCGAGAGCACATCATCCGCGAGACACGACATGGGCCACTTTTGCAGACGATCGCCACGCGGCCTGCGCGGGGCATGGAGTTTGCGGTCGCGTGGAGTGGACACCGACCGTCGTGTGATCTCGACGGTTTGTTGGGAATGTGGACCGCGACCAGTCGCGAGGAGTTCTTCGACGCAACCAGGCATCTGGTTTGCCCTCCCTACGCCATCAGTTACGCTGGTGCCTGTGGGGATATTGGTTTTGTGCTGGCAGGTGCCATTCCCCGGCGACGTCATGGCACCCCGGTGCGACCGCTGCCTGGGTGGACCGGTGAGTGGGATTGGCAAGGCTTCGTACCGCGAGAGCACCTACCTCGGGAGCTAGACCCCGAACGGGGATACATCGTCACTGCGAACAATCGGCCGGCTCCCGGCAGCTATCCCTACGAGCTCGGAGGCTTGTTCGAGGCACCGCACCGGTTTAACCGTCTGCGTGCGCGACTCGAAGAGCTCGGCGACCACGTCACTCGCGAAGATCTTGCGGCATTGCAGCTGGACACCTTCTCCGCGTGGGGACGTGACATGCGAGACTCATTGCTCGGAGTTGTCGGTGGCACCGATGGGTTGTTCGATGCTCCCCGACCCTTCGAGCGCGAGGCCGCAGAGATCTGGCGACAGTGGGATGGAGACACCAACGCCGATTCTTCTGGTGCCGCCATTGGTATTACCATGGCGCTCAAGACAGGTCGCGAGGTTGTGCGTCGGCTCGCCGGTGATGATGCGGCCTTCGCATTTGCTGAGCTTGGCGCTTTTGTCGGAGAGCCGGCCCTGTGTCTTGAGCGCCTTGCCCCGCGCCTCGCAGCGCTGGGTGTCGACGTTGTGGAGGTTGTGCGCTTTTCTTTCCGACAGACTCTGTCTACCTGCCGCGAGGCGATGGGTGATGAGCCGAGTACCTGGAAATGGGGCGTCCTGCATCCGATGGTTTTGCGGCATCGGCTTTCTTCCACCTTCCTTGGCAATCTTTTCGACATTGGTCCCCAACCCGTCGGTGGAGCGCCAGACACGGTGAACAGGGGAGACGTGTGGCCGCACCACCTTGGTGTGCGAGTGGGACCGGCTATGCGGTTTGTCGCGAGCGCCAGAAACAGAGATGCGGCCGGGACGATTCTCCCAGCTGGGCAAAGTGGGGACCGATTGTCACAACATTACGATGACCAGTTGAGAGATTTTCTCGCAGGTCGTCTCAAACCAGCACCGGTCAACCGTGAGTTGATTGATGCCCAGCGCACCGAGAAACTGGTGCCTTTGAGCTGAGTGCAGCACCGGAAAGTCGGCATTTTGACCACCGCCGACGAAGCGCGGCCATTACGGCCACTCCCAACCCTAGCCAGGCAGTGGGAGTCGAGCCTGAGCCCCTGGAGTCGCAGCCGCTGGTGGTGGCGGGTGCGTCGTCGGGAACTGCTGGTCTCGTTGTCGAGAAATCTCCCAATGCGATGGATGCAATCTCCGAAGTGTTGCCTGCGGCGTCGCGCGCCATCACTTCCAAGGTGCCGCGCATCAGGGTGATGTCGATTTGGGTATCGCTTCGTTGCCATTCGACCGAATCGGTTTCTGTTTCGGTTGCATGGGGGTGAGACCAACGGCTCCAAATCTCGACGTCATCCGGGGAGCCGTGCTCGAGAACATCGACTGCCACCTCGTTGTTGCTGCGGTGAAGGGTGACCGTGGGACGCTCGGGATCCACCAAGGCGTAAACGCTCTGGGGCGCGCTCAACTGCGTGTAGTCGCGCACGTGGCGGGCACGGACTTCGATGTGGTGCTGACCGAGCATTCGTAATCTAGGACTGGATACTTCGAGGCGGCCGTTCGGTGCGCCGCGGAAACGGCTCCAAGCGCTGCCGTCGATGCGGTATTGATAGAGATATGCATTTGGTGCCTGGGGACCGGACACGACCGCCAATAGGGTGCGGCCACTTGGTGCTGCCAACCAACGCTCTGGTGGGAACTGAGCTGGGTCTGGCACATCCTGGTACATCGAGCTCGAATCGGCAAGACGCACTGAAGTAGAGATGAGGCTTCGACCGTCGACACCGCCGGGGAGGTAACACGAGAGGTTGTCTGCGTTCGCCACCTGATCTTCGTCACAGAGAGTCGCAAACACCGACAGGTAGGCGGCGTCTGTGGGACCGAGGTCGCGGCGCAGGGCGTTGAGGCGCATGTAGAGTGGCGTTCCCAGAGCGTCACTGAGGACGTTGGTGAGGTTGATCTCGAAGCGCAGGCTGTCAGCCAGAAATTGGTTGGTGACGATGTCGATGATGAGCTCAAGCAGCCCAGATAGATCGGCCGCAGGGGCGAGCTCGTTGTAGAGTTGCCGTGTGTCAACCAGCGAGACCTCGTCGAGGACGACCTGCAGCGCGTGCTCGGGAGTACGCTCCACACCCATGCGAATGACCAAGTCAGTCATGATACCAGTGATTCGCATGAACTGGTCGTCAATGAACATGTAGATATTGAGCGCGACGTCATCCAGGATGATCTCCACCAGAGGGTCTTGGATCTCGGTGCCCACCATCCGTCCGGCACCGAGACGGATGGATGGCCCGGTGGTGGCTTGCAAACCGAAGATCAGGGGCGTGGCGGGCTCGGTGAGGCCCACCAAACGGGCGTCGAAGTCCATCAGTGTGGCACCGGCCAGCGCGAACTCACCATTTGTGAGGGCCAGGATGTCAAAGGAGTCGACGGTGACACAGAGAATACCGCTCTGAAATGCGCTCCAGAACACTTGTGCCACCATGGCCTCAGATACCGCAGCGGCGAGGTGGTAGGCCTCGAAGTGTGATGTCCCCTCAGTGTCGTCGTAGACTTCGACGAAACCCGAATAGTCGGGTGGATCGCCGCCGAGATCCTCGAGCGGTGGAGGCGCGGCATCCAGTGCGCAGGCAGCAACATTGGGAACTGTGGCACCGCCGTCGAGACCGAGGTCGAGACCGAATCCGGGACCGGTGCCCCGAATGTCGAGGTCTTTGGACGCGCCGATCTTGAGGTGAATCGGTTGCACTTCAGAGAGGATTTCGCCGCCCAGGTCGGCGACATTGAAACTCGTTTCGATTTCGAGCGGCACTTGCTCGAGGGCTCCCGTCAGAGCCTGGGACACGGCGTCGGCAAGAGACGGCCCGAGCGTATCGAGCATAGGTCGCAGCACCTGGGTGAGGAAACCGCCGAGCTGCGAGAACAGGTCGAGTAGGCCGCATACGCCTATGCAGTCAGGTGCTTCGAAGGGACCCCAGGCACCGTAACAACGCGGATCGTCGCAGACGGGATCTGAGCCGGACATGCACGGCGAAACCTGCAGGTGCAGAATCGAGTCGTCCGCTGCGTCGCCAATATAGACGACAGATTCCTCGACACTGCTCTGGATGGTGGGCCGCGCTCCGCTCTCATCAATGCCGAGCCGCAGGTCAAAGGACAGCTCTTGAACTTCGACCGCTGCCATGCCGCTCTCACTCTGAACGTGGCAAGCAGCTACACCGGTGAAGTCGGGGATGTTGATGACCAGGGCGAGGTCTACAAACAGCTCGAAGTTCTTGATCGATAGTCTAATGCCGGGATCACCGTCGCTATTGGGCTCGAGCCAGTCGAGCTCGATGGCACGGGCGAGGTCATCGAGGTCGAGGGAGATCTTCGACGGATAGGTCGCACCGATTTCGGCTGCTGGATTGTCGCGGTTTGCACAAGGCTCGACGGGTGGGCCGATGCAGGCGTCTCGCAAGAAGAAGGGGTCGCTCGAGGGATTGAACAGGGTCTCATCGAGATAATAGATGGCTTGACCGTTCTCTACTGTGAAGAACGAACC
>Ga0156517_1189_pt1 | contig 28672 bp, 19 predicted proteins | sample RifOxyB3_FD_111912 | JGI IMG/M metagenome (GOLD analysis project Ga0156517, IMG submission 111912) | Deltaproteobacteria bacterium RIFOXYB12_FULL_58_9 | reverse complement strand
TCATCCCCACGGACGATCGCCCGAACCTCGACGGGACAATCCTGACTCGGCTGCGCCCGCATCGACTCGACGTTCCCCGGCGGTTCCGGAACCTCAACCACACCGAGTCCGTAGACACCCTCGAGCTTGGACGGAATCTGGACATTCTTGAGCTCGCGGACCTCGTCCGTAACAACACGTCGATGTGATGCGAAAAAGCCAACCAAGGCGACACCACAAACGAGCAGGCCACTCACCGCCACGACCTGGACGCCGCCGCGACTTCGGTCGACTCTTCGCACCGCGGAGGTGCCAGCGTTGTCGGTGGGTGCACGCATCGTCCTCACTGAATCGTGTAACTAAGGTTCTGGTTCTGTCCGCGCCGCTGCAGGTCGATCGTCACGGAGCTCGCATCCTTGAGTTTCTGGTAGATTTCGAGCGCCTTGTCCGGACTGTTCATCTCATAACCGTTGATCTTTTGGATCACATCGCCATTTTTCAGACCTATCTTCGAATAGATGCTCCCCGGCTTGATCGAGAACAACTTGAACCCATTGGGTTTGCCGTTTTTGAAGCTGGGGACGATACGCGCCTGTGTTGCGACCTGACTGAGGTTTGACAAAGCATTGTCAACCTCCGAGCGGGCAACCGTGAACTGGGAATCCGAAACCTTGGTGACGCCCTCGCCGCCTTCGCCGCCCTCGCCTTCCTCTTTCACTTCCGGCGGGGCCGCAACCCCCGGTGCCTTGGCATCACCATCCGTGACGCACAACTCATAATGGTCACGGCGCTTCAACACGATGGCCCGATCACGAACCTCGAAGAGAACCATGTCCTCGCCTATCCGGTTGTACCCCTCGTTGATTGAAAAAACATTCGGCTCTCGTTCGGTGCTGTCATAGATGACGGCGAGCGACCACTCGGGCGCACCCTCTGCCAGCAAGGTCGCACGAATCTCATGGGGCATCGTACAGGGCTTGAGGTCATTGGGATTGTAAGTGTTGCTCGCCATGGTCTCGATCGTCTGCTCGTCCTGGGGTTTTAGAACCTCTCGCTTGGCGTCGAGCAAATTGCGTTCGGCGATGTTTGAGAAATCGGCGCGGGGCTTTGATATCCGCTCACGGTTGCCGTTGGGTCGGACGGGTGCCTCCTCAATGGACGGCGCCTCGCGAATTCCACTCGCCACCACGGCGTTCGCCGCACCAGCGACAAAATAGGAGCCAATAAAAATGAATGCCAGATTGAGCAGCCAACCGTGCTCTTTCAGAAATGATGTAATACGCGCGCCAACCATCCGTGACTTGCCTCCACAGGCCCATTTGCAAAAATCGATCCACAATGCATTCACAATGCAGATCCATAACTACCTAGAATATCAACACTATTCCTGGTCCGGGAGTAATCGCCCAGGACATTTTGTCACTCGCTGCGCCTGGGGATCAGTGGTTTTTGACAACCTGTCGAATAGGATTTTCCTTTAAACTCGGGCGGTTACCGAACAGAGGTCAGAGGTCAGTGGCAACAGCACCGCGGCATCGCGCCTTTGACCCGACGAGATATATATGTCTGCCCGCTGCCTGCGGTTACGTGATATAGGTAAGCAATGAAGCTCAAATGCATGTTGATCGCCGATCCTATGGCGAGCACAGCAGAGATGATCGCTGAAAAGTGCGAGCGCCTCGCAGAAGATCGGATCGTTACCACCACCGCGGCAGAAACCCTCGAACGGGTCCAAGCCATGAATCCAGAAGTCGCAGTCGTTTCCCTAGAGTTACGGGACATGGAGCCGAAGACGCTGCTGCCCAAGCTCCTCGAAAGACAAACCAACCTGTTTTTGCTCGCCACCTACCGCGAGCTTTCGGTGCAGGAAATGGAACGGCTCGCCAACCTCGGCGTCGACGAGTTTGTTCCTCAACCTATCGATATCTTGCAGCTCTTCCGGGCCGCGTCACGACGTTTCAACGTTCCGTTTCGGCGGCACGACCGTTACAACCTCGCCATCGATGTCGTCCGCGCCGATGGCATCACGATCGGCAGGACCTGCGACGTATCGGAAGGTGGGATGTGTATGACCGCCTTCCACCCTGCGAGCCCCGGAGAATCAACACTCGTCGACATCACTCTTGCCGACAACGAAAAACCCTTGCGTGTGCGTTGCGAAGTTCTCAGTGTCGAAGGCACCTCCCCCGCTCCCGTCACAGCCCGAATACAGTTCTCGAGGCTTTGGGGGCCGGATCATGATCGCCTGACCAAGTTCCTCAAGAGCCAGAGCAAAGATCTCATCGCCGACGATTAGCAAATTGTATGGGCCGCGAAGGCACCTAGACCTAAAAACCGATGCTCTTGAAGATAAACGGATAGGTAACGATGACTTCACCACCGCTGGGTTTGGGGAAAGTCCAACCGCGGATCGCGCCCATGATGCAACTGCTGACCGCGGTTGATTCGAGGCTGGTGTACGTCTGCCGGACAGAGCGAACACCACCGCTCGTGCCGACGGTCCACTCAACCTGCACCTTGCCAGAGAGACTGGGCGTCTTCATGAGCTCACGCTCGTAGCAGCGCTGGATCTCACCGATGTGGGCGTTGATGACTTTCTGGATTTCGTCCCGATCGAGTTGACCCTGTCCCACAGAGCGCATCGCCTGGGGATTCTTCTGCACCAAACCGCCGACGCCTTTGCCCTCGGCGCGGACGAGGCCGCCGCCGCCGCCACCGCCACGCAGCAAAGCGGCACCGCCTTTGGTCATCAAGCCACCGCCACCGCCACCGACAGACAAACTACTGGATGGCAACTTGCCGATGAGCCCCGAGACTTTGAATCCAGCCGTTCCACCTGGGACTCTTGCCGCGGTCAAATTGGACACTGCAGCGAGCGCCGCCGCGGGGCCCGGTGCCTGCGACGAGCCATGCTTCGACAACAAGCCCAGCACCCCAGCGGGTGCCGCCGACTGTCCACCAGGGCGAGGTTTGCGCTGAGTCGGTTTCGCCTCACTCTTGGCAGCCGGCTCAGGTGCCTCCTCTTTGGCCTCCTGCGCTTTCTCCGCGGGAGGGGGCTCGTCGAGCCGTGGAGCGGCATCAAGGGTCACCTCAACAAAGTCGTCATTCTTACGCAGGGTCGAGTGCACGAGATCGGCAGGTACGAGCAGATAGACGAGCACGAGTGCCACGAAGTGGGTGCCGGCCGAGCTACCGAACGCCGTGACCATATTCTTGTCCGGCCATACGCGTGCCATCAGCGGCCGCCTATCAACCACCGGCGGCGGCGGCGTCACGAAACGGATGTGGTAACGATCGGCCCCATCAACGACATCGAGCACCTCGTCGCGCTTGAACACCATCCTCTGACCGCTCTTGCCCGATGTATTACCCGACCTATTGCCCGCCATCTCGCCCGACGTATTGCCCGACCTACTGCCCGACGTATTGCCCGACTCCAACACAGCATTGACGTCGACGCGCTTCTGACCGCGTTTGAGGGTCGCCGTGACACCCTCGGGCAACGTCACCTCACATTGGCCTTTGCCGATATGGCGCAGCAGGCGAACTCTGGGTCGTAGATCCCGCGCGCGCCGACGACGCCAATAGCCAAGCTGCGGTCCGGTCCAAAATGATTGGCCGCGCCCGAGAAGACACGAATCTGATACGGAGTCACCGCGCAGTGTGATCACCTCGACCTTGGGATCCCCACCGCCCTCAGCAACAATCGTCTCATCCTCTTGCACCAACTGCGCCGCCAAGGAGAACGGTGGCACAAAGTTGGCGTCTTCGTCGTCGTCCCCCTCGCTCCACCGAGAGTCGGCCTCCCAGTCGGCCTCCGAGTCGTACGTCTGCAACTGTTCCGACTTGGATTCTGGCAGCGCCTCCGACAACTCCGCTGACGGCTCTTTCGACAAATGCGCTCGCAGCTCTTCCGACAAATCTCCTCGCAGCTCTTCCGACAAATCTCCTCGCCGACTCACCGGCAAATCAGCCTTCTTGGCGCGGCCCCCCCCAGCGGACTTGCGCCGCAGTGATGGGAACGCACCGGATACGTCATCCCATTCGTCGATGGGGGCGGCTCTCCTCACCTTGGGGGCAATCTCGGGTTGAGGATCGGGCAAGCTCGCCAAGGAGTCCACGACGGTTTCGCCGTCGTCGAGACTTCGCAGCCGCTCTAACATGGACGGCGACATGGGCTCGGCCACCGTATCGCTGTTCGAGAGTTCCTCGACCATCCCTGTCGGCACCAAGCCGCTATTGGCAGTTGCCACCGGCGCAAGCGCATTGGCCTTGCCCCGCACCACCAACTTGACCTTCAAGGAGTAATCGCCGACAAGAGCCTCGTCGCGACTGCCGAGCTCGCTCTGAATGACCTTCTTACTACCGAGGTAAACACCATTCGTGCTGCCCAGGTCACGAATGACGACGCTAGCACCATCGTGCTCGAGCATGGCGTGCTTGCGAGAAATCTGGTTGGAGTCGAGCACCAGGTCCACGGCCTCGGGATCCCGACCGATGGTGACTCGGTGCTGGGAAAACATCTCCGTGCCGAGAAACTCGCCGTTCCGAAAAATGAATATCTGCAACACCGCATGACCCGGCGATGGGGGCAGTGAGACCTCAACCGCTCGCCGCGCCTGCTCCAGAACCTTTGCTGCCAATCCCAACGGCGGTTCTATCTCCGGCAACGACTGCGCCAACGCACGGGTGGCACGAAGGTCAGAGAGTTCCTTGTGACAGCGCGGACACTGGCGCAAATGGCGCTCGAGCTCCTCCTCGGCAACTGCATCGAGCTCACCGTAGAGGTAGCTGATCAGGATGTCGTTGGCGTTCGCGTTGGCGTTGGCGTTGGCGCGGTCGCAGTTCATCGCATCCACTCCTAACGCACGGCCTCAGCGACATCACGATACTCGCGCAGGGCCGTGCGCAGATACTCAAGCGCGTACCGCATGCGACTCTTTGCCGTGTTCTCGCTGCAGCCGACGACTTCTGCAATCTGCACAAATCGGAGATTGAGGTACTCACGCATCAAAAACACCTCGCGTTGTCTTCCCGGCAACCGCTCAAGGGCTTGCTGCAGTCTGTCCTGGAGCTCCAACCCCATCACCTGTTGTTCAATCGACCCGTCATTCGACCCGCCAGTCGACCCGCCAGTCGACCCGCCACTCGGCCCGCCCCTTCCAGCAGGCCCATCGAGAGAATCGGCCGCCCGGTGCTTGGAGCGCCTGACATGATCGACACATAGGTTGCGAGCAATGGTGTACATCCAGGTCGTAAACCGCGCCCTGGGGTGATAGTCGGGCGCCGCCTTGATCACCCTGAAAAACAACTCCTGAAAGATGTCTTCCGCCGCTGCTCGATCTCCCACGAGGCGACAAACAAAATTGAAAACGGGTCGTTGGTGCCGCTTGAGCAGACGCTCGAAGGCACGGGCGTTGCCGCCCACAAAAGCCTCCATGAGTGCCTCGTCGCTGATGTGCTCAACCGTCACTTGCTTCGATACCCCCGTCACTCTGTCACGCACGAAACCAGTTGCAAACCCCGTTATAACCACTTCAATTGGTCTTTGCGACAGATCGTGTCACACACCCACCACCTGTGCCCAAACTACCCACTGACACCTACCCTGCGAAAACCCGAGGACTAGACGATCTAGACGATCCGAAAGATCTGGACGATCTAGACGATCTCACGAGCCATTGCTCTGTTCTCTGCACAACTAGAGATGTAAACGCATGGGTCGCGAAATAGTTCTATCGAAAACGGTTTGCTCACAGGTGCCAACAAGCAACAAGCAACAAGCAACAAGCAACAAGCAACAAGTAGCCGCGGGGCGGACACCCAAGCCGTTCCTCCGGCCTCTCGATACTCGCCTTGCTCGTATTCAAACGTTGCGGCAACTGCGGTTGGGGTCAATCCGATTCGATGGCAGAAATGCGATAGCGCACTGCGACTTGAACATAATCTGTCACGATCGCGGCACCATCCGACAGTGTGCCGTTGTAACCCAGAGGCGCGATAGCGAGTCCCAGAATTCGCGCGGGCCCGGTCAAAAATGAGGAGGCCTGGGAGGCACTTTCACTCGTCCAGGTGAGGACGCCTGGCGAGGCGGCTGACGCCGAGCCCTCGGCCAAGGGAACCCATTCGTCGCCGTCGGAACCATAAAGTCCCATGCCATGGGTGAGTCCATCTTGGGTGGCAGAGGTTTGCAGGGACAGTCGTACACCGTTGAGGGTGCCGCTGAGGTGCACATCGAGTGCCACTTGCTGTACGGGCTCGAGTGTTTCGCCCCGCAAGTCGATTCGGCTGACAATTCCTTGTCCGCGGCTCAGGGGTTGGCTGGGCGAAGCGCAATAGGGGGTTGCAGGCCGGTCGGCGAAGGTGAGGCACCAGGAGTCGAAGGTGGCCGAAACGGGGGAGAACCAGTCATTGGTTTCGATCAAGAGATCCCAGGTGATGTTGGGATCCGTGCCGACCAGGTTGGTGAGACTCTCCCGTGCCGGATAGGTGGGCTCCTCATCGCTCGCAAAGGTGCGGCTGAGGCCCGCAGGTCTGTATGCATCGCCGTCGTCATAGACGAGGATATGTTGCGGTCCCTGGTAACTCGCCCCGGTGGCACCTGCGATCCAGGAGACTTCGATTGCATCAATACGGGTGGGCTTGAGGATTTCGAGGAACGCGAGGCGTGAGTTGGTGGGCCCACTACCGATTGTCAATCGGCCGTCGGCCACACTTACATCAATCATGCGATCGACAAATGGTTGGTCCGCGCTCGTCCTCACATCGACAACGCTGACTCCTTCGACGGTGACGATGTGACGACGTGTGTCTTGGGCGCGCGGGCTGCCGACGACGAGATGGAGGCGGTAGTCACCGTTGTCGAGCGCGTATTCCCAAATGCAATTGTAGGCGGGGTCGACCTGCTCAGCGTAGCGCATCTGTACGTAGGTGTCGTAACGCTGGTCGGGTGCTGAGGGTTCGTTGTCATCAAAAGCCTCCGGGTTGGTCTGTGGCAGTCCCGCCTGGCAGGTCCATCCGTACGCACGTCCGGACGCATCGGCAGCATACAGCTCGGTTCCCTGTACGAGATATCCCAGGGGACCAGGAACGGAGCTCGGCTGGAAGTTGACGCGCTCGACGAGGATCTTGGAGCTCCCCCCCGCTGCGAGACCGAATGCCGCACGAAACACGTGCGCGGGTCTGGAGGTGGCAGCGCTCTGCCACAGGAACCCTTCGGTCCCGTAGTCCGCGCCAAAAGCGACGACGCCGTGCATGGGTGGAAAGTAGAATGCATAGGAAGAGGCGGTCTCGGGAAGGTCTCGCAGCGTCGAAATCGGGGCGCTCGGCGGGCATGCGAGGGTTCCATCGCCAACGACCCAAGGACGACCGCAGGTGGTTTGATCCAACGCATTCTGGAAGAGAGAGTATACACCCCAGCTAAGGATCTCGTGCTTCGATGCATCGAACACGAGGTTGTGCCCATATCTGCCCAAGCCTGTGTCTGCCGCAATTTGGTGCCATCCGGACGATTCCAGGCGCCAAAGGTCGCTCAGGAGGGCGTCGTAATCGCCCTTGCCGCCATGAAGGAGAAGCTGGGAATTGGCGTCGTCCCAAACCAGCGTTGTGGCAACCCGGCCGACCGGATCATTTGCACCACCGGCATAGAGGCGTGTCCACACGCACGGATCGGAGGTGCAGTTCAGCGCCCAGGTTTCGTTGTATTCTGTCAGTCCACGTGCGCCACCAAAGAGGATCAGGCGATTGCGGCTGAAGTCAAAAGCCATGGCGTGACCGCTGCGCGAGGATGGTCCGGCAATGCCGAGGTTTACCCAGGTCGCGCCGTCCCAGCTCCAGGTGTCACCACAAGCACTCCCCGTCGTGGGTGAGCAGGACGAAGGTGCCCCGGTTTGACCGCCACCGAAAAGGATGATCTTGCCGAGGTTGTAATCGTACGCCATCGCTGCGTCGCTCCTGTTTTCAGGAACCGATCCTGACACGTATGGGACCTCCCAGGTCACACCATCCCACTGCCAAAGATCGCCGCGTGAATTGTACAACTCGTCGCGACCGCCGAAGGCGATGATGGATTCGCGTCCCGGATCGTAGGCAACGGCCATGTCGCGATTGACCAAAAAGGGTGCCGTGGTTGCCGTTGGCATCCAGTACCCCATGCCCGTTGTGACCAAAACTCCGTCGGGATTGCAGCTCACGAGACAACTGGGGCTTGCCACACCTTGTCGCTCGCCGGCTTCGTTTGCCCCCGGTGGCTCGAATTCTCCATTCCATACGTTGGCGGCCAAAAACTCGTTGGGATTGCCAATGGCACTGTTTGCAACCTTGCCCCCCAAAGTTGCGATCCAACGGATCTGATCAACTCGGGCCACGGGGGACTTGTTGCCCGCCCTGTCGATCGCGATCAGATAGACCGCGTCGGCGTCGAGGGGCGGTAGGGCCAGTTGGGTGGGGTTGATGCCGTCCACAGCAGTAACGGCACCCACGGTGCCGTCGACGGCTGACGCACCGAGAAGAAATCCTCCCTGTTCCACTGCACCGACGTTGGCAGTGACCCAATAGGCGGGGACTCCACCGGTGACATAGGCTCCCCAGGGTACTCGGGTGTAGACAATGGCACCTTCGGTCTCGACATCGGGCGTCGGTGGTGGTGTGAGATCGACGGTGACCGCGCCGGTCGCTGTGTGGCTGCCGGTGTTGCCTGCGGAATCAACCATGTCAATGTGAATGTCATAGGCCCCTTCTGGCGTAGTGGCCTTGACCTCCCCTTCGTACACGAAGGCCGCGCCGACGGTGCTGACAAATGCGAAGGTGACGGACGTTTCTGCCTGGTTCGCGCGTACCGTGATTTGATCGAAGGGGTCCAAGACCTCGGTTGGCTCGATCTCGACTCGCACTCTGGCACCCCTTGCGGCGTGTGACCCCAGGGCAACCGCCGGACCGACCACTGCCGCAGCGATCAAGAGGGGGTTGTCATGCGCGGGAATGACGGTGATCCGCGGGGAGCCAACCACGACTGGTGAGGTGAAATCGAGTCGCAACGAAACCCCCAACGGCGTTTTGAGCTCATTGTCGTTGTCGTCGGTGATCACAGCCTCGAGATCGAAGGTTCCTTCGCTCTCGTCACCGTTGGGCACGTAAGTAAGTGTGTGTGTGTACGTGTGCACCGGATCTTCATGCTCCGTCGAATCTCCGCGGACGAAGTCGCGCCGTACGCCGATGTCGTCGAAATAGACCGAGGCATTGCCGAGTGGCTCGCTGGTGGCAAATTGGAGGGTGACGATTTGCCCCACGCCTGCGACCATCGGATCAAGAAGGGCCGGAGGCAAAAAGCTCGGCGGTTCCGTATCGGGATTACTCAAAGAAACACAACGCCCAGTACCAAGGTTGCATATCCAATCGCTGGGACAGTCGGCGTTCCCGGCGCAGGTGATCTGTGCATCCTCGTCCACTTGGAAGCCGACGGTGCAGGCAGCCACCACCGTTGCCCATGTCAATACAACAACGCGCATGGTTTCCCCTCATGTATCAAGCGATTCAGCAATTCAGCGATTCAGCAATTCCGCGATTCCGCGATTCGAAGGAGCATGCACCATTTTGAGGTCGAGTGCGACCCTGAGTTTTTGATGGCTTCCCATTGCCCTTCTCTGTCAAGGTTTGTGTTGACCTCATGGACCGCCTTGGACTAGATTGCCCTGAAGTACCCCGACTACCGAGAGGCGTGCGACGTGGACTCTCCATCCATGACCGTTCGAGAAGTGGCCAATTATCTGAATGTAGACGAGAAAACCGTCTATCGCCTCGCACAGAAGGGGGAACTGCCGGGCTTCAAGGTCGCCGGTACCTGGCGCTTCAAGCGCCAGGACATCGATCAGTGGATCGAGGACCAGAAGAAGGCGGCAGCGCAAAAGGAGGGCAACGAGTAGTGTCAGCACGCTTACTACCGCCGAGCCATCGTCGGGGCCGATCCCTCCGATGCTCCTTGGTACGAGCTCGGTCCCGAGTACGGTGGCAAGAAGGGTGACCGGATAAACGACCACCACCTCACGCTCGCGGAGAAGCAGGCCGCGCGGGCCAAGAGAGGAGAGTGATCTATGCTGAAGAAGTTTTATGTCGACAATTACAAGTGCTTGGTGAACTTCGAGACGGCGTTTAACGAGCTGTCCCTTCTGCTCGGCCAAAACGGCGTGGGCAAGACCTCGGTGCTGGACGTCATGTTCGCTCTGCACAAGCTCTTGTCCGGCACAGCCAAGGTCACCGATCCGGAGGTCTTTCCCGGACGAACGCTCACCCGCTGGCAAAAACGCAACAAGCAGGTGTTCGAGATCTCCCTGGAGCTCGACGACGTCGGGGAGCTGTCCTACCGCCTCGAGGTAGAGCACGAAACCTCCACACGTCGGGCTCGAATCGCGCTCGAACGACTCACCGCGGACGGCAAGCCGCTCTTCGAATTCGAGCACGGCGAGGTCCAGCTCTACCTCGACAACCACTCGCAGGGGCCGGCCTTTTCGGCCGACTGGTCAGAGTCGGCCCTTGCCCGTGTCCCCGCACGTGACGACAACAAGAAGCTCACCCTTTTCCTTGAGTTTGCGCGCAAGATTCAGGTGTGCGGGCTTTATCCTCGCAGCTTCGAAACCGAGTCACGCACCGAAGACCCGCTGCTCCTACGAGATGGCAGCAACTTCTCGGCGTGGTACCGCCATATGTTTCAGGAACGCCAAGATCTCGTGCCCGAATACACCAAAGCTCTCGGTGAGGTGATCGAGGGATTCAAGTCGATTCGCCTGGCCACCGTCGGTGAGGAGACCCGCGCGCTCATGGTCGTCTTCGAAGAGCGCGGCGAGCGCTACGAGCTTCGACTCGATGAGCTGTCCGACGGGCAGCGCGCGTTGCTCGCCATATACGCGCTCTTGTACATGACGAGCGGCCAGGGATACAGCCTCTTTCTCGACGAGCCGGACAACTTCATCGCCCTGGCGGAGATCCAACCGTGGCTCATGGCACTTTCGGACGCCTGCGGGGACACCATTGGGCAGGTGGTCATCTGCTCGCACCACCCGGAGCTCATCGACTATCTCGGCGGCGATCACGGGCTTCAACTGAAGCGGGAGGCATCGGGGGCGACCGTCGCCAAGAAGCTCACTGTGAACCATGACACGGCTGGCCTCAAGCTATCGGAGATCGTGGCGCGAGGCTGGGAGAGATGAGCCATCGCAGAGTCCAACTCGTCATTCTTTGCGAAGACACGCAGCAAGAAGCTTTCATAAGGCGGTTTCTGAGCAAAGCCGGGTGGAACACGCGCCGGTTTCGAGTTGAAAAAGCGCCTTCGGGACGCGGATCGGGTGAGCAGTTCGTCAAAGAGCGATTCCCCCTGGAGCTCGATTCCTATCGAAGGAAGAGCGCGCACGTCGGTTCCGCGGTGGTCGTCATGATTGACGGCGACAATCGCGGCGTTGCGACTCGACAAAAAGAGCTCGACGATGCTTGCACGGAAAAGAACGTTCAACAGCGGCAATCAAAGGAACGCGTCGCGGTCTTTGTGCCGACCTGGAACATCGAGACCTGGTTTGCATACCTGGATGGCCAAACAGTCGATGAAACGCAGTCCAATTATCCAAGGTTGGACCGGGAACGACTTTGTCAAGAACACGTCAACACGCTCTTTGGCATGTGTGAATCAGGCTCGCTCCGAGAGCCTTCGCCGGCATCCTTGCGGCCTTCGAGGCACGTTACGGTGCCCATCCGGCGTTGCAGCGCGTCCAAAGGATCGTCACACAACAATGCCGGCGTATGGTGAAGCGATAGGTAGGTAAGTATCTATTCGCAGCTCAAGACGTGCTCGTCGTCCGAGGTACAGTTCGATCGCCAGAGGGTGAGCTGCGAGCCAGTGGTCAAAACCACAGCATCGAGGTCGCCATCGCCGTCGAAGTCGCTGGGTGTGATGGCGTAGACGCGGGTTCCCGGGGCGAGATTGGCAGATTTTGTCATGGTTCCGGTGCCATCGCCGGTGAACAAGTAGAGACTTCCGCCATAAGAATCTCCCGCCAAGACGTCGAGGTGGCCATCGTTATTGAAGTCGGCACTCGTGCCTGCCTCGCTATAGGTTCCGACTCGATAGTCGTGGCTGGCAAAGCTGCCGTCGGTTTGGGCGATCAGGAGTGCGAACCCCTCTTCGGATGCGTTGACCGAGCTTATGGAACGAATCAGAAAGATGTCGTTCTGTCCATCTTCATTGAAGTCGCCCATCTCAAATCGTCGGGCTCCAAAGCCGCCATCCTGCAGAATGAGCTGTGAGGGGCCAAAGACTCTCCCTGTCGAGTTCATTTCGAGATGAACATTGCGGGTAGAAAGGATCCGATCGAGCCGCCCATCCTCATTCAGATCCACGAACGCGGTGTCATCGACCTCCTGCACGAATTCACTCCAATCCGCGAACTCCATGAGCCCCGTTCCCCAGCGGATTTCTGAGCTGTCGGCCCAAGTACCTCCGGCCAAGGCCACGATGTCCTGGTGGCCATCCCCATCGATGTCCAAGACACGATGCCGACGGGCACCGATGACGCTCTCGAATAGGGGGGACATCTCGTACCCCGACGGGGTGCTGAGCAGGAATCGAAAGCGGACGTAGTAATTGGAATACTCACCCACGATCAAATCGTCCTCGCCATCACCGTTGACGTCGGCCGCATCGAAATCCTGGTAACACGGGAATCCGACAGCAAAGGTACCAGCGACGGCAAAACCACCGTCGCCGTCGTTCTGGTAGAGAAACACAGTTTCCGCACCGTCTCTGCAGTCGAGGGTTGCCAAGTCAAAAGAGGCGTCCGCGCCGAATCGGCCTGACACGATCGCATAGACGGCCTCAGCATGGGCGATCGGGGGGTCCGGCGTGAGCGAGTGATTGGCACAGGCACCCACACACGTGCCACTGGAGCAGGTCTCACTGGGGGCGCAGCCGTGGCCGCAGGATCCACAGTTTTGCTCGTCGAAGCTCAAATCGACACAATCGCTGCCACACATGGCGAAGCCGTCGAGGCAGGCGTACCCACATGCTGTGCCATTGCACGTCGAGGTTGCATGGGGGGGCCGGTCACAGGGGCTGCAGGCGGTGCCACAATGCGCAGGGTCATTGTCTCCCACGCAAGCGCCGCTGCACAGATGGCTGCCCGTTGGACACGCCGAGGCGACACACGTGCTACCCGAGCACGTCGTTGCGGCTGCGTTGGTGGGACAAAAGGCGCAGCCGCCGGCGCAGGGGCGATACCCGAAATTGCATTCATAACCGCAGGTGGTGCCATCGCAGGTCGCAGCAGAGAACATGGGCGGCTCGCAGGGCGAGCAGCTCTCCCCACAGTGCATGATGTTGGCGTCGCTCACGCAGGTGTCGTTGCACAGGTGATATTCGGGATTACAAAAAGTTCCGCATGACGTGCCGTCGCAGGTGGCTGTGCCGTGGGGGTCCGCTGGGCAGGGGCTGCACCGGCTACCGCAGCTTTCGGTGTCGCTGTTACTCACGCATCTGCCACCGCAGTCGTGGTAGCCCGAGTTGCAGGTCGAGCCGCACGCAACTCCGTCGCAGGTGGTTGTAGCGTTGTCCTGTGCCGGGCAAGGTGAGCACCGCACGCCGCAGGTTGCTGTGTCGTGGTTGGAAACGCAGGCACCATCGCAGAGGTGGTAACCGGTCCCGCACTCGATCTCGCAAGATTCGTCGACGCAGATCCCCGACCCGTTCGAAACGCTCGGGCAGGGTATGCATCTTCGTCCACAGGTCTCTGCCGAGTCGTTTGCCACGCATTCCCCCGAGCACTCGTGGAAGCCGGAACGGCATTGAAATGAGCAGACAAAGGATTCACAAATGGGCTCTGCGTGAGCAAATGACGGGCATGCATGGTTGCACGCACCACAGTTGCTGGTCGTGGTGGCATCGGTACAAGTCCCGCCACACACAGCTTGCTCGTCGTTGGGACACGCCAATCGTAACGACTTCTCGGTAGTCGCGGCCCGTCCCTCCGAGTCGAGGAACCTGCCCACAAAGATCCTCGTGCCACCACCCGGACCTGTTTCAATGGGGCGCAGAGCTTGGATGGCGTTCCAGTCTACGGTGATCGTGTAGGACCCGCCGCCAACATTGACAAAATTGCCGTAGGCGGAGCCCCCAGTGTCCTCGAGCAGCCCGCCGGCCATGGTACTGGGTTCGCTGGCCCAGACGATCGCGGAGAAGACCACGGCACCGCCAGGATAGACCGTTTCAACATTGGTGGCGAAAGAAAGAATCGTGGGCGCAAGGGGATCGTTGAGCTCGCAAAGTCCCTGTGCATTGCAGGTTCCATCAATACAGTCGCCACAGGACTGGCCGCATCTCTCTTCGATGCCACATTGGCGAGTGTCGCAGTCTGGGATGCACGCAGTCGTGCACTCTGAGGTGTCGAGTTCCAAACAGCTCGACGCGCAGCGTAAGACCCCGCCAGTGAAACCCAAGCTTTCGCACGAAGCGTCCGACAAATCCGCTCCGTCACACACCTCGGGCGATTGAATGGCTCCGTCGCCACAGGTCAGCAGAGGCCCACACGAGTCGGTCACGAGCTCGCATGATGAGCTGCAGCTCAGCTCACCGGGTTTGAAGCCTCTCCCTTCGCAGGTTTCGCCCCGCAGGTCGTTGCCGTCGCACGCCTCCCGGCCTTCGGCCACACCGTCACCGCAACGGGGACCGGAATCATAACCGGGATGCTCCGGCTCGTCTGCACAACCGCCCCCCAGCACCAACACGAGCGGCAGGACCAGCTTCCCAAGATGCAAACATCCTTTTGGGAGTGCAAAACAGAATCGCCGGTTATGGGAGAGTCTAAATAAAAATAGCCTATTCCTGTGCATTGTTTTTCCCCCGCAGCCCTGTTACGCGCAGCTCCAGCATCAAGCTCATCAAGCTCATCAAGCTTGTCAGGCGAAAAACAACATTCGTATTATTCATCGGGGCCTCCCACGAAAGAGCAATTGGCCTCAGTTGACCGGTCAGACCGATCAGACCAGAGATTGCAGAGCCGCAGGAGACTGCCACGGGTGCCCCGCGTCCAAAAGGACACATGTCACACGAATCGCATATTTGTGCGCGGGGCTCGAGCAGCAACGGAACAAGGAACAAGGAACAAGGAACAAGGAACAAGGAACGCAGTCGCCCGGACGGGGCGGTGAGCTACCGTGCACGCTTCACATACGAATCCGGCGGTGCATGACAGCCTTTGGCCTGCTCGAGGAGACCCTTCGCCACCCGTTCCGTTGTTGCCAGTTGGGCAACAACAAAACCCTTGGGTTTGAGTTTCGGAAAATCAGACGCCTTCAACACGAGAATTTCCAATTCACGACACTTGCTATCGGTTGAGATCTTGGACTTGAGCGCGCGGCCGCTCGCAACATCGCTCACCGTCCCATGGATGGCCATAAACAGCGGCTCTGGTATCCCTTTGATCTTGCGTTCCTCCCCATGCCATTGAAGCCGTGTCACATCAAACAAATCCGCCGACTGCTCGCACTCACACATAAACCCTTGGGTGAAAAGCACCTGTTGAATCCCGCCAGACATAGGAACCGTGGGAACGACACGTACGCTAGACCACGATGGACCGGCGCCATCCCGCCCATCCCAAACGCGAACCAACTTACCGTCCACCGGCGCGATGAGCTCATGCAGGCGGTGCACATGCTCAAATCCACACTCCATCGAAAGAAGCACCGCCATCAAATCGCTGGCCAACCGAACAGGTTGGGCCATCAGTGAGCAATGTGAATTCTCAATTCCAATTTCCCATTCCCACTCCAACTCGCGCTCCCATTCCCGCACCGGTTCCCCAGCAACGCCATCAGAGCCTTTCTCTTTCTCAGCGCGGGAAATCTCGCATCCCGGGACCCACTCGCTCACAACCTCCCCCGCATCCACAACAACCTCGCCCTTCTTAACGAGCCGCGTTGTGATTCGACGCTCCTCTTTCTTACAGGGGTTAGCGACGACCTCCAGCACCGTGTCTTCGGTGCCTTCGGTGCCTTCGGAGACAATCGGCAACCGCTTCAGGACAACAAGGTCGCTGGACGAAGGAGAATAGGGAGAATTTGCCAACGTGACACAGCAAATCAACGCCATGCATGTAGCGATCATGCGTAAATCCTTCCACCCTTTCAGATCAGAACCAACACAACCAACACGAATCAGGCGCGTCGAACTCTTCGCAGACTTCGCACGCTTCACAGACTTCGATGATTCCACACTCGCCCCACCACCTTGCGTGCAATTGTCCACATCACCTTGCGCCGCGACCGCCATGGCACCTTTTCAGAGATGTCCAACCACTGACCGTCACGAATTGCGGCCACAACTCTCCCCTCAATCTCAGAGAGTCGTCGTCGCACGGGAAGGCACATTGGCGCGTCACCACACTCCCAAAACCCACCAAATGGATCGATCCAAACGAGGCGGTGAACAACAATGGAGGACACGACTATCATTCCTGGGCGAAGACCGTTCAAATTGGTGTGGCACAGCACCAAATCGCCGGAACGCAATGTTGGGCACATCGAGTCACCAGATGTGTTGATCCGACGCAAAGCCATGCTCAACCTCTTACCAACGATGGTTCATCGACCAGACGGAAATGGACACATCAGGACCAGATTGATGGCTTGCCTCGTTCATCCTTTACCGCTCATTTATGGATTGAGCCCTCTGTTTCTGTGGCAACGCAACAATAGCCTATGGCTGTGCAAGGTGTGAACACGACGTGAGGATAGATGCCAGCGTCGCCACACCACACAAGCCCCCGTCCAATGAGTTTGGCGAGATCTTCTATTTCATCCCGCGCAAATGAATGGGCAAACCCATACCATGACCCAAAACTCAGCCGTGCATTGTGGGCAGGAAGACGCCGCACCCTTCGAATCAACCCACCGAGAAAGCGCCCACTATGTTCGGCACGACCGGCACGACCTGGAGATCTTGATTTCGCAGCCAACCAGAAGCTCGCAAGAATTGGCCCCGCAGGAGCGAGACGCACGCAGCTACTCAACAATCGACCACGTTCATTCAAGTCGAGAACATGACTCAGGCTCCCAAAACCGAGCAGCACCGCATCATAAGTGGAGTTCGCAATCCTGGCAGCAGGATTCACGACCTCGCCATCAAGCACGGATCGACTAAGCTCTTCGTAACTCGCCACAACAACTTCGCCATTGGGCCCTAGCATCCGACGGCAACGTTCGGCGAGGTCTCGCGATGGCTCCAGCGCATCGACTTGATAACCCTGGTCACGAAGGTAGGCCACCTCGGGTCCTGAGCCGGCAGCCCCCACCAGAATTCGACACGGCGCTGGAGGGAGTGCTGCGTCATACCATTTTCTTTCCCATTCAAAGGGTTGCTCCCTAGGTATGCGATAGCCCCCTGCCCCCAGGTCATAGAAGTCAATTGATACAGCTGACTTTTCTGCGGTTGTGAGGGCCTCATCTAGGACGCCTGCAAGCACGAATCGGGATGCACTTTGGATTCTCGACATCGCACGATCAGCATGTGAATAGAACCGCACTCCAGCGCGAACTAACCGATGGGCACCGCTCCACATGGACAACACCTAATCGCGACTTGCGATCATTGCAAGACTGCCAACTTTCGATTGAAACCAACCTAGGACAAGGTCCAAACAGAAGACTGTATTGAACAAATTGCCCAATTGGGCCCAAGACTATGGCGACGAGCCAGTTGCTGGATTATATCTTCTCCGCACCGCCATGACTGGAGGATTCTTTGAGGAAGCTGCTAACAATGGAGATCGCCGATTTGCGAGTGGGCCTGGACGTGCCCGAGGCGATCGTTCCATGGCTCCAGCCCAACCTCAATGGCTTCACCTGCTCCGACCCTCAATGGCACCTCACGATCGATCCCTCGGGCGACGTTTTCAGAAGCATGTCAATGCCACCCAGTGTCATCGAAACAAATGGAAAATGTCGACTCAATGCACCGGGCAATTTCACAGTCGAGTTGGACACGTTGAGACAATGCGGCACCTTGCGGTTTGCCAGTCACCCCCAAGACTGGACGGATCGGCATTCACCCGCATGCCTGTTGACCGGACTCAGGGCTTTCGTCGCCACTGAGGTGTGCAGGAGCGGGGGGCTGCTTCTCCACGGTGGAGCCGTGAACGCGGGTGGATCGGCGGCCCTGTTCATAGGCAGAAGCGGTGCTGGCAAATCAACCACCTGCTCGGCTTTCGACTTAGACGACATCCTGAGTGACGAAATCATCGGTGTGACCCTCTCCAATGATGGCGCGTGGGCACATGCAACCCCCTTTTCGCTCGCGCTCGACGGTTGGCGTCGCCAACGGAAGGTGCAACTCGGTAACGGTTTTCTGTTGGCCAAGGCCAACCACACCGCAGTCTGCCGTTTGCCGGCGGGTACAGCACTGCACACCATTATGCAATGTGTTCCCCTGCCAAGGGGCGCACCCAACCTCGAGGCCCAAGCCTTCGGGATGGCGTCAGAGCTGGCAAAACGAATCCGTTGGCATCAACTGAGTGCGACACTCGATAAACATGACGTACGACGGCTTGTCGCCAAGACGGTGGCCGAAGCATGAAAGTGATGCACACTCTCACCGAATTGGCAGCAAACAAGCTCATCCCCGTCCGCGTCACCGTTGAATTGACGGCCCGATGCAACCTCCACTGTGCCCATTGCTACGTCACTCATTCTCGTAAAAGCGTGTTGACCAAGCCACTCCTAACGAAGCTATTTGACGAATTGCAGGATGCGGGGTGCCTATTCCTCACCTTCACTGGCGGCGAAGTTGGGTTGCGAAGCGACTTGTGCGAACTTGTCAATGAAGCGAGGAAACGGCGTTTCTTCGTCACCCTGCTCAGCTCCGGTAGCTGCTGGGGGGAGTTGGAGCGGTCGCAGCTGGCACGAGTAGGCGTCAACAAAGTACGACTGAGCCTTTATTCCACCGACGCGACGGTTCACGACCAAGTAACGGGCGTCACCGGATCCCATGCTGCAACCATGGCCACTTTGCATGGGCTGCGAAAACACCACATCGACGTTGAGTTGGCATGCACAATCCTGCAACACAATGCTGAAGGGGTCGCGGATGTGGTGGCGTTTGCCGACAAACTCGGAGTCATCGTAGCTATCGATTCACGGATCACACTCACTGACGAACTCGATCATGCACCGAAAGCCACGATGGCTGCCCCCGCTGCAATTGCCAGTGTTTTTGCATCACAAACCATTCAGAAGAGATTCCCAAAAACCCTGACGACCAAACTCGACCCGAGTTCGCGGCCATGTCTGGTTGGCGACGCAACGTTCATCAACTCCGCTGGCGATGTTTTCCCTTGTGTCAACTGGCCACACAGTGCTGGCAACATCCTCGGAACTTCACTGCTACAAATCTTCCGCGAGAGCGAGATGTTTGAGGAATGCCGTGCATTGACAAATAGGTCGCTCGGCACTTGCTTCTCGTGCCACCTGCGCGGCCTCTGCACCCCGTGTCCAGGAATGAATCTGGCCGAATCCAAGAATGTCCACACCCCATCGGAAACCGTGTGCATGACTTCTCATGCCCGAATCAACTTGAAGTAATCAAACGGTGAATCGACAGAGATTCAACCAAAAGAAGCATTCTCAAAATTGCAGGAACCTGGTAGTAGCCAAACCGAACGCTTCGGAAGAACGAACAAAGGCGTCACCCAACGGCAACACCGAGACCTGTGTGGTCCGCAGCAGTCCGGTGGTAATCGAATCAGCTTTGGAATGGGGGATCTTCTTCACAAGTGGCGAGCGTCTTGCCGCACGTCAGCAGTAGCTTCCGATCAAACACCTCCTCCTCAATGATTCGCGGCACTTCATATGGCCTCCTTTGCTTGAAGGTCGCTTGCTTCGGTCTTTTCTTGATCATTGGTTCAATCCTCTTCACGCAATGCGCAATCAATGAAACAGATATACCTCGCCCGCGGTTCGGGAGGAGATGCCTAACTGTACCGTACCCGCATTGGGGGTTTCCAGACTATTGTTCAATCCCACCAACGCTGTTCCAAAGCTCGGCCCACCATAAAAAATGGCCCGTTTGACGAACTTGCCAACGGTTGGATCCAAGGAGAATAGGGTTACCCCATAGGCTCCAGGATTCACCGAGTGGCCTGGTCCTATCGCGATATCCACACCGCCATGTTGATCGAACTCGCCCAAGAATGCCATGGCATAGCCAACCGCTGGCAACGATGCCCCGAGCCAAGTTGTCCAATCAAGGGTTTTGTATTCTTCCTGTGCCAATCCGCCAGCTGGAAAGATTGCTGGCACTACGCCTGGGTTTGAGCCAAGCGCTGTTGCTTCGAACACCACCACTCGTCCACTGCCCGACGCAGATTGAACAGCAATCCAGTCAGCGCTGTCCCCCGCAGCCAAACGAGGTTGCTCTATGGTCAGCAGGGTTTGGCCAAAGTTTGTAAGGGGGCTCACATACCGGAGTGTGTGCAATGGTGACACATCATCAGGCCGCGCAAACAATCCCGATATCCCATCGCGCCCAGCCCAGATATAGACCTCACCGCAACCGTTGCAGGTGCCAACACTATCGTGATTTGCACCGTTGTCAGCAACGACGATGTCCTTTCGTCCATCACCGTTCACATCTGCCAACGCAGGCGGTATCCAGGGGAAGCGGCCCACGGTCTTTCCTTGAAGCGAAAAATTCGGACGGTTTGAAAACCCGGGGCCTGGGGTGACATCAAAAACTAGGTGGATCTTTTGCGATGGAAAGCGATTGCGGCTTCCACCCAAAAAACCGTGCACGCGCTTGTAGTTACCCGAATTGGTGTCGGCAACAACGAGATCATCGCTCGACCGTCCAGAACTGATTTGGCCATCCACATCCCCCATGGCCACACCTCGGCAGAAGCGGTCATCGGCAGCACTACCGAACACCGCCACATCAGGAACTATCGAGGGGAAGTCAGAGTCCAGAGGATCGTTAGCGTCCGTGCGGATTCCCACCCCAGGAATACCGTAATACAGGTAAAGCGCCCCCGCATTGCTGTTTACAGAAGGTGCACAGATGGCTATGTCGGAGTAACCGTCGGCGTCAAAATCACCACCCGCCACGGAACGTCCCAACGAACTTGCTTCCATGGTTGTGCCATCAATGGTAACAAACGGCTCCGTCACGCTGTTGCTGCTAATGAAAACATGCACCAACGACATGAGCGAGCTGTACACCACGAAATCGTCACGGCCATCACCATCCACGTCTCCCACGTTGGTCATATCCTTTCCGATGCCTGCTATGCCGGTGAACAAACTCGCTTCTGGTGGCCCATCATTCGGGTTGATGGGATCGAACTCGACAATGTTGGGATAGGTGATAAGCGGCAGGGTTCTCTCGACTACAGAATCGGCCAGTGTAATTCTATTACCCATGTCGTCGACAGCCAAGACTCCGAAGCAGTAGGAACGATGTGGGAACAGCCCTTCGACCACATACGTTTCGTTGCCATCTGGAGCGGCAGTCGCGGTGAGCTGGGCCAAGATCTCCACATCACCTGAAGCATTGACGGCGGCGCATGATGGATAATGAGTGCCAGCACCATTGGGATAATTCACATTGATGGCGGCAACCACGATGTCGTAGCTCGCTACCTGGCCGCCAGTAAGCCCATCCTCACGGGGAGCCTGCCAAGACAATGTCACTGAACCACCGCGACGGTCGCAGGCACCGCTATCGGCGCAAATCGCCGTGCACGACGGGTCTTCATAGGTCTTGGGATCGCTCTCCGGTGATGTCACATCATACGGTGTGGTCGACTCACCGATGCACACAGTGGCCTGCACGCCCCCCGGGGCGAGCACGTCGGTGCGGGCATGGATGGTCTCGGAGCCGCGCCCGACCACCGGAACAGCAGCATTGCCAGCACGGTCGGTGAAAGAAACCGTCAACGCATGGGCGTCTTCCCCTGCAAGTGACGGCAGGTGCAGATTGCCGTACACCGCCCGGCAATTGGTGGCAGGCTCGCAACCTGTGGAAAGAACGGTGGCACCGGTGAGGCTGCCCGAATCAGACCCGAGAGTCACCAGCTCACCATCCTCGAGGCCGGTGATCTGCACGGTCAAGGGCTGAGTACTGCCTAGAATGGAGAAACCATTGGCCGGGTTGCCATCCTGGTCCTTGGCCGCATTCCACAACGCCACACTCGGCAGGTCGGCAATGTTGGCCTGGTCGTTACCGCCGAGAGAACCGCAACTACCACACAGTTCGGCACCCACCAGAGGCACCCCAAGGGCGCATAGGTCACAGCGATTGAACTCATAGGTTGGCGGATCGATATCGGCAACGATGTGCTTGTAACTCACGCCACCGCAGGGCGAATCACCACATGCCCCAACGCCACAATCCACAATCACGCTCACCTCGTTCCAAATAGGTGAGGCGGGATTGGTGGTGTGTTGGAAACCAACATCAATGAAGTCGAGACTTCCAATCCCCTGGGTGACATTGTAACTCGACACATCAACGGACAAGCAAACCTGGGTCGGTACGGGTGGACTCGCACCCAGGGCCGTCACCACAACCCGGAGATCAGCCGCAAAACCAGCCCCCGTTGTCCTGTTCTCTGCCACTCCCCAATAAAGATCATCGGCCAAAGCTTGAACTGGTTGCATGGCCGCATCGAGTCGAGATATCGAGACCGACAGCCCCTCGAGGTCGAATTGCATGAAGACAGAGTTGGAATAACTGACATTGCCGTTGAGGTCCATGGCGGCCACACGTACTTCACGGATGGCCCCGGCGTCGAAGGCAAATCCGGCAGCCTTGGTGGCAAAGTCCGTACCTGCCGCGACATCGCCTTGTTCGCCGTAGGTGCTACCGAATACCGATGAGAACACGGGGCCCGCTGCGGTGATCCGAGATTCCAAGCGCACGGAAATTGTCGAGCCCGCTCCACACAACTCGATCGAGTCATCGCTGTTGTTGCACCCTGTAAGAGAGAACAACAGACGGGTCTCATCGAGCACGGCCCTGTAGCCGTTGGTCGTGGGGTCGAGATAGTCAGCAGCACAGGGTGAGGCTTCCGTGCATGTAAGTAAGGCTGTGGTGTCCCAAGCTTCCAAGGTGAGAGCCGGCCCCTTGAAGTCAGCGGGGTAGAGCTCACGGGTCGTCGTGGCTGCAACGTTACCAGCCGCATCCAGGAATGTGGCCTCGAGATAATTGAGTCCCTGACCAAGCGCGAATCCCCCAAAGGTGACCTGGCTCACGTCGGTGGCCAACGTTTGCTCAACTGTTGTTCTGGCAGTGCCACCCGCATCCACGGCAAATTGCTCGAGAGTCACTTTGCCACCGATGAGAATCTCGTTGTCGCTAACAGTGACGACAACGTCGACCTCCAACGAATCGCCATTGACCGTGCCGGTGGCGGATGTGTAGGGCCGCGGCGCAAACTGTGGCGGAGCAATGCTCACGCTCCCCTTGGTGATGTCCACCGCAACAGTCACCGAAGCCACGGTGTCTGTGCTCGGAGAGTTGGGATTGTTGGCGGCGTCTGTGACAGTCGCGCGCACCGCCTGCAGCCCTTCGTTGAGAGCCACGTTGAAAGTGGCGGAGCCCGAGCCGTCGAGAGTGGCGGTGCCGACCAAGGTGTTGGCGACAGGGCGATTGCTCAACAGGCGTACTTGTCGGCCTTCTGCCGACCCGCTGACAGTGACTGTAACCTCGGTGGTCAAACGACTTCCGCCCACCGTGCCTTCGCTGCCCCCCAACAAGAGACGGTCGTCGGGATCGTTGTCAACATCGTTCTGTTCGAACACGATCGACTCCACCACCGGCGGCGTCGCGTCGACAAAGAATGTGAAGAATGGGGAATAGACGTCCGGGGTGCCGCCTGCCCCCTGGGCCTCTGCGTGCAGCACCACTTCGCCATCTCCGATACCAACGTACTGCATAACTACCCCACTAAGATTGGAGACATTAGTCACCCCCGCCCCCATCAAATAGCCCGTATTGGGCCCACCCAGCGTACCGTCTGAACCCCAGCGGCACGCGGGTTCAAATCCGGTTACCTGGACACTCGAGCAAAGATGTACGGTCGTTCCCGAGGCAAACCCAAAGACATTGTAGGCAAAGGTGCCTTGGAATCCGGAGAGATCGGGACGAGTGTCATTGCTCAAATTGAGATTGCCACCGGAATTCGGTCCTGCCCATTCGATGCGCACTTCGCGAACAACGACGTCAAAGGTGTATTGGATCTCCGAAACATTGCCTGCCTCGTCGCTGACCCGGGCGATTGCGGTATAGCGACCGTCGTCTCGAAAAGCGACCCGCGGAAACACCAAGGTGCTTGTCGCCACAGGCACCAGGAGCGGAAAATCGAGGGCGCTCATCGGTTCGTGATCGATATTGAAGGGGGCCGGGTCGATCCACAAACTGACGTTGCTGCCGGGGGCGGCACCGCTCACCGTGTAGGTGAAACTGATATCGAGATAGTTGATGTCGCCTGGGGTCTCGTCATCCGAACCCGTGATGGTGAGTTGCGTCACAGCGGGTTTGGTTTGCGTGAGAACTGGAGGCGTGCGGTCGATGGTCAAGGTGGCTTCGGTTGGGGGGGTGGAGGGGTTGCCGGCGCGGTCGATGACCACGGCGGAGAAGGTGATTTGGCCTTCGTCGAGGCCGAAGTCGACGCCTGTGAAGGTGGTGAGGATGGGGTTGTCGGGGGCGGTGACCAGGCGGCGGTAGGTGACCGGTGCGGAGTTCGGGGCGGTGACCGTGAGGGCGATGGTCCAGCCCACTGGGTCTTCGCTGCCTGGGGAGACCAAGACTCTCACGGCGTGTTGCAGGCCGGCCTGGGCCGCGTCGTCGGAGACCGAGGCGTTCACGTAGGCGGTGGTTGCGGGGGGGGAGTCGAAGATGAGGCGGCCTGGGGTGCCTGCCTGCTCGTTCACCAATGTGGGCGCTGGGGGTGGGGTCTCGTCGATGTCGACGCTGATGGTTTGGGTGACGCCCGTGGTGTCGCACTCGACGCGGATGAGGTGGGTGCCGTCCCCGAGGGCGGCGGCGGTGTCGACGGTGAGTGGGGTGGAGGCGGGGGTGGTCCACGTGAATGGGGTGCCGTTGTCGACGGCGTTGTCGACATAGAGGTCGCAAGCGAAAGAGGCTGGGGTGTCAGTGCCGAGGTAGGTGACTTCGACTGCGAAGTGGGTGTTGTTCAGGGAGCTGCCTTGTGCTGGGGCGCTGATGACGATTGCGGGGTAGCCGGCCACTGTGACTGCCACCGCTGTGCTGCTCGATGTGTTGCCGAAGGTGTCTGTGTAGGTGGCGACGAGCTGGATGGCACCCGATGGCAGGCTTGCGTCGATGAAGGTCGTGGTGGCAAGGCCGGCTGCGAGGGGGCGGGTGAGCGCGTAGAGCAACGTGGACCCGGCGGCTGCGGTACGAACCTGGAGAGTTACGGTACCGTCAATGTCATTGCCGTCGACGTCGTACGGGGCGTTTAGGTTGATCACCACGTCGTAGTTGAAGCCTGGCAAAGAGCCGTTGCTGTCCGTGTCGAGATCGCCCGCGGCCGGTGAGGCGATGGTGAGGGTGGGGGTCGTGGTGCGCTGATTGATCACGTACGTGGTGGTGAGCTGATTGATGCCGTCATCGACCACGATGGCGAAACAATTGATGCCCGAGGCCAAGGGGAGGTCGGTGAGGAGGGCACCGGTTTCAGTTGGGGCGACTGTCACGCCCTGGAGGGTGTTCTCGGTGCCCGTGCACAGACGGGTTGTGGTGGAGACATCGACGTCGTCGTAGGCGCTGATGCTGAGAACCCGCGGGGCGCCGGCGACGCCTGTTCCGGTCACAACATCGAGGTCGATGGTTGGGGTGGTGCCGCCCACGGTGCTGCTGTCGACGAGAGGCTCTCGGGCGGCGAAGCCCGCCACACATTCACCTTGGCCCGCTGTGGCATTCCACATGCAGCCCGGTGCGGGTGCCGTGACGCACGCTGGCTGGTCGTGGACTGTGCAGACGGAGTTGTCGGCGGCGTAGGCCAACACCGCCAAGTCACGGACGTTGGCGAAGACCGTTACCTGAATCTGCGTGCTCTCGATGTCGTTGCCACAGGGGTCTTTAACGCGGGCCTGGATGGTGTGGATGCCATCGGTGAGGGTGATTGACTGGTTCACCTGCACGGTGGCGCCCGCCTGTGGGCTGAAGGAGACTGGCGACTGACCGGAAATGAGAATGGTGCCCGTCGCGTTGAAGGGGACGTCGGTAAGCTCCAGGCGCAGAGTCGTCTGCAGGGAGGCGACGGCGAGATTGGCATCGTCGTTGCGCCCCAAGGATGCTCCGTCCGCTGGTGCGATCACCCGGGTGGGGGTGGTGATCTGGGTGATCGCCACAGTCGGTGAGGTGTCGAAGACATCGATGGCGGCAGAGGCAAACCCACTACGGTTACCCGCCGCATCCCCAACAACGTACTCCAAGGTCGCTTCGCCCGTGGGCAAGGAAAGAGCGGCGATGGTGAAACGGCCGTCGGCCCCCACAACTCCCGTGTTGCGGCAGGCATCCTCATAACAGACCTGGGGACTCGTGCAGTCATCGTCAGTGTCGCAGAGGGTTTCGGGTTCGTTATCAGAATACGCATGGGCCCACGCCCGGGTTGCGCCAGAGGCGAGACCGTAGGCATCGATCTGAATGCCATCGAGGAGATCACCGTAGGCATCCTGCATGGGGCCCACACAGGCACCCGCACTCGGCGAAAAAGTGATCAAAGACGGCGGCTGCGAATCTACGCTGTAGTGGGTCGCCAGAGTGAGTCCATACCTACCGCCGGATTCGTCCACCCGGCCAACCACCACGACATCGTGTTGGGTTACGCTCTGCGGTAAAAGAACACCATCGAGGCGAAGGTTGATTCTTCCGTCCGGGCGATCCGTGGGGATGCTGGCAGGCACCGTCACAGAGTTGAACGTCGCATCCGCGGGCCCCTTGACGAAGATGCGCACGGTCGCTTCCGGCACGTTGAGACAGTCGGTTACCAGATGCAGGGTTGCTTGCATGCCGGTGGCCGGATTCAAGTCAAAGTCATCTTTGGCCAACAGACTGCTGCCGTCGATGGGCAGAAGCTCGGCCGTGCAACGGCCTGTGCTCACCGTGACCGTTCCCTGCACCGCCGACCCAGGCACTGTGCCCATGTACGGGATGGCCTTCAGGGCGTTCGCACCCTCTGCCAGAGCCACCCTGGGGAAGGTCACACGACCCAGAGTGTCCATGGTCGAGTCGATGGGCAGGCCGCCATTGACGCTCAAGGTGACCGGTTCGCCGGCATTGGCACCACTGCAATCGAGAACCACGTCGACCTCGAAGGGGTCGTATGGATTGCTGTCATCGACATAGGTGGGATCTTCGTCGCTGGCGACGAGCTCATCGCCATGCCGTGGGGTGGTGAATTGGCAATCGCTGACAACCACCGTGATCGCAACCTCCGCACACTCTCCACCATTGCAAGCTGCGGTGGAACTCACGCTCGGCAATGCCGCCCGCAGCCGTACCTGCCCCATGGGCAGAGTGTAACCGGGAAAGCGCACGACCTTGTTGTCGACACGAGCCTCCGTGGGAACTGGAGCGCCCGTCGAATCTTTTTCGCGGTCGTTGGTCAACACCAACCGAGCACCATTGGCGATGCCAGTGACGCTAACTTCGACATTCACCTGAATGCCCGACGCCGAAGCGTTGACGTCATCACTCGGCCCTACCGCCGCACCATCCGAGGGAAACACGAAGGTGACGGTCGTCTCATTCTTGATGACCCTGCCGCTGTCACAAGCAATGCTGACCACCCCAAGAATTGCTGCCAGAACTGCACGATTCCACGCGTTTGTGACGATCAATCTCATCGAGAACTCCCCGTTTTTGACGTTATCATCGGTACCAAGAGCTCTTTGGCAAGCAAATCTTCCACAAATGCGTGGGTGTCCGCCTGTGCCCGATCCTTCGTGGTATCAAACTCTTCCGTTATCGCGGCAGCGACATGATCCAACGTCGCACCATTTTCAAATAATTCCCAGATGCGAGTCCCGACTTCGTTGAGTCGCATCATTCGACTTTTCAACAAGATGAAGGCCGTGCCATCGAGGGTACGACACGCAACCTGGGGGTTCCAGACGTATTGTTTGTTCGATGCCTGTTCGGTCGAGCCCATCCCCTCACCTCCCACATTCACATTAGGTCGTGTCAGTCGTGTCAAAACTCTGCTGCTCTACATCTACAGATGATCACGGCTCGGATTCGATGTCCTTGGCCTTGAACTCTTGCCCGTCGAAGGAAGCCAACACCACGCGCTTTTCGATTCGCGTCACAATGGAAACAGGACGCGCCCACATGGCTTGGAGATTGATGAGAGTGTCGCGCATGTAGTCCTGGCGGAGATCGATACCTTCGTGCTGATGCTTGAGTAACAACTCTCCCCGGTTTTCGAAATTCCCGTCGACCACTCGAATGAACGGCTGGCCAAAGTTGGTCAGCTGAAACAAGAGCCTCTCTTTGATCGCCTTGAACTCTCGGTCAGCAATCTCCCAATTGTCCGACTTTTTGTTGTAGTCGTAGTTGAACATCAACTTTTCGCGGGCGAATTCCGGCGTCAGGAACTCATCAATGAAGGTAACGTCGTTGTAATGCCGACGTACTTCAAAG
>Ga0156517_1161_pt1 | contig 28683 bp, 20 predicted proteins | sample RifOxyB3_FD_111912 | JGI IMG/M metagenome (GOLD analysis project Ga0156517, IMG submission 111912) | Deltaproteobacteria bacterium RIFOXYB12_FULL_58_9 | reverse complement strand
GACCAAGAAGATCTGCAACGTAACCGCCATTATCGACAGGAACGGCTTCCAGTCGACACTGCGGATCGATGCCGTCAAACCAATCAAGAACCTCAGCGCGGTCATCGAGGGCTTTGGTCTCGACTGCGTCAATATCGACGGACACGACGCCTCTGCGGTCTTGGCGGCATGGCAATCCGCCAGTAAAGCTCCCACCGTCATCGTCGCCAACACTCACAAGGCAGGGGGTAGCCGCTACCTCGAGCCCCAAAACGGTCGACAACCCTGGCACGGAAAGGTACCAGATGACCAGCTCTACCTCCGTTTGCTCGAAGAACAGGTGTCGCTGGCCGGGGACCGCGAGGTGCAAGACCTGTTTACGGAGTTTGTCGCTCAAGCAGCAAGGAACTCGTTCCGGGCAACACCGACGTCGACTCTGCCGAAACCAACATCCACGGTTGAATCGACCGGCACAGCCTTTTCCAAACACCTCGCAGACGTTCTCGATGAACGTGAAGAGCTGGTGGTTCTCGACGCCGACTTGAGCAATGCATGCCATCTCGTCGACATCGAAGAGCACCCGCGCTTCTACGAGATGGGTATCAGCGAACAGGACATGGTGTCCTTTGCTGGCGGCCTCGCCCTCGCGGGCAAGACTCCAGTGGTGAACACTTATGCGGCGTTCTACAAACGCGCCTTCGAACAGATGTATGTCAACGCCATCGAAGAGACGCGAATCGTTTACGCTGCGCACTACGCCGGCACCTGCTACTTCACCGACGGCAAGACTCATCAGTCGATCAATGACCCGAGCTGGGCAAACACCATTCCTGGACTCGTCGTCTGCGAGCCCGTCTTGCCGTCGCAGGTTGGTCCACTATTCGACTGGGCGAGCACCGAACACGATGGTCCCAGTTATTTTCGCCTGCGCCGAACTCCGTGTGACCTGCCTCTGTCGGCAGACGCCGCAGCACCCACCCTACCCTTGACTCATGGTACCCAATTCTCGCGGTGCTTCGTCACCATGGGAACCGTGGCAACGCGACTCGGCCTCGATTGCCTCGAACTCCCCGAGTTTTCTGACTGGGGTCTCATCACTCCCGCCATCCTCGCCTCCGACTTGCACCACGATTGGTACAAGCACCACCTCGGCAATGTCGACGAACTGATTACCATCGAGGAAGACCTCGCCCCCGGAGCCCTGTTCGCCTTCATGCACGCCCTTTGCAGCCGGCTCCGACTCGCCCCAAAGATTCGCAGCAAGACACTCCCCGGTTTCGGCGCTTCCTTTAGAAGTCTCGAGTCTTGCCTGCAGTACTTCAACTTCACTCCGACCGATGTCGCGGCGGAGCTCGCCTGACCACTCCCCGGACTCAACCGATGGCCAAACGATCCAAAAACAAGCAACGGATTAGCCTCGAAGACGAGGTTCCCACAAACAATCCTTTTGCCTCGTTGGCAAGCCTCAGAGACGAGTTGCCAGAGGGGCCCAGCAAAGAAACGCTCACAACCAAATCAAAGGGTTTGGTGCCAAAAAGAGTAGGCAAGACATCATTGAGCTGCGAACGCAAAGGGCGCGCCGGCAAAACCGTGACCATCCTGCGCGGCGTTCTATTCGAGGGCGCTCTGCTCGAAATGTTCGTCAAGGAGCTGAAGCGAGCTCTCGGTACCAACGCGTGGATCGAAGGCGATGAGATCATCATGGCCGGGGATCAAACGGAGCGTGCGCGACAGTGGTTGGCCCGCGCGACCCATTGACCGATAAGTCGCTCAAGTCGCAAAACAACTGAGGTCTCGCCATTACTCGCCTCTCAACTTCTGGTAGGGTATTCGCCGGGTCGGGGGATACCCATTTGGATATCAATGAAGGTGCCGATCCCAACAGGAGTCGTCTCATGCGAAACTCGATGGCCGTTCGCGCGTGCGCCCTCGCTTTCATCTTTGCCTGCACCTCACCACCAAAGTCTGCAGCTCCGATTGCCGGAGCCATCGACCTGCCCCTGCCCAGTAGCAGCCATGAGATTGAGCCAGCGCCCTTCGTGACCGCGTCGCGGCCTCAGTGTGTTGATGTTGCCGTCAATGTCGAGATGCCCAAACCATTCGAAGCTTCACGACGTAGCGTCGCGGTGCCATCGAGCAGCCAATCAAGCTCTGCGGGTGATGGCGGGGGCGGGTATGGCGCCCCAGGACTTGGCACCCTTGGGGCGAGCATGGCCGGGGAGTCAGAAGCCATGGCCATGGAGGACACGGCAGCGGAGCCGGCCCCCGAGCCGACCGCGCAACCCTCAGCTTCGCCACCACCTCCGGCATCCAAGTCAGCAAAGGCTGCGAACAAGATGGCAAAACCCGCGAAGGCTCCGGCCAAAAATAAATCGCCGAGCCAAAAGGAGGTCGCCGAGTCTGTCATGGCTGAAGCTGATGCTGACGGTGAGCTCTCCCAAGGTGCCGCGAATGACACAGAAACCAGAAAGAAGCCCGAGCAACCTTCACCACCGGTTGAGAAGTCACAACCCGAGGAGGATTTCCCAACTGAGCCGACAACCAAGTATCTATCTGCCGACGATTCCAACTCCATGGCGTCACCGACCATTGTGCGCAAGCTGATCACCTCACGCCGGTACGTGCACCCCGACTACATACGCACCTACGAGTTTCTCAATTACTACACGTTCAATTACCCGAGTCCGACTACGGCGGAGATCGCCGTCCTTCCAGAGATGCGCGCTGGCGACCGCCCGGGCACCTACAATATGCAGGTCGCTGTGCGTTCCGCAGATCGTGAACGCGCCCAGATGCTTCCTTTGAACCTGGTGGTGCTCCTTGACGTTTCTGGATCCATGGCTGGCGAGCCCTTCTCTCTCGCAACGACCTTCATCACGGAGCTCGCGAAGAAGCTTCGTCCTGGTGAAGTGATTTCCTTGGTGACCGTAAGTCGTGAGGCTTCAACCGTACTCGATGGCCACGTCGTCACCGGTGACACGCCAGAGCAGTTGGAGAAGCTGCTCAAGGCCATCACGCCCACTGACATCACGAACTTCGAAGCCGGCCTCGCTATGGCGTACAACGTCGTCGAGAAGAACTATCAGGCCAAACACGCCAATCGCGTCGTGGTCGTGAGCGACGGTGGGGCCAACACGGGCAAACTCACCAAGGAGACCATCGCCAAGCACGCCGAGGATTCAAACCGCCAGGGCATCTATCTCGTGGGTGTTGCCGTCGGCGAAGGTTTCGACGACATGCTCATGGACGCGGTCACCGATAAGGGACGGGGCGCCTACATCTTTCTCGACCGCCGCGAGGAGATCCTCCGCATCATGGCAGAGGAGAATTTCGTTTCGACCTTTGATCTATCGATCAAAGACGTACGCCTGAAATTGGTCCTGCCCCCAGGTTGGAAGGTGAGGGAGTTTCATGGCGAGCAGATGTCATCGGTGGCATCGGAGGTGATCCCACAGTATCTCGCCCCGAGCGACCAGATGCTCTACCACCTCGAGATCGCCACAAACCACGACGGCGCGGCACTGAAGAGTTCGTCGTTCGAGCTCGAGGCGGAGTACCGCCCCATCGGCAGCCCTAAGCAAACCCTGAAGGTGCAAAGCACCGCGGGCACCATGCTCAAGAGCAACTTCGGTCTGCTCAAGGGAGACGCCATCGTCCGCTACGCCGAGACCTTCAAGAAAATCACCTATCCGCTGGAGGACAACCGCGACGCCAACGTTCGCGCCCTCGACGAGAGCATCCTCTATGTCGCCAGCATCTATGATGAGCTGCGTGATCGAGAGTTGCGCGACATTATCGCTCTGATGAAGGCCTATCGTCGCACCCTCGTCGAAGGCGAGGATTCAATGTTTGCCTGTGACCGCAACATCGAGTCACCGGCCGTGGTTCTAGGTATTCGCCCCGAGTTCGTCAGTCGGGCAATCATCCGCGGCCCGGCACCTGCGCAGGCTATCAAAGCCGTCGAGAGACTTGGCAGCTCGACACGGCTGTTGCCCCTCGAAGGTCGACGTTTTCTGGCCCTTGGCTCTGGACCCATTGGCAATACGCAAACCACCAGCGGTCAACTCAGTGCCCAGGCCTTCGCAGATCCAGAGCCGCGTTTCATGGGCAATGACGAGCACCCCAACCTTGACCACAAACAGGTGTTCGACTTGCACCAAGTGGTGCTTGAGCTCCAGGCCCCTCCCGAAGCAAAGAGTCTTTCCTTCGACCTCAATTACTTCTCTGCCGAGTATCCCGAGTACGTGAAGGCAAGCTACAACGACACGTTCTACGCTGTCCTCGAGGCCGCTTCGACCAACGACGGCAAACCCACCAATATCTCCTTTGATCCCAACAAACGATCCATCGAGGTGGACAACAACTACTTCGAGAACGAGTTCCACCCGATCCCCAATACCGGCACCGGCTTTGACAACGACGGTTCCACCGGTTGGCTGCGCACCAGTTGGCCGATCCAGGGCGGGGAACGCTTCACCCTTACGTTCTCGATTCATGACGAGGGCGATGCAATATACGACTCGGTTGTCTTGCTCGACAACTTCATGTTCAGCTCGCATAGCGCCGTAGGCAATACCGACCCGTTGAACTAACATGACGGCACGCACCTACGAGGCTCCCCACGCTCGTGGCGAACAGACGTCAACGCCGTCCGCGCACTGTACGCCGAGCTGCCTTGCGCGTATCCAGCGGCCGAGCGGCCCTTGCCCAAGCGTCTGGATTTGCTCACGAACGGCACTGAACGCTCGGCATAGCGCAGGCCCCGATTCCTCGGAGGCTCGCGCCCGGCTGGGGCTGAAGCGCGCATGCCGATTCGTCGCGTGATTCAGGCGTCGGAGAACAACGCAGCTTGGCACAATTCGAGGAATCAGTCCCCGAAGTAAGTCCTTTGCGGAAATCTCCTCGAGTAGAAATACAAGGTTCTTCATTGTGGGTCTGCGCCTTCAAACAGTCCCTGTTTCCAAAGATATCCAAGCTTGTCACCCTCTTCCATGTACCGAACAAGCTGGGGTTCATCCTTGCCTCGCCGAACCACCGTGTAGCCCTTCTCCTTGATGAGCCAGAACACCTCACCAACCTCGACGGCATTCAAGAAGTCTGGCGAGTGGGTAGAAACAAACACCTGCCCACCTCGCACAGCGTAACTGCGAAACTCTTCAGCAAGATCACTCAGCAGCGACGGATAGAGCTGGTTTTCCGGCTCCTCCACACAAAGCAAGGGGTGAGGCTTGGGGTCAAGCAACAGCACTAGATATGCGAGCATTTTGATTGTTCCATCCGAGACGTACCGAGCCAGAAACGGGTCCTCGAATGCCCCATCCTGAAATTTAAGAAGAACGCGCCCCTCCTCCGTCTCCTTGGACTCTACATGAGTGATCCCCGGCACGCGTTCTGCGAGACGTTGGAGGATCTTCCTGAATACATCTCGATGCTGCTTCTGCAGGTACTCAACTACTAACGACAGGTTCTCTCCCTCCCGTGAAAGATGCTCGGCATAGCCTGACTCCTGTTCAGGTCGCGCACGACTGATGTGAAAGTCGGACAAGTGCCAATTTTCTATTAGGGAGCCCAACAAAACGGCAGCGGGAAAACGCTCAAATTGAGCCAGTCCCTTAATGGCCAGAATGTCTGGGCTCTTTAGGGTCTGCGCCTCACGCTGCAACAATCTCTCATCAGTAACCGTATCCATCTCATTTGTGACCGCTTCACCAGAGCCACAACTGAAATCAAGGAAGTGCCACGGTTGGCCTCCGCTACCACGGCGGTACTTCAATATCTCCCTCGCCACCACAGGTCGTCCATCCCGCTCATCAAGAGTCAAACTATAGGTGATCAGACTCGGCTGGGAACGTCCGAGATCCGCACGGATCTTCAACTCAATTTCGATTGGCCCCGTTGAGTCACGGGAGCGCACCTCATGGAAACCACGACTGCCACCAAGCCGACCTAAAGCAGCAGTTACGTTCGTAGTCATGGCATCGCGCAGAAAAGCAAACACCGAGAACAACGTGCTCTTGCCGGTACCATTGGCTCCGACAAGCACACAAAAGCCCGGAATATCGCGCATGTGCACGTCGCGAAATGCACGGAAATTTCTGAGCCGGATCGATTCAACTCTCATACTTGCTCCAACAAACGAGCTGCCTACGTAGGCTGCACGCTCTGCAAGTAATCAGAAGATGTTGGCTGTTTGCCGGTCATCCAAATCTCAACATCAACAGTATCAAATGACTGGTTGTAACTTCACAGTACCACAACAAAGGGACTGCGCCACCGATGCCCTTTGGCTCGCCACACTATCGGACTTGGTGGAAAAATGGAGCTTGGCCTTCGACGGCCAAGCTCCATTTGCTTCAGCCAGCGAGGATTTCAACCATGATTAGCACAACGAAAGCCATCGACAAATTCGAGACAAAGCCCACCACGCCAGGACTGAATGTCTATCGCATCGCAACCTCCCCGACCGACGCGTTGTGGTGTATGCTCGCCTTGATTTTTGAGGCTGCGCGGTGGTGATGAATTGCCGCTTTGTCGGTGTGGAGTAGAGTAGCGGTTATGTAAAGAAGAAAACACAACCTGGCGGTTCTTCTCCAAGCGATTTGGCCCTGCAGTCGCAAAAGGTCAAATGCCGTACGACCGTTAGAAAATCAGGTTCGTTCGCCCTTGCAACCGCACGACGGCGACGCGACAATTGCGGGATGTCTCGTCGCCTGTGCCTAATTGGCTTGATGCTCATCGCGCCTGTGACTGCCGAGGCGACACTCATGGCCGAGCGCAGCTTGGACGAGCAGGTCGCCAAAGCAGACCTCATCGTCATTGGCGTGGTGACTCGGCAACACTCCTATGCCGTTGGCAAGACCATCATGACCGACACTACGGTTCGGATCGAGCAGACGCTCAAGGGCAAATCCCAGCTCACAATCGAGGTAACCCAACTGGGCGGGAGGATCGACAATCGCGTGGTTGAGGTCGTGGGTGATGCCGTCCTCCGACCGGGACAACGCCTGTTGTTGATGACCTATGTGCATGCGGACGGTGGTCGTTACCTGGTGGGAATGGCGCTGGGGGCGATTCTCCTCGATGATGATCCACAACCGGCTTGTGGGTTGACGGGTGGTTCACAAACCACAGACACGACCACCATTCTGCCGAATGGTGAGCTCTCACACAAAAGGTCGGACGTCGTTTATGTCGCAGAGGTTATGGCCGCCATCGCGCGTGTCATCCATGCAAGTCGAGAGGAAGCGACCGATCAACCATGAGCGCAGCAGGCATCAACGTCACGGTCTGCGCCACCTATTGGGTGCTCGTCGGCTTCACCGTTGACGCGAACAGCAGTGGTGAGGCTTACCGTTGGACCAATGCCTCCGCCAGTGTTCAGATCGTCTCTGGAAGCAACGAGGTGAGCGATGGCTCCGACCTTGTGGCCATTGAACAGGCGTTGCAGACATGGAGCAACGTCGACTGCAGTGGTTTTGCGTTCAACCAGGTGCCAACCACTCCCCAGGTTGAAGTTGATTTTGTCAGCACCGATTGGCCCGGTTACCTCGATGGGGCGTTAGGAGTAACCCTGCGCGAGCGCGCAGGTGTTACCTATTTGTCAGGCAGCATAAAGCTCAACGATCAAGACTTCCCCTTTGGCACGCTGGGTGAAGCCAACGTCTACGATATCGAGTCCATCGCCGTTCACGAGCTTGGTCACGTGCTCGGTCTCGAGCACACCCCGCATCCCGCCGCCACCATGCACTACCGCGGCGGTCGCACCCACACGTTCTTTCGCAACCTCGACGACGACGACGTCACTGGCGCTTGCTATCTTTACCCCGTTTTGGCCTTCACTTGCAGTGTCGACAACGACTGTCCCGTGCTCATGGTCAATCGTGGAGCCACAACCATCAACACCTATTGCAACGGCGGCAGCTGCTCCGCGGGTCGGACAGAATACGGCCATGCATGCTACGTTGACGGCGATTGTCTGAATAGTCTTTGTGCCTCTCATCCCGACGTGCCGAACGCCCCTGCCACGGTGCCCAACCCGGGATTCTGTGCAGCCGCCTGCGACACCATAGCCTGCCCAACCGGCAGCTTCTGCTCTGACGCACTCACTCTCGCAGTGGGGCCCGTGTGCTTCATCGGTGCCGATGGTTGCATCGAAGACAGCGATTGTCCGACGGCCATGGGCACCAACGCAGTCTGTGATCGGGACTTGGACGGCTGGTTTCGTTGTGTTGCCTTCTGTGTCAATGACGCCGATTGCGACTTTCTCTCCGGCGCGTCCTGTGTGGGCAGCGACCCTGGCGTTGCGGCTGGTCGCTGCCGTGTTCCAGGAAACAAAGCCCGAGGCGTCCCCTGTGAGAATGCCTTGGAGTGCCAAAGCCTGATCTGTGGCGGTGGCTCACCCTCCTACTGTTGTGACGGTAACGACTGTACCGCTGCGGTCATGCCACAGGACGGCGGTCCCATAGACAACCGCGGCAACGCGATGGTGGGGGGATGCAGCACGACCCCATCACCGCTTTTGTCTATGTGCGTACTGGGAAACACTCTGTTGTGGTGGCGTAGAAGAAGACGGCGAATGGCCGCATAACGACACCAGCGCCTTCGTTGCTCGTTGCTCGTTCACTTGAACAATTTACCAAGGGCATCGAGAGCCTGTTTGCGTTTTGAGCCACTGTGGCTGTTGCCAGACCGGTCAGACTTGGTTCGCAATGATAGGGAGATCTTGCCTTGCTCGAGATCGACGCCAATGATCCGGACGACCACTCGTTGCCCTACGTGCACGACATCGGTGGGCCGTTCGACACGCGCGTCTGCGAGCTCACTGATGTGCACCAAACCAGCTCGCCCGACACCGATATTCACGAAGGCACCAAATGGCGCTATCTGCGTCACCACCCCATCGACAACGAGTCCCACCTTAAGGTCGGCTATCGACTTCGCCAAAGACAAGCGGGGGCTGCTCTTGGGTGCCTCAACCCTCGTCGGTCGCTGCCGAGCGCGTGCTCTCGCCATCGACAGAACCAACCGAACATAATCACTGGAGAGGTTTTGTTGATACTCCACCAGACCGAGCGTCGTTGGATCGAGACGTTCCCATGCTTGACGCGGTCTCTGCACCCTTTCGCCGATGACTCGAGCGAGGGACTCGACACGCGGCCCCGACAGATCACTGGCCGCCTGGTGTAAGGCCACATCGCGGACAATCACCACCTCACAGGGCAAACCCATACCGATGACGTCGAGGCCACTCGCAGGACCGGCGACAAGAGACACCCCATGCTCGGCAATTCGAGCTTTGAGCAGCGGCGCAACGTCACCGACCACCGTGCTACTGCTGGCAAAGACTTTGCCATCGGCTTGCATGGCAACGACGCCAATCTTGCCAGCGGTGCGTGCGACGGCGAGGAGCCGCTCCTCTCGCGCTGGAGTGGTCAACAGGTCTTCGAGCACATCGGCACCAGCCCATGCAGCATCAGATCGCGCGCGCCGATGCAATGTCCCTTTGACGGCGTCGGACAACATTGACGTCGCCCAATCTGGAGGCGCGAGGTCCTCGGGCCAACGCAGCTCCATCTTCAACACACCGTCCTTCTCTCCCCTCTCGAGAGCGAGCCATCGGTGTGCCGAAATCCCGTCAAGGTCTTCAATGTGGTCGATGTGTGCCCCATAGGCGTCGAGCCCAGGATGATTCTTACGCGCGGCGCGACCGCAAACGGTGCCCCGATCGATGATCGTGCGTACCGTTTGTTCCAACACTCCAATGCAATCAACGTCGTTGTTCATCGCGGCTGCGCAGGCCGGGAGGGTTGCCGTGTCGACAAGCGAGGCGTCCATCGCCTCGATCTCAGCGTAATCGACCCAAGCATCGACAAGGGCGCGCAGATAACCCATCGGTGCCTGTGGCAGTTCTGCGACGGATAATGCTGCGACGATCCCATCGATATCGAGACTGCTGATTACCGCACCCGGCAACGCCGCGCGGCGTTTGAGATATTCGGCAAATCGGTGCATGGTGTCAGCGGGTGGTGCCACCCATCTCTGCCGATGGCTTGCCGTTCGGCAAACCATTGATCAATGCCGCCATATTGAACTCGGTGATCTTCCAAGAAGCCGTGATCTGGTCGACGCCGCGGTCCATCAAGCCTGCGCACGCAACGGGTTTCAAGAGCTCCTGCTCCGGGAAACTAACACACTGACCACTTGCGGGAATATCGATACCATAGCTCAAATAGGCGTGAGTGTTGTTGAGCACCACCCCATCAATACGAGCCACAAATCCTTCTGTGCCAGGCAACAACGGCCGACCCATGAATGCTCGTGGTTGTGGCATACCCAGCAGATGCAACAACGTGGGTCCGACGTCGATTTGTCCCCCAACAATCTGTTGCTCACCTTCAAGCTCGCCGCCCGGCAGCACGATGAACAATGGAACAAAATCGACGCGGGGGTCCCGGTGGCCGATCTGCGTGATCACCGCTTCTGAAGCACCGAGCATCCTGGCGGCAGTCGCAATCTCCTGTTTGGGAATCTGCAAGCGCGCGTCGTGATCTCCAAAGATGACCAGCAGGGTGTCCTTCATCCCTCCACGCTCCTTGAGTGCGGCGATGAAATCCCGCAGGGAGTAGTCGACCTCGTGCATGAGATGAAGGTAGGCACCGAGCATCGTACTTTCGATCTCACCGAGGTCGAGGCGTTTGCGCGCGTTGGGATAGAACGTGTACGGGTGGTGCGACATGAGAGTGATCATGTGCACGAAGAATGGCCGGTCGAGTTCCGTAACAACGGGGAGCATCCGCTCGTAGAACGCCTGGTCAGAGCTTCCCCAACCGACCCGGTCGACGACTCCACCCAGCTCCCGACGAAAAAGGCTGCGCTGAAAACCGTACTTGGGATGAACCACTGCGCGGTTCCAAAAACCTCGATCCCACGGATGCGCGGAGACGGTTGTGTACCCCGCATCAGCCAGCAGCTTCGGCAGCGCGACAAAATCGTTGTCGGGCCGGCGAAACACAGCCGCCCCCTGCCGCATGGGATGCTGTGAGTTGTGCACCAAATACTCTGTGTCCGCGGTGTTCGATTCACCTGTTTGATCTGAGATGTGCGGAAAGTAGGCAGCCGACTCCGCGAGACGATTGAGATAGGGAGTGATCTCTTGGCCATGGACCTCGAGACCGATGACAAATCGCTGCACCGACTCGAGCTGCACCATCAAGACGCTCTTGCCCGTAGCCACGCCGTAGAGTTCTCCATCGGCCGTCAATGGACGAGACTTCAGCTGCTGCTCAACGTAGGCACCCACCGTCTCCAGGTCGCCAACTGTGGGATTGCCTTTTTGCCACCACTCACGAACAAGCCGGATGGAATCGACAACGTGTGTTCCATAGACCCCGAGATGCCGCGCCATACGCGCGTGAGATAGAACCTTGCGGGTACGCCAATGGTTGAGATTGTATCCAACCAGCGCAAGACCAGGCAGGAGCAGAGCGAAGACGGAGATAAGGGCAAATCGACGATTGTCAGCCAAAGCCGAGTCCGGTGTTACCAAGGTAGACGGCAAGACAAACGCGATTCCCAAGCTGGCAAGAACAGTGGGCAGAAGCCACAAGTCCTGAAACCGAACCAAGGTGCCGATGCTCTCACGAATTGCCCAAGTTTGTCCGGCACCGAAGCCCGCTGTCAGGGGGAGCAAGGTGCCAAAATGACGCGAGTACATCAGGTCAAATGACCCAAGTACCGTGAGTCCGATAATGATGGCCGCAGCCGGCAATCGCGCCCACCGTGCCGGCACCAACAGAATGGGCCAGACCAACAGTGCGCCTGTGCCGAGGATCTTGCCGATCGCGCCCCAGTGAAAGGGAATGTCGCCGAGCCACGCAACGGTGGCCGAGAGGACCGTGACGGCAACCAACATCCACAACACCAGCCCCAAGCGCAAAGCGAAGGGGAACAGCCGCCGTCCCTCAAGCCGTCCCCAGTTACGCCGCAAGACAAACGAACCCGCTATTGTCACGAGTGCAAAGGCCAACTGCAATACTGCCATCGATCGAGAGCCTCAGTCTTTTATGGGTGGCGCAATCTAATCTTGTTGGTGACACTCCGCAAGACGTGCGTGTGGAATGGAACCACCTTCCCATCTTCGCCAACACAAATTGAATGAGACTGGTGAACCTGGCGAACCGGCTCGGTCTTGCTCGATTGGGCCCAATTCCGCTATGTGGCGGTCCGACACAACCTACACATACGAGACAGAGAGGTAGCGGCAGATGCCATCCAAAGGCAGCACACACACCTTCAAAGCTGAGACCCGAGAGCTGTTGGATCTGATGATTCACTCTCTCTACTCCAACAAGGCCATATTCCTGCGCGAGCTCATCTCCAACGCCTCAGATGCTCTCGACAGGTTGCGTTTCGAGTCTTTGACAAACCATGAGCTCTTGCGAGGCGATGAGCGCTTTGAGATCCGCCTGGAATCCGACCCCGAGACGCGCACGTTGACGATTCATGACTCGGGCATCGGCATGTCCGAAGAAGAGGTGATCGAAAACATTGGCACCATTGCCCACTCGGGCACCAAAGAGCTGTTGCGCCAATGGCGCGATACTGGCAGCAAAGACCTGCCGCCGGCGTTTATTGGCCAGTTTGGCGTTGGCTTCTACTCCACTTTCATGGTGGCGGACATTGTCGTCTTGGTCACCAAGCGGGCCGGACAAGACGTCGCCGTACAGTGGAAATCCTCGGGAGACGGCTCCTATGAATTGAGCCACGTGGAGCGAGAACAGCGGGGAACATCCATCACCTTGCACCTGAAAGCGGAGGACGCAGAGGACGGCCTTGAGGATTTCACCAGCGAGTTTGTTCTCAGTCGCATCGTCAAACAGTATTCAGATTTTGTCACCTATCCGATTCAGATGCGGGTCTACCGTGAACAGGAGGCTGAAGGCACCGGGAAGAAATCGGCTGAAGCGCCACCTGCGGTGGTTGTGGAAGATCGGACGCTCAATTCAATGCAGGCGATCTGGTCACGGCCACAGTCTGAGGTCAAAGACGAGGAGTACAAAGAGTTCTATCGCCACATCAGCCATGATTGGAATGACTACCTCACCGTCATCACCCAACACGCCGAGGGCAGTCTCGAATACCAAGCACTTCTTTTCATTCCCTCGCAACCTCCCAACGATCTATTCTACCAAGCCTTCGAGAGTGGACTGCAGCTCTACTCAAAGAAGGTTCGGATTATTGAACAGTGCTCGGATCTATTACCACGCTACCTCCGTTTTGTGCGCGGGGTCGTGGAGTGTCCAGATCTCCCATTGAACGTGTCGCGTGAGATGCTGCAAACCACGCGAGAGATAGGATTGATTCGCAAGGCTTTGGCTAAGAAGGTCTTGGGCTTCTTGGACCAACTCAAAGCAGACAAATACGACGACTTCTTGAAGTTCTGGAAGGGCTTCGGTCGCGCCCTCAAGGAAGGGGTGCACTCCGACTTCGACAATCGCGATCGCTTGACCAAACTCTTGCTGTTTCAGTCTTCGAATCACCCGAGTAATCTCACCAGCCTTGAGGACTACGTCGCCCGAATGAAACCAGAGCAAAGCGAGATCTACTTTGTCACGGGACAGTCTCGCGCGCTGGTTGAGAACCTGCCGTCGCTCGAAACCTTCTCGGCAAAGGGCTACGAGGTGCTCTACTGGCTCGAGCCGGTGGACGAACTGTTGGCCCAACACCTGTTTGAGTTTGGCGGCAAACGCCTCAAATCAATCGGCAAGGGAACCATCGATCTCGGCGACGAAGAAGAAAAGAAACAGGCAAAGACCGAGCGTGAGGCAAAGGCCGAGGTGTACGGCGAACTCCTGGCTGCCATGCAAAAGAAACTCGATGCCCACGTCAAGGAAGTCCGCCTGTCGAGTCGACTGACCAAGTCGGTGGCGTGTCTTGTGGGCGCAGATCACGACTACAGTCCGCAGCTCGAAAAGCTCCTGCTCAAGGGCAAAGGTGGTGGACCCGCGCAACGCCGGATCCTTGAGCTCAACTCCAATCACGCCCTCCTAGATGCCCTGCATCAAGTCTTCATGAAGGATGCGGACTCTCCCATGATTGGTGAGTTTGCAGAGCTCCTATTGGGTCAGGCGTTGTTGGCCGAAGGCTCTGACATCCCCGACCCGTCAACCTTCGCCAGACAGGTCGTCGAGCTCATGCTCCGAGCCACACGTACTTCCTGAGCAGCCAAAGGTGCTAGCCAAAGCTGACGTTTCCCCTGTGTTCGATTTCGTGCTACTCGCCCTGCGTGAGTCAGAACCTATTGAGCCTGGACGGCGTCACCAAGAGCCATGACGGACGGCCACTCATCGTCGATGCGACGATGGGCATCGACGCGGGCAACAAGATTGGCATTATCGGCGCCAACGGCGCTGGCAAGTCGACTCTGCTCAACATCATTGCTGGACGTCTCGACGCCGATGCGGGCCGGGTCATTATGCGCAAGAACACGCGCATGGCCTTTCTCGAGCAGGTGCCGACTCTCGACCCTACCGTTACCGTTAGGGATGCGTTGGAAGATGGATTGGTTGAGCTGCGGAGAGCCATAGAGGCTTACCAGAGGGCCGCCACCAACATGCAGGCTGAGTCAGCCCCGTTGCTCGAGAAGATCGAGCAGTTGGGTGGTTGGGATTATCAACACCGCATTGATGAGGTCGCGGCCCAGCTTAATGTCCCCAATCTGAACGCCGAGATCGGGCACCTGAGCGGCGGTGAGAAAAGGCGCGTTGCCCTTGCACAGGTTGTTCTGCAGCAACCCGAACTTCTCCTCGTCGACGAGCCCACCAACCATCTCGATACCAACACCGTTGATTGGTTGGAACAGTGGTTGATCGAGAGCAAGGCCGCGGTGATTTTGGTGACCCATGATCGCTACTTCCTCGATGACGTTGTGGAGCATCTCTGGGAGTTGCGTGAGGGCACCCTCAAAAGCTACGCCGGAAACTACACCGACTACCTCGCGGCCCGCGCCATCGAAATGGCGCACAGCGAGCGCACCCAGCATCGACAATTGCGCATCCTCATGACCGAGCTCGAATGGGCGCGCCGATCACCTAGCGCCCGCAGCACCAAACAGCAAGCCCGTTTGGAAAGGCTCGACAAGGCTCAAGAGGAACTGAGCAAACGTGGCGGTGAAACCTTCGTGAACGAATTCCGTTTTGGCAAACCGCCGCGTCTCGGTGGCCGTATCCTCGAGTTTGCCGACGTACACATGTCGTACGCGGAAAGGAGCCTCATTGATGGATTGACCTTGGAGATGTGTCGGGGCGAGCGCATTGGCATCATCGGTCCAAATGGTTGCGGCAAGTCGACGTTGTTGGAACTCATACTTGGCAATCAAAAACCCACCACGGGTCACATCACCATCGGCAAGAACACCCGTATGGCCTACTTCGATCAACAGCGTGCCCTGTTGGATCCACAGGCCACCGTTCGTGAGATCGTCGCCCCAGACGGGGCCGACGTCGTCGCGCCCGGCGGTGGCGCGGCCACCGTTGTGGTGCAGGCATGGCTTGACCGATTCGGCTTTCCCGTACCCACCCACGGCCGCACCGTCGATTCTCTGAGCGGCGGTGAGCGAAATCGCCTGGCCATAGCCCGCTTTCTCCTGGAAGAGGCGAATTTGCTCCTCCTCGACGAGCCGACCAACGACCTCGACATCCCCACCCTCAACATTTTAGAGGACGCCCTCATCCACTTTCCGGGCTGCGTGTTGGTTGTTACCCACGACCGTTATTTTCTCGACAAGGTTTGCACCGGCATCATCGCTTTCGAGTACGAGTACCTCGAGCCTGGCACCGTCACCTTTGTGCAAGGTAATTACAGCCACTACGCCGGCGTGCGTCTCAAAGAGCTGAAGGAGCGGGCCGCAACCGACACCAAAGATCGCGCTCGTGCGCAACGACAGCAGCGCGCGAGTGAGCGCAATGAGCCCCATGGGCGCAACGAGAAGACGAGCGGCAAGCCTGAGTCCAAGAAGAAGGGACTCACATACGGTGAGCGCATCGAGCTCGAGAAGCTCGAGCCCACGATTGAAGAGTGCGACGCCATGATCCGCAATCTGGAGAGGGAGCTCACCGCCCCAGACATTTGGCGCGACGACCCTGGCAAGGCGAGGACGATTCACGATGAACTGGAAACAACCCGCAAGCGGTCGGCAGAGCTCTTTGCCCGTTGGGAAGAGTTGATGACTCGCCGCGAACAACTCAACTAGGGCTCATTCGAAAAACTCCATATCGCCGATTTGAGCCAAACCATGTGGGGTCGTGGTTTATCCGCGACCGCGCGGGTGGCGGATCGCCTTGCCCTCATGCCTGTCAAATGTGCCGGGCGATAGCCGCAATGGCTGACGCCGCCGGAAGGAAGAGCAATTGGGCTACAATTGTACCGACTGTGCGGGCCGCCACCATTTGAATGACGGCCTGTCGAAATGCCGATGGCGCGAGGTCGCCGGCGACCACGTCGTCAGTCAATGCCGACAAATATGGATCGATCATGATGAACATGAGGATCGTCGCTGCGCCGTTGATGATCGGCGACAGACTGAGCGCGGTTACCCGCACCTCCGGCGCTAGATAACCGGCGTAGAGCGAAGCGAGAACACCGACGGTCAACAATGCAACGGCGACAACATTCGCGAGCAGGAGGCGAAACGGAATCCGTCCAAATGAACGCAGAGCGTGGATATTTTGTCCGGATGGCACACAGAGGCAGTCAACAAGATGTCGCAAACCGCCTTTGGAGAATCCGTGCATGATGACGCTTGGAACGGACCGATGGACCACGAAGCTCTCAACAGCTCGCGTGAAGACCCTTTGAAAGGTCGGGATCAGAAGTATGCCAATCAGAGTGGCTACTGTTGAGGCCACAAGAATCAGACGAAAAGTAACTTCGATGTCGTTTGTGGCGGCGACGTGAATACCATTCTCCACATATTTTGCCAGCAACGGGGCCTGAATCGAATTGGAGGTTCGAGACACGAGAACGAGGACGTTGAACAACGCAAATGAGACCGCAATGCGTCCCGTCCTGATCCCCACAATTCGAACCGCGTAGGAGAGCGTCGTGATCAAGTGGATCACAAACGTCAAGGCCACCACCACGATGATTTGAGAAGTTACGTCCAAACTCGGGTCTTTCTAGCCATCCCGCACAACTGCGGCATGGGTCTCGGGCCTCAAGAGAAATACGCCGATGCTGCTGCCAAAAGATCATTGTCTCGCAACATACCCACAAGCTCACCTTTGTCGAGAATGGGAAGATTGATCAAGTTGTTTTCGACCATAAGATGGACAGCTTCCATAAGCGGGGCGTCAATATCCAATGCGGGTTGATTGCCCACGAGATCATGCACAGTCTGTTTTCCGATCATCTTGCATTGCCCCGCAAACATGCCTGTCAAATAGGAAGCGTACGTCCAACATCTTGGAATTGACGTATTTGTCGTAGCCAGTCGCTTTCAGTTTCTCGACCATGTCTAGCTCTCCGTTGAACCCTTGTCGGATGATTTCCCTATCAGTCGGGTTGTTTTTCCAGGATTGTTTCAATCACGTGGCTTTGGGATTCACGTACCCGTTGTTGTTGTCGATTGAATGCGGCACGAATGCGTCCCACTAGGACTTCGACGGGTTGCGGTTTTGTTAGGAAATCAAACGCGCCTTCGCGCATGCCAAAGACGGCGTCGTGCGTGGAAGGGTGTCCTGTGAGTACGATGATTTCCATGTGCTGATTGATGGACTTGAGGTTCTTGAGGAGGGTCAATCCGTCCATGCCCGGCATCCGGACATCGATCAGGGCGACATCGAAGTTCTGCTCCTTCGCCATGACAATCGCTGCATCACCACTGTTTGCTGAAGTCACCCGAATTTGCCGTCTTCCGAGGGCTGGCGTAAGTGACTCGATGAAATCGCCATCGTCGTCGACGAAGAGAAGCCGCACTTCTCGACCTGATTGTTCTTCCGGAACAACCAAGCGGCTATCCTCAACCGCACGGCGCAGTACCTGTGCGAGTTGCTCGATGTCACAAGGTTTGGTGAGGTACTCAAATACGCCGTCGCGGGACGTCTCAAACGCTTGTTGAATATTGCCGTGCCCAGTGAGCATGATGACCGGAAGGTCTGATCCCAATCGTTTGATCTGTTGGAATACCTCCACACCATCGATTCCAGGCATCTTCACGTCTAACACCACAACGTCAGGCGGGTGCTTCTGGACAGCCTCCAATGCTTTCATGCCATCTTCGGCCTGATCGACAATGAATCCGCGACGCCGCAATGGAGGAGCGGTGGCCTCCAGAAAGTCACGCTCGTCGTCAACCATCAGCACTCTGATTTCTTTTGATTTCCTATCCATGTGGCGTCCCCGCTATTGGCCTTGTGTGGCCATTCTTTCGTGGTGTCTACCGGAACGAGTTCCGACCGTTTGGCCGGGTTGGTGAATTGGAAACTGAAGAGTTATCTGGGTTCCGACACCTATCTCGCTGTCGGCCCGAATCGTTCCTCCCCAGGCTTGAACCATCCCGTAAGAAACGGCGAGTCCCAAACCGGTTCCTTGTCCAACCGGTTTGGTTGTGAAGAATGGCTGGAAGATCTTGTCCAAGTCCTTGGTTGGGATTCCACAGCCATCATCTTTGACGGCAAGCTCGACAGCAGCGCCCGATCGATTCAAAGTAATCGCGATCGTGCCTTGCCGGTCGATGGCGTGCATTGCGTTATTGATCAGATTGACGAGAACCTGTTCGAGCTCGGTGGCATCCACCAACACTTTGGGTACACTTGGTTCCAGATCGACGCGAAGCGCAATGTTCCGGAGACGCATTTGTTGCTCCAAGAGTTTCGCCACCTCTTTCACAATGGGAGCGACGTCTTGCAGCTGCAGGTCGCCTTCTCCACGCCGTCCGAATTGCAGCATCTTGTGAGTGATGCTGCTGCACCGGAAAATTTGTCGCTTGCAACGGTCCACGGAGGCTCTGAGTGCCTTCATGGTTTCTGAATCTCCCTCGAGCTCGAGGAGTAGGTCGCCGATATTCGTTTGTTCTGCGGAAATCGTCGCCAAGGGGTTGTTGATCTCATGAGCGAGTCCCGTCGCCATCTCACCGAGAGACGCCAGTTTCGCCGAGCGAAGCAGATCGCCGTACATGGCGTCGCGTTGTTGTTTCGCCCGTTCAACTTGGCCCGTAAGATGCCATGTTGCGATGAACGTGGTGACCAGAACCAAGAGGACCGCTGCGAGAACCACCAAGCCACCATAGGTCATCGCGCGTCGGACGGGTGCAACAATTTCGCTCTCGGCTTGCTGCACGACGAGCAGCCAATGGCCATTGTTGGTCCAAGTGGCAACTTGTGAGAAGTGAGCATTTCCGAGCTCAAGGCGGCGGTCCACCACGCCCTGATGTGCTTGGGGGCTTTCCCATGCGGATCGGTCCAGAACATGGCCGCGCGCCGGAGGTGTTTGGTACAAGCCGTCCGTATTGACAACAAAGACGTCACCCGTTTCCCCTACCTCAAGGGACCGCACCAAGGAGTAGAGACTTTCGTTGTTGATGGTCGCGCGTAGGATCCAACGCTGTTGATCCTCTTCGCGCAGAATCGCAACCACACAATGGGGTACTTGCCTGTGTCCCAAGAAGACGTCGCTTACGTACGATCCCTTTTCCAGAACGGTTCTGAACCACGAAGCGTCCGAGTAGTTCTTGCCCTTTAGGTCATAGGGACCTACGTAGGCAACGTGCTCTCCTCGTTCATTGATGACGCCCAGGTCAACAAAATCGTTTGGGTGGACAACACGCAATCTCCTAAACACAGAGGCAAGGCGTTCTTCGTCGCCTAAGAACTCGGAAGAGTGCGTATTGGCCAAAAGATCCAGAGCTCTCAGTCTTTCGGCAAGATACGCATCAATCGCCAGAGCATGCCCACGCACCAGAGTTCGATGCAGCTCCAGAGTCTTGTCGAGTGCCAGACGGTGAAACACGTGCCATGCGCCAGCGCCGACAAGGCTGAGGGGCAAGAGAGAAACCAACAACAAGGTCACAGTGATTCGCAACCGCAACCGCTGAACTCGTCCCGCCGCAACAGAGGGTCTCCCCTGCCAGGGAAACAGGGAATGCCCTCCTTCTTCGACTGGCGACGTATCTGATTGTCCTCGTGTCATGGGCCGGGCCGTGGGGTCTTCCCGTCTTCCTTTTGGCAGCGACTCAGATCTTCAGGATCAACCTCGCCATCACCGCATTCTCCCAAGGAGATCCGAGGTTCTTCTTGTTGGGGTTGGACTGATTTGACTTCGCGCCAGACACGAGAAGATTGTCATTTTCTCCGTCGCCATCGCGATCCATCTCGGGAGCCCATAGAAACACGTCATCCACTTGAATGCGGACCATCGGGTTGAGTGTCCAACACAGGCCCAATGTGGCCTCGTGAACTCTGTTCGCTCCGTCGAGGACGGAAACCGAGACGGAATTGCCTGCACCGGGTGTTGGACCCTTGAAATCCTCAGGGAGCGCCCCGTTATCAGTGCTGAAACCTGCGACCTTCTGCTTGCGGAAAAGACGGGTATCCGTGTCGGTGAGGGAGTATCGCAACAACACTTCGAATGCTCCGTATCCGCCATCACCAAGATTTTTGTGAGGTTTGGGTGTCTTCCAACCGGCATCGGTGAGAATTTTGCTTTCGCCGGTCAAATAAATGGAAACCCAAGCAGAACCGGAGCGAACCCACCCGTCTGCCTCGAACAGGTGCTCCTGGGCCACTTGCGAGCTACCTGCGTACAAGTTGTGACGCAGGCGGATGCCTTCGTATTTCAACTCGAGATATTCGATAGAAAGGGAGAATTGGCGGAACACATAATGAAGCTCGGCACCCCATCGCCATTTCGAGTCGACGGTCGCCCGCACCTGGTCGGTCATGCGGCCGTCGGTGCCGATCACCTGTTCTGTGCGCCAGCGCCACAAGGCGGTTTCGTAATTGGCCGAGCCGAGCCCACCCGTCTCGAATCTTGAGGTTGGGGTCGACATGACACCCCACGTGCCTTGCCCAACGAGGAATATTCCCTGCGCTGCTTTCCATTCGAGGTTCTTGAAGGGTTGCAAAAACAACCTTCCCGCCAAGTCCTTTGGGTCGTCCTGGTCTCCAGCCGGATTGTCGATGTCCATCCCCACGCCGGTGAACGCGCCGAGGTTGTAGACCAACGCCGAGTCCCAGATTTCCCCCCATACCAGAACTCCCCGATCAAAAAACGGATAGATCGGAGTCGACGTCGCATGTTCAACGAAGTTGACGTTGTTGTCGAGGGTCACCCAGGACGAGCTGAATGGTACTTTCATTTGCCCGGCTCGTACATGCAGCCACGGTTTGACCTCAGCGTCCACCCAAGCATTGCGGATGTGGGGTTGGCCTGCGAACTCAGGCTGCAATCTGAAGGTGAACCACTTGTGCAGCCGCCCTTGGAGATCGATGCGTGCTCTTCTGATATCTATGCTATGCGGCGCTCCCCGCTCCTCTGACTGATACAGGCGTCCGTCCAGATGGAGGTTTCCACGAATTCTCAATTGGAAGTCGCCATCCGCTGTTTCGAGAATGAAGTCATCATTGTAGTACGCCCGCAAGTCCGACTCTGCACGAGCACTCCAACAAAGACACGGAACGATCAGGGAAGCTGCTGAGAATATCCACTTGGAATTCACGTCCTCACCTTCCCGCTCTTTGGTTTGTGGCTTTCTTGACCTGTGTGGATGTCACCTGCTTCTGTCCCATACTTTCTCGGGGCAACAGTCCCTTCTCCTCAAGGGCAGAAATAACTTTCTGCAAGCTTTCCTCGACGGTTTCTTCGTCTGTCTCGACAAGCACGTCGGGTGTTTCCGGCTCTTCGTAGGGGTCGCTGATCCCTGTGAAGTTCTTGATCTCGCCAGCCATGGCACGCGCGTACATACCCTTCGTGTCTCGACGTGCGAGCGCCTCCAACGAACATTTCGTGTAGACTTCCACAAAATTGAGGCATCGTTGTTTGGCTTTGGCGCGGGCATCGCGGTAGGGCGAAATGAATGATACCAATGTGGCCACACCATTGTTGCTCAGAAGCTCGGCAACAAACGTGATGCGCCGGATGTTTTCGTCACGGTCTTCCTTGGAAAAACCCAGGTCCCGGGTGAGATCTTCCCGAACCACATCACCGTCGAGCCGCTGAACGTTGTTCAATCCGCGTCGCCGCAGTCGCGTTTCCAACGCGATGGCAAGGGTCGTCTTGCCTGCACCTGACCATCCCGTGAACCAGACGGTGAAGCCTTCTGCCACTGGTTTTTTTACTTGAGTCGCAGGATTATGCATAGATGACCTCCGGATTTCGGACTGCTGTGTTTGAGCAAAATGAATGGTGCATGGCTTCCCACTTTGCGGGATCTGCTTTGGACTTGCGCAATGTAGATAAGGCCGAGACCAATGAAGCGTAGATGAGACAGCATACTGATAATTCGGAAGACATGGCCTTGCTGCGAACTTCTCTGATGAAGAAAGCCAGCAGTGCCGCCAACTCCGGTTCCATTGAACGCAGCTCCACAAACGCTTGTATGTTTGCTGGGCGAGTTGTTGGATAACTGTGTTGCGTCTCGAGGGCAGACGCCAATGCGCACTTGTCGATTTTCTCGGTGCTTGAATACGCCTCCAACACCAATAAGATCAGCCGAGCGAATTCGTCACGGAGCAGCTCTGGCGGATCTGGCCTTTCGGTCAACCACTCGTGAACTTGGGGATAGTCCCGGTCCAGTTGCTGCCATGCCTCTGAGGACGACAGGATGCCCCATTTTCTCAAGGTCTGAGAGAGGGTGAGGTCAGTCACCGTTGCCATGACAGTCTCCATCCTTTTGTTGATTTGTTTTGCAGCAGATGGACTTTGACGCGATTCCCGGTAGACGCTGCCCCCCGCAAGCGGTACCCGCAACAGAGACAAATTGCCGTGAACATTTAGGATAGGGCAGACGGCCCTGGTTTCTGCAGTGATGGCAATGTGTGTCCATTGAGCATGCAGAGAACCACCATTCTTCGCACGCACATATCGGGCAAATTGCGATTTGATGGTAAGCCTTTTTGCTACAACGTCGGTCAGGTCGAAGGATGCTGGGGAAGCTTGACGGATCTCGTCGGCAAGGGTCTTGCGTTGTATCTGATAACTATTCTGCGTCAATCGTCGTTTCGAGAACGCCCTCTGCAACCGAGTCAAAAACATCGGTCATCAAAACGACACCGACGACTTGTCCTGAATCCGTAACCGGTACCAAATCCACTTCCTGGTCGAACATGGTTTCCACAACAGTGTCCAAATCATCGTCGACGTTCACCGTTCCTTTGATTGGGGTCATGACCGACTGCACGGATTCCCGTGACCTCCGACCTGCCGCCGCTGTGAACAAAGACGACCACAAAGATGGCCATCCTGCTCTGAAATCAGAAACCGCGATCATCCCCTCCAGGCCGCGAAGTGATTTTTCCACGGCACTCGCGTGGGGTGAGAGTCCACGCAGAAGATCTCGTCTACTGAGTATTCCAACCAATGCACCAGCAGCGTTGGTGACCAAGACGTACCGGGGACTCATGAGGTATCCGTCGTCAAGTTTGATTGATGAGGCACCGAGGGCAACCAGGGCTTCTCGAATTGTTGCCCACTCCCGAAGGTTTGGGTAGCGGTCAATGGGCAACATGATGTCTCGAACCGTCTGGATGTTCTCGGCCTTCTCTAGCAATGACGAATCCTCTTTGTCTCCCTTGAATACAACCGCAGTGACTCCGGGCAGCTCGGAAATAAATCGGTTGATCCTTTGGCGATTTTCTCTGGCAAACACGGAATTGGCCACCGAGACCGTCCCACCAGAGACCCGAAAGTCATCAGTACGTTGAGGAAAATCGGATTGGAGGGCTATTGCAGCCGTCACCCGCGTGCGCAGGCAAAAATCCCGAAGTTGTGTTTCGGACTCCGGTGAATTGCGAAACTTTGGACCCTCTATCAATTTCACAATCATGTTTGCGGCAGACTCGATATCGATTGCCGAGAGGTTGACAACGAGGTCATAAAGGGAGGGGTCGGCCCACTGCTCCCCATAGATTTTCTCTACCCAGGCCGTCCGTTTCAGGTCGATTTGGTGGATGTATTTGATGGCTTCATCTTGGGTGAGGCCCTTCTCGATCGCAGCCAATTTGGCTCGGTGTTCGAGCGGTGCGATGAGCCTGACCTTCAAGACATTCGGCACGTCGCGAAGCAAGAATTGACCCGCCTGACCGTGATAGATCACGTCCCCCTCTTCTATCATTGCTGCCAGCGTGGCTTTTGCTGCCAGAATGAATCGATCCTTCTGGCGGGTGAGCCGCTGCCACATACTCGGCGGCAGCTCCATACCCTTTTGCAGCTCGTCGTGATCGACGCCATACCGAGCCGCTGCGTCCAAAATGGATTCTCGGCTCACAATCCTGTAGCCAAGCTTGGAATGTAGGTTCTTTGCTAGTTGCTCGCCGCCGCTGAGCGACCCTCTCGAGATTGTTATGATCGCCATTATTGGAGTCTCCGATGCGGATTGCCTTGAGCCGCGCAGTGGGTCTTGCACATTCTGAGGAGGGGCGCTATCGGAGGGAGTGGTTTTTCGCTGTCGCAATGATTTCCAAAGACATGTAGTAATTTTTGCTATAGGTGCAGCGCAAGTCGGTCTCCTCAAGTTCTTGCGGCCATCAATGATTCTCCTGTGAGCTCGTAATTACCCAAAAGCATTCAGTAAAGCCAACCTTCGGTGCACCTTCGGGAGGCGGGACCGCTCTGCGATTTAGATGGCTGTTTGTTGCCACCGGATTTTCGCTCGTGTATCGAATCCATCGGATTATACGCGGCGCTGGTTTTCGTGTATTCCGTCAGAGACGCAGGAAGAGAGATTAAGCGGCGAGACGTCATCCGCCCGCGAGTAGACGGACGCACGTATGAAGCACTCAATTCGCGAAGGTTATGGTCGGGCCAAAACACCCGCGCAGAGCAGCAGTCATGCCCGTGAGTTGCTATGGCACACCCTCTCGCGACAGATTCTCCTCTACTTTCTGCCGCTGTTGCTCTTGGCCATCTTTTTCAATTTCCAATACCGTCAGATCATTGCTGAAAGTGAACGGGCCCGCCTCGAGGTCATTGCCGAACATCAAGCGCACACCCTTGATCTCTTTTTGCGCGAAAGGCTCGTCAATCTCGCCAATGTCATAGACGATCCGTTGTTTCGCCAATCACTCGCTGCCGATGCTTCTCTGCGCACGGCTCTCGTCAAGCTCCGACAAACCAGCAGTGCGTTTGTGGACATCGGTGTCGTTGACGGTGACGGGAATCTCAACCATTATCATGGCCCTGTCGACTTCGCCCAGCCAGTCAGCTACCGCAAAGAGCCGTGGTTCCTAGACCTGCTCGCTTCGACCAAACAAGCCGTCATTACTGACATCTACACCGGTTTCCGCAACGAGCCCCACTTTACAATCGCGGTGAAGAGAAACCTGGACGGCGGTGCGTTGATTGTTAGGGCAGCCTTGTCGCCCGAGAGGATCAGTGAATACCTGACCACCCTGGAGGGCGCCAAGGAGGTCAATGCCTGGGTTGTCAGTGCCAACGGAGTTTTTCAGGTTGTGACCCCGCGGGTCGGACGGCCTTTACAACAATCCCCGTACCTACCACCCAGAATACCCGTCCGTGGTCACCTTGACGCTTCTGACGCCCTCGGTTCGGCCGATTTTGCCTACGCATGGTTGAGCGAAGTGCCATGGGCCCTGGTCGTTGAAAACACGTCCTTGAAAGGATTTCGTGCGGGTTTGGCGTGGATGCCTAGCAATGTCCTTCCTGTCACGGTCGTCATCTTTGTCTTCATGGGTGTTGTCATGTTTCTTCGGGCTCGACAACTGGTGAAACGACAGTTGGCTAGCGAGAGACACGAGGCCGAGCTGTCGGGTCAACTGGTGCAGGCGGCCAAGCTGGCTTCTGTAGGAGAGCTCGCGGCTGGAATCGCTCACGAGATCAACAATCCTTTGGCGATCATCGCCGAAGAGATCGGTGTTCTGAAGGATATGTTGGACCCCGAGCTCGCCGAGGAAGGTGAGGAGATTAATCTGGAGGAGCACCTCGGCATCATGTACGAGGCCGTATTCCGTTGTCGGGATATCACGCGAAAGCTCCTCTCCTTTGTGAGGAAAGCAGAAGTCAAAGTCGCAATCTACGACCTGCACGAAGTGTTGGACGAAATCCTTGACGGCATGCTCAATAACGAGCTGGCCATCTCCAATGTCCAGGTTGTACGCGATTACGACTCCGCAGTTCAACCGATTGTAACGGACCGCAACCAACTGATTCAGGTGATCTTGAACCTCGTCAAGAACGCCATTGATGCGATGGCCGAAGGGGGAGTCCTGACTGTGCAGACGGCACACAAGGACGACAGAGTCATGTTTACCGTCAAAGACACCGGCTGCGGCATGACGGCCGAGCAACTCGAGAGGGTGTCTACTCCCTTTTTCACCACCAAAGAGCCGGGCAAAGGAACGGGACTCGGCCTGAGTGTTAGCTTTAGTATCATCAAGAGCTTTGGCGGCAACATCTACGTGAATTCCGTCCCCGGGAGAGGAAGTATCTTCACGGTCGAGTTGCCGTACACATATCTTTCTTGAGTGAGGGAGTCGGCCTATTTGATGAATTTGCCCGTCAATTGAAACAAGATGACTGCGGACGGAAATGGGGTTTGCCTACCATGACGAAAATTCTTTTGGTTGATGATGAGGAGCTTTTTCGCTCCAACTTGGCCAAGCGGTTGCAAAAACGCGGGCACGACGTCATTGAAGTGGACAACGGCATTGATGCCGTCAAGAAAGTTAGAGCGGACCCTTCAATCGAGGTTGCGATTGTCGATCTCCGAATGCCGAATATGGATGGCATGCAGACGCTCAAAGAGATCAAGGGTTTTCGACCGGCCCTACAGGCCATCATGCTTACCGGGCATGGTACCATCGATTCGGCAAAGGAAGCAGGACGTCTGGATGCCTTCAAGTTCCTGCAAAAACCCTGCGAGATCGAAGAGCTCTCGACGGCCATTGAGGAGGCCAAAACCGAAGCTCGGTATGCGCGCGCACGGCACGAAATCCCCGATCGGGTCGAAGGTGGTGCCTGGCGCAAGTGGCTCATGGGAAGCCACAATTCGCGGCCGTTGTTCATCCTGTTGGGTTTGGCCATCTTTGCGACATTTGTCTACACGCCAGCTTCCGACAGGCTTCTCGAGCTGCTCGGTTCCAAAAAGTCCGGACCCGCTGCGATCGCAGAACACCCAGACATCATTTTTGGATACGCCTCCTACAGGAAGATGGCCGAGGGTGATTCGGTTGCAAGCTACTACAGCAAGAAATACGGATTCGAAAAGAAAGTGCAGCTCCCAGACGGAACCATCGCGAAACAGCCGCTTTCTCCCGAAGACGTAGCGTTTCGCGCCAAGGTCATGTTGGCGCTCATTCTGATGTCGTCTCTTTTCTGGGCCACTGGAGCGACACCCGTAGCCGTTACCGCACTACTCGTGGGAGTGGTAATGTACTTTTTCGACATCTTAAAGCCGGACGACGTCGCCCAAGCCTTTGCCAAGGATGCGGTCATCTTCATTTTCGGTGTGCTGGCATTGTCCAAAGCCATTTCAAAAACCGGATTGGACCGTCGAATTGGTCTGCTTCTGTTGGCACCCGCCAAGAATCTCACTCTCCTGCTTCTCGTCTTTTTGCCAATGCTGTCCCTCGCGTGTTCCTTCATCTCAGAGCACGCTCTGGTCGCCTTCACCATGCCCCTGTTTGTCATGGTGTATTCCACAGCCACGAAAGCGGCTGGGATCAAGAGGGACCGCGCCCTCATGGTTCTGTTCACTCTTTCTTTGTGTTTCGCGGCAAACTCTGGTGGGCCAGGGTCTCCGGCGGCCGGGGGGCGCAACGCGATCATGGTTGGTATTCTTGCCGACTATGGAGTTGCCCCGTCGTTCGGTCAATGGGTCAAGTACGGTATGCCCTTGGTTCCGGTGATGTCGTTTGCGGTGGGCCTGTACTTCTGGTTGGTGGTCCGTCCTCGTGTCAAAATAGGCAAGCTCGACGTGGCCTCCGTTGTAGCACGCGCATCGAAGCGCATCGGACCCATGACACGCAACGAGATCGTCACGGCAGCAGTTCTGCTGTTGGTGATCGTGTTGTGGATCACCTGCAGTGATTCGCTCGGGATGGGGGGACCTGTTATTCTGGGTCTGGTGTTGCTAAATGTTTTTCGGGTTCTCGCTTGGAAAGATATGGCCACCGTTCATTGGGAGGTGGTCTTGCTCTACGCTGGCGCCAGTGCCATCGGCAAGGGCCTTTCCGTTACCGGAGGTGCCCTGTATCTTGCGGATACCTTCGTGAGTATTCTTCCCGATTTTCTGTCGCAGGGCTCTGGTCTCGCTATTGCGTCGAGTATCTTCACCGGATTGGCGACCAACTTCATGAGCGATGGTGCAACGGTAGCTGCTGTTGGACCGATTACGGTGCCGATGGCGACGATTGCTGGCGTGCACCCGTGGATGGTTGGTTTTGCCACGGCGTATGCATCGTCGTTCGCACACATGTTGATTATTGGTACCCCCTCGAATGCCCTCGCCTATGCCATGGCCAAAGATCCCGAAAC
>Ga0156517_1141_pt3 | contig 29539 bp, 20 predicted proteins | sample RifOxyB3_FD_111912 | JGI IMG/M metagenome (GOLD analysis project Ga0156517, IMG submission 111912) | Deltaproteobacteria bacterium RIFOXYB12_FULL_58_9 | reverse complement strand
AACTATCAAGAGATAGCTCGCAAGGACATTCGGATTGGTGATCGCGTCGCGGTCAAGCGCGCTGGAGAGGTGATCCCCTACGTAGTCGGCCCGATTACTGATGTGCGCAAGGGTAAAGAGAAAGTCGTCGAGCCGCCCAAACAATGTCCGGCGTGCAGAGGGCCAGCGACTCAGATCGAAGGAGAAGTTGCTATCTACTGCGACAATCCGAGCTGTCCCGAGCAGCTGGTGCGCCGCATCGAGTATTTTGCCAGCCGTGGAGTCATGGACATCGAGAGCTTCGGCTCGCATACCTCGTCGCTTCTTACCGAGAAGGGTTTGCTCGCAGACCTTGGAGACATCTATTTGCTCCAGGAAAAAGATTTGCTCCTCCTCGAGGGGTTCGAGAAGAAGAAGGTCGACAATCTTCTTGCTGGCATCGAGTCGAGTTTGAAGCAGCCCGCGGATCTCGTGTTGACCGGGTTAGGCATTCGTTTTGTCGGCAACGCTGTCGCCAAGCTGCTGCTCAAGACCTTTGGTAGTATTGATGCCATTGCCGCCGCCAAAGAGAGTGAGCTTGAGGCGGTCGATGGAATCGGACCGCAAATTGCCAAAGCCGTGAACAAATGGTTCAAAAACGGCAGCAACACCAAGGTGCTCGACAAGCTGCGCAAGTCTGGCCTGCAGTTCGATCTCGCCAAACAAAAAGGTGCCACCGGGGTGCTAGCCGGCAAGACCCTGGTTGTGACCGGCACTCTACCAACCCTATCCCGTGCCGATGCCGAAGCGCTCATCGAATTGCACGGTGGCAAGGCCACAGGTTCGGTCAGCAAAAAAACCGACTACTTGGTGGTTGGAGAATCAGCGGGTAGCAAGCTAGCCAAAGCCAAGAGCCTCGGCGTGGCGATTGTCGATGAAGCTGCGTTGTTGGCGTTGGTCGGTGGAGCTGCGGTCAAACCAGTTGCGATGGCAAAGGCGGCGAAGGCAACGGCAAAGGCGACGACCGACAAGTCCAAGGCAGACAAGAAGCCCACCAAGAAAAAGAGCAAGAAGAAGGTCAAGCAATTCGATTTGTTTTAGCTAGACCGGTTTCAACTTGAACTGAGCTGACTCATCGATGACGCAGCGCGGCGCGCGCCAGTTGGAGCGCTGGCGCCGCGCCTGCGTCATTCTTACCGTCCCAAAGATCCGATCCCATAAAGACGAAAGCGGTCTAGGCCTAGAGCGGCCTAGAACCACAGCGGGCCAGGTCGGACTACAGCGGTGTGGCGATACCTGAGGGCCAATCGATGGTGCAGAAGTACTCTGAGGTGCGCTCACCGGAGATGGTGCGGGTCTCGGAAAAGACACTGGCACCGTCCACATAGACATTGACAGTGACGGCGTTGCCGCTCTGATACGTCCTGTTGGGGTGGTCATACACGAACACCTTGTAGGTGCCGGGTGCTGGGGCGCTGATGTTGATGTTTTCCGGGCCGGTGCCGGGAATATTGTCAAGGTCGAGGGAGGGATCGTCATTCACACCGGCGGCACCCCAGTTGGGGCTTCTTCCCACGCAATTGGCATAGTAGCAATCGCCGGAGGTGTTTGGGAGGCCTCCAGGAGACAACAAATGCAGGTCCATGTCATCGCCGCTGTGTTGCCAATACATTTCGATCCAGAGTGACTCAATGGGCTCGGCCACCAGTTCCACGCTGCAGGTGCCGGTGTGGCCAACTGCGTTCTCTACAGTTAGCTCACCCACGTAGGTTCCGGTGATGTCGGGTGCGAAGGAACCGCAGTTGGCCGTAGAGCATGTGGGCATGGTTACCGCAGAGCCTGCCGGGCTGCTGCTCAGGCGCCAGGAGTAACGAGTGATTGCGAAGCCATCGGGGTCGTAGGAGTTATTGCCGATCCACGTCGCTGTTTCAAAAGGTGGGCGAACCAGGCTTGGGGTCACTCCACAAACTGCCACAGGACCGTCACCAGCGGAGGAGGCGTTGAAGGTCACGGTGCAGGTATCGGTCAAACCAATTTCGTTTTGCACCACGAGCTCGGCGGTGTAGCTACCCTGCACGTCGGGAAGAAACGGACCACACTCGGGTTGTGTGGCGCAGTTGGGCATCGGTGTCCATGACTGCTCGGGTTTCTCGATGATGCGCCAGCGGTAACCTACCAACGCGAAGCCATCCGGATCGAAGGAATCACTGCCGCTCCAGGTCACCGCGTTAATGGTAGCGATGGGCGACGAGGGGGTGGCGTTGCACACCGCAACAGGGCCGGCGGCGTCAATGGCACCAAGGCCATGCAATGCGATCTTGGCCGGGTTCTCGTCGGGGTCGTTGCTGGCAATTTCCAGCCAGGCCTGGCGGGTACCCGGGCCGTCGGGATTGAAGCCCACGGTGATGGTCAATTCCTGCGCGCCGGCGGTGATGGTGGCACCGGTGAGGGCGTCTTCGGCGATGAAGAACGATCCTGCGTTGTCGCCAGAGATTGTTACCGAGCTAACGGCGAGATCGCCCAACCCAGCATTGCCCACCATGATGGCGACCGGCTCTGAACGATCACCCTCGAGAAGCTCGCCAAACATGTGCTGTGTGGGAGTGGTGTAGATGTCAGGTTGTGCTGGGGCCGGTGGAAAAGATTTCAGCGCATCGATACCACATGCGGCAAACAACAAGAGCGACCCGATCAGACCTGCCCTAACCATCGTATACTCACAATCTCCCACGAACCAATACTCGATCACACAAATGCACACCCGTGGGTGGCGCAATATTACGTACTCATGACATCGATCCTCAAGAAAAAAAGAGCAGTGAAATCAGCCCAAGGTGGTTGATCGTGGGATCATGTAGGACGAGGTGGGATAGAGTGGCGTCGCGGTGCGCTCAGATGCGCAGGGCCAATTGGCGTAGTTCATTGGCGCGTTCTACGTCTTGCGTCCACGGCTGTGGCAATCGCTCGACGCCACAGCGGGCCCCAATCAATGCGCCGGCCAGGGTTGCAAGCGAGTCGCTGTCGCCTGGAGTGTTCGTGCCTTCGAGAATGCCCGCTCTCGGATCATCAGGGTTGCGGGCAAGCAGATAAGCCGCCGCGGCGATCGCTTCATGGGCAGCCCAGCCCTGCAATCGCTCCAACGTCACCGAGGGTCCGACGCCCGCTTCCGCATCGTCTAGGGCGGTGGCCATCATTGCCGCGGTTCGTGGACTGTAACGACAGGCCGCCGCGACCATCTGCGAGAGCGTCGTATTGAGCGACTCGCCGCGAGCAAGCAGGGCAACGCCAACAGCCATGGCGGCAGACGCCGCGAGGGCAATCGGATCACCGTGGGTGAGCTTGGAGTGTGCGACCGACCAGCGCTCGGCTCGCTGCAAGTCATCGGCAAACACCAAACCAAAAGGATAGGCGCGCATCACCGAGCCGCAACCACCTGCGGTTGCGCCGCCTGCTTTGGACCAGTGGATGCCGTTCTTGATGGCTCGACATCCAGAGAGACATGCGTTGCCAGGGGCGCGGTGGCCACCTTGGGGGTGGTCTGCCCATTCAATGAAGCCCCGACCCATGCGCACCATGGCGGCCTCGAGATCTTCGCTGGCATCGCGGCTGGTAAGAAGAGAGCGGAGCACCACCTCTGCCATTTGTGTGTCGTCTGTGTAGGGAGCGAAACGTTTGCCATCCTTTTCCCAATACAGCTCGAAGTCCGTGACGCCCTCGGGGCCATACTTCTCGCGAATGGCTTTGACTGAACCCATGAACTCGGTGGGGTGTCCCATGGCGTCGCCAATGGCAGCGCCGAGCACGGTGCCCACTCGCATCGACTGGAGCGGCGTCAACGGGCTCTTGACGGGGGACTGTGGGATTGGGGCAATCCCATTGCCCAACGGCAACTGTTCGATCTTGAGATCGGCGGTCCCCTCAGGTTGTGAATCTTGAGATGTCGGTTTCGACTCCGACTTCCTTGTGTCCATCTGTTCTACCTCTTTGCCAAAGCGCGTTCGAGGGTCGCCTTGAGCAGCGCAGCCCGTTCGGGCTCAACCATGCTCAGGTAGGCGACTCTACCGCGCAGGTAAGAGGCAAAGTTAGAACGTCCCTCGCGGTTTTGGCTCTCGAGTCCGCTCTTCGCGGCGTTGTGCAAGATTGCCCGCAGCTCACGCCGCTGTTCCCGAGACACCCGAGGCTTGTCATTGACAGTCAGTCCCGTGACTTCCTGCCGGCGACTCTGGCGCATGACACGGGTCTTTTTTCCGTTCTCCGCAAATCCTTCGTTCTCGAGAATGGCGCGGACTGATCGGAGTAGTCGCCCAGCCTTCTTGGGGACGTTGCCGGAGAAGGTGAGGTCGTCGGCGTAGCGGCTGTAGGTAAAACCGTGTTTGCTGGCGAGTCCTACCAAACGTCGGTCGAGACGGCGGCAAATGGTGTTGGTGATGGCCGGGCTGGTGCAAGCTCCCTGGGGTAGGACCCGCTCGCCAAGGGCGACATGAAACACCTTGCCGTCGAGCTCCGCTTTTATCCGCGGCGGCTCAGTGCACAACAGCCCGAGCATGGTGGCCACTTGGCCCGAGTAACCGAGCCTTTGGAACAAACCGCGGACGCGGCGAAAACCAATCGACGGGAAGAAGTCCTTGAGATCGACGTTGATGACCACCGCCTTGCCGGCATGGCAGGCGGCGTTGGTGACAATGGAGTGTTGTGCCACGAAGCCGTGGGCTTCGGGCTCGGTGGGCAAACGCGACAGGATATTGTCGAGCACGACCTGTTGGGCCTTCTTCAAGGTTGCCTTGGGGGCCGAGATGAGGCGACGACCGCCGGTCTTCTTCGGGATATCGAAGCGGTGATAATGGACCAACGCGGTGGCGCGGCGATGGAAGGTGAGCCAACGCAACGTTGGCAGCGGCAATCCGAGCATGACCGCCACATCGGCGGCACAATGCATCACCGGCAAACCGCGGGCGACAAGCGCATCGGTATCGCTCAAGACGTCTTGCAGACCTGAGGACACACCCTCGCCCGCGTGGACCACGGTCTTCTTGCGGTAGATGTCCCATGCCTCGCGTCGCTGTTTGTTTTCTGCTTCGCGTTTCTTCTTGTTTTCTGCTCGGCGCTTTTTGCTCTCGTCCCATCGCCTCTTACGTTCCTCGGCAAGGGCCTTGTCCGGGTCTTTGGCGGTGGAGTGGGCAGACTGCAGTTTGGCGATCTCCCGCTCGATTTCTTTGCGTTGTGCCACTTCGTCGGCGGGATCTGCGGGAATCGGAACCCCGGTCGGCCAATACCCATAGACACGCATGCGCCCAAGGAGCATGTCCTCAGGCACCGAAGCGACGATGCGTCTATACAGGTTTCTCTTCTCGCCTTCGTCCATGCTGCGTCTCAATCAAAATCAATCTGGAATCGGACGGCAGGCCCGTCGTTTACGAACATCCTACGACGTGACCGTTCCACTAAAGCGGACAATGGACTGGTGTGAGCCCGCGGTGCCCGAAGGGCACGACCCAGCAAGCGGGCACACCAGTCCATTGTCCGCGGGTGACGAACGGGCTCGTGACGAATGACAAGCATTCCGGCCAGCACGGCGTAACACCGCACAAATGGCTAATCGACGAGCCTACCGTCCAGATTCCAAACACTTTATAAACGATCCTCCTTCTCGAGCCGAGCCATATGTACCAATCTCAGCGCGAGAATGTGCTCACACGGTCCTTGGGTGAGCTTGTTCTTTTGAAAATATTGACAGGTGCAAGTCGCCTCGATGACGTGACCTTCGTGGTCGACGTGTACCAGCGGCCGCACCCGTTTTCCTTCTGTACCTTTTGCACTGCCCGAGAGTTTCCAACCCGATTTCACCGGCCGGCGGGCGATGAGCCTGGCGTTGCCGGTCTCAAAGATCTGCCGACCTGCCTTGGCATGCGGGTTGCTCTCTTCGGCGGCCCTCTCGGCCATGGCCACGGCCTTCGCCGCAGAGAAGGGCTCGAAGAACAGATCGCGATGCCGGAACAATCCACCGCGCAGGTCGTACATGGCGCGGCCCACCTGACACAAATAGGACAGGGCGCTCTTGGCCTTCTCCGCCCCCAATCCAGTGACCGTACCAATCTGTGCGTAGGTGCCGCGGCGCTCGTTACGTAGGGCTTCGTAGGCGCTCGACAGGTCGCTGGCGCTTACCTCGAGGCGGCGGGTGACCAGGGAGAACTTGTCGGTGCCGGTCCAGTCGTTGTCGGTCCATCCCGACAGCGCCAGGGTGAAATGCATGTCGCCGAGGTCAAGGACGTACATGGTGGGCAAACCAAAGCCTGCGAGGTAGACGTCGACCTTCTCGGCGACCGGCAACATGCGTGCAAGAGTGCGCAAGCGGTCACGGCCCCAGGTCCGAATCGATTGAGGTTTGTCGCCCTTGTAGATGGACGTCGGGCTGAGCTCGATTGTCGTTTCCCACGGTTCGAGAACAACCTTGGTGGATTTCCCGGGAGTGAGCTCCCAACGCAGGGCCCGCGGTGAAGTGTGGGTGTGGTGCAGGCGTAGGAAACGAATGATGTTGTAGAGGTCGACGGGCGTGAGTGACAGGTGCGCCATCGCCATGGTCATCACCGAGTGAACCTGCAAAAAACCCATCAGCCACGAATCGGGTAGCTCAATCTTTTTCTCTTTGTGGGTCTTCTTTTTGCCGGCGTCGCTCCTAGTCACGCCAAAGCCGCTCGGGGAAATATCGAGTTGGGTTTGACGATAGGAGCGCATGCGATCGAGCTCGTCGTGCAAGCGCGCCGAGAAGTCGATGTTGGTGGTACCGCACTCGAACTCGTCGACCTTCTCGAACATGTCGTACGATGCAGCGAGGCGGGCGTAGGAACTCTCATCGCGGGAGAAAGCTTCGAAGGAAACCTCGTCGGGGTGGATCGTAATCACCGGGTCGAGCAAGTAATCGAGCTCGTATTGATCGGTGTAGATGTGTTCGAAGAAGGCCTTGCGCGCCTTGTTAAACGGCTTGCGCCGCTGTTGTCGCAGACCCTCGAGCTCGAGCAGGCGAACCTCTAGCTCTTCGAGGCGTTGCAGGACTTTGGAATCGTGCAGGCCGAGCTTGGCGAGGAAGTTGCGGTCCTGTTCTTCGAGCCACTCTTGGAATTCCAAGTGGTCCCGCGGCCGGTATTTGAAGTCAGAGACAACCACGTCGTAAAGGGCGGCCAAACCTTCCCGCAGGGGCAATGGTGAGCGAACCTTGCCAGAGAAGAAGCAAGTTTCGCGCAGAGTATTGGTGGCAAAGGCTGCCCGCGAGTCTTTGAGGGTGTTCACCACGGCGCTTTGGCCTTGGTATTGGGCCTCAAAGATCACGCATCACCTCCGAACACCTGCACTTGGCAGTTGATCTCCGGAAAAGCGAGTTTGAGCTCGGTGAGACCGCGGAGAGCTCGTTCGAAGTCACGCTTGGTCTTGGTGCGAACAAAGTCGCCGAGAATCTTTGCTGAGACCTCGGCCTGATTTTGGTCTGCCAAGCCGCGGGCGATGAGGAAATCGATGACGCGCTTTTTGTCCCGTGCCGATGGCCACATATTGAGCAAGATGGCGCGAAACAGGGGTTCGACCTTGGCCAGGGGAACGAAACCTGCCTTGAGGTGTTTTTCCACCAACTCTAGAGCAAAGCGGTGCATGAAGGGGTGCGGATGTTCTGACAGACGGTAGGCGAGGGCCAACGCATCGAGGGTGTCGAGGTGTTTGCGCACCAGATCTTCACCGACCGCTTGCACGTCGACGCGGTTCGAATCACACAGACCCAGCAAGCCATCGAGACCGAGGGCGACAATGTCGATGTCGTCGCGCAGAATCGAGAATGCCGCTTCGCGGGTATCCGGCCAGTTGCTCTCCACCAAGGCAAACAGCGCCGAGGGATCTTGCCGCAGCTCAAGAATGGCACCCTTAAGCAACGCCGCCGCAGCTTGGCGAACTGCGTGCATGCTGTCTTGTGCAAGTGCCACGACGCCTAGGAGGCCAATGTCGTCCAGGGCCGAAGGACGGGCTTTGAGTAAATGCCCGGCGAAGGACTTGGCAGACTCAGATCCCGTTTCGATAAGCGCCAAGAGATCTGCGGTGGTGACCAACGCGTTGAGCTCGTCTGCGATGGCCTCGCTGGCCACACGAACCAGAGCGGCGTGGTCGCCGGGCTGTTTTTCCTCCTTGCGGATCTGTGCGAGCACACGGTTTGCGAGGGCCTGCTTGTGCGGCAGGGCCAAGTGGGCGCATGCCGCGCAGGTGAGCTCGGCCGCCAGGGCACGGGTGCTCGGGTGCAGAGCGGTGAGAAACACCAGGGTGTGCTCGATGTCGGCGGTCCACAGCGACCTTGTGAGCTCGAGCCAACGATGACCGAGCTCCCGCACCGAGTCGCGGTCAGTTGCGAGCAGCAGGCCGAGGAGATTCCACGCGGGGTTGTGAGGATCAAAGCGCCGCTCGAGCTCCTTGATGCCGAGGTCGACGGTGGGTTCGTAGGGGGCCGCGAGCATGCCCACCAACAAGTCTGGCGGGGCCTTTTCAATGATCCCAACGTGTCGGGCCTGAATCGCATCCACGGCAAAGAGGTGCACCTCCGGCAGTTGACCCCGGCCGAGGAGAAGCAAATAGGCTTCCGGTGATATGTCCCACAACTCGGGATAGGCTTCCTCACGCACCCCGGTTGCCGGTTTGACGTTGGGTGAGCCGCGGAAGCGGAACTTCAGGTTGCGAGAGTTGAGTTCGAAGCGATGGCTCTTGCCCCACAGTACCTGGTGCAACAGGTAACAGGTGGCGAAGCGGCCATAAGCCCCCCGCGGCATGGCAGTGTCTTCACCATCATAGTGGATGATCGCATGGGCGGCGGCGGTGGCGTATTCCCCAGGTTGGTAATGGGCGATGGTGCGCAGTTGACGCCACGCTGCGCGGCGCATGTACTGCTGCGTCTTGCGGGCAAAGATCTTGGTGGATCGTTTCTGCCCGTCGTAGCCGGATTTAACCGTGGCTTTGTCACCGGTGCTGTGGCGACCTTCCGCTTCGATTTGGTGCGCCAAAAAACCGAGCATGGCGTGGTCACGCCGCAACACCGCGCGTTTGAAGATGCTCTTGGCATAGCGCCAGAGTCCGGGTTGTCCCAGGGTCACTTGGCCGAGAACCCGTTCAACAGCGAGGTTGCCGTGCTCTGTGTTGAGCTCGTAGAGGCTATCGAGGGCTCTCCCGACCTTCTGGGTGGGGATACTCATGGCCCCATTCACCATGCCGTCGATATCCTTGACATCGAGAGCTTGCACGACGGTGTCGGTCAGGTACTCGCGCGCCCGCTCATATGCAGTGGTGAGGGCCTGTTGGTCGTCGAGCTTGCGCAGGGCCTCGACCCCGGAGCGGCGACGGCTCAGGAGCTTGCGGTCAGCATACGTGCGCACCGCATCGCGGGCGCGCAGGTCACCGATTTCGCCGAGGGCATCGACGATGGTGCATGAATCATCCACGGCGGTATCGAGCGCCTTGATGAGCGGAAGGACGGCGTCTTTGTTGCGCTTGCGTCCCAGGCGAGCGGCGGCACGGGCACGTCGCCGTGCGTCTTTGTGTTTGAGCTCCCCGAGGTCGAGGGCAATGAGAGACTCGCTGTATCCTTGACTTCTTAATTCACCGACGATTTGGTCAAAGGTTCTCGACAACTCTGGCTCGAGGTAGGGGCCGTAGGCTGTGCCATGACTCAGCTCTCTTGAGCTCTTGCCCTGAGCGACCTGGATTAATTGTCGGCTGGGGTTGGCATAGGCTGGCGCACAGGAGACCACCACCACCCTGTGGGCACCCTGCGGGTTGTACAGCTTGATGCTCTTGTCAGCCATTTTGCGTCAATCATAGGGCGAGCTTTTTGCTCTGCCTACCTCTCAGGCGTGACGTCAGTTATCAGAGTCGTCATCGTCATCAAAATCGTCGTTGCTCTCGTCATCGTCATCGTCGTCAAAATCGACGTCCGAGTCTTTGAGCCCCGGGCCAATGGAGCCGGGCACAAAGTGGCCGTTGCCCCCAGAAGCCGTTGACGCAATCGTGATCTTCGGTACTTGGGTCTTGCCGGTCACCGGTCCGAGATCGCCGAGTTCCTCTTCGAGGGCTTTGCGCATGGTGGCGAAGTCATCAAATGTGCGACGACGGAACAGGCTGAAGCCCGACCACATCAAATCAGCGCAAATTTCTGCGGGCACGCGGCCAGTGTTGGCACCGAGTCCCGGCAGCGCCACAGAGCGAATGCTCCCCGGCGTTTGCATGTTCTGCATGTTGACCGCTTGAAATGCGGCAGCGCAGGCGAGGGCGACGTTCATGGTGTCGCTGACATCCTCCGAGGAGGTGATCATCGTCGGCGTGGAAATCAAATGCCCAGGCACCTTCTTTCCAGTGTCGACGCAGGTCGCAAATCCCACCGGCAGGACGCCGTTGTGCTTGGAATGGATCTCTTGTCTAAGGCGAGTCTCAACCGCTGGTCCCAAGTGGTTCTTGATCACCAGGTCGAGTCCACCATCCATCCGTCCCGCCGAGTTGGTTGGCGACACCCAAGCGCTGGTCTTTTGCTCGAGCATGGAGCCGTGAACGATTTCGACCTCGGGGTGTTCTTCGAAGGTCTCCTTCCAGGCGGCGATCATCTTGGGATTGATGTCTACCAGAACAATCTTGACGAACATCTGTCGCCTCCATGGTCCCTGGGAGCTGAAATGCCGGTGCCACTGATCCGTTGGCCAATTTGCTGTCCGAGTCAAGCAAGGAAATAGAGTCTCCGCCAGCTCACCGGCAACCTCTCAGCAAGAGCAAGTGAACTCGACGAGGTAGTCCATGCGTTGCTGGTGGGCGTCGTAGATCACAAACTCATCGTCATCGAACTCGGATTTGACCTGCGGTGTTCGGCGTACCCCGTGGCAACTGTTGTAACCCGGTGGTGGTTCGGTGAGCCCATAGGTGATTTTTGTGAAGTCTTTGACTTTGCCGAGGGCCACTCGCGTGAGCACCATCACTCGGGTGTTCTTCTTTCCGGGGGTCGTGTAGAACGCTGCGGTGCAGGCGGCATCACCGAAATAGATACCATTGCCGAGCCAACCAGCGTCGGTGCGATTGACGCCCAGGGAAACGGCGATCTTGGGTAACAAGATGCCGCGCGACAAGAGACCCACCCAATTTTTGATGCGTGAGCCGTGGAACAACATGCGGTGGTTGCGCAGGTCCGCGGTGAAAGCTTTGTGCTCGCTCTCGCGGCGGATAGCAAAGATGTTTTTCACTTTGACGTCTTTGGTCTTCATCTGGCTATTGATGACGTAACGTTCAAGCTCCATGTAGTTGTCACTTCTCGTGTCGAGGGAAGCGATGACGCAGCCGAGCGCTGCGTATTGGGCACCCACCTCTTCGTCGAACAAGACGCTTCCCTGCTCGCCGTTGACCTGCAGCATGTCTTTCATGAGCTGCAGGGTCTCTTGTTTGCGTTCGAAATCGGCGAGGGTGTCGATGATGGCATCGTGGATCGCGGCGCGGCTGCGGCCGATGCGGTGAGGGATGAGGGTGTAAAACTCGCCCGAGAGGTCCTCCATAATGTTGGGGTCACGTTGTTTCTTTTGGAATTCTCTGTAGAGCTCTGCGAGGATTTCTTCGCCCTTCTCGATTTGGCCGATGGTCAAGACGCCGAGGGGTGTCTCAATTCCCTTGGCGGTGATGGTCGCGGTGACAGTTTTGGTCAAGGCGGTGGTCGCTTCTGAATAGATGTAGCGCACCAGATCTTGAACTTCAGGCAGCGGCAAATCGTACTTGGGCTTGGCTTTGGGTTTGACTTTGTCGGTCTTGCTGTCCGCGGCTGCTTGGGCGTCCAGCATCTCTATGGTTTTTTGATCCAAACGCCCAGAGCTCTGACCTACGCCCTTTTGTGAGCCGATCTTGGTCGATGCCAAGGACAACTCTTTGTAGCCTTTTTTTGCCGAGGTCTTTTGTTGATAGAGACTGTCGTACACCGACTCGGCATGTACTTGATCGTCACAATAGCGGCATTCCTTCTGCCCTGCGTTGGGATTGGTGTCCAAGTCGTCGGTGCGCCCATAATGGGAAAAAACGCGAAAGACTTCTTTCCCATCTTTTTTGCCGCGATGCAGCTCCAGCCCGTAATATTTGTTGCGGTTGGTCTTGATGTCGGTGACCTGCAACACGCATTTCTTGAGAATGTCGAAGTCGGTGGGGTACGGCGGTTCACCCGCTGCTCCATGCTTGAACACAATGACTTTGGCCATGTCAGTTCCGTTGTTGCAAGTTGACGTCCCGGTTGCGACCGAAGCATCTTTTGTCGTGCGGCTGCCGAGGTCAAGCGGCCATGAATTAGAAGAGTTAGACGGCAGGTCCGATTGGGTTGGCTACGCTTTTGTGACGGCGCGACCTCGGGCTCGTTCGAGACACTCTTCGACCACATTCTCAAGCCAGTGCCGGCTCGTCGCCATCAGGACTTCGATGTCGCGGCAGAAAGTTTTGACGGCGGGAGCCTCGTCGTAGCTGCGACTCAAGAACAACCCATGGTTTTCAGACATGTAGGTTATTTCGCCGCCAGCATTGGGGATGTTTGGATTCTGCGCCGCCTTTTGTAGCTCGGCGAGGACTTCGGGTTTGGCCTCGCGCATGAAGGTGTAGATGCGAGCGTGAGCCCTAAGCCAAGAGCCTGCATCGTCAACATCTTTGGCGGTCTGTAGCCCAATCCAAGAGCACGAAGTGTGCTTGGGCGCGTATTCGAAATAGACTTCGAGATCTCCAACCACCGCCCCGCCCATTCCCGAGCTGTTGAGACCTGGGCTGTCGAGACCAAGGGTGTCAAGATACTCCCTGACGAGCAGCCGTGCTTCCTCGAAGGTCATGTCTTGGGCGATATGTATTGGGCGACAACTGCGGAGACGTCCATGTCAGCCGTAGCGAAGAAATCCATGATAGGTTCTCTATTTTGCCGCAGATACTCAGCGTAGGGGCCATCCACGTAATGATTTACCATCATCTTGATTCCCCAGTGTTTGGAGAATTCCCCCGCAACAATGTCTTTGGTGTTGGGTGTGTCCTTGCCAGCACCAAAGTACCAGGGGAATTTGTAGTCATTGGTCAAAGTCGGTAACACCTTGTGCAATTTGTGTCCGAGCTTTGCAGCACCGCGGCCGATTTTGGCAAGTGTACCATGGGGTAAGCCGTCCTCGACTCCGGCACCCGCAAACATGGCGACGGGATCGCTCTGATTGGCAACGTGTAGATAGTTGGCACCACTCGGATACTGCCAGGCCGCTGCGCCGAGAGTAACAACATTAATGGTCTTGGACATGAACTCGAGGGCATCTTGGCGACTCAATCCCAGCCCCTCCTGCAACATGACCCGCACTTCCGTGAGAGCGCGAGCTGTGACGATGCCGCCCTGGCTGTGTGCCAATATGTTGACCGGTTTGCCCGTGCCAACACGGTCAATGATCTTCTCCCGCAAGGTAGCAACAGCAAGGTTTTTGCCCCAAAACAACTTGTCGGTTAAGCATTGAATCAGATCTCGAATGTAACCGTCGGTTCCATTGTGGACGCCACGAAACTCGGCCTGTTTGCCCAAGGGTAGACCACTCTCGGAATCAATGGGCGCAGACAAGCAGTCGGCCTGTTTGTGCATGCTGTTGTACTGGTCTTCAGCGGTTGTCATGATGCCGTTGACCGAAATGATGTCCACGCAGTTTTCTGGGGAGACCTCGGTCTTCTCTGTTCTGCTTGAGCTAACGATTGCGGGGAGCATTCGCAGCGAGTCGGTCGGGGGATGGACGCATTTGTCCCCACCAATGAGGCCGCCATCGATCAGTTGAGATTGTGTAAGGCTATTGATGGGAATGGACTTGTATATCCATTTCATCACCGTCTGGAAATAATAACCTTTGCTCGCTTTGGTCCGGATGGCATCAACATACTGGTCTTTGGCGCTTTTGGTGACAGGAATGCCTCTGTAGGTGCTCGACTTCTTCCCTTCCAGCTCTTGCGCGATGTCTCGAAGTCTTTGCTCATCGTGAGAGAGCGACCGCGTGTATGGGTTTGCATCTGCGCCCAATTTGCCTGCTGCATTTTCTACTTTGGACATTTCTGTCTCCTGCCCAGATGAGGGGCGTCCATAGCAATATCGCACTTTTGGCGGAAACGTTGCGGATCGTCCGTTGAGTTGGGTTGCCGATCATGCTTGTCTAACGCATCACCATTGCAAAGGGCTGTTATCGATGCGGTGCGTCCTGTTGTTGTTGCTCTGTGTTGGCTGTAGCCAAACTCCCCAAGAGGCGGCCACACAGTCCGTCGTGCGAGTTGGCAACGGCCTTGGTTTTGCCGGTGGTGTGGCCATCGCCGAGGGACACGTTCTCACCACCCACGACATTTTGAGTGAAGCGTGGACGGGCCGATTGGTCAGCGGCGGCGGTCAAGTTGTGACTGGCAAGGTGGTGGGTCGCGACGCGGAGCACGAGGTGGCCCTCCTGCGCACTGATGGCGATGGCATACTGGCCGCGGACATCGGTTCGAGCGGCGATTTGCTCAAGAGCGATGCCTTGGTGACCTTGGTGTTTGATGACGATGGCAACGCATCCGTACGACAGGGGCGGGTGGTTCGCTGGCAGTACAGTGGCGGCATCGGATACATCGAGGCGGACCTCGACGTTGGTCGCAACTCAGCTGGCGCTGGCGTTTTCGGTCCCAACGGGAGGTTGGTCGGTATCTACGCATTCAAGGTCGAGGATCGCGCTTTCGTACTGCCCATCGAGTATGTCACCAATGGTCCAGATGCTCTCACGGCCTCCTTGCTCGGCGAAAGGAGCGACGACAGCGCCTTTGGACCCACCCGCAAGAGTGCGGCCGAGCACCAGGAAAAGATTCGTACCAAGCTCTACTATGATGCGCTGGTGTCCGAGTACTCCTATTCAGGCAAGTCGTTGATCGTCTCGATGACCATGCTTGACAAGAAGGCCTCCCCGTCGCGGGTCAAGAGCATCGATTATGTGCTCGAGGCCGCGGATTCCGCCCATGAGCGGCGTCAGGTCGCAGCAGGATCTTTTTCCAGAGCCGATCAGGCTTGGATCGAAAAATCCGCGGCATTCAAGAAGATCCGTGAGGCCATGGCAGACGCTTACGGAGAGCTGTGGGTTCAAGACATGCTCGACCCGTGCGACTACGGTGATTTGCGGGTCCGCATGGCTACCGGTGACATATGTAGCAAGACCCGTCTCGGCGATATCCACGCCGTTTCTGTGACCCTGTCCGACGGCCGCACCACGGGACCTTTGACGATCTTCAACATGGCAGATGTCTGCGGTGGCAGTGGGGCCGACCAGGGCAACGGCTGGGACGCAGCCTGGAAGGGCATGGGGGCCGATTCCAGCACGGAGTCTGGGGCCAAGGCCGGCGTGGGCAACAAGGGCAAGAAGGGCAAGAAAGAGAAGAATGGCAAGAAGGGCCGCAGGAAACGCCGACGCTAGAAATCTGTCCCTAGAACTCCCGGCAGTCCGCGGGAATGTCGGCGTTGCCGAATGAGTAAGGGCGGGCCTGTTTGACGACCAACTGCCGACCGGGAGTGACGAGCTTGAACTCAACGTCCATGGCGAACCAACGATTGTCCCCCATGGGGTCGAGGATGGGCTCGAAGTGGTCGTGAATTGCACGAAGAGTGCAAGCCGCGACGTCGACCTCCGCCTCGCTGAGCACTGGATTGCCGTGTGGCAAGCTGCTGTGGGCTTGATAGAGGACGCGCGGCGTCGTTCCCCACCGATAGGTGAGCTGTTCGGTGGTGACTCCCGCTGCCGGATTGGTGACCGACGCTTCGCCGACTTGGGTGTTGATGTAGTAGCGATCGGAGCGGATGGGCTCGAAGATGTCGCGACTGATGGCTACGCCGTTTGCCTCTTCGGAGACAAAGCTCGGATGAATGAGGATTCCCATCGCGACTTTCGAGTTGTCGATATTGAACAGGGCACGTTCGTCGTATGCGCGGGCATTGAATAGGCTTGCCCAAATAGTGCGGATGGCGTCGTCGACAGGCTGGTCGGGATCGCTTACTTGCGCACGCACGGAGGTGTAGAGCCCAGCGCCATTGAAACCGGGAAGATCCTCGGTGTTGCTGCTCGAGCGAAAGCGGACGCGAACGTCGCCGAAGTTTTCATTGATGTAGGTCTCGACCGAGTTGAGGAGGGTGGCGTCCACGGGATTGTTCAAGACGGCTTGGCGCACCTCGGCAAGCATCTGCGCGCGCACCTGAGGGTTTGAGGCGAATTCCGGGTTGGCTTCGGCAACGGCCAGCAAGTCGGCAGCGCCGCTCGTCTGGTAATGCTCGAGGGAGTGGACCACAGCAATGGCTGCGGCTGCATGCGGTGTGGTGACAGGTCCTGGGCAGCTTTGGCGGGTCGAGACAACCCGACCGAGCTCGGCGAGACCCGCAGCCTTGGCACCGATGACCGGCAGTGAGGCCATGGTTTGATCCGACAGCGGAATGACTCCTCTGACGCTTGTGTCGAGGCGCGGGATCAAAGGTTCACCGCCATGGTTTTGACTCTCCCAGAAAGCCTTGGCCTCCGCGGCCTCTGCAGCCCGAACGGTGAATTGTCCCGGAGCGACCTCGAAGCGCACCAGGGTGCCCAACAAAGGAGCGATTCTCAGATCAGATCGCGCATTCACCAGCGCCATGTTGGGGGTGCCGCGGTTACGCGACAGGACGTTGACGTGGGCCAAGGGAGTCTGGAATGCCTCGGTGATGAGTCCACCGACCAGGGGAATGTCGTTGGGGACTTGGTCGGTTACCACAATGACCTGGCGACCGAGTGGAGTGTCACGGAGTTGGTCGATGGGGACGAAGGTCAACACACCGTAGGCGATGCCCTCCGCCAACGGTTGAAAGGTGACACCGCGAAATGGCTCATCGCTATCGACGATCGGGGCCTCGCCATCGATGAGGAGCATCTGCTCGACTTGTTGACTGCCCTGCGGACGCAAGAACCAGTGATTCGGCTTTTGCGTGTTGGCCACGACGTCGAAAAACGCCCTTAGCATTTGCGGTGCGATGATCTTGTCGCCCGGCGCAAACTCGACGGTGTGCAGTGCGCTGCCCGCATGGTGCACGAGGGTGCCCAGGAGATAGCGGCGGGTGTCCACAGCAAAGTACTCACGCTGGCTGAACGCTACCCAACCTTGGTAAAAAACCTGATTATCGGCTGGGTCGCAGCGGTCGAGGTGCGGATCCTCATCGATGATCTCACGAATGAAGGTGTAGTGCAGATCCCAAGCTTCTGACGACAAGAGGTGAACAACGTCGCCCGCTTCCATGTCGACGACAAACTTCACCACCTCCATGCCCACCGCCACGCCGCCCTCGGCGAGTGCTGCGAAATCTCCGGGAGTGTAAAAATGCCGCAGGCGATCATTCACAACACGGGCTTGGAGTGGTTCGCAGGCATCGTTCGTTGCAAGTGGAGTGGGGCTGCAAAAACAAGGAAGACCCGTCGTGTCGGGCACTCTTGCCAGGGTTGAACCCTCGGGCCATGCCATGAAGTCGATGCGATCAATGACATCGGCACCATGCCACAGAGTCACCACCCCTTCGAAGTCATTGTTCGCAACATCCGTCACATCGGTGGAATCGATCTCGATAAGAACGCGCTCACCAGCCTCCATGAATGACTGCGGCCAGGTTAGGGACACACCCAGCGCGGTATTGGGCCACGGCGCACCGGGAGAGTGTGGTGCCAAGGTGATCTGGTATTCACTGAGGTCGATCACTTCTGCACTCGTGTTGAAAACCTCTATGAAGGTGGCGGGCCGCAATGCCAGCTCGTTGAGCGTGAGCGGCATCGTTGCATGGGGCCAGGGATCGGGCCAATCGTACGGCTCAAACTCGATGCCGGTTGGAATTTCCACGGGCGGTGGTGGGCCACAGTGGTCGCCGTTGGGACCGTTGGGGGTGGCCCAGTGGCAGGTTGCAAAGTTTCCGTCCGGGCCCCGGCGGTAACTGTCATTGGGAGCGAGCGCGGGGAATGCCACTCTGTCCACCAAACGGCCATCGGGTGCCCACACAAAAAGGGTCTCGCCGTCCGAGGAGAGCTTGAAGTTGACGTGGTCCGGGCCCTGTCCCATCTGTGTGTCGGCCCATATCAAGATCACCTCTCCAGGTTGTAGGGTCGTGGGGGGCAAGAAATGGAAGGTGTCTTGTGAGTCACTGATGCTGTAGCCCAGCAAGGACGCGGGAGCTTCGCCAGTATTGGCGATCTCGATCCAATCATCAGCCTCGAGTGCGTTGTCGACCCAGGCCCCGTCGTTTTTTGCCATCAGCTCACTCACCTGCACTGCATCAGGACAGATGCCGTCGGTATCTGCGCACGGCACCACCGGCGGGCAGTCGTCAGTGCAGCGGTGGCTATCTTCAGTGCAACCGAGGGCAGCGAAGATCAAAATGAGGGAGGTTGTGGTCAGTTGGCTTTTCATGTCACACCCGGTTTTCAACTTAGTATACGCAATAACAGCGCCAAAGACCGCACTTCCAGAACATGAGTACTTCGTTCCTTCATGGGCGATCGTCGAGCGATTCCTCGAAATAAATTCCCTAGCCTTTTCGCCCTCAACTTCCTTCAGAAATCCAGCCAGGTGCATTTTGCCCGTGAGTCTCACGTCACCATGGGTTGACGAATCTGTCAAAACATCAGATGAGGGCGTCGGGCTGATTGGATTCTTGTCGGGCCTTGATGGCAATTTAATCGGTCCAGAGTTCCCGAGGACGAAGGAAGGGCCTTCCCCTCTCTTCTTTGTGCGCGCAAAGGGAGATCAAGAAACACATGGCCGACCTTGGGTTTGTCCACCTGCACCTGCATTCTCAGTACTCTCTCCTCGACGGAGCGATCCGCCTCAAGGACCTAATTCCGCGGGTCAAAGAACTCGGGATGGACACTGTAGCTGTCACCGACCATGGCAACATGTACGGCGCCGTCGACTTCTTCAAGAAGGCCAAGAAGAAGGACGTCAAACCAATCATTGGTTGTGAGGCGTACGTCGCTGGCCCCCGCGGTCGCAAGGATCGCACCGAGCGCGACAGCGCCCACTTGATCCTTTTGGCCAAAGATGGCGAGGGATACAAAAATCTCAAATACTTAATCTCCGTGGGGTTTCTCGAGGGCTTCTACTATGTGCCGCGGATCGATCGCGAGCTGCTCAAGGGAAGGACCAAGGGGCTCTACGCCTTGTCGGCGTGCCTGGGTGGAGTGGTAAACAAACCGTTATTGCGCAACGGTGCTGACGCAGCCCGGGCTGCGGCGCTGGAGATGAAGACCCTCTTTGAGCCGGGACACTTTTTCTTGGAGCTACAAGACAACGGCTACAAGGAACAGGCTCGTGCAAACGAAGTCCTCATGGACATCGCCAAGACCTGCGACATCCCGTTGGTGGCCACAGCCGACGCTCACTACCTCAAACCCGAGGACGCCGCAGCCCATGAAGTATTGATGTGTATTCAGCAGAGTCGTTCGCTCGCAGAGTTCCGCCAGCGCATGCAGCACTCTGATCTTCTTTACGTCAAGAGCGCCGAAGAGATGTGGCGCTCCTTTGGCAAGATTGCTCCCGAGGCACTGGAAAACACAGTGCGCATCGCAAAGAATTGCAACGTCGAGATCGACCTGTCGCAGACATACTTGCCGGCGTACCAAACCCCCGACGATTACACCCTCGAGGGCTTTCTCGAAAAGACCGCCAGCGAAGGTTTGGCTCGCCGCATTGGGGCGGCGAAGTACCCCATCGACGAGAAGCTCTATCGCGAACGCCTCGACTACGAGCTCGGGGTCATCAATCGCATGAAGTTCCCCGGTTATTTTCTAATTGTTTGGGACTTCATTCGTCACGCCAAAGAGCAGGATATTCCGGTGGGGCCAGGTCGTGGCAGTGGTGCAGGATCATTGGTGGCCTGGAGCCTGCAGATTACCGATCTCGACCCCATTCCCAACGATCTCATCTTCGAGCGCTTTCTCAACCCCGAGCGCGTGTCGATGCCCGACTTCGATATCGACTTCTGTCAGGATCGCCGCGGTGAGGTCATCGAGTACGTTACGGAGAAGTATGGCAAGAAGAACGTCGGCCAGATCGTCACCTATTCGCAACTGTCGGCGAAGAGCGTCATCAAAGACGTTGGGCGTGTATTGGAGCTGCCGTTCGCAGAGGTCAATGAGCTCACCAAACTCATTCCAGGCCTAATCAATGGCAAGAAGGTAACAATCGATCAGGCTCTCGAGCTCGAGCCCAAGCTGCGCGCGATTCAGGAGGAGAAGCCGATCTACAAAGAGGTCATCAAGATCTCTCGTGCCCTCGAAGGACTCAACCGCCAAACCGGGATCCACGCCGCAGGCATTGTCATCGGCGACAAACCGTTGTGGGAGTATGTGCCGTGTTGTCGTGGCAAAGACGGCGAGCTTGTTACACAGTTCGCCAAAGAAGAGGTTGAAGAGGCTGGCCTCATCAAGTTCGATTTCCTCGGCCTCAAGACGCTGACGGTCATTGCCAATGCGGTCCGCCACATCCGGAAACGGGAAGATGTGGGGCCTATGGGTCCCAACCGTGACTTCGACATCACCACGCTCACCCTCGATGACCCCAAGGTCTACAAGTTGATCGCTACGGCCGACACCGACGGCGTGTTTCAGCTGGAATCGAGCGGTTTCAAGGAGATGCTCAAGAAGCTCAAGCCCGACCGCTTCGAGGACATTGTGGCTGGCGTCGCACTTTATCGCCCGGGCCCCCTCGATGCGGGCATGGTTGAAGACTACATCGATCGCAAACACGGTCGAAAGAAAGTCGAGTATCCGCATTCCAAGTGCGGACCGATCCTCGAGTCCACCTATGGCGTCATCGTCTACCAAGAGCAGGTCATGCGTATCGCCGTCGACCTGTGTGGTTTCACCATGGGGCAGGCCGACAAACTCAGAAAGGCCATGGGCAAGAAAAAGGCCGATGTCATGGCCGAGATGGGTGCCAAGTTCGTCAAAGGCGCGGTCGACTGCAGTGGGTGGGAGGCAAAACCCGCCACCGAGCTCTACGAGCTGATCAAGAAGTTCGCGGGCTACGCCTTCAACAAGAGTCACTCTGCCGCCTACGCGGTTATCTCCTACCAAACGGCATTTCTTAAGACCTACTACCCGGTCGAGTTCATGGCGGCGCTCTTGTCCACAGAAATGCGAGCTCAAGAGAACGTTGTCAAATATATTCAAAGTGCTCGTGAGCATGGCATCGAGATCTTGCCCCCCGACGTTAACCTCTCCGAACGAGACTTCTCTGTGGTGCGTGTCGGAGATAAGGCCAAGATTCTATTTGGACTCGGAGCTGTCAAAGGGATCGGTGACGCCGCCATCGACAGCATCGTTCAAACTCGGGCCGACGGTACCTTTCGCTCGCTGTTTGGTTTCTGCGAGCGGGTCGACCTCAAACGGGTCAACCGCAAGGTCATTGAGGCGTTGGTGAAATGTGGCGCATTCGATTGTGTCGGCAAACCGCGTTCGCAGCTCTTCGCGGCTGTCGACAGGGCCCTGGAGGCTGGCCAGTCGGCGCAGAAAGACCGCCTCTCGGGGCAGACGAGTCTGTTTGCTGCCTTCGCTGCAGTCGACAACAGCAAAGATAGGGGCACCCCGACGAGCACCGTCGAAGAGGTCTATCCCGAGATCCATGAGTGGCTCGAGAAGGAACGCCTTGCCGCCGAAAAGGAAGCCTTGGGCTTTTACGTCAGTGGCCATCCTCTGGATGGCTTCGCCGCCGATCTTCCCCGCCTCTGCAGTGTCAACACCGCTCAGCTTGCGGCGATGGCCGACAAACCGAGTCAGCGTTTCAACGAAATCGCACTCGGCGGGGTGGTTACGGCCTTGCGTGAACGGCCGCTCAAGAATGGCAAGGGACGCATGGCCTTCATTACGATTGAAGACCTGCACGGGCATTGCGAAGTTCTCGTTTTCAGCAAAGTCTTCGGTGAGTGTGAGCACATCATCAAGGGAGACGACCCGATCTTGGTGCGCGGCGCTCCAATGCTCGAAGGCGATGAACGCGGCACCGAGGTGAAGATTCGGGCCACAGGTTTCGAATCGCTCTCGGAGGCGCGGGCCCGCAAGACCAAGCGAATGGAGATGGCCGTTCCCGTCTACGCCCTCAACAACGACAAGCTAGAACGCCTCAAGGAGTTGCTGGTTGCCAATCGGGGTGATATCCCTGCCCGTCTTACGATCACCAACCCCCACGTTTTTGAGACCGTTATTGCGTTGCCCGAGACCCTCAAGGTCAATCCTACCGATGAGTTGCTGATCCGTGTCGATCAGCTCTTCGGCCAGAAGGTCGTGCGATTGTCCTGAGGTTTGTCGCGAAAGACCCGGATCAGGATAAGCAAAACCGGGCCGAGAAACAGATCTGCTGCCAGGGCCATGATAACGGCCAGGCTCGCGAGCAAACCGAAGTTCGACAAAATGGCGAGGCCTGAGCTCAGGAAGATGCCGAAGCCCAGAGCCAGGATGATGGTGGTGAACGTCATGGCCTTGCCAACGTCCAACAAGGATCGCTGCATTGCCACGACGGGATCGTCGGTCAGGCCCAGGTTGTGCCGAAAGTGAGTGAAGTAGTGGATGGTATCGTCGACCACGATGCCGATGGCCACCGAGGCGATGATAGACGTGGCTGCATTGAGACCGAAATCGCCCCATCCCAAAAGGCCAATGACAGCGACGATCGGAAAGATATTGGGGATGATACTGACCAGTCCGCCTTTGATGCCAAATAGGACCATCATCAAAACGAGAATGACGGCGAAGGCGAGGAGGAGGCTGTAGATCATCGTCGAGGAAATAGCGCGGCTGACGGTGCTGGTGAGGATGTCGAAACCTGTTGTCGTCACTTTGGCACCCAGCGAAGATTGCACATGGGATTGCACGTCGGCGATGAGGGCATTGCGTTCCCGCTCGTTCATCTGCCGGGTGCGGATGGAAACGCGGGCGATGTCATACTCAGGGTTGACGACATCTTCCACGCCGTTACCGTCAGACATTTCAAATAGCAGCAATTCTTGCGCCACCTCCTGCCGAGTTTGCGGGATGACATACTGCGAAGCATCATCCCCGCGTAAGGCGCGGTTGATGAGCTTGACGTAGTCCGACAGAGAGCTGGTGCTGATGACTTTGGCATTCTCTTCGGCGTGCCGCTGCAAAGCATCGAGCTTGCGCAGCGTCTCGGGCTCTTTGGCAAATCCGGGGGCACCCCGCACCAACACTTCCAAACTCGAGACGCCCGCGAGGTGTTGATCGAGGAACTCAGCGTCCTTGCGGATGGTTGTACTCTCTTTGAAGTGGCGCAACATCGAGCCTTCGACGTGGATGAGTGGAATACCTGCCGCCGAGATGATGGTCGCCGCAAGAAAGACGAGGATGACCGCCTTGGGATGGCGCACGTTGTAACGGCCAATCGCGGCGAGGGTTCGGTCAAGGGAGCTCGGTTGTTCGTTGGAGATTGTTGGAGCAGGTACCAGCAACAGTCCGGTAGGAACGATGACCAACGAGATGAAGAAAACGCTGACAATGCCAAAAGCCGCGAACAGTCCAAGATTCTGGACCGCGAGAATAGAGCTCGTGGCGAGCGACCCAAAGCCGACCATGGTGGTAACAGCTGTGAATAGGCAGGGCTTGCCGGCTCGTTCAAATGTCGCAACGATGGCCGCCGCTCTGTCGGGCGTTTGGGCAGATTCAAGGCGGTAGTGACTCATCAGGTGAACAGCGGTGGCGACGCCGGTGGTCGTGATGAGGGCGAAAAGGGCGCTGGAGACGGGTGTCAGGGGTACGCCGAGCAAACCCTTGAGGCCGAGGGTCCAGCCTAGTCCCAACGACACCGAGACCACCGGCCAGATGACCGACGAGAATCGACGAAACAGGGCGAGAGTTGCCAGAGCCGTGAGAAGAAGTGATAGGGGAAAGAACCGCTTCATGTCAGCTTGCATCATCGCTTCGACCTCCCAGTTGGTGATGATCTCACCACCCACGTGGAAGGCCCTGCCGCTCGATTGTTGATGCCGGGCGGTGAGCTCCTGCAAAGCCGTGATGAATGTGCCCTGCTCCTCTTTGCCGCGGGTTTGCGCATCAAGCACCACCGCCATTGTGCGATGATCGTCCGAGAGCAAATGCCGTGTGACGAGTGGATTGTCCGCAATCCGCCGCATCAGCGCTGAGCGTTCGTCTGGGCTCTTTGTGGGCTCGGGCATCATCGGCACGATGTCGATGCCATCCGCGGTGCCACGAATATGATCGGCATTGACCAACGAGAGCACTTGTTCGACATGCGGCAGCCTCTCGAGCTCGGAGGTGAACGTCTTGGTGAAGCGGTGTTCTTCGGGGCCAAAGGGGTCCTCGACCGACCAAGCGACAACGGTGTAGTTCGTCGCAGAAAAAAGGCCCTTGAACTCCTTGTAGTCGATGAGAACCGGGTTGCTCGCGCTGAACCAGGTGGTCTCGTCCTCTTTGGTTTCGAGCCGAGGCAAACCACGTCCGAGGATGACACTGATGACGGCGATCAGTGCCACGAGGGCAAAACGGGTGCGCAGAATGAATTGACCAAAAGTACGCATGGGCGGCGAGTTAAGTATCACGAGAGCAGGGGCGAGGCCATCTGCTCGCTGCCTGCCGCTGCCGTGCCTGCCGCTGCCTGCTGCTGCCTGCCGCTGCCTGCCATGCCTGCGGGTCTGCGTCTCAGGAGAAAATCTTCTCCCCGGGTGCAGAGGCCTCGGCGGCGTCCGCCTCAAAGTCGCGGTGTGGGGCGCTCGCTTTGTTCAATGCCCGCTCTCGATACCATTCGTGTGCGACGATCATGCTCATGACCTCATTGGTGCCAGTCCAGATGGACGCGAGGCCGAGGTCGCGGACGATCCGCTCGATGGGAAAGACGTTGGTGTAACCAATACCTCCCATGACCTGCATGGCATGACGAGCCACCTGTTGGCAGTTCTCTGTTACCAGCTTCTTTGTTTCACTCACGAGTCGCCGAATGCGGGCCGGATCCGCTCCAGCGTCCACCGCGCGGGCAGTGACGTAGACCATGGCGCGAGCGGCGTCGAGTTGGATCGCGGACTCGGCAATCTGGAAACTCACGCCCTGAAAGCGATTGATCGGTTGGCCAAAGGCCTTGCGCTTCTGCGTGTAGTCGGTGGCTACCTCGAGGGCAGGGCGGGCCGCGCCTATGGTCATCGCCGCAGTACCCAGGCGCTCGGGGATCATCATGGTGTTAAAGACTGCGATGGCACCGTTGACCGTTCCGACAACGTTGCCTTTGGGGATGTGGACATCCTTGAAGACAACACGTCCGGCGCCGCCGCCGCGGCAGCCCATGAGTCCGTAGAGATAATCGACCGTGACCCCGGGGCCGCGGTCGACAATGAAGCAGGTGAGTGCCTTCTCCCCCGGAGTGTCTGGGTTTGGGTCAGTTCGTGCATAGGCGAGAAAATAGTCAGCTCCCTCGGCGCCGACGATGAATCGTTTTTGGCCGTTGAGTACGAAGCCGTCGCCGTCTTCGAGAGCCGTGGTGGTGGTGCCGAAAAAGTCGGAGCCGCCGCGGGGCTCGGTGAGGCACTCCGCGGCAAACTTCTCACCACGCAAAAGGGGGGTGACATACTTGGCTCTTTGAGCGTCCGTGCCGTGTTGCACGATGGCGTCGCAGACGAGCTCGGCACCGACGCCAAAGACGCAGGCGAAGATGTAGCCGAGGGTGCCGACCTCCTCCATCACTGCACAGGTAGTCACCCAGTCGAGGTCACGACCGCCCCATTTGCGCGGATAACGACAACCTAACAGATTGCGCCGTCCTGCCTCCTGGAGAAATTCTTTGGGGAACTGGATCTCGTCCTTGTCCATGGCGAGGATCATGTCCCGAGGAACCCAGCGAACCAGCTCTCGAGCTTCTTCGCGGATCTGTTTGGCCTTGTCATCGAGCAGGTGGTCGAGCATGCATGGTCTCCGTGGTTCGTGGATGGGCCTCGCGGGGATCCAGCATAGGCGGATCGCGGCAGCCGATCCAACTGCAACACGAAAGCCCCCTTGTCAGCGGTGCCTGTCATCCCAACATTATCCTCCTGGGGATGTCGGCTGACCTTTTTCGATCGAACGTCACCAAGTTGGCTCGAACAGCGAGCATGTACTCCATGGGGAAAGACCATGTTTGATGGATTTCGTTCACTTCCTGATGTCGACAAGGATGAAACCCACGAGTGGGTGGAAGCCCTTGACGACATTGTTCACACAGACGGTCGAGCGCGCGCGAGTTACGTGGTGCGAGAGGTGCTGTCGCGCGCCCGCGAGCTCAACATTGGCCTGTCTGAGTTGTTGCAGACGCCGTACATCAACACCATCCTGCCGGAGGACGAGCCCGAATTTCCTGGTGACGAGGTTATGGAGAAGCGAATTCGACGCATCATTCGTTGGAATGCCATGGCCATGGTGACCCGGGCTAACCTGCGCTTCGGTGGACTCGGTGGCCACATTTCCACCTATGCATCGTCTGCGAGTCTCTACGAAGTGGGATTCAATCACTTCTTTCGCGGCAAAGATGCGCCCGGCGGTGGCATCCTTTGCTGCCGCCGCCACCAGTCTTGCCACACATGGCAAAACCATGATCCCCTTCTACATCTTCTATTCGATGTTCGGCCTGCAGCGCACCGGCGACCAAGTATGGGCCCTCGGTGATCAACGTGGCAGAGGCTTCATGCTCGGTGCAACTGCCGGGCGAACGACCCTCAACGGTGAAGGGCTGCAACACCAAGATGGGCACAGTCACCTGCTCGCCAACACCCCGCCCAACCTCGTTGCGTACGATCCCGCCTACGCGTACGAGGTCGCCGTGATCATCAAAGACGGCCTGCGCCGTATGCTCGAGGATGACGAAGACGTCTTCTACTACATCACGTTGTACAATGAGAACTACGCCATGCCCGCTATGCCGGAGGGGGTCGCAGAGGGAATCCTCCGCGGCCTGTACCGCATTCGCGCGTCTTCAGTCTCCGGACCGCGCGCTCAGATCTTCGGCAGCGGCCCGATGATTCACAGCGCCCTCGCGGCTCAAGCCCTTCTTGCGCAGAGATATGGTGTGGCCGCTGACGTATGGAGTGTCACCAGCTATCAACAGTTGTTCCGTGATGGTCGGGCCGTACAACGGTACAATCTCATGCACCCAAAAGCGCCCAAGACGTCGTACGTGGCCGCGGCCCTTGGCGTCAACTCAGGTCCCGTCGTTGCTGTTTCTGATTGGATCGAAGAGGTACCGAGCCTTATCGCTCGATTTGTTCCTGGACGCTTCACTCCCTTGGGCACCAACGGCTTCGGTCGTTCAGACACGCGGGATGCGTTGCGTAATCATTTTGAGGTCGACGCCCGTTGGGTGACTCTCGCGGTCCTCGCTTCCCTGGCCCAGGATGGCGTCATTGCGCCCGACGTTGTCAGCAAGGCCATGGGTGAGCTCGATATCGATCCCAACAAAGTGGATCCCATGTACGCCTGAGTTGATAGTTGTGAGGAAAGAGTGTCGACTACTTCTCTGGCAAAACGAGGCGGGAAGAGTGACCCGCTGAGAAACCGCCGGCTGAAAGGATGCCGAGGCGGACTTTGCCGCTCGCTACGAGGTGTCCATCACCGTCATGGATGTCGGCCTGCCAAACATGTGTGGTCTTGCCCATCTTAATCGGATGAGCCGTGCCGCGCAGGGTCCCCGCCGACGTGGCACGCAAAAACGAAGTGTTGTTTTCCAAGCCGACGGCGTCTTTGTCGTCGCTCATGACATTGACTGCGGCACCGACACTGCACAAGGATTCAATCATGCCGGCGTAAACTCCACCATGGACGAGACCATAGGGTTGTCGATGTCGTTCGTCGATGGTGATCTCTGCAATCAGTTCGGTTTTGCTGACCTTGACGAAAACCATTCCCATGGTTTTGTCGAAGCCCATGATACTTGCATTGATGAGCTCGATGGCATTTTCGGGTATGTCTGTCATGTGATTCCCTGCGAAATGAATTACGGGTCGCTGATATGGCGCGCTTATAGCACAACATCTGTCGTTGTCCCCCTCCCCGCCGAAACTGTCGCATCGTCCGACCATTCGAGTTGTGCACCCCGAGCTTTCGATCTACGAATCCGATCCCCCCGGGCGCGCCATTCGGCCTACTGTCGCCGCAAGAGCCGACGGTAAACCTCGCGCCGGTGAGCAACGCCAACGACGTAGACAACAACCTCAGTGGCGTGAATTTCATAGAGGAGACGGTATTCGCCGAACCGAATCCGGTACGCGTTGGAGCTCCCGCGCAGCCTGGAAGCTCCTGCTGGGCGCGGGTCGTTGGCCAGAATCGAAATCGCCTGCTTCACACGTTTCTTGATCTTCTCAGGAAGCGCGCGAATCTCACCGACGGCCTGCTTGTGTAGGACGACTCTATAAGTCGTTTCGGACATCGTTCCAGTCCACCCATGGCCCGTCTCTGCGCTCTTCGATCAGCCCCGCGTCACGGGAGTCTTCCAGCCATGCAGCCAGCGCCTCCTGGACCACAGCCTGCTGCTTGAGGCCGTGCTCTTCGCAAAACTCATCGAGCTCCCGCTTGAGATCCTCGTGGATTCGATGGGTGATCGTGACCATGTCGTAGCCTACCGCGGGTAGACAGCATTTGCAATCAAAAGATTTCAACCCCCGACCTCGTTTGCGCCACCCTAGCCTGCGCCTCCCGCAACAGAACGACTGCACCACCTGCAGCGGATGGGCTGCACCCCGAAGATGAGATTCTCAAGAAAATCAACGGTCCACTCTTGGCATCGACCTTGCTCACCTGGGGCGCATGCGGGCCACATACCCGCGCGCAAAGGAGCTCGTTTATGCACGGCGAGACTGGGCAGCAGGCTTTGGCAAAATCGGAAGTGGTGGGGGCGTCAAAGATAGACCGGCTGGTACGGTTCTTCGATAGCTTTCTGCAGGAGCAGAACGTCAAGTGGGTGCTCGCAGTGGGGGCCCTGATTGTCGTCGGGTCGTCCCTGCGCTTGGTCGGGAGCTACTGGCAAGAGGTGACTCCCATTTGGAAGTATCTCATCACTCTCTGTTACACCGGGCTCTTCTACTTGGCGAGCCAGTGGGCCTATCACCGACTGCTCTTGCACAAGACCGGCACGGTGTTGATGGCCGTATGTGTGTTGTTGTTTCCCATTCTTTTCGCTGCCTTGGGATGGGTGGGAACGTTGGCACCTGTTGTCACGGTCTTGTTGTTTGCTGGGACCTTGGCGCTGGCGTTGCCTGCGAGCCATCGCATCTTCGCCCACTTCCTGCGTGGGGTGCAGCCGACCTTCTGGGCCAGTTATGTCGGATTGTGTGCTGCAGGGAGCGTGGCCCCCCATGTGCCCGAGGGTTTGGGACCGGTGGCTTCGTTGGCTCTTTGGCTCGTGTTTGCCGTCGGCTCCACCAAGGTGAGTCGGCACGTGTTCTGGTTGGTAGAGGAACATCGACAGCCAAGGATCTTTGGGTTTGCCTCGATTGCCTTCTTGGGTGCGCAGTTCCTGTTGGTCTTTGGTCTCAATTTTGTCGGCCAGATTCCGT
>Ga0156517_1295_pt1 | contig 31755 bp, 30 predicted proteins | sample RifOxyB3_FD_111912 | JGI IMG/M metagenome (GOLD analysis project Ga0156517, IMG submission 111912) | Deltaproteobacteria bacterium RIFOXYB12_FULL_58_9 | reverse complement strand
GGTGACGGGTACCAAGGTTGCCGGCATCTCTTCGGGGGAGGCCGTCACCGGCTTAACCAATGGCACCACCTATTACTTTGTGGTCACCGGCGAAAACCTAAATGGCGAGTCGGGGCTGTCCAATGAAGCGAGCGCGAGGCCTGTGACTTCGGAGACGACACCACCCGCGCCAGGCAACGTGGTCGCAACGGCGGCCGATGGTGCCGTCGCATTGACCTGGGACGCCGTCGCCAATGCCGATTCCTACAATGTGTATTTCTCGGAGACCCATGGTCACGGCACAGGCGGCATTGTCTTGACGGACGTGGATTCGGGAGTGGTTGTGGAGGGTCTCACCAACGGAACCGTCTACTACTTCATCGTTACCTCCGTTAATGTTGCGGGCGAGAGCTCGCCGAGCATTGAAGTGTCTGCAGCCCCGCGGGTCGATCCCGTACCGCCATCCGCGCCCACAGGTGTCGCGGCTGTGGCGGCCGATGGCCGTGCGACGGTTAGCTGGAGTTCTACGGCTAACACCGACTCCTACAATATCTACTACTCGGAGACGTCTGGCACGGGAGTCGATGGGACTTTGGTAGAAGACGCGACCACCGGTGAGATCATCACGGGTCTCGTCAACGATACCACCTATTACTTTGTTGTGACCGCCCTCAACATCTACGGTGCGAGTGCCGCCTCTGAGGAAGTGAGCGCCACTCCGACCGCACCCACCGCTCCGCCACCGGCGCCAGAGAATTTGGCCGCTGAGGCAGGTGCCGCCAGCGTGCGGCTCACCTGGGATTATGCCGCCACGGCAATTTCATACACCGCCTACTACTCAGAGACTGCCGGTACGGGTGTCGCAGGAACGGCGGTCGAGGATGTGTTTCCTGGGGTCGAGATTGATGGACTTGTGAACGACATCCCGTACTACTTTGTGGTGTCTGCCACGAATGGTGCCGGTGAGAGTGAGCCTTCGGCCGAGGTGAGCGCCACCCCCAATGAGAATGATAGGGTTAGCTTTGCAGTCGCGGGTGGTGGTGTGGAGGACAATGAAGAGGTCGCCTCCATCGAGGCACCGGGCGGTTTCGACCCCACCATTTTCGCCGAATACGATCTGACGGCCGCCTGGGGACCGGTACCGCAACCGACCACGAAAATTGTTTTTCGCGATGGCTTTACCGACGCTTGGGACCGTGAGCTGGAGATCGAGCTCTATTCCGACCAACCAGGGACCTACACCATCGGCGATGGTGACCTGCGTGCGAGCTTCGACAATGGCACCGCTCTCTACCACAGCGACGGTGGCATTTTTACTTCCGGTACGGTGGTGGTCGAGCGAAATGGGGGGGGTGGCGGCAAGGTCGGCGGCACCTTCGACTTGACTCTGTGTCGTGTTAGCAACTGCGCAGCGAGTACCATTACCATCTCTGGCACCTTTGTCGCGACCCGCGATGGGGATCTCGGCACCGCCTTGAAACCCGCGACTCTCAAGGTTGCCACTGGGCAACTCAGCCGTGTCGATGCGTCCGTCGCGGCGAGTTACTACCGCCTTGAGCCCGTGGAGATCGACACCACCTATTCGTTCTATCTCTGGGATCTCAGTGACGACGCCGACCTATCGCTCTATTCTGATGCCGGATTTACCACTCCCATCAGTTGTGATGCGCCAAACGCCGGACTCGATCCTGAACAGTGTGTGGTGACCGCCACAGGCACAGCGTTGTACCTGCGTATTGGTTACCCAGCAGCGGGGGGTGGAGCGATCTACAGACTCACCATTGCCAACTTTGCAGATCTAACCGCGCCAGAGGGATTGACTGCGGTGGGTGGCGACGGCGAAGTCTATGTACGCTGGAACGTCGATTTGGGTGTTGAGCAGTACACTATGGTGTGGGGGACAGCCGAAGACGCGTTGGAGCAAACCGTGACAGCCGTTTCTTCGCCATGGAAACATACGGGTCGAGTCAATGGCACTACCTATTTCTATGCTCTGCGGGCGACGGTATTGGGGATTGGCGAAGGGCCACAGAGTGACATTGTCGGTGCCACCCCGGGACCCGTGCAGCCGGCGGTGAGCTGGCGGACGTTCTCTGGCAGTGTCATCAGCAACTCGAGTGGGGGTTGCGGTGCCAGCGGCGCATTGTCGAGTCCCATCCATGTCGTTCAGCCAAACGGCGTGGTTGACGTCAACGTCAGCGTCAACATCAGCCACCCATTTGTTCGCGATGTCGACATCTTTTTGGGCTACGATGATGGTGAGCAACAGTTCTGCGTCGAGCTTAGCACCGGCAACGGTGGTAACGGTTACAACTACGTTGACACGAAATTCGACAACGATGTGAGCAACCCGATCACTGCGGCGGCGGCACCATTTTCTGGAACATTCACGCCAGAGGGAGATCTCGAGTTGCTCGCCGGATTGCCCATGAGCGCGACCTGGACCCTTTGGGTCAGCGACAACTACGCTGGTGCCGACGTCGGCGTGCTCAACACCTGGAGTCTCGAGTTTCTTTATGGGGGTGATCCGCCTCCACCGCCCGCGGCACCCGCGGAGCTGGAAGCTATCACCAATGACTCAAGCCTGACTTTGGTTTGGGAGTCGGTGGCTGATGCGACGTCTTACAACTTGTATTGGGGCACTGCGACGGGCTCAACGCCCAATCAGATCCAAAACGTCAGTTCCCCGTACCGACATACCGGGCTCGTAAACGATGCCGAATACTTCTACGTGGTCGCCAGCGTCAACGCCGGGGGTGAAGGGGAGAAGTCCACGGAAGCAACAGGTACTCCACGGGAGCGTCACGACGCCATTTTCACAGACGAGGCCAATGTTGTCATTCCGACCATCGACATGGGTGATGCCGACGGTTGCGGTGCTCCGGGGGCCATTGTGCGGAGTATCACTTTCGAGAACACGGACTTCGTCCACGACGTCAATGTGGGTCTTGATATCACCCACGGCCGTGTGGGTGAGCTCGCGGTGTTCTTGGGCTTCGACAATCACGGTGAGCCATTGTGCGTCGAGCTCACCACCAACAACGGCGGGGCCGGTGATGACTACGTAGGCACGGTCCTCGATGATGAGGCCAGCGTGCCGATTACCGGAGGTGCGGCACCGTTTACCGGCTACTACCGGCCCGAGTCACCCCTGAGCCTGTTCGACAACATCTCCATGGACGGCACTTGGACTCTGTATTTGACCGACGAGACCTCAGGTGATGGCGGCCAGCTCAATGAGTGGTTTCTGCACCTCTATTGGGGCGAACCCTTGGCGCCTCCGAAGCCCACGGGCTTTGTTGCTGGGCCTACCGATGGTGCAGTGGTCCTCGCTTGGGAAACCAACCGCCAGGCGGAATCCTACAATCTGTATTTCTCAGAGACTGAAGGGGCCGCCCATAGCGGCACAATGATTGCGGACGTAACTTCGCCCTACGTGCACAATGGTTTGGTGAATCACACCACCTACTATTATGTGCTCAAGGCAGAGAACTTCGTCGGCGAGAGCGCCGCCACGGACGAAATCGCGGCGACCCCAGTGCCAATTACCACTTACACGGTCACGCCAAATGCCAACATCCCCGACTACACTGGGCTCACGACCGCCTGCAGCGCAAGTGCGGGCCTCAAGTCTGTCATTGGTGTACCGGCCGGAGGGGCGGTGGTGGACGTGAGCGTCGAGGTGAACATCACCCATCCTTGGATAGGCGACTTACATATCTTCCTCGGACATGCATCTGGCGAGTGCATTGCGCTCAGCACAGCCAACGGTGGCGGTGGCAACAACATGGTGCACACCGTATTTGATGATGACGCGGCAATCGCCATTACCGCGGGCATTCCGCCGTATACGGGTACCTATCGCCCAGAGGGCAGTCTCGGCGACTTCAACGCCATCGCAGCGGGGGGCGACTGGACGCTCTATATCACCGACGGTTCCGGGGGGGACAGCGGCCGGTTAGACAGTTGGAGTCTCACTCTGTCGTATTGAGTGATGTCACAGCCGCACATAGAGGAACTCTCGCTCTGCATCGAGGAGGCGCTTCGCGAGGGTGCGTTTGCTGCAGCTCAATCAGCAGTCATCGTTGATGGCGAGTTGGTGCACGTCTCAGCGCACGGCGGCGATGAGAATGGGCGAGTCAGTGCAGCGAGCATCTTTGACGTCGCAAGCCTCACCAAGATGGTTTGCACCACGACTGTCACCGCGATCTTGGTGGCTCAGGGCAAGCTCGAGCTCCACGCCCCAGTCGCTAGGTACCTCCCGGCCTTTGCCGCCAACGAGAAGGGTGAGGTCACGGTCCGTGATCTCTTGGCGCACACGAGCGGTCTTTCTGCTTGGGAGCCGCTTTTCCTCGAGGCGATGCGACACCCGATCGCCGGCCCGGTTTGGCCTGCCAGCGACTGTCTGATGGCAGGCACCCGACGGGCGGCTTTCACTGCCTCGCGTGCGCTGATCCTCAAGCGCGTCATGGGTGCTCCCCTGACTCGACCCCGCGGTGAACGGGTTTACAGCGATCTCGGTTTCATTGTCCTCGGCCACCTTTGTGAGGTGGTTGCCAGCAAACCACTGGACGCTCTGTTTGTTGATCTGGTCGCTCGGCCACTGGGTCTGGATGGAACCAGGTTTCACGGCCTCGGGGAGTTTCGCTCGAGCTTTGCTGACCGGCACATTGTTGTCACTGGTACAACGCGGCCGCGCGAACCCGCGCCGGGGCAGACCTACTCAGTTCCACGACAACCTCCGCGAGCGTATCCGGGAGATGTCGATGACGACAACGCCTACGCTCTCGGAGGCGTCGCCGGCCACGCCGGCCTATTCTCCACTGCCACAGACATGGCGCGCTACGGCTCTGCCCTCATCGAGGAAATTGGCGGAGCAACGAGATTGGGTGCCGGCGAGACTCTCGCGCAATTTGCCAAAGAGGACACCGAATCAACTGGCCCCAAGCGCGCCCTAGGTTTTGACATGCCATCCGGCGACTCATCGAGCGCCGGTACATTCATGGGTCGGGGGCCCCGCGGCGCAGTGGGTCATCTCGGCTTCACAGGTTGCTCGTTGTGGGTCGACCTCGAGCTCTGCCTGTCGGTGGCGTTGCTCTCCAATCGAGTCTTTCCCAGCCGCAGAAACGTCGATGGCATCAACCTCCTGCGTCCAAAATTCCACGATCTTGTCTGTCGGATGACGTCTGGATGAAGCTCGACCTCGTTGAACGCCGCAAATGTGAATTGTGTCCGCAGTTTGTGTTTTGTTGGCAGTCTGGGTTGGTTTATGAGACGTAATGGGTTCCTTGGTTGGTTTTTGAGACGAAATGGGTTCCTCCAACAGTCGGAGTCTGACGTGCAGCGTAAGGTTTTCTTGTTGGCGATGGCATTTGTTCTGGTGTGCTCAGTCCAGACCGCACAGGCCGCGAATACGGTGAGGGGCAACGGAAACTTTGGTCTCGGTTTGGGGGCGGGCACCTTCGCTACCGGTGTCTCCATGAAATACTTTCTCGATTCTCCCTTGTCGGTCCAGGGGAATGTCGGATGGTGGCGAAACCGTTATTGGTGTGGCAGTCATCATTGCTTCGATGGCGGTGGCTTGGCGTTGAGCGCTGATCTGCTGTTCGAGCAACCCGCCTTCGCCGGCAACAAGCAGGTTCAGGTGGCCTGGGAGATCGGCGGCGGAGCCGGCATGGGCATTGATGATCGGGGTAACGATTTTGGCCTTGGCGTGACTTTCGTGGTGGGACTGCAACTTCTCATCGACATCGTGCCGGTGGACGTCGTTCTCGAGTACCGGCCAGGTGTGTATCTGTTGCCCGACGCCTTCTTCGACTTCGTCAACTTCACCGGCCACGTACGCTACTACTTCTGAGTTTGGACGTTGCTACTTCGGGGCGTCGCCTTGCTTACGCGGTCGGACGATCGTGTAACCGATCACTCCTACAACCAAAAGAGTACCTGCCAACATAGGCATCAGTCGTACGGCGGTGTGCTCCCACTTTGGGTCACCTGCGAGGGTGACCAACACACCGGTGATAGCAATGGCTGCGCCGTTGAGGCCTTTGACGACAAAATTGAAGACACCGAAGTAGAGGCTCACCCTGTTGCCCCCGGCCTCTCTTGCGCAGTCGGTGATGGCCTCGGCCTCGAGGGCCAAGAGAATCGCGGCCATGGGCCCGGCGGTTGCGAAGACCAGCATGGCGGTGGTCATGGGTGATCCGATCCACGCCTTGCCAAGACCGGCTGCGCCCCCGTAGACAACCGCGAGGGCTAGGGATGCGACGACAAACAAACGCTCCCAACCGAATCTCTTTGACAGATAGGGCGCAATTAGAAAACACGGAATCGCTGTGCCGAGAAACGGCGCCATGATCTTGGCCACGTCTTTGTTGGTGCCGCCCAACAACACTGTCGCAATGAACGGCGCTGTCGCTGTGACCACGGTGAAGGCCATTTGTGAGCCCGAGAAGATCAAGAGCAAGGCCAAAAAGCGTCGGTGTTTGAGCGCTTGAATCAACTGTCTCAAAATCGATGGCGCCTTGTTCTCGAGGATGCTTCCCTGTGTGGCATGGGCCGCCGCAACACCGTCCGAGACGGCAGTGCCTGGTTTTGCCCCATAACCTTTTGGGGCGGCAAAATAGGGCAGAGCCATGGCGACGATGCAGGGCAGCACAAAGATCAATGCCGTTGGGAGAAAACCAAAGGAGTCGACGAGTATCGGACTGAGTATCCCGACCACCGCGGTGGCTAAGATCAACCCGGTGCCGAGCAGGGTGGAGAGGACCCGACGGTCTTTCTCGCTCTCGCCATAATCGTTGGTGAGGCTCCAATAGGGAATGGCGTAAAGGGTGTAACCGACGAAGAACAGGAACATGCCCGAGACCAGGCAAACCCATCGCAGGGTGACGGACATGTCATGGGAAGGTAGAAAGATCAGCGCGAGACCGGCTGCAGGGACGGCAACGGAAAACCATAGGAGGGTCCTGCGCTCGTGTCCCCGGCGCACCCATCGGTCGGCGAGCCAACCCGCTATGGGATCCGTGACGCCATCGAAGATGCGCGCAGCAAAGAACACCAGGCCAACGATGGAGGTGTCGAGAAGGATTTCGCCTTCGACAGAGCGTGTGTCTGCGAACTTGAGGTTCCAGGAAAAGAAGAAACGCACGAGGACCATCAAGCCCAGCTGGCCGGAAAGGAAAGACACGCGCTTGAGTAGGACCATAACCGTTTGTGTCAGTCTTTCGGGATTATCACAATTCTGTTGTTGTAGGTGTCGGCGTAGTAGAAACGCAGCCCATCGGTGAACAACGAAAATGGCCAGGACATGGAATGCAAGCTAACTCCACCAGTGTTGGCCGTGGCCGTCACAAAATCAGGTTGGCCCATCACTTCATCGGCTGCAGCGTTGTGGGTGTTGGGAATGCTGTTCCAAATGAGAATCCGATTGTTCAATGTGTCGCCAACATACAACCGGGTGCCATCGCTGTGTGCAGTCTGTGGATTTCGCAAGGACTGTGCACCAATGCCACCGTTGTTGGCGGTGTTTGCTGCAAAGTCAGGCTGGCCGATGACCAAATCTGCCGCTTGTTGATCGACTGTGGGAATGCTGTTCCAGATCAAAACGCGGCTGTTACGATAGTCCGCAACATACAAACGAACACCATCAGAATCGACGCCGGTTGGCCAGGACATGGTCTGTGCGGAAACAGCACCACCCGCGTTTTCAAGTCCTGAGGTCATGTCCGATTGACCCAGAACGAGATCAGCGGCCACGAAATTGGTTGTCGGAATAGAATTCCACATCAAGACGCGATGGTTGTTCAGGTCGGCGACAAACAGCTTTCCGTCCACGACGACGGAGTTTGTCGCCCCGACAAAACTGGCTCCTGATATCCCTCCGTTGTTCGCCATGTTTGAGGTCATGTCGGGTTGACCGATGACCACATCTGCCGCTTGATTGTTCGTGGTTGGCAATGAGTTCCAAATCAACACCCGGTGATTGCCCTGGTCGGATACCAACAGACGAGTGCCATCTGTTTGAAGCCACGCGGGGCGATTGAAAGTTCGAGCGCTGACAGCACCTCCGGCATTGATAGCGTTCGACGTCATGTGGGGTTGGCCAAGAACCAGGTCGGCGGGCTCTTGGTTTGTCGTTGGAATCGAGTTCCAGATCAACACACGATGATTGAAGGAATCGGCCACAAAGAAGCGACTACCTACAATGAGTGCCTGATAGGGTCTTGCGAGCGTTGAAGCACTTGGGTTGGCGCTGTTGTCTGAATTTGAAAACTCATCCGGCTGACCCAATACGATCCCTCCCGTCAAGACGAATGCGTAGCCGTTGTTGCTCGCTGGGGTGGCTTTCTCGTCTACATCGAAGGCCTCAATGCAAACATGATAGGTCCCATAGGCAATCGTGGCGAGTTGTTGCGCAGTCCCCATCACACTTGGAACGTGTTGAACAGGGATGGCACAAACCTGGTCTGTTGCCACGACGAGGTCATAACGCACGGCACCCGGCAGAAGAGTCCAGGCCGCATAAGGGGACGTATCAGAACCAAAGGCGACTGGTGCCGTGATGGAAAAAGAAGTGGGGAGTTCATGGTGCTCGGTTGGATTTAGATCAGAGTCGTCCAATCCGCTACGGGCAAGGCACGCCATGGCAGCAGCCAAAATGCCGGCCGCCACAAACCGCAAGTCGGTGAGCAATCTGAATGCCATGGTTCCCGGCCGATTACGTCGGTGCCGCACAAAAATTACTCCAATGCGATGCACTCCGCGTTGGGCCCAACACCAGCGTCGTTGGAATTTAGCCAGGTGTCGACACTCATGCGAACCAATGAACCGCCGGAGCCTGAGCCATTGACGAGGACTGCTGAGGACGTGCCGTCGGGGCCGAGAAGGTCGTTGTTGTTGGTGGCGGGCTCACCATAGACAACGGCGTCGATGGGGACGGTGCCGCTCGTGATTGCTGTGGCGACCACATCGAAGAGCGCCAACCCGTCGGCATCGGTGCCACCGTTTTGAATGTCAGGATCGAGGTCACCCGCTTGATCGAACACCGGGCTGAAGTTGGCAGCGCTCGAGGTTGGCCCGCCAACGACGAAGCAGGCACCAGCGGCAACAGTGCCTGACAACTGGTGGGTGCCAAAGGCGTAGTCGGTGCCGCCCCAGCCGAGGGAATAGGTACTGAGATCGAGCTCAGCGCCGGTACCGTTGTAAAGTCTCACCCACTCGAGAAGAGTGTCGGCACCAGCAGGATTGTAAAATACCTCTGCCAGGAGCAATCCAACTGGCGGTGCGTTGATGACCTCAAGGGTTGCCACAACGGTGTCTGTTCCAATGGTGGCGGTGATGGTGGCAACTCCCGCGGTGGTCCCCGCGGTGACACCGAAGTCTGCCGAAATCCCATAACCCGGCACGATGACTTCAGATGGCAGTCCCACCCCAGCGACCCCAGACACACCCAAGATTACTGTCTGTCCAGCGGTTGGGGCTGGCCGGTCGAGGTTCACCGTGAACGTGCGGGTTGCCGAAAAGGCGGCGGTGTCGGTCGCCGGTGTGATGCTTATGGGCAACGGCAGTATTGCGGGATCAAGGACGATCACCTGAGATGTCAGAGTGACGGTATCCAAGGTTGCCGTGAGCTCAAAGGGCTCTGTCGCAATGTTGACGGCACTCAGGAGCACTGGGGCGGAGACGCTGCCCGCAGCAATGGTAACACCGCCGCCTGTCACCATGAGGTCTGACGGGTTGCCGGCGGTGACGGTGATGGCGACAAAGATATCTTCGGTGGCCTCGTGGGTCAAAGTCGCGGTGAGCTCTGGTGCGGTTGGGCCATTGTCCCCGACGTAGATGTACGAGGTGGCGGGGCCAAACGCCTTGAGGCTTGGCGGTCCCAGGGCGACGTCATCGGCAGTGCGGGGTTGTAGTTTGTTGCGGTTCCAGAGGTAGCGCAAGACGCCAGTGATGCCTGGCAATGTTTGACCCTCGGTCGGAAACGGAGTGATGAGGTATAGACCGTCGTCGACGGTGAGCCCACCGGTGATGGTGAACTCGTTGGTGACGGTTTCGCCAACGGCACCCGGTGGCGTGGTGTCGAGCACCTCGACATCGGTGACACGGACCAAGACGGCCTCGTACGCCAACTCCTTATCGCCCCCGGGTGCGATGTCCGCTGGGGCAACAGCGAGGGGGGCTACGGTGAATGGGCCGGCGTCGAGCACCACAATGGAGGCGTGATCGATCTCTGTCTCGCCGTAGTAGTCGGCGACGACGCCGTTGACGCCAACCTTGGTACCCACCGCGGCTTGGGGTTGATCCGTGTAGTAGACATAAATTGAGGAGAAGTCGGGGCCCGCCCAATCACTGCCGGCAGGGTCCGTGCTGATGAAAAACCCATTGCTGGAGGTGGCGGTGACGATGCCGTTGTTGATGAACACCGGCTCGCCAAAGGCAACGTCGCCAAGCTTCACCTCATAGATGGTGAATGGGCAACCTTGATTGTCGGGATTGAAGTCGTTCGGGCAGAGATCACATGCGTCGCCTTTGCCGTCCCCGTCGCTGTCGAGCTGGTCAGGATTGTGAACCTCGGGACAGAGATCGTCGAGGTTGTCCACGCCATCGCTATCAATGTCGTCGGGGTCAATCGATGCGCACGAAGTGGTGTTGGCGTTGAGGGGGCATGGATCACAGGCATCTCCGAGGCTGTCCCCGTCGCTGTTGGCTTGGGTGGGACCATCGACGGGGCGCAACGGGTTGAACACGTCGATGCAGTTGTCGGTGGCATCGGCCACGCCGTCACCGTCGGAATCATTGACCGAGGGGATGCCGTCGAACTGGCCAGGGCGCACCGGCACGCAGCTCGGCTCGTTGTCGGGGGTTTCGCAGAAGAATAGGTCGTAGGCACCCGAGAGTTGTGCGCGCACAGACGCGGTGGTGGCACCCAGCTCTCGTTTTGTGCACATCGCTTTCTGGGTGTCACATGCGGTGAAGGTGTCGCAATCACCAGCGGCGGTGAGCGGCGTGACCAAGGTTGCATCGCCGTACATGGGTACGCCTGCGCGCAACACCAAGGCAACGTCGGCCGTACCCGCATCGAGAATGGCGCGATAGCCGGTATGACTGCTCGCGTCCCAGATGGCTAGGTCTGCGACTTTGCCAACGGTGATGCTGCCGAGCACATTGCTGAAGCCGAGGACCTCGGCTGCCCAGCGGGTGACCATGGCAACGAGATCCGCGTCACTGAAGTATCCATTCCAATAGACATTGTTCCAGTCTTCGGCACAGGCGAGCTCGCGCAGGATGTGCATTGAGCCGGAAGCGGTCCAGTCCGTCCCGAGGGCGACAACAACGCCGAGTCGATCGTAGGTTTGTACCTCGGCGGTCATGCCATAGAGATCGGTGTTGCTGCGGGGTGACCAAACGAGACCCGTACTCTCCGATGCCATCAAGGCGATGTCCGAGGCTTTGACGCCAATGCCGTGAATGAAGGCCGAGGTTCCGAAGACCAGATCTTTTCCACCCGCCTGCAACCCAGAGGTGCAAAGGAACTCGTTGCGAGCGGCGTCGTTGATGCCTTCGGAGACATGCGGCACGTAGGCGGGATAGCCAACGGCAGTTGCGGGGTTGTCGATGTTGTACCCGCCACAACCGCTGGTGGCCATGTAGCCATCGCTATCGTCGAGGGGGAAGGCGTTGTACTTGGCATCGTCATTCTGGAGGCCCTCGAGAAGAGAGTCCATATCGAGATTGCGCAAAAAGCCGCGTTCACCGCCGGAGCCAAACACACTGGTGGTGCCGGCCATGAGCTGGCGCATCTCGCCCCAACCTTCGCCGAGGGTCTCACTGTTTCTCGAAACGGGGATCTTGGTGTGCCCGTTGAGACCCTTGCGCCATTCGTGTCGGTGCTCATATCGCTCGGTGCCATGGTCTGCTGGGTCTGCCTCCGTGTAGGTTATGTGATCGTGGGCATTGATGAGCCCTGGCGAAACCAATCCTTCTGGGCAGGTGAGCACCGTGGCGCTGGCCGCTGCTGCGTGTCCCGAGCAATCACAATCGACGCAGACGATGTTGCCACCGACGACAAGGACTTCTGCCGCATCGAGGATGCTATCGGGCAGTATGATGTTGCCGCGGATGAGGAGATTGTTGTTGCCCGGGGTTACGTCGCAGACTCCCGATGAAGGTTGCGGCCACGAATTGGCGCAGGTTGTTTGCCCACCGGTATCACCCCCGAGGTTATCACCCCCGAGGTTATCGCCCCCGAGGTTATCGCCCCCGAGGTTATCACCCCCGAGGTTATCGCCCCCGAGGTTATCGCCCCCGAGGTTATCGCCCCCGAGGTTATCGCCCCCGAACGTATCCCCGGGACCCCTGTCGCCATACTGAGGTGGTATGTACGGAGGTGGATCCTCGGCGAGGGTGCAGTGTGGCACCGCCAAGCCGAAGAGAAGACAGGGGAGTAGGCGATACTTGTACATTTCACGGACCTCCAGCGGCGCATATTGTTCCCTCCTGCCACGTCTGGCAAGGCTTGCCGGCCAACCAACTAGAGGGTAAAGAGCATATTATCGGTGACAACGGGCGGGTTATTGAATGGCAGACAACGAATTGGGTTTTGACAAAGAGGCGCTGCCTCTTATGATCGAGCCGTATCAAGAAGCGGCGCGTCGTGCATCCTCTCAAGAGTTTATTGCGCGCGTGCCCTATCCGGTGCTCTTGTTTGCGCGCAGTCAGCTATGGGATCCATTGCTGCTTGTCGTTCGAAACCAAGGCGCAACTGGCGGTAGAGAGACCGCCATAGTCTCCTATGACCTAGGCCGTGGCGGGCGCAGTTTTCTGAGTCCGGTGCGCAAACGGCAGACCAATCCACAGGATCCCATGGTCATGTTGGGGCGGAACACCACCAATGACATGGTGGTTCCGGTCAACTCGATCTCCGGTACCCATTGTATTTTCACTCCCCCCGCAGCCCCCGGCGGTCTATGGGGTTGCCGCGATCTCGATACCAAGAACGGCACTTATCTGCGGGAGGATCGAATGACTCCGGGGATGGTGTACACCATAGATAACGGGACGTATTTGCGACTTGGGGGAAACCTTATCGCCTGGTTCCTCTATCCAGACAAACTGTGGGAGAAACTGCAAACCGACGCACAACTCAAGGCCCTGACAGACCTCTAGTGCTTGACCTCCACACAATTGTGTTCCTTTTGCCCAACAACCTGCGTATCAGCAACGGTATGAGAGTTCGCTTTGGATACATGGGTGTTTTCCCTTTTCTGGTCTCAATTGGATGCGGTGGCGTTGACATTATAAAGGTGGAGGCAACACCAACACCGCCGCCAGTTGATGCGCAATTCGTCGAACAACCAGCCTGTACTCTGCCGTCCATGCAAGAGGTCGATGAGGTTGCCGTGGGCTCAGATCCGCTCCTCGAGCTCTCCGAGTTAGGGGCCGTGGTTGCCGCGGACTCTCCAGATGGGGGCGGCTCCATTCGTGCCAAAATAGAGCCCGATCCGCAAAGGCTTGCGGGTCGCAATCACCCCTGTCGTTTGCGTGCCAAAGTGGAGAAGGTCGTGCGCGGCCGTTTTCCGTTGGTCGCAGTGCGCGTAAGCGTTGTCGAATCGGCGCCTCAGGGGCCGGGATCAACCTTGGACAACAATGACGTCATCGTCATTCTGCCACGGCTCACCATTGCAGACGGAGCACCGGTGATGGCCGATCCTGTCACTCGCACCAACGCGGCGGCGTTCTTCTTTGATGTTGGCGATCGCATCGGCATCTGGCTTGGGGCCAAAACGGACGGCAAGTGGCAGGCTGATTTGATCGAGCGAGAGTGATAATCGAGAGAATTCTGGTCTCGGTTTGGTTGGTGTGCGTGGTTGTCTTGGTGTGCTTGGTGTGCTTGGTGTGCTTGGTGTGCTGGTTTCTCGAAATCCCTTGACCCGCCATTTGATTTGAAGCAAATAACTTTGCGTTGCAAAGTATATAGTGCATCTGTTTGACTTCAGACGATGTTTATATAAAGTACTTTATGATGCAAAGCGAAGACAAACAATCTGAGTTGGATCCCAATCAAGCGGCGCAGCAATTGGCGACGATTCGTCGCATCATGGAGAGCGCCACACAGATCACGGTTTTGCCAGGTTGGGCGGCGATAGTCGGCGGCTTGGTGGCGTTGGTTGGCTGCGCGGTGAGCTACGTTTTGATGGGTTCACTCGACTTCGCGGTGATGAACGATCTCACCTTGGGTGACAGATACAATGTGGTGGCGGTTTGGGTTGCCGTTGGCACGCTCGGGGTGGCGATTGACGTTTTGATGACCATCCGTCTGGCTCGTCAGCGGGGCCGACGACCGTGGCCGCGTTTGGCACAGTTGGCCGCCCACGCAATGGCACCTGCCCTCTGTTGTGCGTTGCTCATTAGCATTGTGCTCGCCGAACGAAGCGCTTGGGATTTGATTCCGGCGGTCTGGATGCTCCACTACGGCGTTGCGGTGTGGATGGCTGGCATTCTTTCGGTGCGGGCTCCTGGTGTCTTGGGTCTGTTGTTTATGGCGGCGGGAGCAACAACTCTGCTATGCGCGGTGCCGATTTCATTACTCGTGGTGGCGGCAACCTTTGGCCTTTGTCACATTGTATACGGCATTTTCCTCCTCGTTCGTTTCGGGAGCTGATGACAATGGTCGCAGGTCCCCCCTGGGATGGTCTCGACAAGATCATCCACGTGCGCGCCCGACTCGGGATTGTGGCGAGTCTCGCAGCCCGCGGTGCCATGTCCTTTGGCGATCTCAAGGAGACCCTCGAGATGTCCGACGGCAATCTCAGTGTGCATGTGCGTACACTGGAGGAGGCCGGCTACCTCGAGGTTACAAAAGAGTTTGTGCGGCGTCGTCCTCGGACGACCATGCGATTGACCACGAGAGGCGAACAAGCATTTCGCGATTACGTCGATTGCCTCGAGAGCATCGTTTCACCGAACAACAAGAGATGAGCGGCGGCTAACGAGTCGCCGATGGAAGAGAGAGGCAAGCAATGAGTTACAGCGAGCAGGCACCCCGCCATGTCGGCATCATCATGGATGGCAATGGCCGATGGGCAGAGCGGCGCAGTCAACCACGTGTGTTTGGACACAGGGCCGGTGCCAAGGCGGTCCGCAGTGTGACCGAGGAAGCAACGCGCATGGGGATTGGGCAGCTCACCCTGTTCGCCTTCTCGACGGAGAACTGGAAGCGCCCGCCTGAAGAGGTCAAGGCGCTGATGCTTTTATTCGGCCGATACCTCCGCGGCGAAGAGGAACGTCTGCTCAACAATGGCATTCGTCTGCGTGCGGTCGGCAGGTTGCACGAGTTACCCAAGGACGTGCACAACGAACTCGAGCGGGTTATGACATCGACCCAGAATGGAAGCGCGCTCACGCTTTGCCTCGCCATCAATTATGGCGGACACACCGAGATAGCAGACGCCTGCAAGAAGCTAGCAGAACGTGCCACGTCGGGGGCTATTCGTGCCGAGGACATCGATGAGCAGGCTATTCAAGATGCCCTCTACCAACCCGACATGCCGCCGTTGGACCTGGTGATCAGAACTGGCGGCGAGATGCGCTTGAGCAATTTTCTACTGTGGCAGGCTGCCTACGCGGAGCTGTATCTCACACCCACCTACTGGCCAGACTTCGACGGCGAACAACTGCGAGTCGCGATTGCTGATTTTCATGCTCGCAATCGTCGTTTTGGCGGGTTAAACGAGCCACAACGCAAAGTCGGTTGATCCGAGAATCAATCTTCACCAATCTTCACAACGTCACTCGCACCAAAGTCACACAGCACGTAATATGTGAGGTGCTGGAGGTGCACGTGGCAGACATCAACGTCAAGGGAATCAACGCAAAGCCGGATGTTCTCAATGCGACCTTGCCTGGAGAGGGTGATGTCATCTCCAAGCTACAACGGTATTTGATAGGCAAGCGCGGCCTGTCGTCGAAGAGGGCAGCCAAAGTGCTCGCCGATGCCATCGACGACTTCCTCGAGGAGGAATTCTCATCGCCAGATGAAGCGGACAGCATTCTTGGACAACTGCGCAACGCCGGGGTGAATGGAAGATCACCCAAGGAGATCGCGAAGTTCTTAGCAGAGGCTATCGAGTCCGGCAGCGGTCGTGGTCGTGCCCGCCTCGAGAAGCTATTGCGGGAAAAAGTGCAACAACGCCTCAACGAAGCGGAAGCCGAAGCGGAGGGCTAGATGACCAGTGTTATTGTGTTTTTTTGCCCGGTCGTCCACGTAACCTGGCACCCGAAACACCGAGAGCAGCTTTTTGGCGCAGAGCATCGGCCAGAGGATTTGTCTGCGAAGACTTCGTTTTTTCCATCAACAGTCGGGCTTGACTCTCTTCGGTTCCCATTGACTCGATGTGATCCCGGAGTTCCTCTTCGCTGAGCCCGAAACCGCATAACAGCAACAATTGATTGCGCGCCAATTTGAAGTCGAGGGTGTGTAAGCGTACCGCTAACGCCAACAAGCCGCGCGCAATCTCTGCGCGAGAAGGGTGCGTCGCAATCAACTTGGCGAAGTCATTCATCTGCTTTTTGGATAGCGGCGGTACCTTGGGCGGTGGTGGATGTGCGCGAGCGCCAAGCGCGCGGGCGACACTTTGAGTCACTGGATGGAACATGTTCTATTCTCGTGTGGCTCCATGACGAGGGTTGAGTCTAGCAAAAATACGCCGACAGCCAATGCCGGAATTCTCCGATGCACCGAAGCATTGGCGCAGGTTGTGTGGATTAAGGGCGGCGCATGTGAGGCACCCTCGACAGCGGACTCATGCCTTGCGGGCTTCGCGCTTCTTGTCGAGTTGTCTCTTGACCGTTTCGACGAGTCGATCTCGGGCGAGGTCGATCGCCTTGTACATGTCGTCAGAGACCTCAGTGATGGTGATCGCTTTGCCCTTGGGAATAAACGCCGTCACCCGGCACTCTTTGTCTAGACCATCTTTGGTACGGCCCAACTCACCAAGCTCGATTTCGAGGGTTGCCGCCGGACCGTCATAGAAGCGCGTGATAGCCTCACCGAGTTTGTCCTCCGCATGTGCCTTGAGCGCTGGTGTCAAGTTCATGTGCCGAGCCTTAACGATCAACTTCATTCGGACCTCCTTGCATGGAGTAATTCGGACTCAAAGAAAATAGATGTCCTGTAAGACAACTGTGTGTGACAGATAATGGGGACAATTTTTGCTTCGGGGAAACCAGATTAACTGCCAATGCCTTCCCCTTCAATTCGAGGGAGTTTCGTTCCGCAAGTGTAGTAGATTTTCGACTGCCAGACACCACCCCGTCAACAATTCTGCAATTGGCTGTCAGTTGGATTGTGCTCCAGGCGGGATTTCGCCAGTGGTGGCCAACACATCGACCATCAAGTCGATGAGTTTGGCGATGCGTTTCTTCAGATGCAGGGTGTTGAGCAGATCCTGTTGCTGCTCGACCTTGCCAACCACCGTGGCACCGAGGATGTCTGCGAGCTTGACGGGGTCGGACGTCGAGCGCAACACCTCCACCAGCTCAGCGTCTGTCTGGAGAATTGAACCCATCAGGCTGATGACACAGCCCTGCAATCGCAACAGCTCGAACTTGGCTTCCTCGATGTCGTCGTCGGTCGGCTGCGGCACCCATTGGGCACGAAACCGGCGATACTCTTGCTCACCCTTGAGCTCCTCGAGCAATTTGATGCGGCCGATTCCCTGCACCAATACATTGTAGCGGCCACCGAGGAGTTTTTCGCAATGGATGACGTGGCCAATGCCGGCAACAGAATGTACTTCGGGGGCATCGTCGTCCTCGGTGCCTGCCTTGATCATCGCAATGGCCATGCGCTCGTCGTCGGCCATGGTGTCTGCCATCATGGAACAATAGCGAGCCTCGAAGATGTGCAGCGGAATGACGATACCAGGAAATAGGACCGCGGCGGGCAGTGGAAACACCGGCACGCTTTCGATCAACCCACCTTCTGAGATCCCTTGGTCCACACTCTGCAACTATCAAGCCCCACGGTTTTTTGGCAAGGGGAAGAGGTGCCGATTTTTGGGTGTAGGCAAATGTGCGTGCTAGGCTGACGGACAATGGCAAACAAAAACTCACTCACCCTGTCGTTTGAAGATCGCCTGATAGCGATGGACAAAAAGCTCGACCAGCTCGTGGCCACTCGACGCAAGTCGTTGGAATGGCTATCGATGATGTCGGAACAGGTCCAATCTCTTGACGCTTTCCGAGAGGAGGTACGGGCGAGTCTCGAACCCCTGTTCAGCAAGCTCCAGAACATCGACGACTTCATCCGCATCCTCAGCCACGCAACCTCAGACGTATCCCGGCGGGTGGAAGAGATAGAGAGCTCGAAGCGGATGGCAGGCTGATCGGCTCCCACCGATCGTTAGCTCGGTTCTTCGCGACGCTCGTGTAACCCGTTTCGAGCCGTGTTCCATGATGGGACACGCCCTTTGCAAGATAGGACACCATCTTGCGCCGCATCTCTGCGTAAGCGCACAGGGTTGGATTTCCTTCTTTTTTTACGAAACCCATTTGGCACCAAAGTGGCAATGGAGCAGAGCCATGAGTCGCTGGCAGCCACCCCCGATGAATGATCAACAGCCCGCAGGCGCGAAGAAACTGATCGTCGACGAGCAGGTCGTACGCAAGATGCTTCAGGTGAATCCGGCTCTGCGCAAAGGCCGGACCACCTTTCAGGTCAAAAAGGCAATCGAACGGGGCGACGGTCTCACCAGAGAAGATTCGCGCACCGCAACCTCGGAAGCGCCCAGAACCTTTGGTCAAGCCGATGCACGGGATGTTGCCCCGCGCTCGGACGCCCAGGAGCTGGTCGAGACAATCGACTTTTTTGTGCGCGGCAAGGCCGACAAGCTCAAGGCAGGGCTCGATGAGATAGAGGCAAGAAGAAGACAGCTCGATGCCGAGGAGGCTCAGGTGCGGGCGAAGCACTGTGACCAGTTAATCTCTTTCTTCTCGCTCCTCGATGACGGCGCTGTCGCTCTCAATGGCAAAAAGGCTCTCGCCAAGCACTCGGATTTTCTCGCCAAGGTTGGCCTGACGTCGTCGACTCTTCTCGAACGCATCAACCGCACGCGCAAATAGGAGACACACCGTGAATGAAGCCAATATGACACCAACGAGTACGACGGCAACGTCAACACCCGGCATCTCCGCGACAACCGTTGGGCCAGGCTACGGGGTCGGTACCCTCGGCCTTGGAGTCGACTTGGGGGTCATCCCTGCCGCCGAATCGACGGTGGACAGCCCCGCCGAGTCTCGGGATGCCTTCACTCGGGAGTCCCCTCCCAAGGACGCAAACAGATCACGTGACGATGGGAACACTCGCCGCGTCGGCGACAATCCCTTCGACAAGCTCGCGCGGCAAAACGCCCACCAAACCCCGCGTCGTGTCGCAGAGACCTCGAACAAACTAGACAATGAGCTCGACCTGGATTTTGGCGTCCTCGCAAGACTCGTCGCTCTGGAGAAGAAGCTAGGCGGCAAGTTTGGTGACAGCTTTGCCAAATTGCGGCAAGGCTCGATGCTTCTCACCTGTGACGGCAACGCCCTTCGGCATAGGCAATTTCCCCTCGACAACGAAGCCATGAAACGTCTTTCCCAACTCATCGCCGACAAAGGTGCCATGGTCACCAGGGAAGAAGTCGACGCTGTGCTCAAGCTCGAGGGCCGTTTCTTTGCCGGCATGAAGATGAGCGTACAGGCTCTTGTTCAGCGAGTGCTACGGGAGTCCTACCAACTGCAGAACCAATTGCTGTGGGACTACGGTGAGCGCGTGCGCCGTCTCAACAAGCAGAAGAAGACGTTGCGCGAGGAGCTTCTCGAGCCGGCGCGGCAGACGAAGAGCGTCTGGGCGAGCCTGCAATCTCTGCTCGGCAAAGATGAAACCTATCGCGCCGATGAGCCCTTCCTCTGGCGTGAGCTCGACGACAATGGCGACATTGTTACTCTGACTCTCTCGGAAGAAGACGCCGCCTACTATCAGAGCGCCGCGGCCGACGCCGCAAGCGATAGCTCAACCGGCTCATTCTTGCAGCGGCAGTTGCAAATCCTCAATGGCCCGTCGCGTTTGACGGGAACGGACAAAGAAATCCTCGAGATGATGAAGGGGACCGCCGCTGCCGGCAACGAGGACTTCATGCGGGACCGTCTCGACGAGCTTTGCTCGGCCGTAGGCAGGATGAACAAAGACGATCTAAAGATGTATCTCAAGCCACTTCTCCACGAGCTCTTCGACGGCATTACCGATGACGAAGAGATTCTCGAGGTCTACAGGAATCTCGAACCGGCCCAGTTCATGTTTATGATTGCCCAAGGCTACGAGGAAGAGAAGCTCGACCTCGGCGGTTCAGAATCAGACGAGTTCATCATGATGGCGCGCCTTGCTGCCAATGAGCTTGCTGATGAGATCGGTCGACCGCTCTCCGATTTTGAAAAGAAGGCAACGAAGGTAGCGAGGAGTTGGCGTGGCCAACACAGGGGGATGTCGGCTGAACAGATCATTGCACACGAAAACCTCGAAATCAAAGGCGACGAAGCGAGGAAGCTTCTCAACGCCCTCGGGCCAGCGCTCGAGCTCGAAAACCAGGTCAACCTCGCCAAGCAAGAAGAGGTTGAGCAAACCAACCCCATCGCCGGTGCCCCGCGGCCCATCAATACAATGAAGCAGATGGACGAGTACATCGAGACTCTCGAGCAGAAGCTCAACTCCATCGGTGACGATGCCCAGCTCGCCAATGTCGATCTGCAGAACGCTTTGCAGAAGCAGCAGCAAACCCTGCAGATGATGTCGAACATAAGCAAGATTCTGCACGACACCTCGATGGCAATGATTCGCAAGGTTAGCGCCTAACCCAGGAGATTGTGATGACCCAGGTCAGTGACAAAAACGAGTCCATTCGTCGCGAAGTTTTGCAGCGAGAGATACACAGGCATGAGCAAGAGCCCAAGGAGGCCGCGAGGCAGGAGAAGGCCTCTGCCGCCACGGCGAGCGCGGGCGTCGATGGCATCGAGCGCGGCGTGTCCGTCAAGGCCGTCTCCCATGTGTTGGCGCAGTCGCAGGTCGCAGACGACAAAGGTCACGGGCCTAATCCGTTTGCCGGTTTGCGCGGCCATGGTGACAATCCTCCGGCACGGAGTCTTGGCTTGGCCGTGGGCATGGACAAGGACGCATCGCCATCCGCCGGAGTCTTGGCCAAGCTCGGCCAGCTCGAGCAGGCACTGCTCAAACAACAAAGCGGTCTTCGCAGCCACGGCATGGGAAACACCGACAAGGTGCGCCAGGGCATGATGCTTTGTTTGAGCGACGGCGTTGCCAAGTACACCGATGCCAAGACGAGGGTGCCCCGCGGTCTGGTTGCGAACATCAGTGAGTCCCTGGCCGAGTCCCATGGCCTCGAGCGAGCCAAAGCGGCCCTGACAAATAGCATGTATGGGGCACGGGGCAGCTTCCCCATGGGCATGGACGTCAACGCCTTTGTGCAGGCGGTGCTGCGCGAGTCCTATTTGTTACAAAATGAGATCCTCAAGGACTACGCCGACGAGGTGGAGCGCCTCAACGAGCTGCGCAAGAAGATTCGCGCCAAGATCAACCAGGTGCGCGAGTGGAAGCAGGCTATTGCCAAAGGCGAAGACCCGGGCGATCTCGATTTCGACTTGTTTCTCTCCGATGACGACTTCGCTGCTACCTGGCAAGACGGAAAAGGCAATGGCGCGGACGAAAGTGGTGACAACAGTGATGGGTTTGACGATGACCTCGATCCCGATGCCAACGCAGGCAACCTGAATGACGCTCCACCGATTCCGCTGCCGGCCGCATTGGTTTCAATTTTTGAGCCGTTCTCGGGGGAGGTCCAATCAGACGCGTTGGACGCGATCAAAGCGTTGGTGCGTTCTCTGGCGGTTGCCTCCGACCCGGTGAAGCGCGCCAACAATTTCAAGAAGTGGTGCAAGAGTCACGGATTTGCGGGTGAAAGTGCGGCATCCGCAGCCTTCCAGATGTTCCAGGAGGCGATTCCTCAACTGCCGGCGAGCGATGTCAGGCAGATCTTCATGGCCGCCGCGGTTTTCGCTCGCGAATACGGCGAGAAGAACGATGAGAGCGACTACGGTGACAACATGATTGCTCTCCTGGTGAATGTCGCGACGCCATCCCAGGTGCAAGCGCTTCTCGACGCGAACAATCAAGAACTGGACAAACTCGTGTACGATGGCATGGGGTCACACACCCAAACAATCTTGGACAAATATCAGCAATCCAAACGAGCGCTGGACTGGCCGGACGATCCAGCCCTGGCGTCGTTGGGTGATCTCTATGCCGAGTATCTGTCGCTGCCCACAGATGACCCACGGCGGCAGGTCATACGGGTCAAGATGCGGGCGGTGATGTGGGAGAAGACGCCGGAGCAGGTCAAGAGCGTCTTTGAGGCCATGCTTTCCCACGATCCGAAAGCCGACGAGACGATTGTCTCCATGATGTTGCAGGGCTGTGATGGCAAAAGAGTTTTTGCCGATGCCAATCCCCAGCAGTGGGAGTTCCTTGGTGAAGCAGGGCCAGAGCTGCAGGAATTTCTCGATGTGTGGGCGGCTGCGGGGGGCGGGGCCTCGGGTCTCGGGCTCGACAATGCAGAGCATCAGTTGCAGCAATCGCAGGACAAACTCGCGGACACTCTTGCCTACATGGAGGGCAATGGAACCCTTTCCCCGTGCGACACCGGCCACCTTGACAAGTCCGGCAGTGCCCTCACCGACGCAAACGGCGACGGCCAAGGGGATGCCGGCCAAGACGATGCGGGCGGCGGTGGGACCGAGGGTCGGTTGCCGACCAAGGAATCCCTCGATGAGTACATCCAAGAGCTCGAGGAGGAGCTCGAAACCGCCGGGGGTGATGCCCAGCTTGCCAATATGGATTTGCAGAACGCGTTGCAGCAGGAGCAGCAGACTCTGCAAATGATGTCGAACATTTCCAAGATGCTACATGATACGGCCATGTCGATCATTCGCAAGATCGGCAGTTGAGTGGCCGTCAACGGAGAAGAAAATGAACAGCAAAGCAAACGATGCCAACACCGACGCCATCGCGGCCCCCATCTCAGATGCGGAGCTCGAGGCCTATGCCAAGGGAGAGCGCGAGCTCAAGGATCTTGTGGGTATGGCGCCCGAGTACCTTGCAGCGCTCAAGGGGCGAGCGCAGTTCTTCATCGACGATGGCAGCCATGAGCGGGCGTTGATGATGTTGGACATGCTCGAGGAGCTCGATCGCACCGAGCCTATGCCGAGTCTACTTGCCGCAGAGATTCTTCTCAAAGACGGAAAGAGTGACGCGGCCAGGCAGAGGGTCGATGCGGTGTTATCGCGCCATCCCGAGTTGCCGGATGGTCTCGTGGCCCTGGCGGAGGTTCATATCGCTACGGGCGCCATGGTGCGGGCAGCAGAGCTCTTGGCCAAGGTCATCGACGCCGATCCTGACGGCTCGAATGATGCGACGAAGCGAGCATTTGCGGTAGCGGCACGGGCGCACGCGATGATGGCGTCGGCTTGAGATTGATGCTTGACCTGTAGACGTCGCCGCGGTACGCAGACTCACAAATGACTAAGTAGTTTGGCTACAGATCATCGCAAGGAGTGGAGATCTATGAAGCTGCGAAAGCTTTCTATGTTGCTGGTAGTGCCATGTTTCGGTCTTTGGGCGTGTGAAGAAGCCCCAGAGGCCCCCACGGACGAAGCCCCTGCGGTTGACGCAGCTGCCCCGGATGCCGCTGCTGCGCCTGCCGCCAATGCGGCACCCGCCGAGGTGAAGCCAGGGCCAGCAGAGGTCTGCGGCAAACTCGTTGAGGCTGCTAAGGCCAAAGATGCCGAGGCGTTCGCCGCCCTTTGCACCGCAGGCGCGGGCGAGGCGATGGCAGGTGAGGGTGTCAAAGAAGCCATGTTCGCCAAGATCGGCGAAGTTGCCTGTGGTGAGGCAGAGATCGCCGAAGGCGGTACCACCGCCACAGTGAAGGCCACCGCAGGCGAACAAGAGCGGGCCATCCCCTTCAGCAAGGTGGAAGAGGACTGGAAGTTCGATTACGCGTCCTACATCGCAAAGTATCCTGCGACCCAAGACGCGGGCAAAGGTAAGAAGAAGGGCCAAAAGGGCAAGAAGAAGGCCGGCAAGAAGGCCAAGAATAAATAAGCGAACCAGAAGCGAGCGCGGGCTCCGTTGAGATATGAGAACGCCGCCTTGGGCAACCGGGGCGGCGTTTTTTATTGTCAGCGAACAAACCGTCCACTTGTTGGTGTCTGCGGTTTTCGCACACTTTTTTCCTGCCAATTGCCCACGATCCGGTTGACAGCTCGCCGTCTTATTGCTAGTTCTCCGCCTCCTTTCGCGGGCCAGCAGGGCCCACGGGGTGATGGAGAATGCGTTGGGGCGTAGCCAAGTCTGGTAAGGCACCGGTTTTTGGTACCGGCATTCCCAGGTTCGAATCCTGGCGCCCCAACCAGACATTCCCTATCCGCTCACTGGAGTGAACGATGTTGGAGGGTGCTCTAAAGGTTTTTGCGGGAAGCTCGAATCCAGAGCTCACCCGCAGGATCTGTGAGAACCTCGACATCCCGCTCGGTGATGCAACCCTCACGCGTTTTTCCGACGGCGAGTTGTACGTCGAGATTGGCGAGAATGTCCGCAACGCCGACATTTTTGTGGTGCAATCAACGTCGTCTCCCGCCAATGATCACATTATGGAGCTGGTGATCATGATCGACGCGCTCAAGCGCTCGTCGGCCAGTTCCATCTGCGCGGTGATCCCTTACTACGGCTATGGTCGTCAGGACCGCAAGGTCGCGCCTCGTACGCCCATCACCGCCAAGCTGGTTTGCGATTTGATTGAGGCAGCTGGTGCCACGCGCATCCTTGCTATTGATTTGCACGCAGGTCAAATTCAAGGGTTCTTCGACATCCCCTTTGACCACCTATTCGCCATGCCGGTGTTGCTACAAGACATGTGGGCGAATCATCCGGCAGAGGAAACTGTTCTGGTCTCACCCGATGCCGGCGGTGTGGAACGGGCACGTGCCTATTCGAAACGCCATGGCAGCGGTTTGGCGATCATCGATAAGCGGCGCCCGAAGGCGAACGTTGCCGAGGTACTCAATATCATCGGTGAGGTTGATGGTCGCGATGCCGTACTCATTGATGACATCGTCGATACTGCGGGCACGTTGACCAACGCTGCCACGGCGCTGCTCAACAAGGGCGCGCGTCGTGTCGTCGCCTACGCTACACACGGCGTGTTGTCTGGTCCCGCAATCCAACGACTCGAGGAGTCGGCGATTGAGAAGGTCGTGGTGACCGACACGGTCCCGTTGAATGAGAAAGCGCGGGAGTGCAAAAAGATTAAAGTTCTGTCTGTGGCGCCACTTTTGTCGAAGGCGCTTCGGCGGATTCATCAGGGAGATTCGGTGAGCTCGCTGTTCGTGTGAGTGGCGAGTTACATGAGGAGTTCGTTATGGTCGAGTTGTCTAGCACAATCGCATGCCAAGCCCGCACCAAGAGTGGCAAAGGCCAGGCTCACAAATTACACGTAGCTGGTTTGACGCCAGCCATTGCGTATGGGCCTGGGCGAGAACCGCGCCTGCTCGCCCTCAATCCCATCATGTTTCGGGAGCAGCGCAGAACCTACGGGAGAAGCCATATCTACGACGTGACGGTTGACGGCGGCGATAATTTCAAGGCCTTGATTAAGGATGTCCAGGTCGATCCGGTGTCACGAAACATTCTGCACGTCGACCTCTACGCGGTTGACATGAAGAAGCCGATCCGTGTCGAAGTCCGCATCGAGATTGTTGGCAAGGCACCCGGCGTCATTGAAGGTGGCTTGCTGTCACAGCTCATGCACCGCGCCGAAGTTCAGTGCTTGCCAGGCTTGGTGCCCAGCAGCCTGATGGTCGACGTTTCCGAGCTCGGAATCAATCAGGTTCTCCATACCGACAAGATCAAGCTGCCCGAGGGTGTCGTCTTCACCGCGAAGCGACCCGAAGCGGTCGTCTCCGTGTTCGAGCCCGAGGCCGAGGAAGTTGTGGCGGTCGAGGTTGCAGCTGAAGGTGCGGTGCCGGCGGATGGGGCTGCTGCTGCGGCGGCGGCTCCTGCGGCGGGAGCAAAGGCCGGCGAGACCGAAGCGAAGAAGGAATAGCCACGGCGATTGGTTCGTGGTGAGCGCGGAATGCTGTTTGTGGTTGGTCTCGGTAATCCGGGAACAAAGTACGACGGAACCCGCCATAACGTCGGTTTTGAGGTTGTTAGCGAGTTGGCGAGGCGTCACGGTTTTCCCCGGGCGCACAGCCACGGGCAAGCGCTGGTGAGCTGCGGTTGCATCGAGGCCCAAGAGGTGATGTTGGTCGAGCCAACCACCTATATGAACAAGAGTGGCGACTCGGTTGCCGCATTGGTTGGTTGCTTTGAGGAGGAAGTTGCACAGCTGATCGTCATTCACGATGATCTCGATTTTGAGCCGGGAGAAGTTCGGATCAAGATTGGCGGAGGACATGGTGGCCACAACGGATTGCGGTCGATCATGTCGCAGGTCGAGAGAGATTTTGTGCGTGTTCGAGTTGGTATCGGCAAGCCTGAGGGAGACGGTGCTGATTGGGTGTTGTCGAGGTTCGTTGCCCTGGAGCGCGTCGAGATCGATGGCGCAATTAAGAAGGCGGCCACGGCCGTGGAAATGGTGATTGGCCAGGGTGTTCAGAAGGCGATGAATCAGTTCAACCGTAGGCGTGACAAAGAAGAAGACGCGGACGGCAAAGGCGAAGAGGGCGAAGAGAAGAATGGGGAAGAGTGAGAGGCACGAGACACGTTGCTTCCAATCCTCCCTTTTGAATGGTCACCATGGTGGTGACCAGAACAGTTGGTCACCGCCAAGGGCGGTGGCCCGAAGACCAAAACTGTGAGGTAGATGATGTTGATGACGGAGTACGAGACCACAATGGTGGTGCGGCCCGACATCGCTGGCGATGCAATCGAAGCGACGTTGGACCGGGTTCGGGAAGTGGTGAAGACGAAGGGTGGCAAGTTGCTTGCGATCGATCACTGGGGCAAGAAGCGCCTGGCATATCCGATCAAAAAGCAATCCCGTGGCATTTATGTCCACGCTGTCTATCTCGGCGTAGGCGACTTGGTGGCCGAGATCGAGCGCAACCTGCGCATCTCTGACAAGATCTTGCGGTTTCTGACCGTCAAGGTTCAGGATTCCGTAGATCCTGCCACTCGCGAAGAGAAAGAATACGACACGCCCAAGTACGACGAACCAGATCAGGGCGAGGCCGCTGAGGCCGCCGATGGGAAGTTCCATGCCGAGTTTGCTGATGAAGACGCTCACGGGGACGATGACCCAGAGGGCGAGATTTCAGCCAGCGACGACGATCTCGACGAGCCCGGAAAGGAGTGATGGTCATGGAAGACAATTACGAAAAGAGAGGCGACAGAGGGGATTTCCGGGGCGGCGATAGAGGCGATCGGGATTTCCGAGGCGGGGATCGGGACTTCCGGGGCGGCGATAGAGGGGATCGGGATTTCCACGGCGGGGATCGGGATTTCCGCGGCGGGGATCGGGATTTTCATGGCGGCGATGGCTCAGCCGAAGATCGCGCTGGCCGTTCGTTTCGCGCTTTTCGCCGGCGCAAGTCGTGCCGTTTCTGTGGCGAGAAGGAAGCCGTGATCGATTATCGCGATGCTGGGACTCTCAAGTACTACATCAGCGAACGCGGCAAGGTCGTGCCTCGGCGAATTTCCGGCACCTGTGCCAAGCATCAGCGTGAGCTCGCTCGCGCGATCAAGCGGGCTCGGTCCTTGGCATTGATCCCTTATGCAATCACCGGCGCGTGAGGAGTAAGTGATGGAAATAATTCTTATTGAAGACGTGGCCAATCTGGGAGTTATCGGTGACCTCGTGACCGTCAAAGATGGTTACGCTCGGAATCTTTTACTGCCCCATAAGATGGCGATTCCCGCTTCGACGAAAAGTAAAAAGCGACTTGAGCATGAGAAACGACTCGCGAGCTTCAGCTTGGCGCGAGCCAAGAAGGATGCGGAGGCTCAGGCAGCTCGACTCGCCAATGTCTCCGTGACCATCGCCCGCAAGGTTGGCGAGCAGGACAAGTTGTTCGGCTCCGTGACCACACACGACATCGCTCGTGGTTTGGCGGACGAGGGCGTGGAGCTGGATCGTCGGCAGATCTTGCTCGACGAGCCGATCAAAGCGCTCGGTGTCTATCAGGTGCCAGTGCGCCTGAATGGCGCTGTCAACGCCCAAGTTAAGGTCTGGGTGGTTGCAGAGTAGCGACCGTTCAGTGGCTCTGAGGCTCCCGGGAACACAGGGTTTTCAAAGGCCCAATGGTTTCGGGAGCCCATTGCCAAAACAGTGTTGCCGAATCAGTGTTGCAAACCCCATTGGGTTGAGGAAGGCTTGAGCCATGGTCTCCGAGCCGACGACCCGCCATGGGCGGATCCCGCCGCAGGATGTCGATGCAGAGCGTTCGGTGCTCGGGGCGATGATGCTGGATCGTGCGGCGCTCCTCGAGACCATCGAGACTATCAGGCCTGACGATTTCTACCGACCCGCACATGCCAAGGTCTTTGACGCGATGCTTTGCCTTTTCGAGCGCTCGGAGCCGATAGACGAGATCACCGTCAGCTCTGAGTTGCGCTCCAAGGGCGAGCTCGAGTCGGTTGGGGGCACGGCTTTCCTCGCGTCGTTGACGGAGAGTGTGCCTACCGCTGCCAATGCTCGTTATTATGCGAGCATCGTGCGCAACCGGTCGCTGACCCGCCGATTGATTCAAGCCACCACCGCCATCGCCGGTCAGGGCTACGAAGCAGGAGCTGAAATAGATATCCTCCTCGATGAGGCGGAGGCCAAGATCTTTGAGATCACCCGCGATCGGGAGCACAGAAGTTTTGTGCCCCTCAAAGATGCCGTCAAAGACGCCTTCAAGAGGATTGAGACGCTCTACGAGCGCAAGGAGGCTGTCACCGGGGTACCCACAGGCTTTGTCGATCTCGATCGCCTCACTTCCGGATTCCAACCGGGTGAGTTGATCATCATTGCTGGACGCCCGTCGATGGGCAAGACTGCCGTTGCCCTCAATATTGGCGTCAACGGGGCGATACGGGCCAAAGTGCCCGTAGCGGTGTTCTCCTTGGAGATGTCCACGTCGCAGCTGGTGATGCGCATGCTTTGCTCAGAAGGCCGCATCGATGGTCATCGCATGCGCGGCGGCTTTCTCAAAGACAGCGATTGGCCCAAGCTCGCGCGGGCAGCCGGGGCGTTGGCCGAGGCGCCCCTGTACATCGATGACACGGGTGCCATCGGGGTTTTGGAGATGCGCGCCAAAGCGCGGCGGCTGCAGGCCGAAAAGGGCCTGGGCATGATCATCATCGACTATTTGCAGTTGATGCGAGGTCGCAGCACCGAAGGGCGGGAGCGAGAGATTTCGGAGATCTCCCGTGGCCTCAAGGCGTTAGCCAAGGAGCTCTCTATTCCAGTCATTGCCTTGAGTCAGCTCAACCGTTCCCTCGAGTCGCGGGTCGACAAACGTCCGATGCTCAGTGACCTACGCGAGTCGGGTGCCATCGAGCAAGATGCCGACGTCATCTGTTTCGTTTACCGCGACGAGTATTACAACGAAGACACTGAATCCAAGGGCATCGCCGAGTTCATCGTCGGTAAGCAGCGCAACGGTCCCACCGACACCGTACGCCTAAAGTTCTTCCACGAGTTCACCCGCTTCGAGAACTACTCGCCTGAGGATGGTTGAGCCGCTTTGACAAACGCGCGGTAGATGGCGTGCTGTTGTGGACTGTCGAGAAGCTCGGGGTGCCATTGGACGCCAATAGCAAAAGTATGGCCCGGTAGCTCGATGGCCTCGATGACGCCGTCGAGCGCGGTCGCTGCGGCGCTGACGTGCATACCAAGGTTGTGGATGATCTGATGGTGGGTGCTGTTGACTCGCATTCCTGTGGTGTCACAGACACAGGCGAGCTTACTGTTTGGAGCAATTGACACTTCGTGGTGCGGCAGGGTGCGCGCCTGCGGCTGCTCATGGATGTCCGTTTGGGGTCGGTAGCTCAGGTCCTGATAAAGAGTGCCGCCGACGACTACATTCAATAGCTGCATGCCGCCACAGACGCCCAAAAGAGGAATGTCACCCTCGAGGGCGGCCAGGCAGAGAGCCTTTTCGAAATAGCTCCTTTCTTCGTTGACCTGCCCAAGCAAAGGGCGAGGTTCTTCGCCGTAGTACGACGGAGGAATGTCGAAGTTGCCCCCGGTGATGAGCAAACCGTCGAGGCGCACGACATCGATGAGAGCAAATGTGTGTGGTAACAGAACCGGGATGCCACCGGCCAGGGCGATGGCGTCAGCGTAGGCGCGGGGGGACACGAACCGATCGTAAGGGATATTGCGCTTGTCAACGGTTGTGTCGGAGTCGCAGGAGATGCCGATCAACGGGTTCAAGGTCACTCCTCTCGCCTGGCGATACCATGAGTCTGGGGCAAATGAGTACGCTACTTGTACAAATCGTGGCAACTGGCGAGCTGCACGCCGAGCTTGACATGCACTGCCGGAGCTGGTCATACAAAAGCCCGCCAACTGTGGAGAAATTCCATGGGTGAACCAAAATTCAAGAGAATTCTACTCAAGCTTTCAGGCGAAGCTCTCCAGGGCGACAAAGGGTATGGTATCAGCCCGCTGGTGCTCGAGGGGGTCGCTGAAGAGATCAAAGAAGTCCATGACATGGGTGTGGAGGTGGCCGTTGTCATTGGTGCCGGCAACATCTTTCGTGGTGTGGCCGGAAGTGCCCACGGCATGGACAGATCGGCGGCGGATTACATGGGCATGCTCGCGACGGTGATCAACTCTCTCGCGTTGCAGGACAGTTTGGAGTCCATTGGGCTACCCACACGGGTGCAATCCGCCATTTCAATGAGTCAGGTCGCAGAACCGTACATTCGTCGCAAGGCTGTACGCCACCTCGAGAAAGGGCGGGTGGTCATCTTTGGCGCTGGCACGGGCAACCCCTATTTCACCACCGACACCGCAGCATCCTTGCGGGCTATGGAGATTCACGCCGATATCATTCTCAAAGCAACCAAGGTGGATGGCGTGTATGATGCTGACCCCATGAAAGTCAAAGATGCAAAGAAGTTCGATCACCTGACGTACACCGAGGTTCTCCATCGCGATCTCAAAGTGATGGACGCCACGGCCATTTCATTGTGTCGAGACAACAACCTGCCCATCATGGTGTTCAACATGACAAAAAGGGGCAACATCCGCCGTGTGATGACCGGGGAGCTGGTCGGCACTGTGGTTACCAAGTGAATCGACAGGCCAGTCGGGCCAGCTTGGAAAGGAAGGAACAGTCATGGGCTTGATCGATGATATCATCAGTGATCTGAATTCCAGCTTCGAGGAGTCCTTGGGGGCATTGAAGGTCGATCTCGGTAAGTTACGAACCGGTCGGGCAAATGTCGCCATTCTCGATGGTGTGCGCGTCGACTATTACGGCACGCCGACACCGCTCAGCCAATGTGCCAATGTCAATGTGGTCGACGCCCGCTTGATTACCGTGAGGCCGTGGGACAAGACTCTGGTTTCCGCCATCGAGAAGGCAATTATGTCGGGTGATATTGGTATCACGCCCCAAAGCGACGGCGAGATCATTCGTCTGCCGATTCCGAGCCTCACAGAAGAGCGG
>Ga0156517_1280_pt1 | contig 34951 bp, 29 predicted proteins | sample RifOxyB3_FD_111912 | JGI IMG/M metagenome (GOLD analysis project Ga0156517, IMG submission 111912) | Deltaproteobacteria bacterium RIFOXYB12_FULL_58_9 | reverse complement strand
CTTGATGATGTTAGCTTCGGGTTTCTGGGTGAGCTCACCGAGCTGCGTGAGGAAATCGGGGATCTTCTGCGCGTCGGTGAGCTTGTCAGGAAAGTTGGCAAGGATTCTTCCGGTCAGGGAGATGTCTCTAGTTTCGACGTCGATGCCAGTGCCTTTGGTGTATTTCTGCACCACTGGCAGCAAACAGAATGTCGCCAATGCTGGCGCCTCATCGATCTTCGTCCAAACAATCTTTGATGCCATTGCTCTACCTCAGCTTGGAAAATGTGACTCCATCTGACGGGCAGGCCGATTGGCGCCGGTCAGCCTCAGGACAAATCTTACGGGCAGACTTCATAGAACAAATCCCCATGTTTGCCAAAGGCTGCTTGGTGTCGGAATCCAGTCAGTTAATTACCTTAATTATTACTGGGTGTTATGGATTACCCGTGGTTACGGAGCGGCATGCCAGATTAGGGGGCGATTACGCAATGCGGCATGGCCGACCGATGTTCTCGCATGGTGGCGGCGTGCGGAGTGACACCAGGAGTCACCTAGGGTGGAGGGCATTTCGAGCGCATTCAGCTTGACGAGGGTTCGCTCTGCCGTGTGTCTTGCAGCCCTCGATCCTTCGACTCATCTTGCGATTCTGAGCTCTTGTTTCTCCCGTACTTTGAGGGTCGACGACCAAATACTCTCTCCCAGTTTTCAGCTACGACTGCCTCGGGTACAAGGGCGGGACGTTGTTTCGAACCTTTGCCATTCACGATAGTAAACCTGCCGTTCAATGCCCCATGATAGTTCGCGGTGGCATCCTAGTTGTTGTCGCATCTTTTCACCGCCAACAAAAGGTGTTCACGCATCTCTGGGCGTTTTTGGCAAACCCGTTTGCGGTGTCAGGGAAGGCTTCCCATTTTGCCACTCTGGTAGTCTCGCATCGCGGTGACAATCTCGTCATGGTTGTTCATCACGAATGGCCCGTGCGCGACCACTGGCTCGTTCAGTGGCTGGCCGGCCAAGACCAAGGCATGGGAACCGCGACTGCCGCGCAATCGTGTGATTCCGCTGCCACCCCGTGCGAACGCCCCCACCTGCTCGGGCGGTATGGGCCGCAATGGATCCCCAGCGGTTAGCTCTCCTTCGAGTGAGCACACCAACGTCGTCCATTCACTCGGCAACTCCATGTGGGCGTCGCCATCTTCGTCGAAGTTGAGGTCGACAATGGTCATTGGCGTATGCGTCTTCGCGGGACCGGTCTCTCCGTGGAGGTGCCCTGCAATCAACCGTCCTGTTGCAGCCCCTAGCTTTGTTCGGGGAAACTGGCCGTCGAGCAATGATTGGTAACCGGGCTTGCCCATTTTCTCGGCGGCAGGGAGGTTTACCCACAACTGCACCATCTCGAAGTCGCCGCCAGCCTCGGTAAACGCCCGGGAGTGCATTTCCTCGTGGACGACGCCAGACGCAGCGGTCATCCATTGGACATCGCCAGGCCCAATGCGCCCGCCGCCCCCAGAAGAATCGCGATGCTCAACCTCGCCAGCGAATGCGAAGGTCACCGTCTCAAAACCGCGGTGTGGGTGTTCTCCAACGCCTCGCTGAACTGTGGATGGCTCGAAGTGCATACGGGCCGCGTGGTCCAGCAGAACAAAGGGGCTCAACAATCCGGCGTTGAGGCTCGGGTGAAAAACCGTTCGTACCCGGAATCCGTCTCCCACCCAGTGCTCTGGTCCCGCCGCATACAGGGTGTGCAATCGACGGAAACCATTGGCTGTCGTTTGCGTCGTTGTTTCCATGCTGTCCCTCCTGGATCGAGCTTGCGGTGTATGGGCAATGGCCCTGGATGCAGTCACCGTCGTCCTGCTTCTCGGGGCCGTTCTTCCGCCATGGGATCATGATGGGGATTGAATGGCTTGTCCGGTAGGGTGAGCCCTTCGATATCTTGGACAACCGGCGGTTCGTGACTACATTGATCGAAGAAATGGAGGCGTCATGGGAGAATCAAAACCAGGGGCGATTGATCCAGCCACTGCAGTACAGCTCGAGCAACTCGTCAACTACGGAGCGGGAGCTGTGGTGAGCAGAACTCTTGCCAAAGGTCCTGCGGGCACCCTCACAGTCTTTGCTTTTGATGAAGGCCAAGAGCTGTCAGAGCACTCTGCGCCCTTCGATGCCTATGTCACGATCGTCGATGGGACGGCGATGTTGATCATCGGTGGTAAGGAGGTTGTCGCAGAGAAAGGCGAGACCGTGTTGATGCCAGCGGACATTCCGCATGCGGTGCGGGCGACCCAACCATTCAAGATGCTATTGATCATGTTGAAGAATCCGAGGTGACCTCTGACGTGAGGCCATGGCTTGGACAGCAAGCTATACGCCCAATGACGCCCGGACATTCTGCTCGTACATTGATTCCAACTTGTCTATCGCAGCTTTGGTTCCGTCTCGATCTCGTTTAGACGTGGGCAACCTCACGTCCAAGACAACATAGAGATCACCTTTCTTCTTGCCACCCACGCCTCGCCCTTTGACTCGTAGCTTGTGGCCGCTCTGGGAGCCGGGTGGAATCGTGAGGGTGATCTTCCCCTGGAAGGTAGGTACCTCGATGGGAGCCCCGAACATCGCCTCCTTCAGTGTAACCGGAACGGTCAAGTAAAGATCGCTGCCATCTCGCTTGATCGAGGGATGGGACCGAACCGCAATGTCGATGAGCAAGTCACCGGGTTTTCCACCTCCTGGGCCGGGAAGCCCTTGGCCAACCAAACGCATGGTCTGACCATCGTCAATTCCCGGTTGTACTTTGACCTTCAACTTCACCTGTTTGGTTGTTTCTCCGGCACCACCACAGGTTTGGCAAGCCGGCCCCGGACGTTGCCCTCCCATTCCATTGCAGCTCTGACAGGCGGTTGGACGGTCAAATGTGATCTCCCTTTCCGAACCCAAAACAACATCACGAAGCTCCACGGTCATCGAGGCCTGGACGTCGAAGCCGCGCTCACGGCGTCGGGTTTGCCTGCCCGAGAACGGCGGTTCGTCGCCAAACGATCCAAAGATGTCTCCGGAATTGAATCCCGCGGCGCCAAAGATGTCCTCAAATGCTGCCTCCTGCCGCTTGAACTCGCCTGTGGAACGAGCTTGTTCTTGCCATTGTCTGTACGCCCTTGCTTCTTCGGGTTTGAATCCAGAGCGCAAACCGTCGTCGCCAAACTCTTCGTAAAGTTTCTTCTTTTCGGGGTCGCCCAAGACCTCAAAGGCCGCACTCACCTCTTTGAAGCGCTCCTCTGCCTGCTTGTTCCCAGGATTGACGTCAGGGTGGTACTTGCGGGCGAGCTTGCGGTAGACCTTTTTGATCTCGTCGACGCTGGCCGAGCGACTCACACCCAGAATCGAATAGAGATCTTTGCCAGGCATATGCCTCGCCTCCAGTCCTGTTCATGACCAATGTAGGGGCCGGCAACGCTTTGACAATCGTCAAGCAAGCACCATTTTTGCTGTTGGCCTGTGGGTCCGTCAGACCTCGGTCAACCGGTGTTCTGCATACCGCGTGCGATACCACGCACGGTGACAAAGAGCGCATCCTCAAGCTCGGCGTCACGACGGTCTGTCTCGCGCCAACGGCGCAATAGATCGACTTGCAACAGGCTCATCGGATCGACGTAGGGGTTGCGCAATCGGACGGCACGCTGCAACACCGGCTCGTGGTCGAGCAGCTCGTCACAGCTTCGGATCGCGCACACCAGTTCGCAAGTCTTGTCGAAAGCCTTGCGGATGGTGGCGAAGATGCGTTCGCCGCCCGCACCGGCGAGCGCGGCGTAGTGCGCCGCAATGCCAAGGTCAGCTTTGGCCAACACCATTTCAGCGTCACCAAGCAGGTTGGCAAAGAACGGCCATTCATGCACCATTGCGCGCAGGGTCTCGAGGCCGTGCACTTGTTCGGCAACGGCCAGTCCCGCCCCAACACCGTACCATCCGGTGAGGAGGTGGCGACTCTGCATCCAGGCAAAGACCCACGGGATGGCGCGTAGATCTTCGATGCCGCGCCCGCTGCGGCGCGACGCCGGGCGCGAGCCAATGTGCAAACGCTCAATGACGTCTATCGGCGTGGCAGCACGAAAATAGGAGTGGAAGTCGGGGTCGTCGTAAACGAGGGCGCGAAACGCTGCCTGACTGGCGTCGGCGATTTGCTGCATGACCCGTCGCCAGAGACCGTGTTGGACGTCGACAGTGCGCGCGAGAGACATCTCGAGACTGGCACCGGCCATCAGCTCCATGGTGCGCAACGCGATCGCGCGTAGGCCGTACTTGGCGTGAATGATTTCGCCTTGCTCGGTGAGTCGCAACTCGCCGCGAAGCGTGCCCGGTGGACTAGCAAGGATCGCCTCGCGCGGCTTGCTGCCGCCGCGGCTCACCGTGCCGCCACGGCCGTGGAAAAACGACAAACGTACGCTGTGGTCGCTGGCAACCCCGATGAGGTCTTCCTGGGCGCGATAGAGCGCCCAGCGCGACGCTGCCATGCCAGCGCGCTTGCTCGAGTCAGAGTAGCCGAGCATCACCACCTGAGCGTCGTCGCGTTGGCGCAGGTGGGCGCGATAGATCGGATCGTCAAGCATCGCCAACACAGTGGCAGAAGCTCGCTCGAGATCGCTACCTGTCTCGAATAACGGCACCACATCGAGAGGAACCTCCCCATCCTCGCGCACCAGCCCCGCAGCACGCGCCAAGAACAACACCGCGAGCACGTCATCGGCACCTTGCGCCATGCTGATGATGTACGGTCCAACAGCCTGCTCGCCATATCGCTGCCGGGCCTCGCCGATGGCCGCCAGCATGGCCAGCGCCCGCCTTGCCTCAACGCTTTCGCCCACACGCCGCTCGACGTGGTTCTCGAGCTGGCTGCGGAGGATAGTTCCGCGCTCGCTGGCGTCGCGTTTTGCAAACAGCGGATCCCCGATGAGCTCGGCGATGACGCGCCGGTGCTCCCACGCATCCTGGCGCACGTCGACTGTCGCCAGGTGGAAGCCGAAGGTCTGCACCCGCCACAAGAGCCGTCGCACCGGAAACATGCCGGCGTTTTTGCCGCGGTTGTTCTCGAGGCTGGTGATGATGCAGCGGAGATCATCCTCGAGCTCAACGGGGCCACTGTACCCATCAGCAGCACCGGTCGCGCTGGCGTCGATGCGCATCGCTATCGTCCACAACAACATGCGGTAGGGCATATCGTGGTAGCGAGCCGGAACGTCCGCCGACAGGTGCGGCATGTTCCGGTGGTAATGGTCGAGCTTCGCGTCGACACACGGGTCAAACCCAACCAACGGCCTCGACTGGCTCAGGCGCAGAAACAGCTGGCGGATCTCCGCACGATAACGCTCGAACACCAGCTCGCGCTGCCGCGCCAGGGTGGCGTACAAGGTGGTAGCGTCGACGTGGGGATGGCCGTCCATGTCGCCGCCGACCCAGGTGCCAAAGCGGAACAGCGGTGCCACGCCGTGCACGGCTTCACCCCAGAGGTCGCCGCTCACGCGTTCGAGCTCCTCGTAGAACACCGGGACGATGCGGTAGACGACATCGCTGAGGAAAAAGATAACGTGCTCGGCTTCGTCGGCAACACTCGGCTGCACTGCCGAGTGCTCCGCTGTTTGCCACCCGGTCGTCACCTCGGTGCGCACCCGCTCGAGCGCAGCGTGGTCTTCGTCGGCTGTCAGCCGCGCGCGGTCGATGCGATCGATGAGGGCGCGGGCGATGCGTTGCTCTTTGGTCAGCAGTGTGCGGCGCACCGCCTCGGTAGGGTGTGCGGTCATCACCGGGATGATCACCAGGTCGGCCAGCGCCGCCGCCGCCGCCTCACGGCTCACCCCCTCCGATCGAAGCTTGGTGAGCACGGCGCGCAGGCTGCCGGGTTGCGGCGCGCTCGCATTGTAATGACGGCCGCGACGGATGCGGTGCACCCGCTCGGCCATATTGATCATACCGAAGTAGGCAGCAAAGGCGCGGATGACGTCACACGCCTGAGCGACCGGCAAATCCTGTAATAGCGCCAAAAGCTCCGCTTCGGCCTTCTCCTCGCCGCTGCGCCGCCGCAGCGCTGCTCGGCGCGCGGTCTCGACCCGCTCGAACAGCTCCTTGCCGCCTTGCTCCTTGAGCACCTCGCCCAACATGGTGCCGAGCAGACGCACATCATCACGGAGCGGCAGATCCTTGTCAGAGAAATGAAGGAATTGCGTCCCGGCCATTGTTGCGCCTCGCTGTTCAATCCGAACGTCACACGATAACGATCATCACGTGATTGAGGCAACGTCAGCGAAAAGAATGTCGAGTGCAGCAGCGAGCCACCGGCACGCAAAGCGAAGTCACCCTGTTCTCAGGACACCTTATTCTCAGGACACCCTGTTCTCAGGACACCCTGTTCTCAGGACACCCTGTTCCTAGGATTTTGTCCGCGTCGGGATCTTGATCTTGATCTTCTTTTTGAACGGCTTGCTCATGATGGCGCGAGAGTCCCCGGTTGTCATGCCTGGTTTGATGACCAAGGTATATTGCCCGGACAAAAGCTTTTTGCGTGCTTCGTCAGTTTGGATGTCGTAGTTGAACTCGATGAAAATCCCTTTGTCCTTGTCGAAATCCCATTCGCGGATGCCGTCGCGGAAACGGAGGTCACCCACTCCCTGCAGGCTCACATACTTTCCTCGTTCATCGTAACCGACGTTCGGGCTGTGGCTCAACGAAATGCCAATGGTATCCATCACTGCGCCGTTGGATTTGCTGGAATGGTATTTGACTTGGACGTCGAGAACTTTCATTTCCTCGAGCGCGGGGATTGTGAAGGTTTTGGGTTGCTGCTTGCCGCCGTTGATGTTCACGCCGACTGGGGTTCCGTCCATGGCAACGGTGAATTCCACATCTTTCTGACCGCGTTTGATGCGCGCTGTGATGTTGTAGCCCTTGTTGTCTGAATTTTCGATTTCGCTCCACACCAATTTGCCAAAGGGTTTGCCGTTGAGCGTCGCCTTGACCGTATTCTTCAGCTTCTTGAGCGGAATAACAATCTCTGGGGTGACACTGCACCCTTTCAGATCAACGAATCGAATATCCTGTTCATCGATCTTCACCTCACCATAGCTGGTGCTCCAATCCAAGAGATCAATCATCGTCTCGAAGCGATAATGACGCCCGCCATTTACCGTGGCTGAGAAATACGCCATGTCGACTTCAAACCAACATTTCTGTTGATAGGGAAAAGTTCCGTCTGGCCAGAAAGTCATGACCTTGCTGCCGTCGTTGTATTCCACCCGATCCAGTTTGCAGTTGCTGCGCACGGCGCTCTCGTTGCCAAGCCACGCGGTGGTGAGCGCATCGGGGAAACCCAAAGCGATGGGAAATCCTGGCCGAGAGCGCTTGTCATAGCTAAACGCTTCCACCTCATATTTGCTCAACACAACTTTGGGTTCGTAGTCGATCACTTCATTGTCTTTCGCGTAGGATGGACCGCTTCCTCCGACAACGGCGAGCAGAGCAATGCCGACAGTGACGAGAGGAGGCAACGACAATTTTTTGCGCACAACACAACTCCTTGGAGGAACAAGCAATTCACCACAACACATGTCCCCAGCTCCCGCTTTGAGGTTGGGCTCTGGCGATGCACAGAACGGGCCAATAGATGGCACCGAGGACACCGACGTTCAAGTGTGGTTCCAATGGGTTCCAAAGGGTTGGCGCAGTCGCCAAAACAGGCTGGGCGTTTGGGACGTCACTTTGAGTGCCACCGCACACCGAAACGGCACTTGGCGGGTCTTCAATGGGCCAGTGAGGAGTCAATCCCTCATGCTGTTTTGGTTTCCAATTCTGATTGGGTGCTGTTTCGGTCTCCAATTCTGGTTGGGGGGTGACATTGATACTTCCCCCATTGGCCGACCAGGGGCGGAGCCGCTGGTGAACGATCCTCCCCGTCACTTTTGGGCCTTCAACAGTTCACCGTTGATGGAATCGATGGTCCACCGCGACTTGTACCATTGGCCCACAAGATTCGCCGAGCTATTGGCAACGGCAAAATAGCTTTGATAAGCGCTCGAAAGAGCAAACGCTGTCGAGCGACCGAGCATGTAGCGTGCACGCTCTGCTTCAAGATATTTGCGCGTGAGGGTCTGCTGTCTTTTCAACATGTCGACCAATGTTTGAACACTGCTCATCTCTGCCTCGAGATCCGCCACACGCGCCGAAACGGCCTTCTCCACTTCCTGAAGTGACAAATGCGCCGCCACCAATTCGAGCGCTGCGGCGCGATACGCATAGTCGAGACGTGAGTTCCCAAAATCCCACTGCAACGCCACCCCGGCCGTATATCCCCAATTCCTGGAATTCGCGAAAAAGCCCCCGGCTACATCGCTCGATTTGGGCGCAAAACGCGAGCCGTTCACACTTACAAAAGGTGTGAGCGTTGGAGAAAGATTCAGATCAGAGAGATTTTGGGCTTCCTCTTTCATGGAAACTTCTTTTCGGGCCGCGAGCAACAGTGGCGCCTGATCTGAAACCGTTGAGCCGTGCGTCTTTGACACGGTAGCCACACTTTCTGTGGTTGGTAGCAAAAGGGATGGACAGTCCTCGGTTTTTAACGTTGTTCCATACGCGCTCCGAAAATCTTGATAAATTCGCGTCTGACGAAGAGACTGCTGTTCAAGGCTTTGCTGAATCGTCAACATCAAACTTTCAAATTGGAGAAGATCGCTTTCTGAAATCAGTTGGGCTTGCTCTCGCAAGCGAACTTGCTGTAGGAGTTTTCTAACTCGGACAATCAGATCTTCTGCTTGTTCTCGCTCAGCGGCCAGAACACAAAAATCGAGTGCCGAAGACAACGACGCAAGAGCTTTCTCCTCGACATTGGCTGACAAAACATGGACCGACGATTGATACGCAAGCGCCGCTACTTGCTGTTGTGACCTCAAATATCGCCCAAAGCGGTCTCGCCAGAGATCTACTGTAATGGTTAGATCTGCCTGCAAACCCTGCTGGTCGGGAACCCTCATATTTATCGATTTTAGGTAGGCCGCGTAGGAGGCTGCCAAAGTCGTATCCAACTCGACCCCCCCTCCGAGGTACTTGCTCGCTCCAATTTGAAGTCTGCTCAAGCGATCCATCTGTGCCCCTGCTACGGGATACTCCGTATGTGTACCCGAAACTTCTAACGACAGAGGATTGAGCTCTAGCTCAACTTTCGAAGACATCAGAGCGGCGGCCGCACGACTTTCAAGGGCCGAAAAGGGTACAGAAGAGCGTACAGAATCCAGAATTCGACGGGCCCATTCATCCACAGGGCTTGCGGCATACGCGGTGCGGAATGAGACGCTTGCGATACACAGAACGAAAGTCGCACATTTTCGGTCAGCCATAAACACGCGCTAATTCCCTCAGATCAAAGGCACCCTGAAATTGACGTTGGTCGTTGTATCAACCAAGACCCAAAAGAAGGCAAGATGGCAACTCCCGCCCTCCCGCCATGTTCGCTTGCTTCCCTTTTCGAATCACTCTAAAAATGGGCACGAAGTGAGCGAAGGCTTTTTCACAAAAGGCGCTATTCCATTATGACCGGCGCCAAAACCAAGCAAGAAACCGATCCTGGCAGATCCGCATTGATCTATGATCCGAGCACTGTGTCGTGGGCTGTTGCAGAGGGGGTTGCTCGACCACCTGCTTTTGCTGCGCGTCTGACCCTGTATCTGATCACTTCGACAGTATTGATTACTTGTGCCATTTCTCTCTTTGCCACGGTAGCTATCAACGTGTCCGGTCGAGGAATGATCCGCAGTGTGGAAAAATCGCGTCAGCTCCGTGCTCCCGTCACCGGAAAAATTGCCAAACTGAATGTGGTCAACGGTGAGCGCGTTGGGCAGGATCAAATTCTCATCGAAATGGACGAGCTGGTCCGCGAATCTGAGCGTCAGGGAGTAGAAAAGTATCTTAAAAAGATCAATGAACTCCTCCGGCTCAAAGACGAGCGCAATGCCCTTTCGATGGCCACAACGCTCATAGCGTCAACGCCCCGTCTTTCAAATGCAAGTCTGACCCGTGAGCTTGCCACGATGGTAGAAGCACTTCGAAACTATGTGCAGGCTCTTCGAAATCAGCATGAGGTTGTGCCGGAGTTACTCCGCGGCGATATATTCGAGCGAACCCAGGTTCAGAAAAAAATCCGCCGTATTCGGGCCCTCAAATCGGCCTCAATTCTTGCCAACGACCTCGCAGAACTTGAAACGACGCTGGCCCGTCTCAATGTGTCTATCAACGACCGCATACAGCAAGCCAAAAACCAGGTTGCCACAGCAAGGACCACCCTCCAGGTCGATGTAAGGACCTTCGAAGAGGCACTGCGTTTTCACGTGGAAAGTCAGCAAATCAAATCTCCCACCGAGGGTGTGATCGGAAACATCGCATTGGGGGGCGCAGGCGATTTGGTCACGGCGGGTGAAATTCTTCTGCAGGTTATTCCGGTGGGAGGGCCACTTGTCGCTGAAGTTGAGATTGCCAACAAAGACATTGCCGACATTCGCGTGGGACTGCCCGTGCGTATCAAGCTCGACGCTCTTCCTTACCAGGACTATGGATTCCTCAAGGGGCGCGTTCGCGAAGTACCGCAAGACGTCAAAGCACTCGAAAAAGAGAAAGAAGGGGATGCGGTGTACTTGGTTCTCGCGTCCCTGGATGTTGATCAGATGACAGCGCCGAGCGGTGAAAAAAAGCCGATCTTACTTGGTATGGCGCTCTCAGCGGACATCACAACCAAAAAGCGGGCCTTGTGGCAACTCGCCCTGGTTGAGACTCTCAAACTTCGGGGGCTTTTCTAGTGTCACTCGATCTCGAAAGCGCAATTCGCAGCGTAAGCCAGGACTCTCTCCTTAGCCTGATGCCCCAGGAGGCTCTGTCAAAACTGCGGGAAACATTTTCCGTCCGAGCGTTTGTCACCGGCGAAAAAGTGTGCGTTCAAGGATGCCCCGCCGACCGCCTTGTCATACCGGTCGACGGTTCCTTTTCGCTGATGTTGCACACCCCCGTGGGACGGGTTGAGAACATTGGGTCTTTGGCACCACCGCGCTCGCTCAACTTAAAGAGTGTCCTCGCACAGGACAATTGGGAGTATACGGCAGAGGCCGATGCTGACATGTCGGTTCTGGAAGCGTCGGCCAGCGATTTTCTGAGAGTGCTTGCCGAGGCAGCTCCGTTTCATTCCTATCTTCGGCTGGTGACCTCGTTTCCACAAGCGCGCAAGGCTTCTCGAACCTTGCGAAGTTTGGGGACCAAACCTGCGGGACTCTGGGAACTCATCAACGGTTTACATGAAAGGACTGTGAAGGCTTTCGAAACCCTTGCGGGCGACCACGAAAAGCCCCAGTGGGTCCTCCCCTTGACCTGCGAACTCCGCCTTTCCGTAAAACGTCAAGATGAGGTCACGGTTCTGACAGAGCTTGTGGAGGGGGAGTACTACGGGGCGACAACCATTTTGGGCGCCGAACTCCCTTTTTCCATCGAAGTCAAAAAGGCAGGTGGTTTGTTGTACGCCGAAGCAGAGCACCTAAGACGGGTTTGTTCAGAGCACCCCGATCTTCGATTGGCCCTGATGAAAGAGCACCCGAGTGTGATGGCCCGGCTTCGCCCGGGACTTTTGACTTTTGGTGAGCAGCTCACCAACATTGTCTCGCTCAACGCCCAGCCAGTCGCGGAGCTCGCAACGGAAACGCAAGCGGATGGCACTCCGCAAAAAGACGACACGGGTCCGGGGCGTCCTTTCGATACCGGCTCTGTTGGTTCGTGGCGCGCGGTGACATCACATCGGTGGCAGGGTGTCCGCTGCAAAACAGACGTTGACACGGCCGCAGCAGCTACGGCGAGTCTTTGTGCATTCTTTGGAAAGAAAGTATCTTTCCCATCACTCCGTCGCCAACTCCGGAAACACGTGGCGTGTAGTTTCCTCGATATCGCGCAAGCAGCAGAACACGAAGGTCTCATTTGCCACGCAGTGGCCTGTTCTTCTGTTGAAGTTCTGGGGCGATTGGATGTTCCCTTTATTGCAATGGCCTTTGGGCGTTTCGTGGTGGTGTACAGGATCACTCGGGATGAAGTCGCGATGTTCGATCCATGTTTTGGCTTACGGAGCGTCGAACCTGAGAAATTTATTAGCAACGCCTCGCGCCACGTTCTTGTGGTGCGGGTCGAAGACACTTTCTTTCAGGGGATCTCCGGACGCACAAAATCGACTTCAAAGAACGAAGCCAAGAATGCTCCGAGTGAGTCCGCTTCTTTGTGGAATGTAGGCCTTCGATTCATTCGTTTGTTTACGCAAAGTCGAAAACTCCTGATGCATGTTGGAATTTTCAGTGGCTGCTTGATGTTGCTCGGAACCTTAAGCCCCCGTTTAACACAGATGGCCGTTGATAGAGCTTTGGGACAGCAAGACGTAAATTTTCTGCGGGTTCTCGCCATCGGCATGATTTTCGTTTCCGTGAGCACCCTCGCCTTTCGCTGGGCGAAAACCTATCTCCTTGCACATATCGCACGTTCGTTCGATTATCGCGTTTCAACACTGTTTTACCAGCATGCTCTCTCTCTCGCCTGTGACACCCAAGAAAAAAATCGTGTGGGAACGATGCTCTCGCGAATGAGTGAGCTTGAAAGGGTTCGACAGTTCTTTGGCAGCGGCAGTTTGGGAGCACTTTTAGATCTTTTCTCCGGAGTTTTTTTTAGCATTTTCATTTTTACATATGATGTGTCGGTCGGTTTTGTTGCAGTACTCGCGGCCATCGTTTGTTTTGTGGTGGTTCGTCTTGCGGGTTTTCGTTTCCACGCACTCGGTTTCCAGGCATTTGACAAGCAGTCTGAGATGCAAAGTCGTTTGAGTGAACAGGTTGAGGCCATCGCATCGATCAAGGCCATTGGTGCTGAGTCTGCCGCACGTGCGCGATGGGAATCCTTGTTTGTTGACTCCATCGGCATTCAGCGCAGTTTACTTCACACGCACATCGCAATGAATACGAGTTTGCGTGTTGTGCAGGAGGCGGCCCGCGTCGGCATCCTCTATTTTGCGATTACGGCAGTATTTGCTGACAATATGACGGCTGGTGCGGTATTGGCAGTAAGCCAGTATGCCTCGCTCGCGCTTGTCCCCTTTATTGGCTTTGGTATGCACCTGAACGAGCTTCAGCGCGTGATGGTCTCGCTACAGAAAATCGTTGAGGTTGCTTCCAAGCAAAGCGAAGATCCGGTGGGTACACCGACAACGGATCTTGAATTTGGAGGTGCCCTTTCGCTTCGAAACGTCTCCTTTTCTTATGGGGAGGATGGCCCCCCCGTCCTCGACAACATCAGTTTTTCGGTCAAACCCGGTCATGTGGTTGCCATTGTCGGTGCGAGTGGCTGCGGGAAGACGACACTCGCAAAGCTTGTGGTTGGACTACTGAAACCCACCTCCGGCGAGGTCGTCTTTGACGATGTGGATGCGAGTTCTCTCTCCCGCTCCGCAATCCGTCGAAATGTGGGTTATGTGCTACAGGACAGCCAGCTTTTCGCCGGAACGATCCTCGAAAATATTGCCTACTGTGATGACAGACCCAACCCTGAGCGCGTGAGAGATGCTGCGCGCCTTGCGGCTGCGCACGAGTTCATTCGAGATCTGCCTGGGGGCTACAGTACATATCTTGCCGAAGGTGGAATGGGCCTGTCGGGAGGACAGAAACAGCGTTTGAATATTGCGCGTGCACTTTATCGTGACCCCAAAATAGTCATTCTCGATGAGGCTACAAGTTCACTGGACGCCGAGAGCGAGCGCGCGATTCTCGCCAATACTCGCGTGATATTGAAAGGGAGGACCGCACTCGTCATCGCACACAGACTCAATACGGTTCGAAATGCAGACAGTATCTTGGTCATGAGTAAGGGCGCAATTGCGGAAATGGGAACACATTCAGAACTGATGGCGAAAGAAGGGATCTATTTTCATCTGTTCTCGCAGCAGCTCCTATTGGAATGAAGATGAAGATGAAGGGATGTTGATGGATCCTGTGAAACAAGAAATCGGGGTCGTGACATTGGGGCACCAACCGTGGCGTGCAGAGCTGCGCCATCTCCTAGATCTCTCTATGCCCCGCTTTTTGCTCGGCTATGGTGAGTGGACCTGTGGAAGAAACGCACTCGCAGATCTTGTGATCGAAAACGAAGGCATCTCACGCCAACATACGCGATTTGTGGTGAATGAGCGGGAGGTATTGGTTCAGGACCTTGGGAGTCTTAACGGAACCTTCGTTAACGGTCTGCGGCTGAAAGGCCTTCAAAAACTCGAAAACAAGGCAACACTTGGCATAGGTTCGGCTGAATTTGTGGTGCATACGTTTGAAAAAGAAGAGGACGCGGAACAAGCACAAACAACAAAGGGAGCGCTTGGATTTGCACGTCTTAGAGTTCCAGGCAGAGAGCGGATCGAGTTGCCCCTCGAACAAGGGACCTATTTTGTCGGGCGCATCCCCAAATGCGAGATCCTTGTTGAAAGCACGGCGGTTTCTCGCGAGCATGCAAAACTTGAGGTGGGCCTCGACGGTATTGTCGTTCACGATTTGAAAAGTAGCAACGGTACCTATCACGAAGGCAGCCTGATTAGAAAACCCACACGTGTACCGTGGGCTAGCTTTGTTGTCCTTGGTGACAGCCGACTAGAATTTCACAAATCGCTTCCGCGACAAACCTTGAATGTTCCTGCTGTCGACACATCGGCATTTGAACCCAATACCGTGAGGGTTCTTGCCTTGGCGAGTTTGCCGGAAGAGCTTGTGTCAGGCTCTTTGCTTTCATTTTTCTCTGTTGCGCAACAACAGGAACTCTTGCGCGATGCGCGCAACGTGACGCTTGAGCCGAATCAACATCTTGTGAAGGCAGGCGAGCTTGCCGATCACTTCAACCTTGTTGTGGATGGAGAACTTGAGCTTTCAGGAGGACTCAGTGGCGACGGCAAAGGCTCGGTTGTTTCTGCCTTCCAATCCGTCGAATTGTCTGCGGTCATCAACCGGGAAAAATACCTACAAGACGCCACAGCTCGGGACAAAGTCACCGTTTTGCGATTGTCGGGAGACGCTCTTCGACAAATATTAACAGAGAACCCCTCGCTGAAGAGTTTTCTGCTGCGCATGAACCGCTATAGCAGCGCCAAACGATTGCGAAACTTGGCCCTCCAATATGGCATCGAAGTAGCAGCAACAAAAGAGCTCGTGCTCTTGCTTTGTGAGCGGCGACTTTCGGTGGACGAGATGCTTTGTCAAGAAGGGGAATGTTCCAAGGGCCTATTTCTTGTTGAGCAGGGAGATTTTCGGATCGTCAAGCACCTTGACGGAAAGCCTGTTGAAATTGGACACGCGGGTCCTGGAGATCTTGTCTGTGCTGCGGAGGCTCTTGGGGGAACACCCTGTATGGCGTCCTACCAGGCAACTTTCAATTCCGTGGTTTTGGAAATCGAGAGAAAAGCCTTGGTTCAGGTCGCTGAAGGCTCAAGTGGCTTAGTACAGCTATTGACAGCCTTTGGTTTGTTATCGTCTCCCACGGCTCCCCTTGAGGCGAGCGGACCCGAACAGCCCGCAGAGGAGGATGAGGACCTTCCTGTTGAACTCTTCCTCAAGTCAGAGACCAAGCCTGACAGCCATCGGGGACGGATTCCCTTTGTCCAGCAACACGACGAGATGGACTGTGCAGCGGCCTGTATGGCAATGGTAGCCAAGACCTACGGTCGGAACATCGGCCTCGCTACCTACCGCTCCCTCATTCATGTGACGCGCGAAGGCGCTTCGATGTGGTCCATCGTTCAGGCGGCCCGGACAACAGGCATTCAGGCGATGGGCGCACAACTTGAATACGACGCACTATCCGAAATTCATTGGCCTGCCATTTTGCTCACGGAATACCATTTTGTTGTCTTGGCCAGCGCTGACGAAAAGCAGGTGCGAATTGTAGATCCTGGGGCCGGTTCGAGAACACTCAGCCGGGAGGAATTTGAGCGGCAGTGGAGCGGTACGGCTCTTCTGTTCAGACCCACTCCCGCATTGTACGGCTACCCCGAAACTAAAGCGCGCTATCACAAGTATCTTGAGATCATGCGTGGAAATTGGATCCACACGGGAGAGCTTCTACTTGCATCACTCCTTCTTTTTGGATTCGGTCTCGTTACGCCACTTTTGTCTCAAGCCGTCTTTGATAAGGTTTTGGTCGAGAAGGATATTTCTCTGCTCGGCGTGATGGTGCTGGCCACCGTGGCCGTGTCGATCTCTCAAATTCTGACGACCGCGGTTCGGCAATATCTAACCGGTTTTTTGACGAATCGTCTTGATACAGCCTTCTCTGCGCTTTTGTACAAACACGTGATGAAACTCCCCCTCGCCTTTTTTGCCGTTCGGCGGGTCGGCGATATTCTCACGCGTTTTGGCGAAACAAGAAAAGTGCGTGAGTTTTTGACGGGAGAAACCTTATCAACCGCCATCGATTTGCTTTCACTGTTTATCTATGGAGCGGTGTTGTTTGCCTACCATGTGCAGCTTGGATTTCTGCTTGTCGCGATGATGCCCATTTTGGTTGCGACGAGCATCCTTCTTTCAAAGTCACTGCGGCGGGGCTACAACGAATACTTTGAACATACGGCGAAAACACATGGCCTTGTGGTCGAACAATTCCGAGCGCTTGAAACCATCAAGTCGATGGGAGCGGAAATTCCCGCGCGTTGGCGGTGGGAAGCGGCGATGCGAAAGCTTCTCAAGACACGATTTTCCCTGGAAAATCTAAGGGCAGTGCTCGATTCGATTGGGGGCGGCGTTGAAGAGATAGGTCTTGTCGTTATCCTGTATGTCTCTGCGCGTCTCGCCATGAGTGGAGAACTCTCTGTGGGTCAGGTGGTTGCCGCGGGCCAACTGGCCGCAATGGCGATGGCTCCCGTGAGTGCGCTCGCTCAACGATGGGCGCTTCTGCAACAGACTTCTGTTGCAGTCGATCGCATTGACGATGTGATCACCATTGCACCTGAAGTCGGTGCCCACCTTTTATCCAATGAGAAGAGGCCCCTGCGCGGCAATATCGATTTTCAGGACGTGTGGTTTCGATACGGCGGAGATCTCTCTCAGTGGGTACTCAAAGGTCTCACGTTCTCTATCCGTGCTGGCGAAACCGTCGCCATTGTTGGGCGTAGTGGCTGTGGAAAATCAACCCTCGTGCAAATGATCAATCGCTTGTACCAACCGGAGAGAGGAAGAATAGTGATCGATGGGCGCGACACGGCCGAAATACCGCTCGCTGAGCTTCGGGGATCTGTCGGCATGGTTATGCAAGACAGCCATCTCTTTTGTGGAACAATACTCGAAAACATCACCTACGGTGACGACTCAGCCAACATGGATCTTGCAGTAGCCGCAGCAAAGGTCGCCAACGCGCACGAATTTATCAGACGCCAAAAAATCGGATACCTGACGGAACTCAACGAGGGCGGTGGTGGGCTTTCAGGAGGGCAAAAACAGAGAATGAGCATTGCCCGCGCGCTTTACCGAAAACCTTCGATCCTCGTTCTGGATGAGGCGACAAGTTCCCTTGATGCAGAGACCGAACGAGGCGTGGTGGAAGCCATGCGATCATTTTGTCGCGACCGAACGTCCATCATCATTGCGCATCGGCTGTCAACGGTGCTCCGTGCGCATCGGATTCTATTTCTCGAAGACGGTCGGCTTGTGGAACAAGGCACACACAAGGAGCTGCTTGCTCGTCAAGGACCCTACGCTTCCCTTTTTGGTGCTCAGCTCAATATGTAAATGACTATCGGATGTGACAGAGATTGTGCCGCCCAAGAGCTTGTTCGTAGTTCGGGTTGCGGGGCTCGAGAGAGCGTGTGGGGCACGGAACTCAGAACTCGTCACGGCCAAAGATACCGCCGAGGGCTTCGCGGATGTCCGCCGGAATCGGCTTGTGCTGAACGTCGGCTGTACTCGGCATGTCGGTTGCGGGGTGGATTGCGGGGGCGGAGTTCGCGTCCACATGCGTGACAGTCGACAATATCTGTCCCAGTTTGTCCCAGCTTACGACCCGCTCGGCCAAGCAGGTGGCCGATGCGCCGCTCGAACCTGGCGCGTGACAGCTCGATCTGCCTGTCCCAACTTTCGACGATTTCGTCCCTTAAATCAGCAGTCTGCAAAGACAAGGTGGTGTCGTGACACCTGAGGATCTTTGGTCGCCTCATCAGCCTGTTCGCATCGATGTTTCCGGAAATCGGACTGGCGTTGACGTTCGTCAGCCCGATATCCCTCGAGGTCACGCTGGCGTCGCCGCTTGGACAGCTTTCGTTGCCGTTTCTCTCGACACCATCGCGAGCATGTTCTTTGGGAGCGTGTCGCGGTCCTGGATGGTACGAACCATCGACGACACTCATTACACCTCTTGCGAGCGCGCTTCCTTGTCGTCCTCATCCCACCAGCGTCGGGATGTTCTTTCAAGGCTGGAGAAGAGTAGCTAGGCGGAGAGTCGACGATTGTTATCGAAAATGGATACTTCCATAAACCATCCGGCCTTTGTCCCACCTACGTGCCGGTAACAGATTATTCTGAAAACGTGTTGATCATGTCCCAATAGTGTCTGATATAGCGCGTGTTTTTGAGTGGGGGAGTCAAGGTATGTGGGCCCTCATGCGTAAGGGACAAATTCATTCGCTCGAACCAGCGTTTTCTTCCGCCACGTAGTTGTTTGATATATTCGTAATTTAGATCGGCCCATGCAGAGCAAAGAGAACGGTATATTCTCCAGCTTTCCTTGACGGGGGGGTCAATGCCCACAAAAACGCCCCGCTGATTTTTCCCCTCAATTCCCATTGCTACGGTGGACGCGCTATGGCGTAAATCATGAAACCCTCTACGAGGTAAATGAGGACGGAGCTTTGAAACAAAATGCTTCAAAGCTTCCTCTGATCCAAAGTAGAAAACAATTTTGTCCGGACGTTCGTAGCCCGAAGGCGCCATGTAGAATTTCCAGAACACCTCCAATTTTTTAGATTCATTTATAAGACGGCGTATCGTGGGCCAATAGAAAGCAGCCGCAACGCAAACGTATAACTTCGGCACCCAAGTGGCTGTGCGTTTTCTTCGCCGTTTGTTTTTGATTTCAGGACTATACGAAACCCAACAATCGTGCAGACCTTTCTCGAAACCTTTTGCCTTAAATAGCGCGGCTTCTACGCCATATTGATATTTCTCTGTGCATTTTTTGAAAACATCGGATTTAAATTCAGGGAGAACGGGTAGCATATAAGGTTCAAGTTTGCGCTTCACAGTGAAACCTCGGCTAAACGATCTATATAGGGAGATTTTAGTTGTTCCCACGTTTTTCTTATTTGAGGAGGCAGTTTTGTGGCTTTGATTACTTCGAGAATTTCCTCGTAATGAAGCGGGCGTTTGTGGGGTTGTTCCTCCAAACAGGAGACGAGTAAAGGGATTAAATCGTCTACACGCAGCCGTTTCATAATGCTAACCGCATGAGACAAACCGTACTTCGGATGCTTGAGCATCTCTTGTTTTTGGTCGGTTAAGAAATGGAAAAGAAGAAGCCCACTTTCAAATACTAAGGTCTGCTCTGTCGGTTTTTCGCCTCGCTCTATTTCCGGCGCCTGGTTGCCTGGTGTGTATCCATAACGTTCAAGATGCTTTTGTCCCGAAATAAGCGGGGAGCCATAATCAAAATCTACGATAGTTACTTGTAGAGGATTTGTTCGACCCATAATGTTGTGACATTTTAAGTCAGTATAGAGAATCTGATGACGTCTGAAGGCCGCCATTTGTTCAACTAAAAAAATCCAGACTCCGACGAGTTCGTCTATGGTAAGATTGAGACCGTGGGCCGCGTGCTTGCCAGCAAAACTCTGGGCTAAACAAAATATACTCTTCTGTTCCTTAAATTGCGGGGTTTGAGTTGGATCAAAATCTAAAATCTTTGGCACGGCGAGTCCCTTAAGCACTTCTAGACACGTCTTTTCAACATTGTACTTATTGCGCAGATCGTTGACATAATTCCTCGAATTCGAGGCAGCAATCTTTACGAAAGCCAATTGACCATCATCGAGCCGCCAGAGCGCCTTATCTTCAATAAGTGTGGTGTGAAGGCGGCGAGGTTTCATGACGGTACGGAAAGTGGCCCGAGGCCCAACAGCGGAAGAGTATGATTTGAAAAGCGCTCTTTCAGGTAAAATTCACCCAGTCGGCCATCGTGGAAGCCCCGCCTTCGTGGGTTATGCCAACGGCCATATTTGTCTCCCGTTACCGTTGTGGTGGCGTCTTTAAGCCATCTTTTGTCCTTAGTAATACGGTACGCTTCAATGAAAATTTGGGTCTTACCAATCGCACCACAGCAGAACGTACGCGAACCACTCGAATAAATAGAGGCTCCCTTGAGCGCCATATGGGCAAGCTGCCAATACTCTTGCCGCCCAGTCATTGAAAAACCTGCAAGAAGGGCCAAACCTATTCCTGGCGATCCATGACACCACCCTTGAAAGGAGGGGGCGTCGCTATTTGACCATACGGTCCACAATGCCGCACCACCAGGACACTCTAACCGCATTACCCCAATTTCTTCAATAAGTTTAGCTCTAAAAGAGGAGGTCAGAGTTTTTCCAAAAACGGTTTGCGCCGCCTCGAGCGCTAATAGGTAACCGGCCAATCCATGGGCCAACCCCAAGTAGATATTTTCGCCTCTCGATAGCTTCCCTAATTCGGAACGGGTTGCCTGGAGCGTCCGCATTTGCAGACTTTTTACTAGTCGCTGCGGGACGACTCCCGGTAAAAGCGTTTCAATTTCAGCGCAGGCCAAGAGAGCCCCCGCGGCACCAAGCATTAGATCTCCGTAAGGGGTCTCTTTGTTAGATTGCTCCCAAACACGAAACAAGCTGCCAAAAAACTTACGAAAAACGATATCCTCACGAGCCGCCAACGCGACCAAAATGGCGCGACCCGGTAGTCCTATAAAAGCACTAGAATGACCGTATTTATTCGGGAAAGAGCCACGTTGAAGCCGAACATGGATAGCTTTCCGAATCTTGTCTTCACCCACCAGATCTAACTTTTTCCGAGCACAATGAAGACCTACCCACGCCGCTCCTTCCCAACCGTACGCGAGACCGTAAGAAACAACAGACCTTGACCACTGCTTAATCAACAAACGTTTAAGAGAATCATCATGGAGAACAATGTTCCCATTCATTTTATAGATTCTTACTACTGAGCGATACTTACTGTCTTATCTGTACTCCCCGCGCCACTTCTACAATAGTCTTCGCTTCTCTCCATATTACAGGTGGCACTTAGGCATTGCGTGTCGATACATTTTTCACGGCCACCTCGGATTTTGTTCATTTCTTTCTTCGTTAGTTTGCGTACCGTTTTCTTCATATTCTGTTTTCTAGCTGTCATCTCCACTCCTTTTGTAAAAAAGGTTTGAAACTTGATTACTGCTGCATACTAAGCGTGTTAGTAGTTGAATCACCGCACTGATCAACACTCGCTCCGGGGTAGTTACCGCCGCATGTTCTTATGCTGCCAGCCGATAAGCATCTCGTCTCCGAGCATTTCAAAACTCCGCCCCGAATCTTATCCATTTGCTTCTTTGACAGCTTGCGAATCTTTTCTTTCTTTGGTTTCTTCGGTGTGCTCATTGGGTCCCCTTTGGCATTTGATTACTGAATAAAAATCGATAGAACCTATGCAGTTTAACTGGTGGTTTTGAAGCAGTCAAACAAAAGTATTGTCCACTGTGGTAGCTCAGCGATTATGTCCTCCCGTGTAACAATGGGGCATGGATTTCATGAGCGATTTGACGGGGCCAAGCTGCTCGTCGTTCTCAGTGACGGCTCTGACTGGATTCGGTCGCTCGCGGCGTGGCTCCCCGTCAAGACACTCCTCATTCTAGATCTCTATCACGTCAAACATCGCATTTTCGAAGTGGCCCATGCCGTCTTTGGCGAGCATTCCCAGGACGCACGCGACTGGGCAGAAGCTCAAGGCGACCGGATCGAAGCTGGCAACGCGAGGCATGTCATCGAGGCCCTCTCATTTCCCAAACCCCGTGGCAAACAAACGCGCAAGCTCGTGGATGACCTCGCAGGCTACCTGACCATACGCAGGTGCTGGACAAAGAGCCCGCTGCACGACCGCCCTGGAAGTTTCGTCAACAAACATGTCGGCATATTGTTCTGCGAATTTGCGGAGTTCTTCGAGGAGGGCTTTACGCTTCGCACCCACAGGCGCTGCCTGAACGAGGTCGACCAATGTATTGGCCTCGGCCTCATCGAGCCTCCCGTCAGAGATGTATTCGGAGGAGCGTAGTCGAAAAAGAGCAACGGACATTTGAGTCTCCTGATGAAGATTGGCTCTTCATCTCAAGCGAATAGACAATGGCCTAGATTAACAATCGAGGACAAGACCAATTGCATCTTTGTTGGGCCTTCTGGCGTCATTCGTTGGCTCGAGTCATCACAGCAGCACACAGAGGTTGGTCGAAGTAGGGCCATCGCCCACGGTGCCTTTCTCGTGGCACGCCGTCTACGCACCGCCCGCGACGCACTTGCAGCGATCGTGTCTGAACTGAAAACCCCCTTTCCCGAGGGGCGGGGTTTGCGATGGCGAGGCGGTTTGTATTGCCGATCGATCTCCAAATACGTAGAGCAGAATCCGCAAAACGCTCTAGCCCTTATCAGGTATAGCTCAGCGCAACATTGACGTTCGAAACCGCCGCTTTTTCGAAATTGCTGCAGGGAGGCCAACACATAGGCGGCAATCGACGGAGATGTCTGGTCATCGCCGACCCGTCAAGAACGACGGCAGATCATATTGCTCTGCAGACTCACCGTTTGGCAGAGACAGTCTTATGCAGATGTTGCATGGCTGCCATGTGAAGCACCGTCCTTCTCACCTCGTCCAGGTCAAAGGGCTTGCGCAGGCAGATGTTTGTCACTCTCTCCACGAATCCTCGAGCCCGCGCAGTGAAGGCGCTTCCCGTCATGAAGACGAAGCGATTGGTCATGGCCGGATCATTCCGAGTGACCTTATCGAAAACATCCATACCGGTCACGTTAGGCATGAGAAGATCGCACACGACTACATCAAACGGCTCCTCGTCTGCTGAGAGAAGACGCAACGCCTCATCTCCGGATGTGGCGGCGACGACGTCATGGTCGGTCGAGAAAAGGCGACGCAAGGCACGCGTGATTCCAACCTCGTCATCCACAATGAGAATACGAAACCGCTGGGGTTCGTGAGCCACGGAAGCCAGCGGTGCCTTGGTCTCTTGAGGCACATCGGCGCTGGCAGCAGGAAGGACAACTCGAAAACAAGACCCTTGCCCCACGGTGCTTTCGGCCGTGATCTCACCGCCCAAAGACGTAACGATGCCGTGGCAAATGGCCAACCCAAGCCCTGTACCCTCACCAACCTGTTTGGTCGAAAAAAAGGGCACGAAGATTCTGTCGAGGTTTTCTGGCTCGATACCCTTTCCAGAATCTCGGACCTCCACGACGACCCGGTCTCCAGATTCGGCTGATGTCGTGATGCGAATGGTGTTTTCCTGAGCAAAACCTTCGGGTATTGCATGGGCGGCGTTGATCAGTAAGTTGAGAAAGACCTGAGCAAGCTTGGTCTCGCTGGCCTTCACGGAAGGCACGTCGGCGAAATCCTTGATGAGCCGTGAGCGGTGCCGGATTTCGTTCCAGGCCATGTTGATGGTGCTTTCAATGATAGGGCGGAGTTCGACAATACTGTCGTCTTTGGACGAGGGGCGGGCAAAGGTCTTTAGGTCGCGCACGATGTTTTTGATTCGCCCCGTACCCTCATGCACCTCGTTCAAGACTGCCTGCACCTCGTCCAAATTCTTGAGCAGCTGAATCCGTCTCTCATCGTCGGCGACACCACATGAGGAGCACGGCTTCTTGACGCCTTGACCCACGGCCTCCAATTCTGCGGTGATAAAGCTCAGGTTGGCCATGACGAAGGTCAGCGGATTGTTGATCTCGTGCGACACGCCAGCCGCCAAGATGCCGAGCGAAGCCATCCGGTCAGTCAACATGATGTGCGCATGAGCCATTTGCACCTCACGCTTGAGGTCGGCCAGATTCATCTCCAACAAGCGATTGGCTTCGTTCAGCTGGCTGACGAGCTCCGAGTTGCGAACGACTAGATCGCTGAGCTGGACTGCTTTGGCGATGGCGCCGAGGAGCTGCTCGGTGGTAAATGGTTTTGTGACGTAACCCGAAATGCCCGCGACGTTGATCGCGTCTGTCGTGGATTGAAGGTCCGAGTACCCCGTCACAATCATCCGGACGGTGTTTGGGGCGCGGCGAAGGACTTGGGCAAGGAACTGTACGCCTGACATGCCCGGCATCTTCTCGTCAGAGAGAACAACGGCGTACGTCTTCTTCTCCAGGAGGTCGAGGGCCTCCTCGCCCGACGCGGCGGTATCGACCTGGTAGTCGCGGTGCAGCACGCGCTCCAAAAGCGCGAGATTGTTCGGCTCATCATCCACAACCAGTATGCTTGCCTTTTGGTTTTCGTTCACCGTGACCTCCATGCTCTCACATCAAATATGCAAATCTCAAGCCAGCTCATGTTGATGCGTTGGACGAAAAATTGAATGGATCCCTTCGATTCTTCGTAGCGGAGACCGCTATTGGGCTTGTGCGTAGGTGAATTGCGTCCCCCCGCAGGGCGAGTCTTCTCGACTCTGGGTCAATGCCTCACGTGGCGCTGCTCCAAAACAGTAAACAGTCTGCGTCGGACCTCCTTGACGGCCTCGTTCGACCAACGCCCCACGAATCGAGCTAAGGCTCCAGTCCGGACGGCTGCGGACTTGGATCCGCGTAGTGTCCGTTGGTTTGGTCGATCAGCTCCGAGGCAGGTCCCAGCTCGGTGTAGAACAAGGCGGACGCGTTGATGCCGCGCTCGACGTTGTTCGTCCAGACGCGGCCGAACGGACCGCCTGCGTGGTTGGTGCTGACGTGGATCAACGCCACCGCGAGCACAACCGCCGCCAAGCTGGCCGCCAGCCGCAGCCATCTCATAGCGGGCGAGATCACGAGGGGACACCGAACAGGATGCCGCCGAAGACGAGCCAGGCGACGAGCAGTGTCAGCAAGATATTGAAGCTCTGGCCGACGATGTAGAGGATGATCGGCTTACCGCCGACGAGCTGGTTTGCTAAATCCTTGAAGTTCGACTCGAGTCCGATCGCGACGAACGCAAGGCAGAACAGCCAGCCGCGCACGACCTTGCTCGCGTCGAGAATGTCGCCGGTCTGTGCCTCACCCACGCCGGGCACGACCACGAAGCTAAAGACCATGGAAGTCAGCACAAACCCAAGGATGAACTTCGGGAACCGGTACCAGACTTCCATCAGGCTCGGCCTCGGGGCCGTCGGGTCGCGGTCGACTCGGGTCACCCAGAACACGGCGACGAAGAAGGCGATCAGGCCGATCAAGATGTTCTGGATCATCTTGATCACCGCGGCGACCCGTTCGGCCTCTTCGCCGAGCAGCGCTCCGGCGGCCACCACCGCCCCGGTGGAGTCGATTGTGCCGCCCAACCATGCTCCGGCGACTGCCGCCTGCAAACCTAGGAGCTTCGCGATCACCGGCATGAAGACCATCATTAGCACGGTGAAGATCATCGACATGCCGACCGCGAGGGTCAGCTCCTGTTTCTTCGCCCGGCAGGCGGCCGCAGTCGCGATCGCCGCCGAGACGCCGCACACCGCGGTCGCCGCGGAGACGATGATGACGAATGATTTCGACGGCATTCGCAGCCATCGGGTGCCGAAGTACCACATCACGACAATCACGATCGGCGTCACCACCCACGCAACGATGAGGCCCGGGGCGCCGAGGCGCAGCATCTCGGAGAACAGGATCTCGGCACCGAGCAGCACCAGCCCCGTCTTGATGAACATCTCGGACTTGGCGCCGGCCAGAAGCCATCTGGGCGTGCCCACCGTGTTCGTGACGATCAGACCGAACGCGAGCGCCCAGAGCGGGTACTCAAGGCCGATGGCCTTGACCGACTGCTGGGCGGAGATGACGAAGGAGAGTATCGACAAGAGGAAGATCACGAGGTAGCCGGCGAAAAAGCGCCGCCAGTCCCCGCCCATGATCGAAACACCGGTCGTCAGCAGCAGGCCGAGGCCGAGTGCGAGCGCGGCGAGCGGCGCCGCCATGTCGGTGCGCAGTGCGATGAGCGGGTCGGAGACCCAGGTGCCCAGATGGGGAACGTCGTGGATGAGACCCGTGATCGCGGCGCCCAGAATGACGACCGAGAACCAGATCGCCCAGTAGTCCTCCGACCTCCACACCTTCTCGAGTTCATTCCTCATCGCGAGACGCCTCGCCGGTAGGCAAAACACAAGCGGCCTGATTTGTGAACAATGTTATTTTCCCCTCACTCTGAATACTGCAAACATCTGATATCGGCGTCTCAGAACGACCCCGAGTATGAGGAGCCACATCCATGACTGCGAAAGCGGAGTGTTGAGATGACAGCCGCACCCTGAAATCATTGAGGCATCAGACTTGTCCAATGGCGACACCGCAACAGTGAGGGTGGTTTCGTTCTCACCGTCCACGTTGTCCATGGCGTGCAGAGTAATCGTGTGGGTACCGACCGGCAGCGCGACGGTAAGGATGGAACCGGCGCCGAGGGGGACGTTTCCTTCCGACCAAGCGTAGCTCCTGACCCAGCCATCCGGATCGCTGGACGCGGTACCGTCGAGAACGACCACTTCACTCCCATCGCCGTCGGCATCAACTTCGTCGGACGAGGTAGCCGAAGCCACGGGTGAAACGTTCCTGTAGGCATCTCTGCCAAACTGGAGAGGGGGAGAGCCTACCTCGAACGCTCCCATGTCAGGGGCCGGCCCGACGAAGTCGTCATTGAGTCCCGGTAAAACCACGGCGTCATCGTGGCCGGGCGTTCCCGCGGTGAGATAAGCTTCGAGAGCCCCGTTGGTTGAAGCATATTGGGGGAGTGTGTTTTTGATGCCGTGCTGCTCGAATGGACCCGAGAGATTTCCGGCTGGGGCTTCTGGTATCGACTGAGCATTGGTGAGGTCACAGTCAATGTCGTTGCGGTCGTCCGCAGGCCACAGGGAGTCCGCGGGCGGATCGATACTATAAAAAAGGGCCAAGCCGGGCTTGCGAATCGCGAGAATATTGTTCCGGGACCAAATGTTGCGCAGGACAGCTTGGTGCGATGAAAAGGCATGGCTACCGCCAATGAGCACGTTGGGCACAGAGGGGGAAGAGGGCTGAAGCAGAGTGTTGTGGAAGATGCGGATTGGGCCCGCAGCGTCTTCATCTCCGTCGCGTGCGCAGACGTCACCGGAACAGTCATACTCTTGGTGGAGATCGTTTGTGCTTGGCCGGTAGTATCGTGGTGCCGTCTTGGCGAAGGCCCCATACCACAGATGACTGTCGTCGTCGGCTATTGGCGTACCATCGGGATAGTGGTCGGCTCCACGGGCATCCCCCCGTACGTTCCGAAATATGTACACCGGCCCGATGGAAACCGTGGCGATCCCTATACCCACCAACGAACGAGTGATGTGGTTTCCCCAGATTCTTACGTTCTGACCACCGCCTTCGGCTTCGATGGCATCGTCCCAGCAGTCGGAGATCTCGTTGGCGTAGATATCGGAGTTGGGGCCGGGGAATCCTTCGAAGGAGAAGTTGGCCCCCATACTCATCGCGTCATTGTAGCGATTGCCGTTGGAGGCATAGATGTGATTGTATCGAACCACCATTCCGCCGAGGCTGTTGCGAACGCCAATGGCGGTCGGGCCCTCGGGATGACAGCTCCAGCCTGTGATGAGCTCACCGTCGGCATCGTAGGGGGATGGGCACTTGGGCACTCCCGCCGAAGTCAAGTAGGTGCGCTGCTCGAACCATGAGTTGGTGTCGTAACGAGGATCGTGAATTACATTTCGTTGTACGATGAGACGCTCGACACTTCTAGGGTTGTCGACGTTGCCGTAGCAGGCGATGGCCGCTTCGCCGTTCTTGCCGTAATCGTCGCTTTCTTTTCGCCCCCAGCCGGAGATATCGTTATCTTCGATGACCACGTCGTGAACGTATGGAGCGTCGGGGCCGGCGAGCACAATTGCCGACGCGGACGGGTTTTTCAGGGTAAGTCCGCGGATGATGACATGCGACGCCTGCACCAAGATGCAAAACAATTCGAGATCCTGCACGTCGATGGTAGCGCCCGGCTCTCCCACATAGAGAACATAGCCCTCCGACTCGCTCCCTCCCTCGTTGATGACGAGTGTCTCGGTGCTCGAGGCGACCGCGACTATCTTCTTGATAGGAAAGACCTCGTTCCACGTGGCTGCCGTGACCACGGATTGCTGACCGTTTCGGTTGAGCTCAACCTCGTAGGTGGTACCGGAGAACAGCTGGAGCAAACTTCCGCGAAACTCGGGGGCACGAAACCTTTCCGCATCGGGAGCAGCTCGGGTGAAGAGAAGGGGATCGCCGTCGTGCCACTCAGTTGTACCTGAACGACGGTAGCGGACCGTCGGACGCTCAGAGGGCTGCGCGGGTGGATCCGTACGCCACTCGATGCTCAGGCTGTGGAACGTAGGAACGAGGACTGGCGCAGCCGCTTGCGTGGGAGTCGAGACAAGGGCAAGCACCGCGAAAATCCCCAAGGCAGCCGTTCGCATGTTCATCGAGTAAACACCAGCTTGTGGTTGGCGCTCCTTACAGAGGGACCACGGCGATATCTTGGACTTGAATGTGAAGGAGATACTCCCGCACGATCGGCCGCAGTGACGGATTGCTATCGAGGGCGGCCTGCGGAAAATTGGTGACCGTCATCCGCAGCGTCGCCCGGTCGGGTTCACTTACACTGATCCAGGTCAGAACCGGAATCTCCCCGACCACCCCGAGATGGAATACGCTCTGGCGGGGCTGTTCATCATACTCACTGACCGCGAGATAATAGTCATAGGCACAGGGAACCTGAGTTTCCGGAACGCAGGTTCCTGATATGGGAACACCATAGAGCTTCATTGCGAGATTACTTGAGTCGCCTCCTGCCAAACCGTTCAAATCCACGACGACCGAATTGCAAAGTGTCTTGGCGACCGCGGAATCTGCAATCCCTTTGACGACCTGGAGATCGGTGCTGCCGAGGGCGATGACGGGACTGCGCATCTGGGGATGGCAACCGGCCACGCTCAGGAGGCCCATGACAGCGAATAGGGCTGCCTTTTCACTCTCTCGTTTCATTCAGAACTAACCCTATGGGCAAACCATGACGCAGTTCGGTAGGGATTGTTGTCTGTCGCACTGGTTCTGAAATTTGATCAACTAGGGTACCCGCTCGCCCGTCCATTTCCGATCAATGGCATTATCGCAATAACCCCAGGTGCCGGCGAACACGTCCTTCGCGAAACTGAAACGGATTCGTCCCCAGTAGAATCGTCCGTTCTTTTCCACCGCGCATTTTTGACCCGAGGCGTCCTCGATCCAGTAGCCTTCTAGAACAGGTCCCTTCATCATTCCCGTGATTTCCCCGCGGTCTTGCGGATAGCTCCCTGAAACGGCGTCGCCTTGCTGCACGAGAGTCATCAGGCCTTCGCTCGTTTGCCAACGTCCGTTCACCGAAAAGACCGGTTTGGCTTCCCGCGTTCCAGTCCAATTCCCGCTCACGGGGTCGTCGCAGTATCCCCATCTTCCAGAAAACGTGTCGCCGGCGAAGGTGAATTGGATCTGTCCCCAATAACTGCGGCCGTTCTTCGACGTGGCGCACTTCTTGTCGGAGTGATCCTCGATCCAGTACCCCACCAACACCTGCCCCTGGACCTTCCCCAGCACCTCACCATGGTCGGATGTGTAACGACCGGAAATCTGATCTCCGGTTTGGGTGAGGGTCATTACGCCCTCACTTGTCTTCCAATCTCCGCTGACGTTGTCTTGGCCAAAGGCTAAGGACGAACCGAACGCCACCGTCACAAAGGCACCTACAAGACTCGCTATCCGGCAAAGATTCATAAACTCTCCGTTCGTCATTGGTGTTCCGTCAAACGGTTGGCATCATACGAAATTCTCCACCCTTTGAATACAGCTGCTCATTTGAGCATTTGAGCCATTTGAGCAACAGTCAGAACGAAACGTTATTGCAGGACACCAATTGCGCGACTTGGTTCCAACAGCGCAGTGGCAAATCGACGATCTGATCGTAGCTGATTTGGGTGTAAGGGTCACATCCGCGCAATACGAACCCCACAATTGTGGTATTGCCAGAGTTGATGACCATCGAAGCTTCGTAGCCGTTGTCGTGCCAAGTAAAAATTCCGCCGCCAAGCGCGGCGTGGGAGATTTTGGCGTTTCCATAGGCGTCACCCAGTTTGCTGTCAGCTGCCGCACAAGGTGAGCAGGAGGCAAACAGGTCGTAGGTGCTCTTGGTCTCGGTGCGATCAGTTTCCTTCAAGAGCAGTTGGTTGTGGCTGGGATCGACACCGTACGCCGTCGTCGGGATCGCCCACCAGTTATCGGTAGGGTTGGCGACTACCACCTGCGTCAGAACGCTGAGGTATTGCAGGTGCAAACTCAGCTCCGTTTGAACGACCGTCTGCTCTGCCGGCCAATTCATGGCCTGTTGTTGCTCCTGTGGCGAGCGGTCCGGCCCTTCGACATAACATCCCGGTGATAAGTCGAGTTGGTGCATGTGAGCTGGCGGGGGTTCCGGCGGTACACCTTCATCGCCGCAAGCGTTGAACCCAAGGGTGATCCCAAAAACCCAAAGCCACGGTTTGTTCGTCATTGGACTCCCCTGCGTGCGCGAAGGTGTGACCACCAACCTATCACGCAGATTGAGCCACGGGTTGACTATTTGTGAAGTTGGACGGTGCTTCCACCGCGGGGCGACAGCGCCTATGTTGGCCCTGTCTCGATGTTCGCAGAGGAGAGCGATGACGGAGGTTGCGGCGAAGATAATGTTTCTGCGGGACTGCCACGAGGCAGATTCTCGAGAGGCGGCGATCACGGATGTGTTCGGTGATCGTCTGACCCACCGTCATTTCCTGACCGGCCGCGATGTTCTGTTGGATCAGATCTGTGAGCGTCTGGCTATTGACCCGATCTGGGCTGAGGAAGCGCAAAAGACGGTGAGTATCTACCGACGCGAGCGCACGCTCTTCTATGCCGCGTTCTTGTTCACGGCGCCTGCGAATCCGGCGCGCGGTCGCGATAAGCCTTTGTGCGCACCTCTCATTCTGGTTCCTGCAGCCATCGAGCAGGAGGACGTAGCAAGGGAAACATTCTGGTACATCCGGCCCAAGCTCGACGAACTGCGGTTGAATTATCCTGTGATCGAGGCGTTGGCGACCGCAGGCGTTGCCGCGCCGACGGACCCAGTGGAGCTGTTCGAGGGGGCTCCTCGTTTGCCGTTTGACGTGGGCGCGTTGGCTGATTTGCTTACACGGTTGGAGCGCCTCTGCTCAAGCTTGGACGTCGGCAAACTTGGCCGTTTCCCGGAACTCATGGATGCTGCGAGCGTCGAGCTATTTCGGATTGGCAAGGCTTCCCCAGCAGATGGTAAGGAGGTGGCGTGTCTGCCGGCAGCGTTGTTGGCCGTGGTGGAAAATTCGCCGCAATCCCGAGGTGTGCTGTCCGAGCTCAAAGCGCTCAGCAACCGTCCCTCGACGCCCGTATTGAACGTGCTCCTCGGGACGCCGGCCGCCCAGCGCGTGAGACATCGGAAACAGAGGGATCGTGCGCCCGCTGTGCTTAACGACGCCCAGGGTCGTGCGCTCGAATCCTGCCGTTCGCAGTTGCTCACAGGCATCACCGGTCCGCCTGGCACTGGGAAGACCTTTACTGTCGCCGCCATCGCCCTGGACCACTTATTTCGTGGGGAATCAGTCCTGGTGGCGACGCGGACACCGGAAGCCCTGGACGTGGTGGCCGACAAGATCGAAGCCCTGACGGGGCATCGACACCTCGTGACACGTGGCGGTCGTGCCGACACGCTGCGCCGGCTCAAGGATCATCTCGAAGACCTCCTTCAGGGGAATGTCTCGTTGCCGAAAACGACCGCCGCCGACCTGGATCGAAGTGAGAAGCGACTGCGACACGTCGAAAGGCAGATCGACCGCCTTGAGGGCCAACTCACGCAGCGAGTTGCAAGGGAGCTTCTGCTTGGTCAGCTGACGACGCCTCCGCATGTGGCCACCTTTCTCGAACGCCGCCGCGCCGGCTTCCTTATGTGGCGGCTCCAACGCGCTGCGCCGATGACGGTCAGCGTTGCCGAATATGTCCGCCTGTTTGATGAGCGCGCGAGCTTGATGGTTGATGTTGCGAGCCAGCGATTGCGGCGACGGATCGACCGCGTCCTCGAGAACAAGCGCGACGCCCTCAAGCGGTTTGTGGCGGGCATTCGCGCCAATACCTCGGCACGACAGGCCCAGAGATTCGAGGCCACCGATTTCTCAGCTGTGCTCGCGGCGTGTCCAATTTGGCTGGTGTGCGTGGCTGACGTCCACCGCGTGTTACCCTTGGCCGAAAACCTGTTTGATCTCGCCCTGATCGACGAGGCCACTCAAATGGATATGGCCAGCGGTTTGCCGGTTTTGGCGCGTGCCAAGCGTGCCGCTGTGACCGGAGATCTCCGGCAGCTGCGCCACCTTTCCTTCTTGTCGCGTGCCAGACTCAATGCGATCGCCACCAATCATGGCGTGGACTCTGAGGCGGCGGCCGATCTCGATTATCGGGAGCACAGCTTGCTGGATCTCGTAACCGCACGTCTGGATGATCACCGTGCCGCCATCTTCTTGGATGAGCACTACCGAAGCCGCCCGCCCATCATCGAGTTCGCTAATCGCGTTTTCTATCGGGATGCACTCAAGATCATGACCGCGACACCGAGTCGGGACGACAGCGACTGCCTAGAGTTGCGCCCTGTCACTGGCGCGCGCTTGGCGTCTGGCGTCAATCCTGCTGAAGCCGACGCGGTTGTCGCAGCCCTCATGGAATTACTGGATGCCGAGCGCGGCAGTGCCGACGATACGGCATCTTCGCTGGGTGTTCTGTCGCCGTTCCGCGATCAAGTAGACGCCCTGGCAGAGCTCGTGCGGAAACGGCTCTCGGTGGCAGATTTGGCGCGACACAACATCAAGATTGGTACTCCCTACTCGTTTCAGGGCGACGAGCGGGACATCATGTTGATCTCGTGGGCGATCGACAACAGCGCTCACGGCATGACTCGCAGATACTTGGAGCGCGCCGACGTCTTCAACGTGAGTATTACCCGTGCCCGCAGACGACAGCTGGTCTTCAGCTCGATCACTCCGGAACAAGCAGGCGGGCACACGCTGTTGGGTCAGTATCTGGCGCACATCCAGAGCGGTCGTGCGGCTCAACGACCGCGAGTCCTCGTCGACCCCTTGGCACGAGAAGTGGCAGAGGCTGCGGAACGTCTGGGATGCACGGTGTGGCCAGACTATCCTTTGGCGGGCACAACGATGGACCTCGTGGTGACCAGAAACAACGCGGCCATGGCTCTCGATCTCATCGGTCCACCGGGTCCGCCAGGCCACGCTCTGCCCAGAGAGCGTTATCGCTCCCTGTATCGCGCAGGCATGCCGGTCGTGCCCATTGCGTGGTCGGAGTGGCGACACGATGCTCGACCCCTTCTCGAACTTATTGACGGGATGCTGTCCTAGGTTCGCGTTGTACCGTCGTCATGGCCTTCGTGGCCATTGAAGGCCACATTGTGCCATGAGGCGCGACGCTCTCCAAACCAGAAGCCTGCTACACCGACCGGACAAATGACGTGCTTACTACAGTGTCGTGCCGTCGTCCTTGCCATCGTGGCCATTTAAGGCCATATTATGGCCATGAAGCGGGCCAACATTTCCCAACTCAAGAACAAGCTGAGCTCATTCGTCGCGGAGGCGCGAGCAGGAGAGACAGTCTTAATCCTCGACCGTCAGACACCTGTGGCGCGTCTTGTACCTCTTGAGGGCGGTCAAACTCTGACCGTACAAGAAGCCAAGCGGCCGGTCTCGGCGCTGCGCAAGATTCGACGCATTTCTTTACGTAAGCCTGTCGACGTTATCGCCATGTTGCGCGAAGACCGGGATGGTAGATGATCGTCTATCTCGACACGAGCGTTGTCCTGAGTCGCTTGTTGGAGCAGGACCCACAGCTCGATGGGTGGGGCGAATGGGAGGGGGCCTTCGCGAGCGAACTGATGGGCGTCGAGGCGCGACGAACCTTCGATCGCCTTCGTCTGTGCGACGCACTGGACGACAGTGGAGTCGCGCACGCTCACCAGGAGCTTGCCGTCATGGAGGACTCAATTGGAATAATTGGCCTGGGAAAGGCCGTCTTGAGGCGGGCTGCCCTGCCGATGCCCACTGTGGTGAAGACCTTGGATGCAATCCACCTCGCGACGGCCATGCTGTTTCGCGAGACCAGGGACGTTGCGCTGGTCTTTGCCACGCACGATGAGCGGCAGGCGCTTGCGGCACATGCGCTAGGCTTCGGTGTTATCGGCTTAGAAATCGACGACCATAGGTCCCGCAGTCGCTGAGAGCCCGCGCGCCGAGAACAGGGTTCTTACGACGGGATCTCAGTGCGAGATCTTGGTCTCGATCACCGAATCCGTCTGCCTGATGGACCCATGACTCATCACAGCGACCGTGCAGCTGTCCTTGTGAGCATCGATTTCGTTATAAGCGTGTCATGGTGTTCCGCTCTGGCGATTGGTTGGTTGTTTGGAAACAACAACCACCATCATCAGAACGGAACGCCGCTCTGATGACAACTTCGCCCCGATAGTAGCGCCTGTTTCAGCACCAATCCTCGTCGTGACTGCGACCGCCATACCCCTCTCATGCCTCCATACAGATTAGATGGAGTGGCCGATTCCCCTCGATACGCGGTAGCTTCGCTCCG
>Ga0156517_1105_pt5 | contig 35215 bp, 18 predicted proteins | sample RifOxyB3_FD_111912 | JGI IMG/M metagenome (GOLD analysis project Ga0156517, IMG submission 111912) | Deltaproteobacteria bacterium RIFOXYB12_FULL_58_9 | reverse complement strand
CTCCTACCCCATCGCCGTTCTGGTCCGCCTGCAGGGAATTGGCAAGCTGTGGGCAGTTGTCGTCGCAGTCGAGCAGGTCACCACCGGTGCAGGAGGTATCGGACACCTCGCCGGAAAGGTCACCGTCATCGAGGACGCCATCGCCATCCACGTCCTCATCGCAATCATCTCCTACCCCATCGCCATCCAGATCCTCTTGCAGGGGATTCGCAAACGTCGGGCAGTTGTCATCGCAGTCGGTGATGTTGCCACCGGTACACGGGTTGTCGGCGGGTAGGTCGGCGGGAACCCCATCGCCGTCAAGGTCGCTGTCACAAACGTCGCCCACCCCGTCCCCATCGAGATCCGATTGGCTCGCATTGGCTACCAACCTGCAGTTGTCATCGCAAACGTCGACCGTGCCCCCCGTGCAGGGCTGGTCACCGTCACTACCCGATCGGCCGCCATCGTCGCTGACGCCATCGCCATCGGAATCGTGAATGTGGATCTCGGCTTGAACCAGGTTTGTAGCGATGGCCGATGTGCACGGGAGTTGACCCGCAGGCCGTTCGCAAGCAATGACCGACGCCGAGTTGCCAATGACACCTGGTGCCGCCGACAAATCTACCTCTGTGACCAGAATCAAGGAGAGCTTTTCGCCAACACCCAGGGGCTCGGGGTATTCGTAATCGAGGACATTCAAAGCGACATAGGAGTTCGACGCGGTGGCACCGTTGGCGAGAAAGGTGTCAGGTATGTAGGTGAGACCCGCGGGCAATTCATCATAAAGACGCACATAAACAGAAGCCGTGCCCTGATTCGTCACAGAGAACTTGTAGGTTACTTTGTCTCCGGGATAGACGACGGTGGGATTGCCGCCGCGCAGCGGCGACGTCAGTTGCCGCTTGTTCAGCTCCAACTCCACGCCAGTCAGCGACGACGCACAAGCCGTGCCGCCAACTCCAACGCCAGCGGGCAGGCTCGTCGCGGCGCAGTTTTTGATCTCCTCGGGAGTACCCAGAACATCTGAGGTGATCTGCGTCCAGAGGTCGACGGTGCCTTCATCGCTGCCACCGCCTGGATTTCCGTCGTAGGTATCAACGTAAGACAACACAAACCCAACCTCTCCTCCACTGCCATCCGCGTTTGCATTGTTGACCACGCAGTTGTCCATACAGACTTGACCTGGCAACAACGGCACAGCCAGAGAGTCATAGATGAGCGAATCGGGTAGCTCATCAACGAGCTCCACGTTTGTGGCTCCTACGCCGGACTCGTTCCAATAGTGCAGGGTCCACCGTAGCCAACCGGGACGGCTTGGATCGGCATGGGCAGTCTTACTCACCTTCACCACCGGTTCGGCACGCACGATGGTGGTGATGGATGATGTCTCCACCGGCAAGATATCCACTCCACCTCCGAGGGTCGTGGACGCTCCGAACAGCGCCCCGTTGACAATCTCCTTTTCTTGAAGTCCGTCGTCATCGGGGATGCTGACGTCGATACCGACCCACATCACGTCGTCCACGGGCAATACCGCCGAGAATGAAGGGTCCAGTCGCACACGCAGACACCTGGCATCCGCGGAGATATTCTCGATGGTTTCCCCAGAGAACCCAGGTCGATCGCTTGGCTGCAATGGGACGTTTGTCCACGTGGCTTGCAGAGAATCATCGAAGCAGGTCGAGTCGATGGATTGCTCGATCAGTACCTCTCCGGGATTTCTGACCGTGTAGACTTGGTGATATTCGGGTGTGAATTGACTCCCATCGATTCCCTCTCGCGGCAACCGATCGACGAGATAGACACCATCAACACTGACATTGCCGACGTTGATGACGCTCAGCAAGTAGGTGAATTGCGACCCCACCGGCCACGTGGAGGGACCGTTGATTTCTGCATCAAGAGCCGGGCTCGGCATGACGTGGACTGTGGTGGTGGCCCAAGCGTGCTCTTGCGACCATCGTGCCTGGGCGACCGCGTTGTCTGCTCCCAAAACAGAGAGATCGTTGGAACGAACCTGGGCCAAGATATCCAAAGCCGTGTCAGGGGGAACCCCTCGTTTGATGGGCAGATTGGCAAAGAACTGATAGGTCTGGACGTAGTCGTCGTGGCCCGTTACCCCAGGCACCGGTAATCCCCAACCGTTGGGGGGTTGGCACGCCGGGGGCACCTCCCACCAGACCATGCAACGGCTGTCGTTCTCGTCGAGCGCCGCTCCGCAACCAGCGGGCCCATGCACGGGTAGGTGGCAGCCGAAGACCACCGAATCGTCATCGCATCGTTCACCCGCGACGTTCTGGCCGGGGGCGGGAATGCTCATCGTCTCCGAATCATAAAGGACGCCGCAGGTGATACCCTGGAGGTCGATTTGATCCCGGACGGAGAACAGATTGATCACCCAACGGCCATCGACATACTGGCTCGCGTTGTTATGGTTCTCGGGATTGACGATGATGCGCGCAAACTCCCCGGCCCTCACTTGGTTGGCCTCGGCCCAAACATAGATTTCGGGCCATGAGAGCGTCTCCTGGCGTACACGGTAGCCAGAGACGGCACCGCAATCACGCACGACCCCCGCCGCATTGGTGAATGTCTCGTAGGTGTAGATATGGCCTCCGGCTAGAGAGACTATTGCGCCATCGGCGACGGGGTCGCAGCCGTAGGTGCCATCACACATGCGCCAGAGTCCTCTGGGATCCCAATTGCCATAATCGGGCGACATCCAAGAAGGATTGTCTCCGTCTTTGACAACCAACAACCGACAACCCGGAGGCACCACCGACCGAGGGTCGTCCTCTGCGGGAGCATTGACGAAAGCCTCAAATGAATTGCCGTTGCGGCTGAGATCGACCTCGTGCCAAAGACTCTGAGTGGGGTCCACATGGTCAAACTCGCCGTCGAGCGGATTCAGTCCCGAGTTCGAGCAATCTTTGTAAAGTCGCGTGGTCCGACCCATGTCCTTGACGCCATGAAAAGTTATGCCCTCTGGAACATCAAGGAGAAAATAGCTAGCGTCGAGGCGCACGGTATGGCTGCGGTACGACGCGTCGCCGTAGGGCATCCAGCCGGAGAAATATTCCCCAGAATGTACGGAACCGTCGTGGATGTAGTATTCGCTCCACGCCGGAAATGCGTTGTAGGCGTTGATGTCGTTGCCTACCTGCACCCGATGCACGTGGACATATCCCGTTCGGCACGTGTTGAGGACGACGTTGTGGATGGTGTCGTCAGAGGTATTGGTTTCGCTCCAACTCGGATTCTGTCCCGTCATCTCTCCATGGAGGACGACTCTTTCTCCATCGGAGCAACCCACAGGGACATCATAATAGACCACCACACCTTGGGTGGAGTCCCGATAATCCCACCGGTCAAAGTGGACGCTGATTGTGTTGAGGTCGTGCCCAACCTCGGGCACGGACAATATCTGGTAGGTGTATCGTCCGTCGGCGTTGTAGCTGTTGAGGATTTGTATCCGGCGAAACAGCGGCACACAATCACCGGTACCCGTAAGGGTGAACAACACATCCTCAGCGTCGGACGCTGCGGGATTGCTGCGCTGAGAATTTCCGAGGTAATACTGCGTGGAAAAGTTGCTTGCTCCGGGGCCGGCGTTGCCATACGCCGAATAGCGGTGGCGAACAAACCCACTCTCAGCCTGCACCGGAATGGGGCTCGCTGTGTCGGCGCTGAGAACCATTGCATTGTTCAGAGTTCCAGAGCAGTCCGTGACGCCATGAGCGAGGGTCACGCGACCGCCAACGGTCTTGGCGTCAACGTATCCGGTGGGAACGAAGAGGGTCACTTCGACACTGTGGGTGGATCCGGCGCTCAGGTCGTTCAACGCCCAGACGACATCACCGGATGTGGCATCGATTGGCGGCGTCGCCGGTAGCTCGTTCTGCGGCCCCGCCGTGGCCGCGACGAAACTCACGGGTCGATAGGTGCGCAAACCGCCCCCATGGCCATAATCTTCCTCCGCGTCAGTGGCGAGACCCACGTCTCCGGCATCACCGAGGTTGTTGAGAGCATCCAATGAGAAACCAACGATGGGTGATCTCGTGGTGCCTCCCGACGACGTGAGCTCGATCCTAAACGTGAATGTTTCACCCGGGCGCACCTCTTGACTGGTCGGCACGATGGCCAATTGGGTTGGCCCCGAGGCGCGGCCGAATACCCTCCACTGGTCGAGGCGAATGCCAACTGCTCCCGCTCCCGGTTCTGCGGTGTGGACGACATCGAGAACCAACCGGATCCCCGCAGGAGGAATATCCTGCAGGTCTATGCTGTTGCACCCTTCGCGGAGCTCACTCGTTGTCTTGAGGGCGGTGCCGACGCAGTCTTGAATCTCGAGGGAGATCGCCTCGACATCCGCAACACTGCCAATGATAACTTCACCGAAGGACCAACCTTCGAAGCTCGCCCCCTCGGGCTGAGGCAGGCTCACGCATACGGACGCGGCGCGGGCGCTTGCCTCGTTGGCGACAAGACCCACGCCTGAGTTCGAGAATCCGGAGGTTTGCGCCGTATCCAAGCCGGAGCTGTCGCTGAAGCCGTCAGAAAAGGAGTAGGCATCGTTCTCCAAAGGCTCCCCGGCGGCAAAAGCGTTGGCACCGGACAGCAAGACACAAACAGTCGCAATCCCCGGAGTGATTCTTTCCAGACGATCGTTCATTTCCCACCTCTCCTTGACAACTTGAACCCGCCAACACTTTCTTTCTTGCTAGCTTGCAAATTTCGAACCAGCTCAGGAAGATCTGTTTCATCACTTTTGCGGCCCGTTACAAACTGCGGATCGAGGGGATCCTACTGTCTGGAGCCTATCAGTTCCGAACCTGAGAGCAACATGGATCCGATTTCCACCGTGGCAAGTGCCTTGATCTTTTCGATGGACGCCTGGATCGCTGGATCGCCGTGGCAGATTCGGCGTCAGCCGCCACCGCTGTCGCAACCGTAGATAATCAAGGGCAACGCCGCACCTGTCGTTATGTCCGCGCACGCATCGCCATAGAATTCGACCTGCAGCCGAACCGGATCAAAATCCCAATGTTGGGTACGACTGCGATCCCGCGGATGACGACACAGTTGGTAGGATGTATTTGAACAATCCACTGGCACCTGGCCTGGATCCTCGTACTGCAAATACGCGAACAGCTTGCTTGTGTCGGGGGGCATAGAGACAAGGTCAAAAGCACAAGAGGCCACGTCTCCAAGGATGGAATCGAGGGCTTGACCCAATGAGGCGGCGTCGCTCGCGTTGTAATAGCATGCGGCGTTGACCTGACTGCAGTTGGTCGCATCCACCGACACGCAGTTGCTACCATCATAGACGCAACGAGCGGCCTCGCAGGCGTTCCGATCTCCGTGGTGTGCGGCGCATACACCACGACACTTAGAGCCGTCCCAGTTACAGCCAACGACAGCGCATGAAGCCCCACCGCCCACAGCCACCGCGGCACAGAAGGCCGCGTTGCTCTCACAACTCTCCGATTCCGTCGTCCAGGTGCACGCAGATACCTCGGCGCATGCCGTCTCGCCGCCCGCCGTCAGCGTCGAACAGAGGTTGTCATTGCCGACGCAAGCGGTGCCGTTCCAGAGGCACAAAGATGCATCGCATGCGGCTTCGCCGCCAGATCCGTAAAGCTCGCAGATCGGATCATCGGCAGGACATATCGATCGACCACCGTGGACCGCATGACAATTCAGACGCGGACTGACTGTCCCGAATGCAAAGCCGATGACAAAGGTGTCAACGGCAATGGGCAATCCCCGCAAATCATCAAGTGCCTTGTTCACTTTGCACGGGATGTCGTGACACGAACCATCGCCACCGGAGCTGGGTGACGCGCATTCGTTCCCGGTTGGGCAATCGCCAGAGCCGGTGCAGACCCCCGGCGCTCCGACACAGCCTTCAACATAGCCCATGTCACCATTGGCTTCGCCGTCTGTGATGAGGACAACGACATTCTCACGACCGGGTGCCTGGAGCCCAGCGGTGTCAGCGTCTTCCTTGAGTTTTCTCAGGGTGGGCCCTATGGGCGTGCCGCCACCGGGGTAGGTGACGCTGAGTGCGTCTGCAATAGCGACGTAGGCGAACTCCTGAGTCGCGAGGTCGACTTCCCCAGGAACAAGGTTGGAGGTGCACACGCGTCCCGCTGCACCACTGTCGGGTTCGCAATTGCCCGCAGCATCGACGCAGTAGATGGCGTCGCAAGTATACTGGTTGCATGCTTCGCCGCATCCGGAATCTGTGCCACACCATTGGTGGGGAAAGCTCGACAAGCCGAAGCTGACCGTGCCATTGAAATTGCCCGTCAAGGTGTCGATGGCTCCTAGGGCCTCGTTCCAACGACTGTCGCTAGAGCCGGCGAGATCGCACTTTTCCATGCTCCCCGAACGGTCGAGAACCACCATGACATTGGGTTTGACCAGGGCCCCAGCGGCGAGATCCCCGTTGCCGCAGTTGAGGGCCGGGACGCAGGTGAACGTGGCGTGGCAGATCTCGCCCTCTGCGCAGTCGCGATCGCCCGCGCAATTCTTCTTTGCAATGCAACTCTGTGTTGCCGCAGAGCACTTCTCGATTTCGTCCACGCAATCCGCGCAATCGAGCGTGGGCATGCAGGTGTAATCGACACAGTCGAAAATGCCTTCCGCGGCACCGCCCAGGCAGTCATTGTCATCGAGGCATTCTCCCACTTCGATGCAGGTACCCATGACGCTGCAAATCTCGCCTTCGATAGCGCAGCAGGTGTCGTGTTCACAACACAGGACGTCATTGCCGGAACAGCCGCTGGTGAAATCGTTGGCGTCGCATAAATCGGGTCCGAGAACACAGATGTTGTCGACGCGGCATTGGTATCCGGGCGGGCAGTGGGCATCGGTGGTGCAGGTGCCCTTTTCAATGCATCTCCCCTCGTCATCACAGAAATAGCCGCCGTTGGGGTCGACCTCGAGGCAATCGTCGTCGCCGCGGCAATTGCCGACGTTCATACACAGGCAGGTTTCGGGAAAGACATGTAGGTTGTCGCAATCGCCGAGCGTTGCGCAGAAGATGCCGCCTGCGCGGCAGTCTGCACTGACCTCGCAGGAGCCCTTAGGCACGCAGGTTCCACTTTCGGCGCAGATTTCCGTTGCGGTGGCACACTCGCTGTCGTTCTGGCAGTCGTAGCTGCGCACGCACACCTGTGAATCACTGCACAAATGCACACCTGCTCCGTGCTCCTGGTAGACGAGGCAATCGCAATCGGTCAAACACGAATCACTGTGGATGCAGGTGCGTTTACCTTCGCTTTCGCAACTGCATACACTTCCGTCACAGTCCTCGGGATGGGCGCACTCCCCCACGTTGAGACAATGCCCCGCATGGCTGCAAAACATGGTATCGAGGCAACTGCCTCCCACGTGGCCTGGCAAACAGGGAAGCTGTTTGCAGGTGCCGTTGATGCACAGATAGTCCTCATCACAGTAACCCGAAGGGAACCCGCTGCTGCAAGCTGCCGGTGCGCAGGGAGGCACACAAACCTGCCCCGCAGAGCACAAACCCGTGCCGTTGGTTTGACTGCAAGGGTTCTCTTCGATGGGGATGCAATAGCCGTTGAAACATGCACTGCCAGACTCGCACAAACCCAGCGGCTTCTCGGGAGAACAGGCATTCGTCCCGCTCTGACAGACACCGATCACACACAGCTCACCGTCGGGACATTTGCCCTTGAGATTGGATGTCGAGCACGCCGCCTCTGGGGGGATATCAACACACTGGCCATTCTCACAGGTCTGTTCTTTGTTCTCACAGCCGCAGGGGCCAATAATGGGGACACAGCTCGCATCGGGGTCGCCGGCCACGCACACCTCACCGTCGGGGCAGACGCCGTTGGAGTTGTCACGACCACACTCGGTCTCGGCGGTGATCGGGACGCAGTCGCCCTTGTCACAACCCTCGCCCTCAGAGCATTGCGGACACCAATCGCCTCCCTCGCCATCGCAATCGCCACCGCCGGTGTCGAGACATACCCCTCCACAACAGGTGCGGCCTTCTGGGCAATAGACGCCAGCGGCTTTGACGACCGAGCATAACGCTGCTTCGGTGCAGACGCGTCCGACGCACATTTCGCCAACTCCGCAGTCCCGCCACGTTTCACATGCAGTGGGCGGACTGGTCTCTCCCTCGTTGACAAACAACAAACCTCCACAGCCGTTGGCACCGAGAGCCAGAGCCATCCATGCAAGAATTGCCATAGAAGTGCGTGTCATGGTTAAATCGTATCAGGAACGCGGTGGGAATTCAGGAGGTCAGATGAGAAACGGGGTGCCTTCGCCATAGAAGAACAAAAAAGCCCCCGGAAGCATCGCTACCTCCGGAGGCTTCCATGTTCACAGCGACCTGCGAGCTACTTGTTCGCTTGGTAGTACTTCATCAAGATCTTGGCCACTTCCGGACGACTGAACTCGACGGGAAGGTCTTTGCCCTCGGAGAGCATCTCGCGCACCTTGGTACCCGACAGGAAAACCCAGTCTTCCTTGGTGTGATCGGGTGCATCGCGCATCATGATCACCTTGCCGAGCTTCTTTGACCATGCGGTGTTGTCCGCCTTGAAGATTTCGATTTCCATGGCACCCTTTGGCACCTCTTCGTCGAAGATCTTCTGTGCATCGAAGCCGCCGTAGTAGGAACCGACGCCAGCGTGGTCGCGGCCCACGATGAGATGGGTGCAACCGCAGTTCTGACGGAACAGTGCGTGCAAGACGGCCTCACGGGGACCTGCGTAAAGCATGTCGAATCCGTAGCCCGTGATGAGCACAGACTTCGGTGGGAAGTATTTCTCGGCCATGATGCGAATGCAATCATCACGTACATCGGCGGGGATATCGCCAGCCTTCAGCTTGCCGAGCAACATGTGGATAAGAATACCGTCGGTGCCCAGACGTTCATGGGCCATACGGCACAGCTCTTCATGAGCGCGGTGCATCGGGTTGCGGGTCTGGAATGCAACAACCTTTCTCCAACCCATCTTGGCCATCTCGTCGCGAATCTGACCAGCAGTGCGGAAGGTCTCGGGAAATTCTTTGTCGAAGTACGAGAAGTTCAACACTTGGATGGGGCCCGAGATGAGCGTGTTACCGACCGTGTTGAATGCCTTGACTCCGGGATGCTCCATATCGAGGGTGCGGAACACCTTCTCGGTCATGGTCTTCATCTTGTCTTCGGGGATCGTCTCGATCTTCTCAACGTCCATCACCGCAAGGATGGGGTTGCCGTTGATGTTGGGGTCTTTGAGGGCAATCCGCTTGGCGCCCTTGATGGACGAAGCGTCCTTGACCACGTTGATAATGGGTACGGGGAAGAACAGGCCGGATTTGGTCTTCATCTTCAACGAGGTGCCCATGGCGTCCTCGAGGTTCATAAAGCCCTTGAGCGGGTTGAAGTAGCCGGCACCCATCATGACGGCATTGCCCGCAGCAGCGGACGAAATGACGATTGATGGCAGGCCCGCAGCTTCTTTGAGCAACGCGGCACGTTTGGCATTGTCTGCGACGTACAACGGATTCAACTTGTCTGAACCGTGTGGTTTGATCATCTTTTTCTCCTGGGTCGTTTGAAAGTTGGTTCTGGTTTCTTTCGTAAGCTCAAGCGCCAGCCGAAATGCTGCGCCGTTATCTTGTGGCAACCATACGCTCGTGAACCATCGCCAATGTCCGATAGATCATGTGCGCAAATTTCGAATATGGAATGGACAAAAACAGGCACAACACCGCGCTCAGGTGGACAATGTAAACCCACAGTCCGAGTCGGCCGTCGTCCATCAGGCGCAATACCTCGGCTCCGACACCCGTGCCAATGACCAACAGGACCACCGTCAAGAGCAAATTGTCAAACGCGGTGGTCTTGCCTGCTGGTTTGTCGGCACGCAGGCGATGGAAGAGGATGAGCAAACCGCCGAGCACCAACGAGACGGCACCCAGGTTGCCCATAATCTTCATCCAATTCCCAAGCGGCAGGTGGCAATCGGCGATCCCACTCTCACAACGGGCGCTAAAACCTGGGAGCTCGAGGTGGTAGCCATACAGCCAAACCACAAGGAAACCACTGGTTGTCGCTGCAAGCACAAAGCCCCAGAAGAGCAAAAAATGCCCCCATTTGCGTCCAACGGCCGTTCCACAGGAGCCAAATCTCTTATGGCTGATAATCTCGGTCACCGTGCCAGTGACTGCGCGAACAAGAGATCCCTTGCGTTCGGCACCCTCTCCCCACTTTTTCCAGGCCCGCGAAGCCCCGACCAACGCAGGAACACCTGCGAAGCCCAAAAGTGCAGGGAAAAACACTGCGTAGATGAGCCAATGGGGCACCGCATCACCGTATGCCCACTCGGGACCCGACGGTGCGGTCAAGCCGTTGTGCAGCCACACCATCGTTAACCAGAAGGCAAATGGGACCGCTAAAAGCAACGCCCACGTCGTCCTCGCATTGCCGACGAGCTTGCCTACAAAGCGTGGAAACGCCAGCTCTTCAATGGCCAAACCGCGAGCGATCTGCATGACATCGCCGGGCTTGGCATCCCGAGGACAACGGACCGTGCAATCATTGCATTGATGGCAAAGCCACACGGCTGGGTCTGCTGCGAGCCTCTCTCCAAGCCCCCATTGGACGCAGAGCATCTGCCGCCGGGGAAACGTGTTGTCCACAGTGCTGAGCTCGCATACGCTCGTGCACGTTGCACACTGGTAGCACCTAGTTGCCGTCTCCCCCCCACGGCTGAAGATCTCTTTTCGTAGGTCCGAAGATGGGACCAATGCATTGCTCGAGGCCATCCCTGCCGTCCTCCGTTAGAAACCCTTGAAGGGGTTCGCACCCACGTCATCAATGGTCGACGCGAACGACTCGAAGATCTCAGGTATCTTCTCGAAATCGTTGCGTCCGATCTCATGAATCTGTACGCGCTCTGGCTCGAGGGACAGCCGTTGGAGGGTCTCTTGGACATTGGTCATGCGCGTGTTGCACAACTCAGAGCCACGGATGTAGTGGCACTGATAGTCATCACCATGCTTGCAGCCAATCATCAAGACACCATCGAGACCGCTGGAGAGCGAATCGGCGATCCACACCGTGTTGATGGCACCAAGGCAACGTACGGGAATCACACGAATCCAAGGATTCCACTTGAAGCCGCGCGCTGCAGCCTCATCCAACGCGGGCATTGCGTCGTTCTCGCACAAGAAGGCGATCATCCGCGGTTTCTCTTCGTCCTCCTCCGGGATCTCCATCGCCTTGATTGCCGAAGCGATTCCATCCACCGAGTAATCGGGGAATGAGATGATCCGCTCTGGGCAAGACCCGAGGCAAATGCCACAGCGACGGCAACGCAACTTGTTGTACTCAGGCGTGCCCTTGACGTCTTCGTTAAGGGTTCCGAACGGACACTCTTCTGTGCAACGCTTGCATTGGGTGCAACGCTGCAAAAAGAACTCGGCCACGCCGATGTCGCCAGCGCGTGGATGCACAGCCTCGCCGCGCTGGGCCATGTTCGTCACTTGAACCGCTTTCATGGCAGCCCCGTAGCCGTCTTCAATGGCCTGGGCTGGATCCATGGGCGCGTGCACCGCACCGGCTGAATAGATACCGGTTCGCCGTGTCTCATAGGGGAAACAGATGTAGTGCGAATCGGGAAACCCGTACTTGAGGACCGGCATATCCGGGCCTTGGCGATAGGTAAGATTGAGGATCTCAGTGCCTTCGTGCTCACTGAATTGGTCGAGAATTTCTTGTGCCGCCTTGACCTGAGATTCCGACTCGTTGGCCGCAATGCGTTTCTTCGAATCGACAACCTTGCGAATCGACTCACCATCGGCCGAGTTCGGACAGGTACCGACAGCCAACACCACGATGTCAGCCTCCAGCACCAGGTCATCGCCGAGAAGGCTTTCCTTGATCCCCACCGTGAGCTTGCCGCCCAGAGTGGTTACCTTATCGACAATGCCACGGGTGAATAGCGAGTTGGGTTGCTCTTGCACTCCCTTATAGAAGTGTTCGAGCTGCCCGGGGGCACGCAAGTCCCGATAGACCACAGCGCACTCGACTTCGGGATTCTTCTGGTGAATCGTCGCGACCTGTCGCAACGTCGCCGCACAACACTCCGAAGAACAATAGGGCAAATGATTCTCGTCGCGAGAACCCGCACACTGGACAAACAGCACGCGACCCGGCTTTTTGCCATTCGAGGGTCGGGCCAACTTGCCCTGCATCAGCTGCGCTTCGAGCTCTTGGGTCGTCACCACGTCGGGGGACTGACCATAACCGAGGTGACCGAGCTTGGTCGCATCGTAGGGCCTGCCACCCGTTGCTTGAACGATGGAGCCAACCTTGAACTTCTCGCCGTTTTTCAGCTCAACCGCAAATTGCCCCGGTTGGCCATCGATTCTCTTGGTGGTTGTGCCGGTGTAGATCTTGATATTGCTGTCGTTTTGAACTTCTCGAACAGCGGCGGCAATGGGATTGTCGTGAATTCGGTCATAGGGTGGCACTTCCGGTACCGCCGCCTTGACACCATTGAGATATCCCCCAAGCACGTCAGCCTTCTCGATGAGAACGACTGGATTGCCCAAACCGGATGCTGCCTTGGCAGCGGTCAGGCCCGCGAGGCCTCCACCAACCACCAACACCGTCGTGTCAACTTCTTCGGTGAGCCTAACTGGCAGAGTCATCTTCGAGCACTTGGCCACGCCCATGCGCACCAAGTCCTCGCCGAGCATCTGTGTGTCCTCTTCCCCATGGGGGTGAGTCCACGCCACCTGCTCGCGCAAGCTGATCCGCTCCACCGAAATCTTGCTCAGATCAAACTTGAAGGTGTCGACCATGTATCGGTTGGAGCACGCGGCCAAAGCGACACCGTCGACATCACCACTCTCAATCGCTTTGTTGATCAGAGCGACGCCCTCTTCGGAGCAAAGACACTCGTGCTTCTCAAACGACACCGAGCCGTGCTCGCTGCCAGCCGCTTCCAGCTTGTCAACGTCAATGGCTTTGCCAATATCACAACCCGTGCAAACAAATAGGCCTACCTTGCCCATCACGCACTCCTTCCTACAGCAGCCGATGCAATGATGGCCTTGGCGGCGGCACCGGTGGCGTCTCGCACCGAAGCAGCAACATCCTCTGGGCGGCGTGCGACACCGGCCGCGAAGAGCCCTTTCTGCACATCGTCGACAACGAAACCATCGCCATCAACACTCAAATCAAAACCAATGCCATCGGTGACGTTGGGCTGCATTCCGGTGGCCAGAACCACCAGGTCCGCGTCTTCTTCCAGCAACTTGTTGTTCTCCACGTCCTCGACGCGAAGCTTCAAGGCACCGCCCACCTTCTCGATTTTGCCCACCTTGCCCTTGACGAGCTTGACGCCATCCATCCCAGCAACTCGGGTCAACATGTCCTCGTTGCGCCCAGGGGTGCGACGGTCAATGTAATAGATGGTAACTTCTGACTCGGGGATCTGCTCACGCACATAAATCGCTTGTTTGAGCGATGCGAGGCAACAAACCGCCGAACAATAGGGCAGATGATTGTGGTCACGAGACCCGGCACACTGGACAAATGCGACCTTCTTCGGCGCTTCCTTGTTTGACGGCCGTAGAATCTTGCCTGCGGTGGGACCCGCGGACGCAGCCATGCGCTCGAGCTCGACGTTGGAAACAACGTCCTCGAGAACATCGCCACCGAGCTCGACAAGATTCTTCTTCGGATATGGCTTCCACCCAGTCGCGACGACCATGGAACCGACCTGGAAAGTTTCTTCGGTCTCTTTGGCGTCGAGATCGATGGCCTTGAAAGCACAAGCCTCAACACATTTTTTGCAGCCACTCGGACATGCTTTGCGATCGAGGGTGTACAGTCGTGGCCACGCGTCTGCGTGTGGCATCCGCACAGCCGGAACCTCAGCCAGGTCCATATTGAACGAGTCTTTGACCTTCGCAGGGCAAACCTTTGAGCATTCGCCGCAAGCCGTGCAGCTCGCCTTGACATACTCCGGCGCCTTTTTAACCGTGACCTTCCAACCCGAGCCCACAGACTCGGCTTTGGCAACGGTGGCATTCACGAGAACGCGAAGGCGCGGGTTCTTTTCCATACGACGGGTATTGATTTCCATCCCACAGCTGGGAGGGCACATCTTGGGGAAGTAGTTGTGATTGCGAAGAACGCGGCCGCCCACTGACGGCTCCCGCTCCACCAAGATGACTTCACGGCCGGCCTCTGCTGCTTCGAGCGAAGTGGTGATGCCAGCAATACCCGCCCCGATCACCATCAAGGGCTGGTTCGAGGAGCTCATTTCTTCCTCCGGGATTTGGGTGCGTCTTCTCGCACCTTGATAATAGGTTCCTGAAACAAAGAATATCGCAGCCAACGTGAACCGAACTTCAACAGCTCAACATCGTCGGTGCGCAATTTCTCAACAAGTTCCTCTTCGATGTCGAAACGTTCGAGAAAGGAGCTATTGAATATAAATCGTTTAAATGTATCGAGGTCATAGGAGCACATGAAGAACATTTCCATGCCCGAGGGGTTCAGGTGGCGAATGCCGCCGATGAACCATGGATGGCTATGGATTTCGCGGTGACATTTTTCGAGGTCCTCGTGCTCTACCACGCCTTGGTCGCGGCGCCATTTTTCGACCGTCCACTTCGTCGCCGCGCCATGCCCCTTGCAGAAGTCGTCTTCTAGTAAGAAGTAGATTGGTTCCGGTTCTTCGTCTCCAGCGCGAGCTGGCGGTACCGCCATAGCTATCGGGTACATGCGGCAGGCCCAAGGTCGGTCTTCGTAGACTCCGCAGCCTTTGTCGGTCAAAAATGGGCAAGCCTTCTCCTCTGTCTTGCTCATCTTCATCATCAGCACCGGTAGCTGGAGCTCTTTGGTGATCGGCTTGAGCGTGTGCTGTCCGATAAACTCCGTGGTCGACATCTTCAAACGTCGCGAAAGCCTCAACACGTCCACGGGCGTGAGGATAATGTTCACATCATGGCAACAGGTATTGAAACACGGCAGACCCGCGTGACAACCAAAGCTAAGCTCATCTTCGGCTTTCAGTTGCCGTTTGCCTGCGAAGGGTGCGGGTATCGCGCTCTCCTTCTTCGACCCGGCTCCCATCATGTGATCATTGGTCGTCACGTATCTCTCCGATTCGCCCCCTATTGGTGTTACCTGTTTTTCTTGCTGGTCTTCCTCGCTCCGGCGGTCTTCTTCGTCCCAACTTTCCTAGCGACCAACTTCTTCTTGCTGGCCTTCCCCGCTCCAGCAGTCTTCTTCTTCTTGCCAGCCTTCTTGGTGGTCTTCTTCTTGCCAGCCTTCTTGGTGGTCTTCTTCTTGCCAGCCTTCTTGGTGGTCTTCTTCGTGCCAGCTTTCTTCTTGCCAGTCCTCCCCGCTCCAGCAGTGGTCACATCAGCGGCCTTCACTGCGGTGGTCATCACCACCTCGTCTTCAGCATGCAGATCGACAATGCGATCGCGCAGTGCTGCGGCGGACCAAACGGGCAGCGGACTCGACACGCCGCTCTTGGGCTCGACACGGTAGCGGTAAGAGGCCTTTGCCTCATACTGTTCCATCATCCAGTCCCACCCCTCAACGAAATAGGTGCACTCGTCGTTGAAACAAGCCCAGTGGACCTTACGGTCGTAATTGGTTTCGTCAGGGAGTCGAACTCCCTGCAGATGGGCACCGCAGTGTGGACACGTCGCGGTGGAAGCAGGAAGTGACATCTTAATGGAACCTTGAAATCGTTGTCCCAAATTGATTCTGGGACCGTCAACCTCGTTGAGCCAGAAAAAATCTGACCCCTACGAGTAATTGGCCCCAGACACGACAAGCGCATCTGGGGCCCCTTACATTACGTCAGCCAATCAAACGGTTCTCACTTGGAGATCCGAACGATCGGAACCTTCTTCATTTCCCACTCACCACTCTTGGGATCCATCTTGCAGTTCACGAACACTTCCCAATCTTTGTCCATCTTGGGCTTGTCGGAACGGAAGTAGTAACCCGGCCACCGTGTCTCTTGGCGGAAGAGGATAGTGCGAACGTGGGCTTCAGCTTGGTACATGCGATGGGTATTCTCCCAAGCGCGCATCAAGTCGTGAAGGTCCTTGGCACCCAACTTCGCCGAGTCTTCCTTCAACATGGCCAACAACTCGAGGGCACGCTTGAGGTTTCTCTCGGAGGTGGTGAACTGAGCAGTCACGCCGCCAGCATACTCGTCCATGATCTTCTGCATACGCATACGGAACATGTTCGGCATGATGTAGCCGGGGTTGACGTCTGCTTGTGTCGACAGCCCCTGATTGTCCGCATAGGTCTTCAGCGGCCGGATAACGAGGTCCTTGAGGGCCTGGATTGCGGCTGCATCATACTTGGCCTTTGCAGGCTTCTCATTGACGATGTAACGAATCGCACTCTTGGCAGCAATGCGACCCTCTGCATGGGAGCCCGAGGAGAACTTGTGCGAAGAGGCGCCCGAGGCGTCGCCAGCGCAGAACAAGCCCTTGGCCGTAGACATATTCTCATAGCCCCAGAAGTATTCCTTCGGAGCGAGATCTTTGGGACCCGAAACCCAGGCACCAGATGCACCAGAGTGCGAACCGATGAAATATGGCTCGGCGGCTGCGATTTCAGAGGCTTTCTTCTCGGGCTCGGTGTCCGTCGCGGCCCAGAGGATGGCTTGGGAGATCGTCATGTCGAGGAAGTCTTCCCACGCCTCGTTCTCGAGCTCCTTCATCTTCTTCTTGTAGGCCTTCTCGTCCGTCGTTTCCTTGGCGATCGCCTGAATCGCTTCCTCGGTGCGCATGTAGATGGGGCCCTTGCCCTCCATGACGTCGAGCATCATGAGCCAGTTACGCAGGTTGGCCGGGACCGGCTTAACCTTGCCGTAGGGGGCCCACTTCTCGAGCTCAGAAGCGCGGGTCTGCATGTAGTTCTCGTCCAACGCGTTTGTCGCGCGGGCCTTGAACAGCAGGAACCATGCACCGACTGGGCCGTACGCATCTTTGAAGCGGACGGGAATGAAACGAACTTCCTGGCAGGTCAGCTCAGCGCCGGCTTGCAAGGTGAAGTAAGTCGAGGCACCGGAGTTGAACGGTGGGTACCAGGCGCGGCCAGCGCCTTCACCGGAAGATCGGGGCTTGAACACGCCAACGGCGCCGCCCATTGCGCAAAGCACTGCGCGGGCTTTGAATACGTAGAACTTGTTCTCGCGAACGGAGAAGCCAACGGCTCCCACGCAGCGATCGCCGTCCATCAGAGGCTCGGTGATGAACACACGCTCATAGATATTGTCTTTGCCGAGGGCGTTCTTGGCTGCCTCAGCAACGATGATCTTGTAGGACTCACCGTTGATCATGAGCTGCCAACGACCTTCATGCACGTAGCCGCCGTCCTTGTCTTTCCAGATCGGCAGGCCCCACTTCTCATAGAGATGGACAGTGGAGTCCACGTGACGGGCGATGCTAGCCACGAGGTCTTCACGGGTAACGCCCATGAGGTCGTTACGCACGTAGTCCAAGTAATCCTGCATGGTGTTTTGGCCATCTTTGAGGCCAACGTACTGGTTGATGGCGGAAAGGCCCATGGCCACCGCGCCTGAGCGGTCCATCGCCGCTTTGTCGACCAGCGTCACTTTGAGGTTGTTCTTCTTGGCCCAGTGAGCGGCTTCGACAGCAGCGCCGCACGCTGCCATACCACCACCACAAATCAAAAGGTCAGTCTCGACTTCTACGGTTGTAAAGTCGGCCATGTCATATCCTCCTGAAGATGCAAGCTCTTCGTGCTCACATTCTTGTTCCTAAGTTGGGTTTACTTGCTCCACACGCTGTCCATACCGAGACTTTGCGGCTCTGTGTAAAGAGTCGGCCCGTCGAGATCGGGATTGGTATCCCAACCGCCGTTCGGTACAGCCTTGCCTTCCGGCGTGGTCCGAATCGGGAACTTGAAGCGTTTGACCATGCCACCACGGAACTTGACGGTCCACATGATGTTGTCGGTGGAGCGCATTGGCACGCAGGACGCGCCCATGGGCACGAAGTCTGCGTAACCGCGGACGTCCATGGCCTGTTGGGGGCAGATCTTGACACAGCACATGCATTCCCAGCATTGATCCGGCTCTTGATTGTAAGCCTTCATCTTGTCCTTATCGAGGACCATAAGATTGTTGGGGCAAATGTACTGACAAGCTGTCTTGTCCTGGGCTTTGCACCCGTCACATTTTTCCGGGTTCACGAAACTCGGCATTCGCTACCTCCTGGCCGAACAGGCCAATAACAGTGAGTGGGGTTCTACTTTTATGATGACGACTCGCCTTGAGACGCTACACATGCTGATCGAACACCTTTTCCCGATAATTCGGATCAGCCACGTACCTGCGTACGGGGTGCGAGTCAAAGCGAATGTTTTGATGTTAGCGATAAAAGGGATTGATAAGGATGCGTGAGATGGATCAGATCCCCTCGGGCTCGGTGCATGCCCGCCACTGACAGGCGTGACTGTGCAATTCGTCAATAAACGCCGATACAGCCCGACTGGTGCCCAAATTCTTCCAGGTGACTAAATGGATTTTTCGTGTCAACGGTGGATCTACTTCGCTACGTGAGAGGTGCCCGTGTTGTTCACCGTCACAGCCGATGTCGGGACTGGTCACCATGTCAGGAAGGAAGGCCACACCGAGATCAACCTCGACCATTTTTTTGACGGTCTCGACGTTGTCAGTGGTGACCACAGGATCCACGCTCACTCCCAGTTTGGCCAGATACTTGCGAATCAAGGCTCCCGTGGGCGTCTCGGCGGAGAGGGCAACAAACTGCGAACCCTTGAGCTCGACTGGCCTTACGGTGACGCGGCCAAAAAACGGATGCGATCGTCCGCACACCAGAGAGACTTTTTCAGTAATCAATACATCCTGTTGCAGACGACGATCGGGACGGGGATCGGCGACGATCGCCAAGTCGAGCTCGTTTGCAAGAAGGGCTTCCAAGATGTCATTGGAATCCCGGTACAAGACCTTGGGCCGAGTGTCCGGATACTTGGCCCGCATCGTCCACAGAACGGGTGGCAGAAAATAGATGCCAATGCTGTTGACTGTCCCTATGCGGATCTCGCCGGCGACACCTTCTGATAGTTCCTGAACTGCCCGCTCGGCCTTGCGCACCGCCTCCATCACCTCTTGCACACGCAGAAAAAGCACCCGGCCCGCCTCCGTCGGGCTCACGCCTCCTGGACGGCGGTGAAACAACGACGTCCCCAACTCCTGCTCGAGCTGCTTGACTTGGTATGAGAGCGCCGGCTGGGTTATATGCAGACGGGTGGTCGCGCGCTTGAACCCGCCCTCTTCGACCACTACTTGGAAACAACGAAGTTGATGGATTTCCAACAGATTCCTCCGACATCATCGGTCGTTGCCTAGAAGGGCACCGCCCGAGCGCCCTCCATAGACCCCGCAAACCAATAAATCAACGGCCCTCGATAGCCCAAGTCATCGACTAGCGACCGGAAATGACCGCCGCCACTACCTCCTCGACAGACACAGAGGGATCGAGCTCGTTCACCCGCGGCCACCCCAACGCGCGAGCGCGTTGTGCAGATTCTGGACTCATGCACCAGGCAATGACTTCCCGGCCCCAGGTCGGCATGTCGCGCTCTTCGTCGAGGGCGTCGGCCTCATCGGCGTTCTTGAGGATCCAACCAGTCAAGGGTAGTGCCCCCATGACCACCCGTCCGGCCGGAGTAATCGGATTGGGGGAATCAATAAGCTCAACTCCCGCAAGCTCCAGAGCTTCACCCAGCTCACCGCCCGGTGAGAAGATGCCAATGCGCTCGCCAAACAGAGGTCGCTCGGAAAACCAAGCGAGACTGTCTGCGTAGCGCACCGTGCGCCCTATGACAAAGAGTGCGGGTGGGTGGATCTCTGCCTCTTTCACCCTGTCCGGCAAATCGGAAATCGTCCCTCTGACAGAGCGCTGCGCCGATGTGGTGCCCCGCTCGATCACCGTCGCGGGCGTAGTCGGATCCATGCCAGCGGCGAGAAGCTGATGAGCCACCTCGGAAAGACTCGCAACCCCCATGTATCCAAGAATCGTCACAGCGGGATCTGACGCGAGCATATCCCAACGCACCTGCGGACCCTTGCTCTTGATCGTTTCGTGCGCCGTGACCATCGTCACGCGTACCGCCTCACGACGTTGGGTCACGGGAATGCCGGCGTAGGCTGGCACCGCAACGCCGGCCGTGACCCCCGGAACGACTTCAAAGGGCACGCGAGCTTCGACCAGCGCCTCAGCCTCTTCGCCGCCCCGACCGAACACGTAGGGATCGCCACCCTTGAGTCGCGCAACCCTCTTGCCTTCACGGCCAAGCCGCACCAGGAGCGCGTTGATTTCCTCCTGCGGCATGGGATGGTGCCCGGCCTCTTTGCCGACGCTGTGGAGCTCGACATGGGCAGGCAGATCACACGGCAAGCAGGTCAACGCCAATCGGTCGTAGACAACCACGTCGGCCCGCAGCATGCGTTGGCGGCCACGCAAGGTCAGCAGCCCTGGGTCACCAGGGCCACCACCTATCAACGAGACAAAACCAACGCCGTCATCTTGCGCGCGGGGCTGGTCGTGGACAACATGCGGTCGAGACGTCACGCCAGTCTTGGGGGCTCCAAGCCAGCTCTCTTCTTCCTCGGGGCTCGGCACCCTGGCGCGAATCGCTTCGGTGTCCACGGTGTTGGCGAAAAATTTGTCGTAGCGTTTTTCCTGCTCGGCCCGGGGCAAAGCCATATCCCGCACGGCCACGCGAAAACGCGCCGCAGCCTCCATCCACTCGGCCCACTCGAGGCCAAAGCGTCGTTCCAAGAACCGGCGCAATCGCCGCACAACGAAAGGTGCCTCACCTGCCGATGCCACCGCGAGCTGGAAAGTTCCGCGGCGCACCCGTGCAGGCAGATGGAAAGTACACAGCTCGGGATCGTCGGCGACATTGACCCAGACGTTCTCCCCCTTGGCGTCATTGAAAACCAGCCGATTGACCTCACGGTCGTCGGTGGCGGCAAACACCAGAGAATAATCTATGGCCTCCGGCGAGCGATAACCCCGCACAGACAACTCGATCGTGCCCGCCGCGGCGAGCTCGACCAGTCCGCGAATCGGCTCCGGTGCGACCACCGTCACTACCGCCCCATCAGAGAGCAAACCTTCGACCTTGCGCAACGCGACGCCTCCCCCCCCCACCACCAGGGTGCGTTGCCCTTCCACGTGAAGCATGACTGGATACATGGCCGTGCCATTACGTTCTCAGACGGAGAATGGCAAGGGTTGCAATTCGATTGCCTTATATTCCTATGTCCTTCAAGACATGGGAGCTATCAGCCACAGGTTAGCTCACTCAATTGCTTGACCCGTACAGGCGACGCTTCAAGTTCAGCAACATCTCTGTTCGATGGCGAAGAGACGAAGTCGGCTTGAGCTCCAAGAGCCGCGACAGATACTCGGCAGAAATGCGACCATCTCCCGTCGCACGATCGCTGGCAATCGCCGCATCGAACAAAGCTTCGTGAATTCCTGCATCGGCAAACTCTTTGGTCGCCGCCAACAGAGCACTGGGGTTGGAGACATTTTGCGCCAAACGAATATTGAACCGTGACGGTGGTGGGAGCTCGTCTACGTATTGAATCGAGGCAGCCCTTTTGCCTGCTTCTCGGAAATTGCCACGTTCAAAGGCGTGAGCCAGAAGGGAGAGATGGGCACGATCACGAATTTGACCAACAGCGTGGTTGTTACCAACCGAGCTTAGCTGGTTGAGAGTCTTTTGCGGAGCACCTTCCGCAAGGTCTGCTATGGCGAGCAACACCGTGTCGATATCGGATCTGCCGCCTTTGACACCGCCTTTGACACCATCCTCTTTGAGCGCTTTGCGGAAATCATCGAAGACCTGCCTATTGGCAGTTGATATCGTGCGTGCGGATTGGCTGACAGGATCGATTCTTCTCAACCAACGAATGAAACGCTTCGGCAGCTCGGCAAGCTGTTCTTCACCAACCAAAGCGCTCGCCTCTTCGAAGCGTTTTTCCTGGATGGCTTTTTTCGCCACGAGCGCGAGTGCCTGACCCCGCCACTCATTCATCGGCACGTCTCCACCCTTTGTTTTGACGTTCAGTACTTCCAAAGCCCGAGTGGGTTCGCCCATGCCGAGGAGAGCCGCTCCGGTCAAGAGCTGCATTGATGGGCTTTTCTTCGCTTCATATAGATCACCGGCCAACTTTGCAGCGTCCGCAAACTTGCCGGCTCGGTAGGCAATCCATGACTCGACGCCCGAACGAGCCGCGCCAGGGGATACTCCTTTTGCCTTCTCCAATGCTTGCGCTGTTTGTCCGGCCGCAGCTAGGACGGCGGCATGTGCTGTACGTACACTCTCATCCTCGGGAGCGATCACGGCGGCTCTCACCAGCAAGGTGTCCGCTTCATTCAGGTTGTTTTGTCGTGCTTTTTCGCGAGCCTGATCGAGTAATGATGACACGAGTTCTTTGTTGACTGATGCATCACCGCTGGAAGCATTCGTCTGCAAAAGGTCGATCGCCTCCGAAACCTTGTCGAGATTCCGCAAAGCACGAGCAACCCTGACCACGTACGGGAGTGCCTGGGGGCGTGCGGTCAACGCCTGTTGATATCGTGAGAGCGCCTCTTTCGCTGAACCCGTTGAAAGGAGGACATCACCCATGACTGCAGCGATCCGATCATCCACTGTGAGTCCTTCCGGGAGACCCTTTACATATGCAAGTGCTTGCCCGAACTGTCCGAGTGCAAGTCTTGCAAGCATGTACTCAACTCGAGCCTCCACACCACCATCTGTCGAGAACGGCAAGAGAAGAGAGGGACTCGCTCGGTCGAGGGCTCGAAGAACACGCGAAGCTTCCAGAGCTGGAATCGGGTCCTTGGGTGCCACTTTGACAGCCTCGAGAAAACGTGATTGCGCTGCCTCCAATAGGCCTGCTCCTTTTGCGGCCCTCCCCAAACCAAGGAGAGCATCAACCCGATCTGGTTCACGCAAGAGAGCACGGTCGTACGCCTCGATCGCCTCCCCAAACTGACTATTGGCCAGGTTCAATTGACCAACCTTCACAGCCAAGAGCACGTCATCTGATTTGAGACGTGAGGCGCGGTTGAGATACTCACCGGCGCAATTCAAGTCACCTAGGCGCAAGCATGTATCGCCTAGCGCTGCATTCGCCTCGAACTGCTCGCTGCGATCTCTTACAACGAAACGAAGATGCGTGACCGCCTCGGCGAACTGACCTTGCTGGTAGTAATGGGCACCGAGGAGCTCATGTGCATCCACGTCGGTAGGCCTCTCATCTACAACCGCTAGGAGATAGGGTAGAGCTCGATCGATCATACCGCGTTTGTAGAAGAGTCGGCCGACCACGAGATTCAAATCGGCCGTTGCACCCATCCTCTCAATGGCCATAAGAGAGAACGAAAGGGCTCGATCACTGAGACCGAGATCTTCATATTTCGAGATTATTTCGAGAAGGTCATTCCCGGGGGTGTCCGCCGACCGTGCGCACTTGTCGAGCTCGACAACAAGGCGAAGTTTCAAATGGTGCAGCCATTGAGTTGGGGTGTTCTCTGTCTTGTCGAGAATGGCGATGCGTTCTTCGATGGTTTTGACTCCCTCAACGCATGCGCCCCATGTGCCACTCACTGCACCAAAGCGATCGCCGGCCGCGCTCGCTGGGGCGGCGAAAAGCATCGTCGCAACGGTGAAGAACACCCATTTCTTGAACATCAGAGAACCTCGATCCACGAATCCCACGGATTGACCATAGACCCAGCCCAGAAGCTAGGATATAAATGACCTTTTGTCTACAGCGAGGTGCCCGTGGCTCAGCTCTGCCTGTTTCTGTGTGCACTGGTATCGACGACGCCAGCCTTTCCTGATGAAGCCGATAGCGAAAGTGTTTCGGTTGGTGTTTTCCTTCCTTCAATTTTCTTCGTCGGGTCTGCTGAAAAGGCGGATTTCTTGTCTCAGCTCGAGGCAAACCTTTCCGACTCCTTGGGGCGACGCGTCATTGCTGCTTTCAATGCCAAACCAAGCGGCATGGCAAAAGACCCACTTTGGTTGGTAGATGGCGTCGAAGCTGTAAGTCAGGAGAACCTTTCGTTGGTTCTCAGAGCGTACAGCAAGGGGCAGACAGAAGTTCCTGCGACCTTATACGCCCGCAAGGATTGGGCCAACGCATTCTCCCTATTGACGAGCGGTCGGGTTGCAATTCCTGCCATGGCCGGAAAGGAAAGTGATCTGCTGCGCTATTGGTTATTGCTTGACGAACCCAAAGCAGATCAGATCGCGCGACGTGTGAGCATCGCACGTGATGCGCGGTCGGCGCTCACCGCAGTTGGGGCGGGTGAGTTGGAAGGAGCGGTTGTTCTCGGGGCCGATTATAAAACCCTCGAACCGAGGTTGGCGGCGCTCGTGAAAGTGGTCCAACTCGGCGAGTTACCGCTACCCGTGCTTGCGATTAACAAAGCAGTGGTGGATGGACCAACAGCGGCTGAATGGTCCGGCAGATTGGCAAAGGCAAAGTTGCCACTCGTGCGTGGTGTCATCGACGAATGGAAACTATCCCGGCAAGATTCCGTCCTGATGGAGCTTCGCCAGGCCCTGCGGCGACGGGAGCCCATGGTGTCACGGTCTTTCGTTGCAGCACCACTTCCACCTTTTCAGGTCTTCCTCGACGGCATGCTTCCTCCGCCCCCCGAAGCGACTCCGCTCAACCCCACCCTCGTTATGCCAGAGCGTCGGTTCAACTCGTTGCCAGATCCACCCACTGATTCTGAAACCAAACCCTCTGTGCCCGTGGCGGTCTACCGTCCCTAATTCAAATTCGTGATTGAGGAATCGATGGCAATGGCAATAGTGGGCGGCATACTCGCAACGTGGGGATGTGTCATTTCTGTGATGCGCGTGCAGTGGTCTCGTTTTGGTTGCTGCCACGTTCCCGATGCGGTGAATCGGCGCGTCGAAATCCTATAACAAAAACGTTCTCAAGAGCACACCTGTGATAAGCAATACACCGTGGTTGCGAATACGAAGGCCATCGAAAAGTCATCTACGTTTGTTCTGCCTACCCCACGCGGGAGGTGGAGCCTCAACCTATCGGGGTTGGCAGGCTGATTTCTCCCCTTCAATACAGGTTTGCCCGGTGCAGCCCCCTGGACGCGAGGAACGTATCAGGGAACCCAGCTACCTTGACATGCACACATTGGTGATGAGCTTGACCGACGCCTTGGCAGGCTTCACAGACAAACCTTTCGTTTTTTTTGGACACAGTATGGGAGCGGCTGTAGCGTTTGAAGTTGCCCACGAGCTTCGTCGACGGCGATTGCCTCAGCCTGCTCATCTCCTGCTCTCCGCATTCTCTGCCCCCCAATGCCCTCGACGAAGAGGACCGCTCGCCCAGCTCCCCGACGCTGACTTTGTTGCGGAGCTGAAACAGATGGGCGGAAGTCCCCGTGAGGTTCTCGACAACCAAGAGGTCATGGAATTGCTCTTGCCGACGTTGCGCGCAGACTTTCAGCTCATCGAGCAATATCGGTATCAGGAGTCTGCCCTACTCGACTGCGGCATGACTGTATTTGGCGGACGAGAAGATGACGATGCGCCGTTCGAGGATCTCGAAGCTTGGCAACTACACACCACCGGCATCTTCCGAGTGCAGACGTTTTCCGGAGGCCACTTCTATCTCATGGAGCGTGGAGACGAACTGAGAGCTGCCATCTCAAACGACCTGCGACACTTGGCAGATCAGCGTGAGTTTCCGGATCGCCCACCCTAACTTGAGCGATTCCTGGATCATTTGCCCGTGAGGATGGTCCATTGCGTGTGAAGCGTCAACCGGATAGCTTGAGTTGCGGGCGCGTTTGATACGGCGTCGGAAACCGAAGGCCAAACGGTGAAAGGGACTTGAGATGACCGCCAGGTCAACAACTGAAGAAGCTGCGCTCAAAACACGTCGTCTTGCGGAAGAGCGACTTCTCGCCAGCCGTCGCGCTCGAACCCAAGGCACATCTAACATTCCAAAATCGAAACAGTGTTGCATATTTCCCTTATCTTCCGCCCAGACACGTCTCTGGTTTCTCGAGGAGTTGGAGCCCGGCAGCCCTCTATACGTCGAGTCGCGCGGTATGCGTGCCACTGGCGATCTGCGCCTGGTTGTGCTCGAAGCATCGTTGGCTGAGATCATTCGCCGCCACCAATCGTTGCGCACGGTGTTCCGCGCAACGAACGACATCGCCGAGCAAATTGTCCTGCCGACCAAACCAGTCCAATTGCCCGTTGCCGATTTGAGCCAATTGCACCCGGAACATCATGAACGCCTAGCTCGACGGTTGGCCACAGAGTCAGCCTACATGCCGTTCGATCTCGTCCTTGGACCCCTTTACCGTTTCTCGGTGTTGCGCAAGGGCAATGACGAACACCTGGTCTGCGTCAATCTTCATCACATCACAGCTGATGGATGGTCTGTTGGCATCTTGGTCAAAGAACTCTCTCGCCTTTACAAGGACTATCTGACGGGAGCCGCATCACCGTTGACTGAGTTGCGCATGCAATTTGGCGACTTCTCCTTGTGGCGCCAGACGTCAGCAAAGAAAAGCGTCGAGGTCGATCGGACCTACTGGGAAGACCGCCTTTCAGGAATCCCCCCGCTGCTTCAGATGCCCACAGATCATCCCCGAACAGTGACGAGAAGCTTGCGGGGTGGGAAAACATCGCTGTCATTCGGCGAAGAGATTTCTCAAGACGTTCAGGCGTTTTGTCGTCAAGAGGGAGTCACACCCTTTGTGTTCTTCATGGCGGCGTATCAAGCTCTGTTGCTGCACTACACTGGCCAAGACGATTTCTGTGTGGGCGTGCCCACTGCTGGCCGACGACAGCGAGAGCTCGAGGGGCTGATTGGGTTTTTTGTTAACACCCTGGTCTCTCGCTCAGAGTGCAGAAGCGACAGGAGCTTCCACGACCTTCTGAAGCGCGTCGCTGACACGAGTGCTGATGCTTTCGCTCATCAGGATTTTCCTTTCGAAAAATTGGTAGAAGCCGTCAAGACGGAACGCAGCCTCACTTACTCCCCCATCTTTCAGGTGATGTTCGCCTACCAGAACGCCCCACAACATGTCCTAGAGTTGCCCGATCTCGAGTTCGAAGAAACTGACATCGAGGCGAGCGTGCCCAAGTTCGAACAGGTACTGAGCCTCTGGGAGACCGAAGGGAAGTTCGAGGGAACTCTCGAGTATTCTGCGGCGCTGTATGATCAAAGCACCACGACACGTATGCTGGGACATCTTGAGCAGTTGGTGCGCTCGATCATCGCCGACCCAAATCGACAAATCGCCGATTTGTGCATTTCCTCCGAGTACGAGCAAGCCCAGCAAGTTTTCGAGTGGAACGACACACTCGTTCAGTGCGACGAGCCCGTTCCGATCCATGGGTCATTCGCTAATCGAGCCCGGCTGAGTCCCGACGCGCTGGCGTTGATCTACTGCGGCGAGCATCTCACATATGGTGAGTTGGAAAATCAGGCTTCTGCGATGGCGAGCCAACTCGTTCGGATGGGGGTTGGTCCGAATTGTCTGGTCGGACTTTTCACCGACCGCTGCATTGAAATGGTTGTAGGCATGCTTGCTGTATTGAAGGCAGGCGCCGCCTACGTTCCGTTGGACCCGACATATCCTGACGAGCGTCTCGCATTCATTGTCGAAGATTCGGGAATGCAACTCGTCATGACCCAAGAATCCATCGACAGTCGAGGGCTGTTCGATGGGGTTGCCACCCTTTCCCTCGAAGCATCCCTCTCCATTCCCAAAGATTCCGTTTCGCGTGCTGGATGCTTGGATTCGTTGGCGTATCTCATCTACACTTCCGGCTCAACCGGCAGACCTAAGGCGGTTGGCGTTGAGCACGTCGCGCTCGCCAACTACATGCGGTGGTTCAATCACCTGACCGACATGGCTCCCCAAGACCGTATGATGCAACGGTCCTCAGCTGGATTTGACATCTCGGTATCTGAGATCTTCGCTCCTCTGACAGGGGGGGGGGCTCTCGTTTTGGCTGAGCCGCATGCTTCTCGCGATGCACACTTGTTAACGCAGGGCATCGTTCGCGACGAAGTGACGCTTTTGAGATTAGTCCCTGGTTTGCTGCAGATGCTCTTGAGTGAGACGGACCTCAGGCATGCAAGGAGTCTGCGGTGGGTGGCGTGCGGAGGCGAAGCCGTCAAGGGAGAGCTCTCCCAGCGATGGTTCGATCTCACCGGTGTTCGGTTGTGCGCTACCTATGGCCCCACAGAAGCAACAATCAACGCAGCCACGTGGAGCCGCACGGGAGAACCGGATGCGGGAATCGAACCCCTCGGCTTCCCACCATGGAACTACCACATTCACGTCAGTACCAACGGTGACTCAGGCTTGCCTGTCGGTGCTTCAGGGGAACTCCGCATTGGCGGAATTGGATTGGCTCGAGGTTACATTGGGCGAGCTGGTGCAACTTCCAAGACTTTCACGCCCAATGATCTGTCCGATGAAATGGGTTCGCGTCTCTATGCAACAGGTGACCTGTGCAAACGAGGTAGCAATGGCTTGGTTGAGTATCTTGGACGCACTGATTTTCAAGTCAAGGTTCGTGGCTTTCGGATCGAGCTTGGCGAGATCGAGTTGGCATTGCTCGACTGCAAAGGGGTGGAAAACACCGTTGTCATATCTAGAGAACCCAAGGGGCTGATAGCCTACGTCGTTGCCAACTCCGGCGACGATCTGGATGCAGAGTATTTGCGCAACCAACTTGGCAAGACTCTTCCTGACTACATGCTGCCATCGGTGTTTGTGTTCCTCGACGCCTTTCCTCTACTGCCAAATGGCAAGATCAATCGCGGCGCATTGCCCATGCCTCAGACAGGCCGCGGTTTGAAAACGAGGTTTGTTGCACCACAAACACGAGTGGAGCAAGCGCTTTCCACGATCTGGCGTGAGGTGCTGGATGTCGACCGAGTGGGCCTTGAAGACAACTTCTTCGATCTCGGTGGTCATTCCCTGCTTGCGACGCAGGTGGTCTCCCGTATTCGTCGGGAGTTGGGTGTCGAGTTGGCTCTGCGAGAGTTGTTCGACAAGCCATCGATAGCTGAGCTTGGGACGCGCGTATCAGAGATTCTACACGACGGGCTGTTGGACCAGGCTCCCAAGATTCGTCGGGTGCGTCGGGCCGCTCGGCTGCCCCTCTCTTTTGCTCAGCAGCGTCTGTGGTTTTTGGATCAGCTGGAGCCAGGAAGCTCGTTGTACAACATGCCGGCGGCATTGCGTGCTCGCGGTAAACTTGTTCATGCGGCGTTGGGCGAAACCTTGGGTGAGATTTGCCGCAGACATGAGAGTCTTCGTACACGTTTTGCGAGCGAGGATGGCATCGGAGCGCAAATCATCGATCGTGAAAGCACCCTCGCTGTGACGTGTGTGGACTTGGGTGGATTGGAGCCTCCGACTCAGGAACCGCTGCTGCGAGAGCTGGCGAAACTCGATGCTCAACGAGCCTTTGACCTTTCACGCAACCCGTTGCTTCGTAGCACCCTGGTCCGTTTAGCGCACACCGACCATGTCGTACTTTTTGCGATGCATCATATCGTGTCCGACGGTTGGTCGATGGGCGTTCTTGTTCAGGAGTTTGGTGCTCTCTATCCCTCATATGAAGACGGTTTGGTCTCTGGCTTGGCCGAGTTGCCTTTCCAATATCCTGACTATTCGAGTTTGCAGCTCGACGAATCCTTTCAAGACCCATTTTCTTTGCAGAAGGACTACTGGCTCGACCAACTTTCTGGTGTCCCTGCGCTGTTGGAGCTTCCTACAGATCGTCCGCGCTCTGCTGTCCAGACATCTCGAGGATCTCATTTGCGTTTCTCTTTATCTCGGGAGTTGTTGTCGCGTGCGGAATCGTTGGGTCGTGCGGAGGGTGCAACACTCTTCATGACTCTTTTGGCCGTGTATCAGACGCTGCTGATGCGTTACACGGGGCAGTCGGATATTTGCGTGGGTTCCCCAATTGCGGGTCGGCGTCATTCCGAACTGGAGGGCTTGATTGGGCTTTTCATGAATACCCTCGTGCTCCGTTCACGAACCTCTGCCACACAGACGTTCCGAGAATTCTTGGGTTGCGTTCGCGAAGCAAGCTTGGATGCTCAAGCGAACCAGGACTTTCCTTTTGAACAGTTAGTCGATGCCTTGGGCGTTGAGCGCAGCTTGAGCCACTCGGCGATATTTCAAGTGATGTTCGTTTTGCAGAATGCTCCGTCTTCATCTTTGTCTTTGCCCGACCTGGAGTTGAACACACTCGCCGCGGAGAGTGGTGTCTCCAAGTTCGACCAAACGTTGGATTGGGTCGAGACTTCCGAAGGATTGTCCTGCACCTTGGAATACAATACCGATCTTTTTGATTCGAGCACGATAGCTCGTATGAGTCAACATTTTGAGAGGCTGTTTGAGCATGCGTTGTCGGCCCCGGACGTTTGCCTCGGTGACTTGACGCTTCTAAGCGATGAAGAGCAGGCCCAGCTCCTGTCGCAGTGGAACGACACTGCAACGGACTATCGTGATGACAAATGCATTCATGAACTATTTGAAGAGCAGGCCGCTCGGACACCAGATTCGGTGGCTTTGGTGTTTGATGATGAGCATCTGACCTACAATGAACTCTGTGCGCGTTCCGAGGATGTCGCGACAACGCTTATTGGGTTTGGGGTCGCGGCCGACGTTCTCGTGGCTCTGATAATGGATCGTTGTCTTGAGATGGTTGTTGGGCTTCTTGGGATTTTGCGAAGTGGGGCCGCCTATATTCCGTTGGATCCAGAATTACCGTCGGAACGGTTGGCTTCGACATTGGAGGATGGACAACCTGGGATTGTGTTGGCACAAAGATGTTTCTGCAACAAATTGACTGCGACGTCATCGCGAATCCTGTACATGGATGATATTCTTGGTGTTCCACAAACGGCGCAGAATGCTTCCTTGTGTGCGAACGGGCTCGCAAACCTGAGCTATGTGATCTTCACCTCGGGTTCGACTGGTAGGCCCAAGGGGGTTGCTGTGGGACACCAGGCCCTAAGCAACTTCATGATCTCAATGCGCGAGTCTCCGGGACTCAGTAGAAAAGATAGGCTGGTCGCAGTCACCACCGTATCCTTCGACATTGCGGCTCTGGAGATCTATTTGGCGCTGTTGGTTGGAGCGCGGGTGGTCGTGGCGGGAAACAACGTCGTGAACGATGGATGGCAGCTTGGCAAACTTTGCGAAGACGTCGGTGCTACAGTCTTGCAGGGCACACCATCGACTTGGCGATTGCTTGTTGAGGCTGACAGTGTTAGACCTGGGTTGAAGTCTCTGTGCGGTGGTGAGGCGCTTCCTCTCGATCTTGCTGAAACCCTATTGGCCAAAAATTGCGCTCTTTGGAATATGTACGGTCCAACTGAGACGACGATCTGGTCGTCTGTGGAATGTGTCACTGGGGCGGACTCCGCGGGCACCATAGGTCGGCCCATCAGGAACACCGAGATTCGTGCTCTGGATGGGAGTTCCAACAATCTGCCGTTGTCAGGACGAGGAATAATTCACATTGGGCGAGTGGGCCTGGCACGCGGTTATCTTGATCGGGTTGGGATGAGTGCCTTAACGTTTCGCTGCAACGGAGAAGGTGCAAAGGGCGAAAGACTTTACAATGTGGGGGACAACGGTCGCTACACACTGTCTGGCAAGTTGCAATGTTTGGGGCGTGTAGACCACCAGGTCAAGATCCGTGGTTTCCGCATCGAGCTGGGTGAGATCGAAGCAACACTCGCAGCATATTCAGAAGTAAGCGAAGCTGTCGTTTTGGCGCGTACTGGAACAACTGGCGCTGCGCGGCTGGTTGCGTATTTGGTTTGGTCTTCAGGTACGGAATTGAGTGTCCATGAGTTGCGGGAACGCCTCGGTGAAACGCTGCCTGACTACATGATCCCTTCGACCTTCGTGTTTTTGGATGCCTTGCCATTGACGCCCAACGGGAAGGTGTACCGGAAGGCATTGCCGGACCCGGAAATTAGTCGAGATGAGTCGATAGATTATGTGGCTCCTCGTACTGAGACGGAGAGCCGCTTGGTGGAGATCTGGGGCAATGTGCTAGGCGTCGACCTTGTGGGTATTCATGATAACTTCTTTGAACTAGGAGGTCATTCTCTGAACGCAGTTCTCGTGGTGTCACAGATCAAAAAGCGATTCGGTGTCGACTTGAAGCTGAGAGCATTCTTTGAAACACCGACGGTCGAGGCGCTCGCGGCCCGCATTTTGGCTCAACAGGTTTCGGCTGACGACGAGAATCTCATCAATGAGTTGCTCAATATGACGGATGAAGAAGCAGAGCGGTTGCTCATCGAATACGACAAGAAGTCCGGCTGAGTTTCACACTGGATGCCGTGATTCGCGCTGTGTGCTTGAACGGGATGCTTTCCTAACCTGTGGACGGCAACCGAAATCCGGAGCAGCTCTTGACCTCCACACGAGCCGGCACCCCGTGACGCCCTGTCTGTGCCAGAGGGGAGAGGATCTCAGCCGCTTCCATCTTGTTGGCGGTATATTCGAAGCTCGCAACGATGGTGTGGTGGTTTTGTGGATCGACGATTCGCTTGGCCAGCAGCTTGAGGGCCTGGAGTCGGTTGTCGGGGAAGTCCATGGCGCCGATGACGCTGCCCACCTGGTCCGCGGTGAAGTCATTGCTCTCGGCGGCCAGGGCGATTAGCTTGATCCGGCTGCTCGCGAGGGACTCCTTCTTCACGCCGGCAAGAAACTTGGCGAAGGCCAGCGCGTCCATCGGTTCCTTTTTGATTCCGGCGCTCGGGGTAGACTGGGCGGGACTTGGCGGGGTGCCCGTCGCAGCGAGACGGATGATGGTCGTGTGGTTGGCGAAACCCTCACTTGGGGTGTGGCAGGCAGCCAACACAACCAACGATACGAGTGGTCCAGCCCCATCAAATCTCATCCTAGACTCCACTTGAGCACTTTTCGAGCGCCTATCATTGTTCCATCGTTGCTGTGTACGAACTCGCCAACCATCTTACTCGTCCCGACCCGTCTTGACCAAACACCTTGGCCAATCAGCGACGCTTGTGCGCATTGGTTTGGGTGCACCAAAGTTCTGACCTACGTTCTTGGATTCTTTTCTCTTGCGGGAACCCTAGGTGCCGTCCTTGCGTCGATGTGGTTTGGGTATGAGGTCGCGATCTGGCTGTGGTTCGCCGCAATCGCTGGATGGGTCATCGTCCGAATTTAGCGCAGATACCATCGCAAAGCTTTCGGCTGTTTCGGGGTTGGGAATTCCCAGACGCTGACTGTTCGAAGAACGCACTCCGGGGGGACAGGACTCTAGTGACCCTAGTGATACCAACTGTTGCGTTGATGCAGAAGCATCGCTAACTTGCCGCCGCCATGAAGAATGCACCCCTCCCGCTTGCCGTCTGCATCACCTTGTGGGTCGCAGGCTGTTCCGATGACCCCAGCAAACAACCAACCTGCGATGGCAAGTTCTTCGGCTTGCCGAGTGAGTCGACAGGTCTCGACGCCGACATCTGCGCCCCTGAATGTCGGTGCGGTGACGTGAGCTTTGTCGCCACCATCCATTTGGAAGAGGAGATCAATCGCCTCGCGGCTACCACCCTGATCGCCCCACCGCCAACCCCCGATGTCGATCCTTATGCGGCGTCAGTGCTTCCAATTGCCGATACCGAATCTGTCTGCACCGTCGTGCCAGACGACAATATGCCTCGCGCATACCGCCTCGAGACCGTACGCGCGGATACAGCCGGTGACGGCATCATAACCCACTTCAACGCCTGTGGGCTGTGCTCGTCACTGCAAGACCTAAGTGTTTATATGCGATATCCCGATCTCACCACCCCCGTTCGCGCCTGCGCCATGCTGTCTGTTACCGGTCCGGATGAGGACAGCCTTGCCTGTATCGCGGACCTGGGGTTCACCGACCCATGCGCCAAGATCTGGTTCTACAACTCTCGCAATACCCGCTACGAGTGCCTCGGTCCGTGTTTGGCGGCACTTGAGGATCCCTACCAGTTTCCTGACGGCTCGCTGAACAGGTGCTTGGCATGTGACGAAGAAAAGAGCGGCCCCGTGTTCAAGGCAGTCGCTGGTCGCACCCGCCGCAACACGGGATTGGCGTCGGCCATCTGCCGACCCTGCGCGGAGGTTGGGCACCTAACCCACGACTACTCTGCAGTGGTTGACTGATGTCCTGCCCTGCGATTTGTGCCGGCCTTCTTTCCACTGTTGACGGTGGTATTGTAGTGCAACCGGTGCCGCGCTATTGGGCTCGTCGGCGGCCAGCCCGACACCGGAGAACGCGGCCAACTCGACGGACCCGTGCCCGTCGGGTCACCACCCAAAGAAGAGGCATGAGATGAGCCCAAGCTCGAACCCCAAGGCGGCCCATCTGAAGAACGAGCGCCCTTGCGTGCCAAAGTACGGAACTTTGGTAGAGGCATTGCGCCACGCCGCCACCGAAGATCCGGAGCGCCTCTACATCAATATGCTCGACACCAAAAATGAAGAGCACCGGGTGACCTTTACGGAAATGCTGGCGGAGGCGGAAAGATGGGCCCGCTTCTTTGTCTCCCGTGGCATAGAACGTGGTGCCACCATTGCCCTCTTGTTGCCGACCAGCCAGGAGGTTCTCGGTGCCTTCTACGGAGCGCAAATGGCAGGTGGCACGCCCGTGCCGTTGCCCTATCCTTTGGCCCTCGGTAATGCAGACGCCTACGTACTCGGCTTTGAGCACATTGTCGCGAGCGCCAATCCGACACTATTGATTACGACCGAACAGTACAAAGAGGCGGGACTCGTCCTTTTGCGCGGCATTGACAAGAATGAAGACAGCGTCGTCATCGCCGCCGAAATCGAGGACGCTCCCGAGTGTCATTTTCCCGACATCTCCCCCACCGATCTCGCACTGGTGCAATACACGTCTGGCCCCGTCGGCGTCCCAACCGGTGTGGAGCTCAGTCACGGGAACATACTCGCCAATGTCCTGGGGCTCGGCCAGGCGCTGTCGTTGAGCCGTGATGATGTCGCTCTCAACTGGGTACCTTTGGTGCAGGACATGGGGCTCGTCGGCGGCCTTTTCACCAGCCTCTATTGGCGGTGCCCATTGCAC
>Ga0156517_1118_pt3 | contig 35790 bp, 37 predicted proteins | sample RifOxyB3_FD_111912 | JGI IMG/M metagenome (GOLD analysis project Ga0156517, IMG submission 111912) | Deltaproteobacteria bacterium RIFOXYB12_FULL_58_9 | reverse complement strand
GAAGCCGCGGATGTACTCGCCGTTCCGATGTCATGGCTCACCTCTCGGATGGATTGAATGCCGATTTGACATCACGTCGCCCCTGTCTTGTTCGAGGATTCCTGCAAATTGAAATGGTAACGGGTCAACAGCGGCTCTCCCCCCAAGGACTCCCAAAAATCGCAGGCCTTCTCGTTCCACACCGCAGTTGAGAGTTGCAGCTCAGTGAGGCCGCGTCGCAAAAAAAAGTCAATGGCGGCATGCATCAGCGCCCGCCCAACGCCACGGTGTTGTGCGACCCGAGCCACAGCAATCTCGGAGATGAAACCAATCTCCGGCATGCGGTATATCGGTGGGTTGCGCGCCACCCACCCCAGACAAAAACCAGACCGTTTGCCTTCAAGCCGAGCAACCAACAGAAAACCATCGATGCGGTCGATCATGCCCAAGGCAAGCTCTTGCCAGCTCCGCACCGCGTTGATGGACAAGGCAAAACGCTCATCAGTACCCTCATGCAAGTCCATCAGCTCTTCCCAAATCTGGCTGATGGGCTCGATGTCGTCGGCTGTCGCCGGCAGAATCACTATGTCACTGTGCGGCGCATTCATCTGATACGACAACAGATCCTGCGAGGTCCCGAACACAGTGTCAAGGAGATCGCCTCCAAAAACAGAAACACCCAGACATCCAAGCAAACAGCGCCTGGACTCCACCATCGTTCGCAACCACCGGCCGCGGCCGATAGCATGGAAGACTTGAGCGATGCACCATGGAGGATTACTCTCCCCATCCATTAGCACGCCTGATTGACGAGAGGTCCCATGGAAAACGCTCAGATCGCAGACGTCTTCGACGAGATCAGCGCCATTTTGCAGATACTCGGTGAGAACGCCTTCCGCGTGCGCTCGTACCAAAACGCCGCGCGCACTGTGCGCGACATGGCCGATCGAGCCGAGGATCTTCTCAGCTCAGGAGAGGACCTCAAGAAGCTCCCAGGCATCGGCTCGAGCATAGCCGAGCAGATAGACGAGATTGTCCGGTCAGGGACGTCCCACCGCCTCACGGAGCTGCGTGGAAAACTGCCACGGGGGTTTCTCGAGCTGTTGCGCGTGCGCGGACTGGGTCCCAAGAAGGCCAAAAAGCTTTACGACGATCTCGGCATCAAGAGCCTCGATGATCTCGAACAGGCATGCAAAGACCATCGCATTCGCGACCTCCCGGGCATGGGGGTCAAGACCGAAGAGAAGTTCTTGGAGAACATCGGCCGCGCCCGCGAGAACGTCGGTCGCATGTTGCTGCGCGACGCCGACGCGGTGTTTGAGGCCTTCGCCGAGCACATCGAGACGGTGCCGGGGCTGCAACGTTTCAGTGCAGCAGGTTCACGTCGTCGCCGTCGCGAAACCATTGGTGACCTGGACATTCTGTTGCAAGTGACCGATCACGATGCCGCCATCAATAGGATTCTTACCTTCCCGGCGATCAGTGAAGTCGAGGCACAGGGCAAAGAGAAGCTGACCCTGATCCTCAACGGCAACCTCAACGTCGACGTGCGTTTCTTCGAAGCAGACGAGTTCGGCGCGGCGCTCCTGTACTTCACCGGCTCGAAAGCTCACAACATCGCTGTGCGCAAGGTAGCCATCGACCAGGGATACAAGCTCAACGAATACGGCCTCTACAAGGGTGACAAGCGCGTTGCAGGGAACACTGAGGATGAGGTCTATGAAGTCCTCGGGCTCGACTCGATCGCCCCGGAGCTAAGGGAGAATCGCGGCGAGGTGGAGGCCGCGGCAAAACACGCTCTGCCAATTCTCGTCGATCACAACGACATCCACGGTGACTTCCATTCCCACACCATTGAGACTGACGGCAAACAGAGTATCGAAGAGATGGCCCAGGCCGCACGCATGCGCGGCCTCGATTATCTCGCGATAACCGACCACTCTCAGGCTGTCACCATTGCCCGCGGTATGGACAACAAGCGCGTCGAGAAACACGCAGAGGCCGTGCGCAAAGTCGATGCGAAACTCGATGACTTTTGGCTTCTCGCAGGCGTTGAGGTGGACATCCTTAAGGACGGGTCCCTCGACATTGATACCGATATCCTCGGCGAGCTCGATTGGGTTATTGCCAGCATCCACTCTCACTTTGACCTCGACGAAAAGGAAATGACCCAAAGGCTGCTCGCTGCGATTGAAACAGGTGTCGTCGATTGCATCGGCCATCCTTTCACTCGTCATCTCGTGACACGTGGTCCCATCAGCATCGATGTCGATACTGTGTTTCAAGCATGTAGGGACAACGGCGTGTGCCTCGAGCTCAACGCTCAACCCGAGCGGCTCGACCTCCCCGATGTCTATTGCCATCGTGCCAAAGAGATCGGCGTCAAGGTGGCCATTGCCTCCGACGCCCACAAAGCGACCGATCTCGACTACATGCGCTACGGTGTCTCCACGGCACGTCGCGGTTGGCTTGAGCCAGGGGATGTACTCAATTCCCTGAGCACCAAGGAACTGCGCAAGCGACTGGTCCGCAAACCTGGCGCACAACGTTGGCGATGACGGGTGCCTGACCTCAACTATCTCCTTATCTGGTTGGTCAGTGTCTCCACAATCGCGGGGACGTTGCTGTTTGCTCTGCGGTCACACGGCCGCGCCAGCGACTGGATACTCGTTCTTCTTGGCATCCTCTCGGTGCTTGGCGTCTCCTGCTGGCTGGTACCGCAGTTGTCTGGCTTTGTCGCCAGTGCCGCCTGGCTGCTCGTCTTTCTGCTTCCAGCTCTGGGGCAACGACTCATTGCACGCGAGGTGGCCCACTCTCATTTTGCGAACGCATCCAGGATAGCAAGAGTCATGGCGGTGTTGCATCCGACAAAGGCCTGCCGTACCCAGCCCGCCTACCTTGATGTGTTGAAAGCGCTGCAGAGCGGGGATCTGCTATCGGTCGAGGCGTTGGCCCGTCTCAACGACAGCCAACTATCTCGGTTTGCGCGGCTACAACTCTTTCGTCTCCGGGCCGAGTGGCAAGAGACGAGAGACTACCTCGATGCTCGAGGCACCCAGGAGATCGCCACCGATCCACAAGCGATGGTGAGTTATGTCCGTTGCCTAGGAGAACTCGGTGAAATCGAGCTGATGTTGCAAGTTTGTCGACAGATCGGTGCCAAGAACCTCGGTCATTTGCACAGCCAACTCGTGCTGTTCGTCCTCGCTTTCGCGGGCAAACACCGCTCTGTTGCCCACCTGTTCGACGGTCTCTTGCGTTTCTACCCGGTGCGCGCTCGCGATTATTGGGTCGCAACCGCCCTGCAAGTGTCCGGGGACGCCGCAAGTGCCCGCACTTTGCTGCTGCCATTGTCTGACGCAGGAGATCCATCCTTGAAACTTGCGAGCGCACGTCGCCTCAACGAGCCCCTAGGCAAGGTGGACTTCGAGAAGCTTTCCGACGATTCGCGGTCCCTGATTTCCAAGCTGAGCAAATACGCCACCGACGTCGCGATCTATGGCTCTCTCGGTTTGCCACCCAAAAAGGGATCCACCGTCGCCACCTGGACCCTCATGGCAGTGTTGACCATCGTCATCCTCATCGAATTGCCCGGTGGCGCCACTGACCAAGCAAACCTCTACAGGCTCGGCGCACTCGAGCTCTCGGCAGATCCCAGTCGTGTCACCGGCAGCTGGTGGCGAATCGTCACCGCGGCCTTCCTACACTTTGGTTTGAGCCACTATGCGGCCAACCTCTTCGGCCTATTCTTCCTCGGCCGATACATGGAACGCATGTGGGGGGCGGCAGGCGTTCTCGCCTGTTATCTAATCGCCGCCATCGGTGCCAACGCTGCAGCCATCTACCTGTTAGCCCCACCAACGGGCAATGCCTTCGTGGTGGGCGCATCAGGGGGCGTCATGGGAATCGTCGGCGGCTTGGTCGCCTTGCTCCTTGCCGAGTGGCTCCGTACGCGCACTCGACTGCTGCTCCGCCAACTTGCACTCCTAGGCCTGGTGCTCGTCGTTCAGCTCGTCTTCGACCTGTCGACCCCAAACGTCAGCTCCACCATCCATCTGTCTGGCGCCTTCATCGGCCTGCTCACGGGCATCGGCTTGGCGTGGTTGCACAACATCTACGGCCCGAAGAAGTAACGCCGTTTATTTTGTCGGGCAGGAGGATTGTGCGCAAATAGTACTCGGGCCGAAGCATGAGTGAATGTCTATCGGCACCAGGAGGAATCATGTCCCGCCTCGACAACCTGCTCCCGTTTAACCCAAGCTCTCGTTACGAAGTGCAAGAATTCATTGTTGGCGAGTACGGCGAGCTCATTGGCACCTACATTGATCTTCTCGATGACGATGAGGGGCTCGAGGAGCTTGTTTTTCGTCTCGCTTGCGGTGAGCTCGACACGCCCTAGTTCTGGCCCGAAACCATCGAATGGATCCGTGTCCCCAACTGAGGGGATACAGTGCCGCACAACCAGCAGCCCCTACTTGCCGGCACCAAGAAAATCTTTGATGGACTTGTAAATGCCGTCCTTGTTAGGGATCTCCGAGGTCAGAACGTTGTCATCTTCCCCGAATTGGCTGCGGAGGTCTTTGATGAATTGTCCCGAGCCATACGGACTCTCGACCTGGCCGTAACAGAACACGTTTGAGATGGGCACCAGGTGATTCTTGAGGATGTCCATGCACACTCGAGTGTCGTCTGCCGACCAGTTGTCGCCGTCGGAGAAATGGAATGGGTAGATGTTCCATTGTGACACGGGATATTCGGCATCAAGTATCTCGGCGCAAAGTTTGTAGGCGCTGGAGATCATGGTGCCGCCCGACTCGCGGGTGTGGAAGAACGTCTCGCCATCGACCTCTTTGGCCGTAGCGTCGTGAATGATATAGCGGGTCTCGATACCCTTGTACTGTGAGCGCAGCCAGGTATCGATCCAAAACGATTCAATGCGGACGATTTCCTTTTGTTCGTCGCCCATACTTCCAGATACGTCCATCATGTAGATGATGACCGCGTTGGTCTCCGGCTCGTTACGTATGTTGAAGGTTCGGTAACGGCGATCCTCGCGGGTAGGTATGATGATGGGGTTCTTCGGGTCGTATTGCCCCATGCTCAAAGTTCGCCGCAGTGCTTGCTTGAAGGTGCGCTTGAAATGTCGCAACGACTCGGGCCCAGAACGGTGGATGCCGGTGTACCGATAACGTTGAGCAGAGATTCTCTCAGTGCCCTTGGGCTCGATCTTGGGTAGCTCAAGCATTTCACCGAGCATGCCCGCAAGCTCTTCAAAAGTGATATCGACATCGAGGGTGTGCTCACCAGCATCGGAGCCCGCCTCTTTGCCGTCCCCCGGCTTGATGTTGCCAGGTGCCAACTCGTCGCCAACTTCGCCTTCGCCTTGGCCGACACCACCGCTGTCGCGATGATCGTAGACGAAGTGGGGCAGATCGATTTGCGGCACTGGAATCGAGATCTTGTCCCGACCCTTCTTGCCGATCATCTCCCCCTTCGAGATGTATTTCTTGAGGTTTTGCTTGATCCTGCCGCGGACGATCTGGCGGAATCGTCGGTGGTCCTGTTTGATTCGCAGACTCATGCTAACCAAACTCTAGTACACCCAGAGCCTGCCCGCCAGCGATTCAATCGCAGAACGTTCTGCGTTGTATCGGGTTTTCCGCGGGGATGGACTCACGGAGTCGGTGGGCCCGTCACGGGGTCAAAAAAAGGGCTGAGTTGTCCTCTAGTCGGTGTTACCCTAATTCAACAGTATTGTGTCCTGTTGGCTTGGCCAAAAGTGGAGGATTTATGTCGGACGTCCTTTCCAAGATCGCCGCTCACCAAGACCTGAACGAGTATCAGGAACAACATTGGACGGGCACCTTCGAAGATTACATCGAGCTCGTGCGCGGCAATCCAAAGATCACTCGTAACGCCTATCAACGTGTTTACGACATGATCTTGTCATACGGCAAAGAAGAGTACATCGACTCGAAGAAAAAGCTCGTTCACTACTTCTTCTTCGATGATCCACACAATGATGGGCACGATGCCATCTACGGCCTCGACATTCCGTTGATGCGCTTGGTCAACGTGTTCAAGAGCGCAGCCTTGGGATACGGGACGGAGCGTCGCGTGCTGCTGTTACACGGTCCGGTCGGCAGCTCAAAATCGACGATCGCCCGATTGCTGAAGAAGGGATTGGAAGAGTATTCGCACAAACCGGAGGGGGCGCTCTACACGTTCGATTGGTACACGGACGAGATGCGTGATGACGGCACTGAATACCGCGATCACATGCCGTGCCCGATGAACGAAGACCCTCTGCGCCTCATTCCTGTGGATTGGCGCGCAAAGGTTTATGAGGAGCTCGGCCTCAAGAGCAAGGAGTACCCGCTGCCCCTTGATGGCGAACTATGTCCCGCATGTCGACATGTGTTTCGCGAGCTCATGCAAAAGTACAAAGGTGATTTCTCGCGGGTTGTCGCGCATGTGAAAATGCGTCGTTTGGTGCTGTCGGAAAAGGACCGCGTCGGTATTGGAACGTTCCAACCTAAGGACGAGAAGAATCAGGATTCCACCGAACTAACAGGTGACATCAACTATCGCAAGATTGCCATCTATGGTTCGGATTCAGACCCACGTGCGTTCAATTTTGATGGTGAGTTCCACATCGCCAATCGTGGAATCATTGAGTTCATCGAGGTGCTCAAGCTCGATGTCGCCTTCCTCTACGATCTGCTCGGAGCATCGCAAGAGCACACAATCAAACCGAAGAAGTTTGCACAAACCGACATTGACGAAGTCATCCTCGGTCACACCAACGAGGCCGAATACAGGAAGCTCCTCAACAACGAGTTCATGGAAGCACTTCGCGACCGCACGGTAAAAATCGACATTCCTTACATCACCAAGCTGTCGCAGGAAGTTCGCATCTACGAGAAGGACTACAACAACCGGCGCATTCGAGGAAAACACATAGCCCCGCATACCTTGGAGATGGCCGCGATGTGGGCGGTGGCCACTCGTCTCGAAGAACCCAAGAAGGCCAACCTCGAGGTTATGCAGAAGCTCAAGCTCTATGACGGCCGCATGCTTCCTGGATTCACGGAGGAGAGTGTCAAAGAGCTGCGCAAAGAAACCGAGCGCGAGGGCATGGATGGCATGAGCCCTCGCTACATTCAGGACAAGATCTCCAACGCCTTGGTTTCCGACAAGGGCGCGGGCTGCATCAATCCCTTCCTCGTCCTCAACGAGCTCGACTCGGGACTCACAAACCATTCGTTGATTACCCGCGAGGACGACAAGAAGAGATACCGTGAGCTGGTCTCACGGGTGAAGCAGGAATACGAGGACGTTGTCAAAAACGAAGTGCAGCGGGCCATCAGCGCTGATGAGGAGGCCATTTCCAAGCTCTGTGCCAACTACATCGACAACGTCAAGGCGTACACACAAAAAGAGAAGGTCAAGAACAAATACACAGGTCAGTTCGAGGAGCCCGATGAGCGGTTGATGCGCTCTATTGAAGATAAGATCGACATCGCCGAGAGCCGCAAGGACGATTTCCGGCGCGAGATCATGAACTACATCGGTGCTCTCGCGATCGAAGGCAAGAAGTTCGACTACCGCACCAATGAGCGCTTGCACAAAGCCCTTGAGCATAAGCTGTTCGAAGATCAGAAGGATTCGATCAAGCTTACCACGCTCGTGTCCAACGTGGTTGACCGTGAAACCCAAGAGAAGATCGATGTCGTCAAAGAACGGATGATTCGCAATTACGGGTACTGCGAAATCTGTGCCACAGATGTGCTCAATTTCGTCGCTTCCATTTTTGCTCGCGGCGACGCTAAAGAGTAGTTTCTGACAGAGAACCCATTTTGGGGGCTCACTGTCGATGACCTCTGCGGCCACCGAAGTCTGGTAGCCACAGTACAGCAGAACAGTTGGCTTCTGGCGACGGAAGCCAAATCGATTGACGCCCTACGATGCCTCGGCGCAAGAAACCAGACCAACCGCCCGCCGGAACTTTCGAACCCGCGTCACCGTCAGATCCGAAGGAGGTGTTGAGACTCTATGCCATCGCGGCCAAGATCGCTTGCGCGCTGCCTGAACAACTCGAGATGCTGGAGGACCGCATCTCCCAGTTGACCGCCTCTCTCGTGCCGCCCGAATCTGCGGCGGCTGAGGATTGCGAAAAACTCTGGCGTTTCTTCAAACGCGCCGTTGCCAGCCCAAAAATCACCCTTCGACGCGAGGCGGGCAAAGCGCTTTTCAACGATCTCGATTCGTTGGGCCAACGCCTGGATCTCGCACCATTGACCTCTTGGGACGCCCTGCCGATGGGTGTCCGTGATCCCAAGGCACCCCAGTTCAAGCCCGAGGTGACGCAGACCCACATCACCGTAGCCAGCATTCGCCGCCGCGCCCGCCATGAGCAAAGTATGCTAGGGGACAAAGGCGCGTCTCTGTCGGCACAGTTCGTCGGCGATTTGCTCAAGCTTCTTGGGCGTCGCGACCTCGAAGAGCTCTTTGGCGAGTTGGTGGGCACTGGCATCATGGGACGTGCAGAGGGCAACATGCTCGTCCGTTGGCTCTCCAAAGGGGGCACTCTTTGCAAAGACGATGAAGCACTCATCGAGTTTCTAGTCCGCCTCGGCAAGTGGTTGGTCTCCGACTAGCCAGTTCACCCTATTTCGTGCAAAGAATCCGATTGCACACTAACGTTTTCCGCAGCGCAGTTTTGTGGTAGCCCTGTTACAACATGGACCCAACAAGCGTCATTAATGCCGTCCTCGTCGCGCAGGCACGGCCACTGCCTCCTCCTGTGGAGTACGGTTTCTGGTACTCGGTCGCCCACGCGGGTGTGGTCGAGCAGCTGGTCATGCTTGCGCTTCTCGGTTTCTCTGTGGTGAGCTGGGCGATCATCGCCTTTAAGTGGCGGACTCTTCGTCGCTCCTACCACGAGTCTGAGACCTTCCTCGATGTGTTTTGGAGCTCCAAACGACTGGATGCCATCTATCAGCGCTCCGAAAGCCTCTCGGCGAGTCCTGTGTCACAGGTGTTTCGCGCCGGCTACATCGAACTCGCAAAGATAAAGAAAAAGGGCGAATCTGACAATGGCGACATGCAGCTCGGCTCACTCGAGAGCATCGAGAGGTCACTGCGACGTGCTGCCTCAGCTGAGCTCACGGGACTCGAGTCGTTGATACCGTTTCTTGCCACGGTGGGGTCGACCTCACCCTTTATCGGACTTTTTGGCACGGTCATCGGCATCATGAATTCGTTCCAGGACATCGGCCAGATGGGCAGCGCCGGCTTCACCACCGTCGCCCCAGGTATCGGTGGCGCTTTGGTGGCTACGGCATTTGGTTTGCTCGCCGCCATCCCGGCGGTTATCGCTTACAACTGGTTTCTCACGCGCATTCGCATTCTCGACACAGAGATGAGCAACTTCTCGAGCGATTTTCTCAACATCATTAAACGGCACTTCTTTTAGACCATGGCGATGCAAACAAATGGCTCCGGTCGCGCCATGAGCGAAATCAATGTCACGCCGATGGTTGACGTGATGTTGGTGCTCTTGGTGATCTTCATGGTTACCGCACCTCTGATTCAACAGGGCGTTAAGGTCGATCTGCCGGAAACGAAAGCCGCTGCCCTCGATAGCAAGGAAGATCGGATCATTCTTACGGTGACGGCGGAGAAGAAGATCTACATCTCCAATGCCAGCATCAAAGGAGCCACCGAAATCCCATACGCCCAGCTACGCGACAAGCTCGTCGGCAATGCGAAGTTAGAACAGGACAAAGAGATCTATCTGCATGCCGACAGAAACCTAGATTATGGCTTTGTCGTCGACATCATGGCGATCGTCAAAGACGCAGGTGTCGAAAACATGGGGATGGTCACCAACCCCTCCGTCAGTCGTCCTCAGTAGCATCCGCAACTTGGTCACAATGAAACGACCAGCTTCGAATCAACTTCTGCGATCTTCAGTGGGATAGCCCGAAGTCATCCTTTGTCATTGATGGTGTCGAAAGTCTCGTCGTCGTTGTTGTTGTCGTCGTAATCGTTGTTGTCGCCGTAGTTCGTGGCCGCGTCGGCATCTGCGTCGACGGTGGAAGATACCGGCGCGTCGGATTTCTTGCTCTTGAGCTCGACCAACACGCCGCTCATCTGCTTGGGGTGAATGAAACAGATGTCGTTGTCGCGGAAGGTACGGACGCCACCGATGGTCGGGTACTCCCGGTCCTTGAGCTCGCCGATGGACTCGCGAGTGTTATCGACTCCGAACGAAACGAGCATGACGCCTTCGCCCTGGGCTTTAATGAATTTTGCAACCTCGCCATCGGCGACCGTCGACTGCAGCAATTCAATAGCTACCTCGCCGAGCTGATAACGTGCCACGCGGATGTGCTCCGATTCGTCAGCGAACTCGTCGTCAGGACCGTCTTTGCCGAGCAAGGGCTCCCATACTTCGCGGGCCGCATCCAAATCCTTCACTGCCACGCTGATGTGATCGACTTTGTTGATCTTCATGTTTGCTCCTCGGACAGCAGTTTCTTTCGGCGGCGCACCTTACACTGTGGCTCGCCACGGGCAAACCCACAATTTCTATCAGGACACCGTTTCCATCTCTTTGATCTAGGACGGAAAATTGACATCTGCGCAGACGTTCAGGTATACATGTTTTCAGTACACCTTGGAGGACGCGATGGCCAAGCTTCCTGAGCTGACGGACAGGCAACGTGAGGTATTTGATTTCATTCAAGAGCGAATTCGCGCCTGGGGCTACCCACCAACCATTCGCGAAATCGGCGAGCATTTTTCCATTCGTTCCACCAATGGCGTTGCCGACCATCTGAAAGCACTCAAGCGCAAGGGTTATCTCACCCAAGAGGGGATGAAGTCGCGCACTTTACGGCCGGCCAAATCCTCACGGGGCAGTGTGGTGCGTGCTGTCATGCCAAAAAGTGGTGGCACGGTGAGCATTCCTCTGCTCGGTCGCGTTGCTGCCGGAGAGCCGATTCTTGCTGAAGAGCGGGCAGAGGGCTCGGTGGTGGTCGACTCCTTTCTGGTGGGCGACGGGCGCAAGCTCTTTGCCCTCAAGGTCGTTGGCGAGTCGATGATCGACGACGGTATCCTCGACGGTGACTACATCTTTGTGCGCAAACGCTCCCACGCTGAACCCGGTGAAATCGTTGTCGCGATGATCGAGGATGAGGCCACGGTCAAAAGGTATTATCCGGAGCCTGGACGCATTCGCCTGCAGCCGGCCAACAGTGCGATGGAGCCCATCTATATTAAGGAGAGCGACTTCAGAGAGACGCAGCTAATCGGCGTCGTTGTTGGTGTCTATCGCAAGGTCTAGTCTACGTCAGGCAAGCGATTCTCAATTTCGTCCACCAGCTCGTAGAGCTCGTCGAGCCTCGTTTCGAGGTTGGCGAGATCCTCTCGGGTTACCAGGCCAGGGTTGGAGGCGGCCAACCACTCTTTGAACATTTCGAGCATCGTGTTGGACGGCATCGAGCGTCCATACCTCCATGGACGGTAGAGCGTCAACGTTTGTGTGTCGCCCGCCAACCGATGCTATGGTGGCGTCCATGGTGCTGCCGCGATTGCGCATTGTGACTGGCAAAGGTGGTGTTGGCAAAACCGTCGCCGCCACCGCGTTGGCTATGGCGGAGGCACGTCAGGGCCGAAGGACCCTGCTCGCGGAGGTAAACGGTCGTGACCGAGTGGCGGCTTTGCTCGGTGTGAAACCGGTTGGCGCCAAGATGCGCGAGGTGTTCGATCATTTGCACATCGTCGACATGAATCCGCGGGATGCCATACGCGAATACGCTCTGCTGCGCTTTCGTTTCGAGGCGGTGTACAACACGGTGTTTGAAAATCGACTCGTACGTCGGTTTCTGCGTTTGATCCCATCCCTCGGTGAGCTGGTGATGCTTGGCAAGGTCTGGTTTCACGAACAAGAGAAAAGCGACGACGGTAGTCCGCGATTCGATGTCATTATCGTTGACGCGCCGTCGACCGGTCACGCCAAGACCATGTTGAGGGCACCCGCAGTGGTAGAGCGGACTGTGCCGCCAGGTCCACTGCGAGACATCACTCAGAACCTGCAGACATTGCTGACCGATCATCAACGCACACAGCTGCATGTCGTGACGACGCCGGAGGAGATGCCGGTCAACGAAGCCATCGAGCTTGAGCAGGCAGCCGTGCATACCTTGGGCGTCGGACTTGGTACGACCATTATCAATCAGTACGTTGAGCCTCTCCACCGTGCCGCCCTTGCTGCGGTGGTTCGAGCAAATCCCGAGAGCTCGCTGTCACAGACTCTGTCCATTCGAGACGCCAAGAGTCGAGCTGGGGACGCATTCTTGCGCCGTTTGCCTGCGTACATGTTGGAGGGATCTGTCAGATTGCCTCGGGTCGTTTCGAGGGAGTTTGGCCGCACTGAGATTGATGCTTTCGTGAATCTCCTTGCGCCTGCTGTGGTTGCCGAGACGAAGACATGAAACCAGTGTGGGAGAACCGCAAGGTCGTCATTTGCGTGGGCACTGGTGGCGTTGGCAAGACCACCGCGGCGGCCAGTCTTGGTCTCGCAGCGGCGTCGCAGGGCGTGCGAACATTGGTGATGACCATTGATCCAGCTCGACGGCTCGCTAACGCCCTTGGCATAACCGACCTCGGCAATGTCGAGAGGGAGATTTCCGCCGAGCAACTGGAACCATTTGGCGTCAATCTCGCTGCGCCTTTGTGGGTGATGATGCCTGATGTCAAACGCACTTTTGACCAGCTCATCGAGCGGACAGCTCCCGACGAGGAAAGCCGGCAAAGAATATTGCGCAATCGCGTTTATCAACACTTCTCCTCGGCACTGGCGGGCTCGCACGAGTACGCCGCAGTCGAGAAGCTCTATGAGGTGTATTCCGCAGGTCGGTATGATCTCATCATTCTCGATACGCCGCCTTCGCAGAACGCTGTCGATTTCCTTCAAGCTCCCGGTCGCATTCTCGACTTCCTCGAAAACGAAACGCTGCAATGGCTGCTCAAGCCATATGTTCTGTCAGGGAAGATCTCATTGAAACTGCTTGATTTTGGCAGCTCGATGATGCTGCGGACTCTCGGGAAACTGGCTGGCGCCGAAACCTTGCGGGAGCTCGCGGATTTTGTTTTATCGCTGCGCGGCACCTACGATGGCTTTCGCCAACGCTCGCACCGTGTTCGCGAGTTGATGCGCTCGGACGAGATGGCTTTCGTACTGGTTACCTCTACTTCGGCAACCCAGCAGCGTGCCATGCTACAGTTCAAGCGCGAGCTTCACGCAGAGGGCCTCAGGGTAAACGCAGTGGTGGTCAATCGCATAAGAAGGCCGCTCCCACCTGAATCCGAGTGTCGAGCATTCCGATTCAAGGCGGAGCAGGCATTGACTCCAATGGGAGAAGGAGTGCTGCGCGATGTGTTGAATGCCCTCGACGAGGAGAAAGAGATCGCCACCCTCGACCAACAATCAATTGCTGAGTTGGCGGCCAGATTGGCAGACACCCGTCTCATTTTGTTGCCCGAGCTTCCCCTTGACGTGCATGATTTGTCGGGCCTCGCCCGGCTCTATCCATATTTCAATGACAACAGCCGTTTGGATATCTAATCGGTCATCGTGCCCCACAGCAGCGAGTAGCCGAAATCCTCAATAGTTGACACCTATTCGCCCAGGAACGATAGTCCCAAGGTGGTAAGAAGGGTCACGGCGGTGACCATCTGTCTGAATTGAGGAGGCCGGAAATGCGCCGAGAGCGACAGCGGGTTTTTGCCTTTGGGCTACTCGTGGCAACGATGACCGTTGTTCCTTCCGTTGCAAGCGCAAACCCTTTTGACATTTCGCTGCGTGGCCTTGGAAGGCCCCCAAGCGATGCGACTCTCGACCACCCAACCGTGTTGCGCTACAAGAATCTCAGCTCTGAGCTCGCGTTTGCGTTGGCACCGCGACCCTTGGCACCAGCAGAGACTCTCGGCGTTAGTGGTTTCGAGTTTTCTCTGGCATCCACAACCGCGGACATAAACGATCAGGCTGATTATTGGCAGGGCCAACCTGGTTCCCCTGTCTTTGAAGGTGTCCTGCCGTCCCACGGCAGCCGCGGTGTGCCGACGGCGTTCTGGGTGCCGACGGTGCATGTTCGCAAGGGACTGCCCATGTCGACGGAGATAGGCATCACCGGTGCGTATCTTGCTTGGAGCGAGATGACGATGCTCGGCGTCGAGGGCAAGGTCGCGCTGCACGAGTCATACTTTCGCTGGGCCCCGGCTATCTCGGCTCGTGGTGCAGTGGGGCGACTGTTTGGATCTAGCGATCTCGATCTCATGACCATCGAGGTCGACGGACTCGCCTCACTGCCTTTTGGTGTCGGTGGCATGGCGCAGATCACTCCGTACGCCGGTTACGGCTGGCTCTTTGCCGACGTCAATTCCCATGTTCTCGATGAAACGCCTTACAAAGTGAACGACGAGAGCGTGCCCGTGGCAGATCGCGAGCAGAAAGGTGGGGAAAGAGGCTCATTGTACACTTTCCCGCGTCTGATGTGGTCTGACAACAGCCATGGTCGCTTCTTCGTCGGCCTGCGGGTCAACGTCGCGATGATCGAAATTCTCTATGAGCTAGACGTTGGCTTCTTGGGGGGCGAAGCGGGTACGCTGCACAGCCACTCGTTCAAGATTGGTTTTGACGTCTGAGGCAGCCGTGGAAGTCGACAACGTCGCTGCTGAAGTCTTTCTTCTCCTATTGGTAATCGGGGTGGTGTTTGTTGCGACGCGCCTCGGGGCCCTTGGGGATGCGCTTGGTGCTGCCATGGGCAGCCTGATTGGCTCTGACCGCAAAGACGAGAAGGACAGCGACGACGCCTGAACCGGTTTCCTATTCCATTCTGCTCTTGCGTTTGCCCCGTTTGCGCTTGCTCTTGCGTTTGCGCTTGCCCTTTGCTGGGTCCTCCTCTTTCCCCGGTTCGAGCACTGACTCGGGGGCCGTCGGTCTTGTGATGATGAGCGGCTGACCTTTGTCGAGCCGAACGGTGTGTTCGAGATCGACAAGGCTCGAAGGCGGGTTCAGCAGAACAACGGTGAACTGCGCAGTTTCCCCGTTGCCGAGTGGGGCGAGCTCTAACGCGGCGGCCTTCTGTTGGTATGCCTTCGTCAAAGAGGTTCGGTCAGTGAGCGCTGCAACCTCTGAGGGACTCAGTGGAACACCCACCGGTCCTTCGCCGCGGGCCACCAACTGACCGCGTTTGTCGTGCAACTCCGCGATGGCGTTCAAATTCTCACGTGGCTCTCCTGAGCGGTTTTCCACCTTTCCGGTGAACACCAGCACCTCATCACCATTGTGAATCTCATAGGTCACGGAGCGCATGACCACCGGGTATACCTCTTGATATGATTCGTTGACGATATCTGGAGACTTGGAGGGGTCGCGAAGACCAATAAGTGAGAGGTCGATGCGCCCACCGCCGAGATACAACAGAACGCCAGCGCCCAAGACGGCGGCGACTGCCAGATATCCTACCAGCTTGGCACCAATGCCACCTCGTGCTGCAGACTCCGACGTCAACTGGGGTAGCACAACCCCGTCTCTGGGAATCGGGGAGGCCGCCTCGACTGCCACACCAAGAGCGGCAGCCTCGAGGCGTCCGAGGACGTGGTCGGTTGGCGGCTGCATGGGTGAATCGGAGAGTGCCTCGAAGGTTCCATCGATGTTGAGGCTTCCCCCCATAGCAGCCGCTGCGTCTGCAAAGGGATCATCATAGGAGGACGGCAACTCGCTGATGCCACCGTCGTCGCCCATCATCATAATGTCATCGTCGTCGACGAAATCGGCCTCCCCATCGGCTGGGGAAAAATTGTCCAGAACAGGTGCGGCACCTTCTTGCGCTGCAGCGCGAATGTCATCTGGAATAATATAGACCGCGGTTTGCACCTCATGGTGCACGCTATCGAAGGAGCCGGGTCGTAGCTCGCGAAGAGTTTCGGGCGGAATCGATGGTGTTCTGGGCGCTGGCAACTCTGGCAATTCGAGAGATGAAGGCAAGTCGCCGAAGTCGGAAAGGTCGTCAGAGTCACTTGGCGGCGCAAGCGTTGGGGCATCGAGATCCAGGTCCAACGATGCAGTGGGCTCAAACGACGGAGCGAACTGTGCCAGCGGGTTGAGCTTCGGACCACTACCGAAATCGAGGTCTAAGGGCGGTAGCGGTGGATGAGCTTCTGGGTGAGTTGGCGAGTTGATATCCAGGTCGAGTTCGGAATTCAATCTGCCATTGACCCCGGTGCTCCGGTCCGGCGCTAATTCGATAGATGGTGCCAATGCTGAGCTCGGCTGGTGGCCCGTCGGATCGGGGATAGTGACCTCTAGACCCAGATCAACGGGAACTGGAGGCGCAGCAGGACGTTGTACGACAAAACTGGTTTGGCACTTGGAACATCGTACTTTTGCCCCTCGGTCGCCGATTTTGCTCTCGTCAAGGCGAAACTTCGTATCACAATTTGCACATTGGACGATCATCTGGATCAGCACGTCCCTGGGAGCGGCAAAACTTTTCGCCTCGTTGTCACGTTAGCTTGCGCAAACTACCCAATCAAGTATTTTGAGGTGCAGTGGGAAGAAGCGTCACATGGGGAAAGTATCGACTGCTTGGTCGGCTCGCCGCTGGCGGGATGGCGGAGGTGTATCTCGCGCAACGTATCGACTCCCCTGAGTCATTTTTGGCGATCAAACGTATGCTGCCGAGACTCTCCGACGATCCCACATTCGTCTCGATGTTCATCGACGAAGCCAAGATCGCAAGCGGTCTCGCACATCCCAATATTTGCCAAATTGTCGATCATGGTGAGCAGGCGCATCAGTTGTTCATGGCCATGGAGTTCATTCACGGAAAAGATCTGCGCGTGTTGACTCGGCGGGTGCAGAAGCGCGGCGAGAGGATTCCCATCCGTTTGGTCTTGCACGTTCTTGCCGAGATCGCGGAAGCGCTAGATTATGCGCATCACAAGGCCAATGATGCAGGAGTCGTTGAGAACATCGTTCATCGAGATATTAGCCCTCAGAACATCCTGTTGTCCTATGACGGAGTCGCCAAGCTCATCGATTTCGGTGTGGCTAAGGCAAAGGACCGCGTCGCACAAACGCAGGTTGGCGTGGTCAAAGGCAAGTTCGCCTACATGGCACCAGAGCAGGCGAACGGCGGCCGTGTCGATGCACGCACCGATGTCTTCGCCCTTGGTGTGGTCCTCTACGAGCTCTGCACTGGTGTGCTTCCGTTCAAAGGTGAGAGTGACCTTTCCACCTTGCAAAGGATTGCGCGTGGTGAATTCGTGCCACCCCAACAGCTCAACCCCAAAGTGCCGGCTCGACTCGCGTCGATCATTGCTCGTTCCCTCGAGCGCGAGCCCGGTGCTCGATTTTCGAGGGCTTCAGATTTTGCCGTGGAGCTGCGTTGCCTGTTGACCGACGACACAAGAGAGATGAGTGAAGCGGTTGTGTCATCCTACATGCGCCGACTGTTTCGTGAGGACTACATTCGTGAGATCAGTCGCCTAAAAACCTACGCGTCGCGTGACAAAGACTCTGACCCGACAGATCCTGAACTGCGGCGGCCCGAGGACAGCGAGTCGCTAATTCTGGCCGCGGGTTATGATTCCGTATCGGGCGAAGGGATGGTGTTTGGCCAGAATACGAGAGCCGATTTTGCCGGACCTACCGTAGAGTTGCCACCGCCAGCCAATTGGCCTGGTTTCGCCGAGCCGACAAGAATGGAGTCAATGCCGGCCACAGAGCCGGTGATGGAATCCCCGCCCCAGGACCATGAGCGATTCGATGTGTCGGATCCTGATTACAAGGCATCGTTGGACGCAGAGCACGACGATCTCGGTGAGTTTCAGACTACTGATCTCGACGGTGAGATCAATGAGCTCATTGACTCCGTTGTCGGTGTGCAGGTACAGCCAATGCCATCGGCACCGATGATCCCCACCCAAGTATCTCAGGGTTCGAGTCAACCTCACCGATCACGAAAGCTGCTCACCTCTGCCGAGATTGCCGTATTGCTATTCACCGCTGCCCTGGGGGCAGCGCTCGTGGCTGGTATCTACATTTTTTCGTAGCGTTTTCGTTATTTCCAACCGAGGCGAGGACCCCAGGCCGGCGTCTCGTAATCTCCGGGATCACGAGTGATACGGCGTTGGTTGTTGCCATCCACGTCCATGACGAGCAGTTGCTTGCCTTCTTGCGGACCTCGAGTTGAGGTGAAAACGAGGTGATGCCCGTCCGGTGAATGGGACGGACTTTCGTTGTTTCCCTCGTCTTGAGTGAGGCGGGTGATCTCTCCCGACTCTGGGTGCACCAAGAAGATGTCGTATTTGAGGCGCTCGTCACGGGCGGTGAAAGCGATCTGTCCGCCCGGTCGCGGCGACCAATCCGGCTCTTGATTATAGCTGCCCTGGAAGGTGAGGCGGCGGGGGTTCGAGCCATCGACATTCATCACGTAGATGTGGGGATTGCCGGAGCGTGAGCTGACGAAGGCGATCTTCTTGCCGTCAGGACTCCAGGTTGGCGAGATGTCTTGGGCCCAACTGTCGGTGAGACGTCTAAGGTTCGTGCCATCGTTGTCCATCACATAGATCTCAGTGTTGCCATCGATGCTCAGGGTTAAGGCAATCTGTGTGCCGTCCGGTGATACAGCAGCACCGGTGTTGAGTCCTCGCTTGTTGGACAGCCAGGTCATATCGCCGCTGCCGAGATCGAGACGGAAGAGATCGGGGTTGCTCTTGAGATAAGAAGTCAAGAGCAGGCTGCGGCCATCGGCCGCCCACGCAGGAAGGAGGCTGAGAACGTCAGCCGGTGTGACACGTCGGTTGTTGCGACCATCAATGTCGCAGATGTATACCGCTTTGCCTTTGGCTGTTCGTTTGACGTAAGTTATGCGCGAGGAGAACACGCCCGGTTCACCCGTGAGTAGTTGAATGATCTCATCGAGAAATTCGTACACGGCCTTGTCGGTGTTGTCGACCGATGTGTCGTAGGTCCTGAGAACCAACTCGGTCTGCTGCACGACGTCGAAAAAGCGCAACGTCACTTTGGCTCTGTCACCTTCGGTTTGCAGCCCACCCCAAATCAAACCGGAGGCACCCACGTTGACCCAATTCGGAAACGAGGGACTGGTCCAACTCTCGTTCTCAGGCGCAAGGTAGGTTTTGGGCTGAATCAGCTCCAGGGAACGTGCCAGGTCCACGTTGAATCGTAACACATTCGAGAGTTCGCTTGCGAGCTTCGCCGTTGGTTTGGGTTTGCCGCCGGTCACCACGACTTCGGGAACGGCGATTGGGTAGGGGCGAAAGTTCGCGCCCCCAACGACAATCCGCAATCGTTGAGCATGGGCGTCATGTGTCCATATCAGCGAAAGCAGCGCGAAAAGTTGCAAGCGGCATATCATTGTCGCGCAATGTTACCTTTGTGCGGCCTCGCGTCAAGCTCCGCGGCCCCACTCCTTCGTTGGCAACTTGTCGCAAACACACCGCCAGTTAGCTCTCTTCGGGAGTGAACTCGATCAACACACCTTCCTCACGTACCGCGTCTCCGAGTTGTTTGGGAGGCGGTGAGACTTTGCCGCAACGTTTGACCGCGCGAACCACCAATCCATCAAATGCCTTGAGGCCAGAGCTATTCTCGACCTTGATGTCAAAAAATGTACCATCGGTGTTCACACGTACGGCTACAGTTGTCTTGCGGCCGCGGACTCGTTCTGGCGACAACCCTTCAATAGTGTAATTGCTTTTAACGCAATTGTAGATCTCCGTGACGTATTTGTTACCGATCAAGGCTTCCGTGAGACTCGTGCCGTACACCGACCCGTCTTCACGACCTTCGGGCTCCTCTTGCTCTGCGTCATTCTTCCTGAGTCGTTGCAATGCATCAGAGAGTGATGGGGTCGGTTTGGTGGCCTTTTCCACAGCCTTCGCTGGAGCGTTGCTCGTGTTTGTTGGCTTTGCCTCGGGGGCGAGGTTGACGGCGGGTTTCGCTGCGGGCTGCGGTGGCTGCTCTTTGCGGGGCAGTAGGTCTTTCTGGCGCTCCTTACCAAGGCGAACGAGCTTGGTGGCGATGACAGTCTCCGTCGGCACCATGGTACGACCGGAGCCGGCAGTACCCGCAATCAAGGCGATCACCACCAACAGGTGGGTGACGGCGGAGCCGATGATGGTGAAGCGCAGTCCGCGCGACATGCCTGCCTTGGCCATGAGCCCATTCTACACACCCGCAGTGCCACGGCAAGGTCTCCGCTGCGGTCTGTGGTCCATCGTCAATCTGCCTGGCTCCAAACACTCAAAACCGCTAGGATGCCGGTCCATGACGAAATTCATCACCTCAATATTCCTCCTTCTCCTTGGTGCCTGCGCGACGTCGTTCTCGCAAACGTCGCCCTGCCCGGCATCAAGTTCCACATCAAAGAGCGAGAACGTCGTGCTTGGCGTGGTCAATGGCATTGAGATCCGGCGCTCAGATATTGGTGCAGACTTGGAGGCTGAGCTCAAGGAAATCAAGAACGAGAGCTTGCAGCGCGAAATGCACATGCTGTGGGTGGCCACAGATGAGGCAATCACCGAGACTCTCATGCAGAAGGAAGCAGAGCAGCGCGGCATTAGCAAAGATGAGCTTCGACAACAGGAGGTCAACGCCAAGGTGAGCATGCCCACCGACGAGCAAGTGCAGGCCATCTACGATGAGAACAAGGACGTCATTGGTGTCCCCATCGAGACCGCCGCTCCGCATATCAAGCGCCAGCTCGTTGAGGAGCAGGCGGCCGAGGTGGAACGCAGCTTAGTTTCGCAATTTCGCAAGGGTGCCGAAATAAGTTACTCGCTGCCCATTCCAATTCTGCCACGCTTCGACGTCGGCGTCGGACGTGCGTCGATTTGGGGCAAGGAAACCGCCAAGGTCACCATTGTCGAGTTCTCTGATTTTGAGTGCCCGTACTGTGGCCGCGCTAGCGAAACGATTGAAGACTTGCGGGAGTTATATCCTGAGACCGTGCGCTTAGCGTTTCGTGATTTTCCGTTGTCCCAGCACGCCCACGCCAGACCTGCCGCCGAAGCCGCACACTGCGCCGACGAACAAGGAAAGTTCTGGGAGTATCACGATATATTGTTTGCAAACTCGCGGGCGCTGTCTGCTGAAGACCTCATCGGATATGCCGAGAAACTCGAACTCGACAAGAAGGCCTTCGCGGACTGTCTTGCATCGGAGCGACCCAAGGCGCTCGTCGAGGAAAACATGGCGGCAGCGCGAGAGCTCAAGCTAAGCGGGACGCCATCTATTTTCATCAACGGCATAAAGCTCATTGGACTTTTGCCATTGCCGCTATTGCAAGCAATCATCGATGACGAGATTGGCTCGCCGTAAACAAAGCGAGTAGGTTGTGAGGGGCGCATGTGGGACGCAGTCAAAGTGTTTAGCGCGACCAAACAAAAAGATCGTGACGAACTCGGTGACAAGGTAACCCATTGGCTCGACAGTCAAGGCGGTAATATCGAGGTCGTCGACAAAGAGGTGAGGCAGAGCTCCGATAGTGAATACCACTGCCTCAGCATCATTCTGTTTTATCGTCGTAAGTGACCACCGTGGGCTATTCCCAATCGCTGGAGAGTGGTTATGTCCAGTGACCCTGTTCGTCATCCCTCGCAATCCTTCGTTGAGAGCACCCACCTCGTGCTTCCCTCAGACACCAATGCGGTCGGGGGCACCTTTGGCGGTCGCATCATGCAGTGGATGGACATCGCTGCGGGAATCTCAGCTGGCCGTCATTGTGGTCGGCCAGCAGTCACAGTCGCTGTCGACCAGCTTCATTTTGCGCGTCCAATTCATTTGGGCGATGTGGTTGTCGTTCGGGCCCAGGTCAACCATGCCGGCAAGAGCAGCATGGAGGTTGGCGTTGAGGTGGAGAGAGAGCACGCAGGATCTTTGGTGCGAGAACACTGTCTGTCCGGCTATTTCATCTTTGTCGCGGTAGATGATCAGGGGCGTCCGATGAACGTCCCGCCGATGGAGCCGCAGACCGAGGAAGAGAAGCGCAGGTTCGAAGACGCCCTGCGTCGTCGCAGCCGGCGGTTGTCATCTCGGAGCAAGGCTTGAGCATGGCTGAGGCCAAGCAGCCCCCAAAAAAGGAAGAAGACACGGCGAGTGCGCGCTCGCCGTGTCTAAGAACCATCTCGGAAGTCGGAGGGGGCTCCCTGAGATGATCGGCCCACGCCTACACCATGTAGGGTGAGCACTCTTTTCTTTATGAGCAGTGGGCCGTCGCCCCGTGACACACTCCCCATTCTATCAGGCACCCTCGGGTTTTGCTGTTCTCCGAGGTGGGAGAGTGTGCGACCTTGAAATACATTGTATGACACTCGCGATGGACGTCAAAAAAAACACCAAATCTTTTGATAAAAAGGCAATGCCAGTTGATCACTAAGTCCTTCTGGCGATGGTGAGAAATAAGTTGTTGGGACTCCCACCGGACACAATCTATCGCACTCCAGAGCGACTCCGGGGATTGCAAGCCGGCGCTATTGCCTCCATCATGAGCCGCAACTTGACGCCGAGGGGCGTTTTTGTGGTCGTGATTGCAACGGCGACCATGTTCGAGGACGCGCATCGTCGGCGATTGGGTGACGCGAATGTTGAGGTTGTCGACTTCCGCGATGGATTAGTTAGGCCTGGAAATCTCGTGAGGGAACACACATGAAATTTGGTGCAGAACACATAATGAAGAGAATCTCGTTGGCGGACTATGAGAAACTTTATTTCGATGAGGAGTTTAATGTCGCGTTGTGCAAGCAGGTCAAGCTGTCGCGAGATCTGATCAAACGCGAAGAAAAGGACGGCAAGCTCGAACGGGTAGTAAGAGTTAGTCCCGACCGGGAGATCCCCAAACCGGTTGCAAAGGTGATCGGCTCAAACCGCATCGAATACACCGAGTACGTGCAATACGAATACGGTAAGCATCTGGCTAAATGGTACACCAAGTCCTCGGTGCTCTCCGACAAGGTCGAGACCCACGGCGAAGTGAGATTCGCCGAAGTCCCCGGTGGCGTGAAGAGGATCCTTAACGGCGAGATCACGGTCAAGATTTTCGGTGTAGGCAAGATCATCGAAAAGTTTGTGGCGGCTGACATTGAGCGTGGTTACGAAGATGCCGCAAAGTTCACTCAGCAGTGGATAGACAAGAACAGCTGAGTTTGCGGCAGCGAGCCACGAGCGAGACTGTTGTCACCGACCTGGCAAGATGATGCAGAACCGGCAGCGCTTCGTGACGAAGCCGCAACCTGTGTTTGACCCCAACTCGTGCCGAGTGCTAGAGACTGCAAACTCCCGGCCAAATTGAGGTAGTCATGGAAGTTGAAGTTGAAGAAGTCGGTCCAGCGCAGCGCAAGTTGTCCGTAACTGTTCCTGCCGCGACTGTGGACAACGCCTTTAACAAGGCATTCAAGCAAGTCGGGCGCAATGCCGTGGTACCTGGCTTCCGTCCTGGTAAGGTTCCCCGCGGTTTGTTGGAGCTCCACTACGGCAACCAGGTGCGCGGCGAAGTGCAGCAGGAGTTGGTTAACACTTCGCTCGCCCAGGCATTCCATGAGAAGGAGATCAATCCGGTTGGCACGCCGTCTGTCGAGGCCGGTGAGCTCAAGAAGGGAGCCGATTTCAGCTATGTCGCCGATGTCGACATTCAACCTGACATTGAGCTTGGCAAGTACAAGTACCTGGTGGTTGAACCGATGGCCGTTCTGGTCACCGATGAGGAGGCCCAGGCCGATCTCGATGCTCTGCTGCAACAGTCATCGCAGCTGGTGCCGATTCTGGTGCGCGATGTTGTCGAGAGCGGTGACATCGTGCAGATGGATTACGAGGCATTTGTTGGCGGCTCAGCGGTGAAAGGCAGCAAGGCTGAGAACGCTCTCATTGAAGTGGGTGGGGAGGGATACATACCCGGCTTCTCAGAAGGGTTGCTTGGTGCCAAGGTTCCAAGTGACCGCGAATTGCCCATCAATTTCCCCGACGATTATACGGTCAAGGAACTCGCAGGCAAGCAAGCCACCTTCAAGATTCAGATCAAAGAGCTCAAGGCCAAAGAGCTGCCAGCCCTTGACGATGAATTTGCCAAGGACATGGGTGCCGAGAACCTTGAGGCACTCAAGGAGCGCGTTCGCGGCAGCATACGCATACGTAAGGAACGTGAAGCCCAATCAGAGCGACGCAAGCGATTGATGGAAGCTCTCGTCGCTGCCAATCCATTTCCCGTGGCCCCCTCGCTCGTCGACGCTCAGGCGGACCGGATGATCACCGGCGCGGCGATGCGTGTGCAACAAATGATGGGGCACAAGATGCAGCTTTCTGACGAAGATCTCGCTCACCTGCGCAAAGACAGCGCTAAGGACGCCGAGTTTCAGGTTCGGTCGGCCTTGTTGATGCTTGAGGTGGCGAAGAAGGAAGGCCTGGTCGTCGAGCAAGCTGATATCGAAGCCGAGATAGAAAGACGCGCCGAGGCCGCTGGAAACGAGGCGCAGCGAGTGCGGGCGATGTACGCCGACCACGAGCATCGCTCTGCCCTAAGCTATCAAATCCTTGAGGACAAGACCATCGCCTTCCTGCAGGAACATGCCGTCGCAACCGAAGAGGAATCCGAGAAAGCCACAAAGGCGGCAGCTGCACAAGCGAAGAAGGCTGATAAGGCGAAAACGGAGCAAGCAGTACAGACAGAAGAGGCCACGAAAGAAGAGGCAACTCTGGAGACGACCAATCAAACGGCCAACATTGAAGAGGTTGAGGTCAAGTCAACCTCGGCGTCAAAGACGGCGGTCAAGAAGAAAACAAATAAGGCTCCGGCGCAGAAGGCTCCGGCCACGAAGAACACTGGCGCGAAGGCCACTGAAAAGACCACCAAGAAGACTGCCAAAAAGGCCACAATGAAGAAAAAGGCCTGAGCGGAAAAGGGACATCAATGAGCTATTATCTCCCGTTTGTCCTCGAGCAAACTCACCGCGGCGAGCGTCAGTACGACATCTGGTCGCGTTTGCTCAAAGACCGCATTGTGTTCATTGGCACGGCGATCACCGACGAGATCGCCAACTTGGTGGTTGCCCAGTTGTTGTTCCTCGAGTCGGATGACGCAGACAAGGACATCAACATCTATGTCAATTCGCCTGGCGGCTCGGTAACCGCTGGTTTGGCGATCTATGACACGATGCAATACATCAAGTCGCCAGTGGCCACAGTGTGCTGTGGTCAGGCTGCCAGCATGGGTGCCGTGTTGCTCGCTGGCGGTGCTGCCGGAAAACGTTTTGCGCTGCCAAACTCGCGTATCATGATCCATCAACCCATGGGTGGTATGCAGGGTCAGGCTGCAGACATGGAAATCCAGGCCAGGGAGATCTTGAAGATGCGGGATCTGCTCGACGGCATGCTGGCCAAACACACCGGCAGATCGATTGAGCAAATAAGAGCAGACTGCGACCGTGACCACTTCATGTCAGCGATGGACGCCAAAGAGTACGGTTTGGTCGACCACGTCATCGAGAAGCACGAAGACGTGCCAAAGGTCATCGACAAGAAAGGCGAATAGCGATTTCAGTCTGGTCGATCCGGTCGATGTCGCAAACGGTGCCACCACCGTCTCAGACAGAGTGGCGCGATGGTCGGCAAAGGGATATCTTAGACGGACTCGATCGGTCTGAGAGGTTGTTTTGGCAAAGCGAGATCACGGCGGTACATTGGTTTGCTCCTTCTGCGGCAAGAGCCAGAAGGAGGTCAAAAAGCTCATTGCTGGGCCAACAGTGTATATCTGCGACGAGTGCATTGGTTTGTGCAACGATATCATCGCCGAGGAGTTTGAGAACGATGAGTCCAAGGACCGTGGTCGTCTCGCTATTCCCAAGCCCTCGGAGATCAAATCGGTCCTCGATGAGTATGTCATAGGCCAGGAGCGAGCCAAGAAGGTCCTCTCGGTTGCGGTTCACAACCACTACAAACGAATTGACGTCCGCGTCGCTATGGACGACGTCGAGTTACAGAAGTCGAATATCCTGATGTTAGGCCCCACTGGCAGTGGCAAGACGCTGTTGGCGCAAACCTTGGCGCGCATCCTCAATGTGCCATTTTGCATCGCCGATGCCACAAGTCTCACCGAGGCGGGTTATGTCGGTGAGGACGTCGAGAACATCATTGTCAATCTGCTACAGGCCGCCGATGGGGATATTGAGCGCGCCAAACGCGGCATCGTCTATATTGACGAGATCGACAAAATCGCCCGCAAGAGCGAGAATCCGTCGATTACCCGTGACGTCTCTGGTGAGGGTGTGCAACAGGCCCTTCTGAAGATCGTCGAGGGTACCATCGCCAATGTACCGCCCAAAGGCGGCCGCAAGCATCCGCAGCAGGAGTTCTTGCAGGTTGACACTACCAATATATTGTTCATCTGCGGCGGTGCCTTCAGCGGTCTCGAACAGATCATTGAACGACGGCAGGGCAAGCACGGCATGGGATTTGGTGCCCAGATAGCCGGTCGCGAAGAGCGCAGCCTCGGCGAGACCTTGGCGTGTGTTCGCAGTGAAGACTTGTTGAGTTATGGCCTCATTCCCGAGTTCATTGGCCGTTTGCCAGTGCTCACGACTCTCACCGAGCTCGATGAGCACTCCCTCATTCGCGTTCTCACCGAGCCTCGCAACGCTCTGACCAAGCAATACCGCAAGCTGTTCAAGATGGACGGGGTCGACCTCTCCTTCACGGACGGTGGTCTACGTGCGGTGGCGAAACAGGCGATCAAGCGTAAGGCCGGTGCCCGCGGCCTGCGCGCCATTCTTGAGAAATCAATGCTCGACGTCATGTATGACATTCCCAGTCACACGGACATTATGGAAGTGGTCATCTCCGAAGAGGTGATCAACCGCCAAGAAAAGCCACTCATCGTCTATCAGGAAGAAAAAGAAGCAAGCTAATAGCACCGTTCGCCGCTACTCCTCCGCGTCCACGTCCACGACGACAACACCGTTGGCCTGTTGTTGTTGCACCCGCCGATGTATCTGGATTACGTTGCGTCTTGCAGTTCGTGGCGAGCGTTCTTGCGACGTTCCGGTGCGGGTAGCAGAGTCTTGAGGGTCAGTAGCTTGCCAAAACAGACGAGAGAGTCCCCCGCCAACAACTGTTCTGAGCCATGCGGATTGGCGATGGTAACGCTGCCCCGTAGAATACTGAGAACCTGCACGTCTCTTTGGCTCAAGCCAGAGGCGCCAAGGCGTTTGTTCACCAGAGTCGATCTATCGGTGATGGGAAACTCAGCCACACCATAACCAGCATTGAGGGTAAGACGTTGACGAAGATCAATGTCAGGGAAGAGAACCTGATCTTCCAGATGTTCGATGATGGCATCGGCCACGTCGACGCCCGTCGCCCGTTCGATCCCTTCGAGTCCAGGGGAAGAGTTTATCTCCATAATCGCCGGGCCATCCTTAGATTCGAGCATATCGACGCCAGCCACTCGCAGTCCGATGATTTGTGCAGCATGAATCGCAGTCCGTTCATACTCGGCGTCGAGTTCAATCTTTTCCGTGCGGCCACCTTGATGAATATTGCTTCTGAACTCATCGTCGGTGGCGATGCGTCGCATTGCCGCAACAACCTTGTTACCCACAACAAACGCTCGGATATCCTGACCTTTGCTCTCCTTCACAAAGCGTTGAATGAGCACGTTCTGTCGGGCCATCTGCAAGGTTTCCACGACAGCGTGGGCGGTCTTCTTGGTGTCAGCTAGGAGCACCCCTACGCCTTGAGTTCCCTCGAGTACTTTGATGATAACAGGGGCACCGCCGACTTCATCGACGGCAGCGTCGACGCCATGTTTCGTGCACACAAAAGCAGTCATGGGAATGCCGATTTTATGGCGACTGAGAATCTGAATGGTCCGCAGCTTATCGCGGGAGACTGAAATAGCCTGAGACGCCGAAAGACTGAAGACGCCCATTTGTTCAAACTGGCGAACGATAGCTGTGCCGAAGAAAGTAATGGATGCACCGATCCGCGGAATGATGGCGTCATAGCGACTCAGCTTGTTGTTTGAAAACAGCAGACGCGGATGACCCTGTTCCACGACGATCGAAAATTTGAGCGGCGTTAGAACCTTGGCCTTATGCCCTCTTGCCAAAGCAGCCTCTTTCAGCCGTCGGGTGCTGTAGAGTTTTGGCCCCCGAGAAAGTATGGCGATCTTCATTTGGGCTTGGCTTTCGTGGTCTTCTTTTTTGCCAGCTGGAGATTCTTCTTCTCGCGACCGAGCGCATAGCGCTGACTGACATTGACGATGATCCCATGCAACGCCGTCCGTCCAAGTATCATTCGAAAACGCATCTCGCCCCGATCGATGAGGCTGATCTCTATTTCACGCTCAGTGTCGCCAAGGTGCAACGTCGTCTTCACAAAATAGCGTCGTTGAGCTTTGCCGGTCGTAGGCCTAACTGATGCGCGCCGCACAACCGGGGCAACCACGTGAACGCACCGCTCGTGGAGATCTCGATGAAGCACGACGTCAAATGCCACGCGATTGCGGGTGAGTTTCTTCAGATTTGCGACATGCAGTGCGGAGCTCCGCGCGCCTGTGTCAATCTTTGCCCGCAGTTGATTCACGCCCCATTTGGGGAGACCAACATACTCACACCATCCGATTTGCAGAGATGTGGAGTTGGAATGAGGGTGTGGTGCCATGGTCATGAGCATCCGATACTAATCCGCCCAAGCTAAGACCGAAAGGCTTGCGCAGAGAAATGTGATGGGAGGCACTTCACGAGAGCGAGATGTACTGGGCGTTTATTGAAGTCGCCCGCGATGTTTTGCCCGCTCGACTCGGAGGCTCGTCATGAGTGCCCTTTCGGCAGTATTCTCCTTAGGCCGAGGGCAAACACCGGAAACGTGAGCATGAGCTGACTATTTGTGCTTCGCGTGCACGGACTCACCCCAGTCGCATTTGGGGCAGAACCAGGTGCCGCGTTTGCCTTCTTGGCCACGCCAAGAGATCACCGCACCAGCGATGGTGGTCATCAAGAACTTGTTGCCATTGCAGCGTTCACATTTGCGGGTCATCAATCTTCCTCCAAAAGTTGTTGCGCAGGTTGGATGCTCGCATCTGTACGCTGATCCGTCAAAAAACAGGCAGGCACAACCGAAGGGCTGCCTGTCAGTTTCGAGCTACGCGTTCTTTCCCGTCGTGAAAGCTTGAACCCGCCCGTCCCAATCATGCGGAGAGAAACCGAGCTTGCGCACCGATTCGCGTTGGGTCGGGTTGAGATTGGCGAAGGGTCTTCCCATGGCGATGGGCCACTTTGCCGCCGGGGAGTCCTTGGTGTCCCACTCTAGCTGGGTCCAGCCTAGGTTCTTAAGCAGAGCCATCTCGGCTTTGGACAGCTCCTTCCACTTTGTTATGAAAAGCTCGTCGGCTCCACGGATGCTCGTTTGATCCTTGACGATGGTGCGACCGCGGTACACCTCGTTGGCGAGATCATCATAGGTGGGTTCACTGTCGATCTCACCTTTGGGTCGAACGGCGGTGTTGCGGACGCCGCCGAGATCGCGCTCAAAAGTCCTGGGAATGCCCCAGCCGTCGACCTTGCCTTGTTGTGTGTCGCTGGTGCTCATCTCCTTGGCCATTGGCTGTGCTTGGGTCAGCGGTGCAGGGCTGCCTCTGAACAACAGCTGCTCAGTGATCTGAGCGGCCACTTGTTGTGCGACTTGTTGTGCGATGGTGGCGGCCACCTGTCCTGCGATTTGCGGTGTGATGGGGCCCTCGCCGAGTTGCGACACGGCGTTGGCCACCTGCTGGTCGATGGATCCGCCACCACCGATGTTGCGGATGGGCTGGGTGAACGACTGCGGTTGCCCTGCATTGACCGCTTTCCTTGTGAACGCCTGAGTACCAGACTGTTTGCCGACGTTGGGATTGAAGTACTTGGGCTGGCGGCCTATGGCACGGCGTGCCGCAGCGCGTGCCCGACGCTTTGCCGGAGGCATACGCTTGGTGCGTAGCTCGCGGGAACGTTGGCGTTGTAGATTGCGAACGTTGGATAGCTTGTCGTTTAGAGCCTGTTGTCTCTCCGTAACATAGGCCTGCTCTTCGGAAGAAAGCATCGAAACGTCTATTTCGCCAGCTTCGCGCAAGTTCTGCAGGGCGTTGACGTCCTCGAGGTATTTGGCTGAGTTGAGTTTCTTTTCGCCGTCCTCGTAGGTGCGCTGCAACTTGGTGAAGAACTGCATCACCTTCGAGCGGTTGCGCGAACGGGCGCGAGCGGCTTCTTCATCGTCAAGCTCGGAGGTCGACTCCAGCTTGGGCGGCGTTGGCAGATCCGACTTCTTCGAGCTCTTGATGAGCTTTTCGGGATCGACCGCGTTGGCACCGCCTTTTTGCACTTCGTTCGACATCTTGTTCAGGAACTTTCCAACCTGACCAGCTCGTTTGGGGAAGCTCGGGTCTTGCAGGGCAACGAGCGCCTTGTCGGTGATTGCACGAAACTCACTGGGCCGGCCGGTGCCGATGGTGGCGAAGAAGCGGCCCTTGTTTTGCGCTGTCTGTGCCTTGAACTTGTTGTCGCTGGCGAGCTGTTCGAATCCCTCTTTGACTTCTTCCTTGCCATCCGCTTTGGCGAGCAGCTCGGTGCTCTTGGTGCGGGCAAAGGCTGGCATTTTGCTGACATCAGGGTTCTGCAGGAACTTGTCGACGTTTTGCATCGACTTGGGATCGCCGGTACGTTGCGCCATGTTGATGCCGGCGCGCTGCGCCGTCTTGCCAACGTTGGTCTTTGACATGGTCCCAAGCATGTCGCCAGCCTTCTTCACCGCATCGAGATTTCCCTTTTGCGTCTGTTGAAGGCCGAAGCGCAAAAACGAGTTCTTCGCTTGCGCATCGCTCTTGGGTGCCTTCATGAAGCGGTTCTGGAGCAACTGCGAGATCTGCTTTTCCGCGTTGGGGTTCTTGATCAGGCCTTCTTGCACAGTGCCCATCTGTTGGGAGGTCTTGATTGCCTTGTCAAACCCGGGCTGCTTGCTGACATCGGTCATGGCCCGCGCGGTCTCTGCCCCCTTCTTGGGGTTTTGCGCCATGGCTTCGCGAAACATGTTCTTCTGGGCTTCGGTCAGCTTCGACTGCAGTTGACCGTTGTTCTGCCAGTCCTTTAGAGCGTCGGCGGCATCCTGCCCGGCGGCACCGCCGATGATCTGTCGCATCCTTCCTTCGAGATTGCTTTGCTTCTGAAAGACCTCTCGGTTGAAATTGGAGCTCTTGAGCGTCTCCTTTTTCTCGGCAATCTTCTTTTCGGCTACCTTGCGTGCATGATCGGCTTCGTCCTCCTCGCCGATCTTTTTCTGCGTGTCGAGGTTGGCACCGGAGATGAGACTCTGGATTTGGACATCGATTCCATCGATTGGCATCTGTATTGCCTCTCATCTGGTGCCAACCCATAAGCAGGCACGCATTCGGCGTTGGCGCCTAGGCGCCGATCTTCCTGATGATAGCCATCGCTGTGTCATGCAGCATCTTGGAGATGTTCGACATCATCTGCAGGGTTTGTTGTTGCTTTTGCAGCATGTTCTGCAAGTCGACGTTGGCGAGCTGTGCATCATCGCCCACTGAGTTGAGCTGCTCTTCGAGCTTCTGAATGTAACCCTCGAGTCCGTCTTTGTTGGACGCCAGACCATCGGTTCCGCCAACCTGCGTTCCGGTTGGGTCTGCTGGCGTCGGTGTGCCGGTGTCCATGTTGGGGGTAGAGGAGAATGCGACGGGACCTTTGCCTCCCGTGGAGTTCGCGTAATTATTCCAGTTGACGGCCGCGTCAGACTCTTGGCCGGCATAATTGGAGAGGAACTTGCGCGCCGCGGTGAGTTCCTCGCGAATGTTCTTCTTCATCTGGTTGTAGTAGCGAACCTTCTGCGCGTAGAAGTGCAGGTCCTTGGTGTTTTCCATGTAGGCTTCACGAAGAACCATCTGCACCAACGCATTGACGTCGGTGGCACCGCCGAGGTTTTGCTTGGAGATGAACTCGGCCCAGCGTCCCTGCAGATCACTTGTGTTTTGCGGTGCCCCCCCCCCTGAGACTGAAAGTGCCCCCGCTGTGGCGGCTATGCTGGTCAAGGTTTGCAAGGAGCTCGGATCGAGGCCGCTGATCACCTGCGCGTTACTGTTGGCCATGAAATCCGGCATGTTCAAGCCGGCATTACGCATGGCATCTTGGAACGCCGGACCACCCGTGGTGCCAATGGTATTGGCATAGAGCGAGAATGCGGAAATGACTTCTTTGAAGGACGGATCATCCTTCAAACGAATATCGATGTGCTCTTCGATCACCCGGATCTCGATCTTGGTATCTTCCTTGCGAGCGCTGAAGTCGCTCTCTTCGCTGGCTCCTTTGAGGGATTCGCCAGCAGCGCGCAGGGCACCGAGGCCCTCTTCGACCGCTTGTCTGATCTTCTCTGCGTCTCGTCTTTGCGCGGCAGGTAGGTCTTGGGACTCCAAGCGTCGCAGCTTAGCTTGCATCTGCCCGAGCTTGCGGAATGTCTTTCTTAGGTTGTCGTTGAGGTTCGCCAGTTGTCGTTGGAAATTCCCCATGGCGACTTGGAAGTCATTTTGGCGTTTTGTCCACGCCTCGTCTGTTTCCCCTTCTGCGCGCACTGGTTGCTCAGGGGCTTCGAGGGCGCGAATTTCCCGCAGGATGGCCTGGACCTCCTGAAAGACGTCATTGACGGTTGCAGCCTGAGTTTGAATCTGACCGAGGACACCAGAGGCTTCGTTGAACGTAGGGGGCTGGAAGGTAGGAATTCCTCCACCGGTAAGGCTAGACATGGCAATCTCCTAAATGTTTAAAAACCAAAAATGCAAACCAACAAAACAAAAACAAAAAATTTTCAAATCCAGCCGACTTCAACGTCTAAAAACGAAGGTCCGCTGAACATTGAGCTCACGATCAATACCCTTGATGTTCTTTTGCGCTTCCCCTACCGATTGGTTACTTCTTTCAGTAACTTTCTGAATGCCCGCGGCGAGCTTCTGTTCGTTGATCTTGCCGCCAGCGAAATCCACCGCGGAAGCCTCGCCTGCCGCCACCAGACCTGCGACCAAGATCCTGTGCCCCACTGACACCTCATCATCGAGCTTGATGGCAAAGAGCCGCTCGACACTGGTGGTAACTTCTTCGAGGGGCATGGGCTGGGGAGGGGGCCGATCGGCGAGATCTTGAAGGTCGGCGAGGCCGTCCTCGTTGGGCATAAAGGAGCTACCCACGAGGGTACTGCCCATCTCTGCGTCCTTGGTCTTGGAGATGTCTTCGAGTTGGGTGCTGGCCATGGCCAAGTCACTTTGGGCACCCTCTAGCATGTCGGCAGTCCAGGAATCTGGGTCAACATCATCGTCCGGCAAAGGAATGGGCGTCTTCGAAGAGTCGCCAATGTTGAGACCCTTCTTCTTTTGTTGCGCAGAGAATCCTGCCTGTTGTGCCAAGCGGGCCTGATCCGACTGGGATATTTTTGTTTGCTGCGCCTGCTGCTTGGTCTTCTGTGCTTCTTTTTGTTGGAGAGAATGAACCTGCGGCGGAGGGAGACCACGTCCGATATTGCCTGCCTTGGTCATGCTTCCTCCGGAGCCAAATGGCCCTTGCTAACCTACCCGCCACCAGCGAATCTGGCTCCCACAGATGATGGTCTATTTTTTCTTTGTTTTCAAGATGTTCGACGTATTTAACGTTGCGGTCCGCGGTCGAGATCGATTCTTGGCTGTGTGGGATGTTCCGACTCAAACGATAATCTTGCGCACGTGCAGCAGTGTGCGCGCGCGATTGACCCATTGATCGTAGAAAGGCTGGTTCGTGCCCACTTCCACTGCCAGTTTCAGGTCCTCCAATCCCTCTGCGGTGAGATTGGCGCGGATCTTCGACTCGCCCCGATAGGTGTAGCTGATGACGTCGTTGAGGTTGGTGGTCAACGCCATGTCGTAGGCGATGATCGCTTCTTTGTATTTCTTCAGCGCCTGATTGGCTGCGCCCGCAGCACGCCAGTAACGACTCACGAATGGCTTGTAGAGAGTGAGCACCGAGAAGACGTTGAGGGCTGCCTGATACTTGCCATAGTTGTACAGGTAGTGACCCATCAAGAAGATAACCTCGATTTCCTTGTCATCGAGGTTCAGAAGGTCGCCGAGGGTGACCTCGCCGCGCAAGAATTTCTTGGCGATGAACTCGACCAAGCGCGCAAAGGTTTCGACAACGCTGTCCGATGCCATTCTCTTGTCACTATCTCGCGCCGACTGTCAGAGTCGAGACGGCCTGGTTGAAATTGTGCAACCTTTGAGCTTTAGCCTTCGCATTGTCGCTAATCGCGGGCAGGAGGCAAAGGAAAATTGGTTGTTTGTATTGGGCGAGAACAAGGGGCTGTTGCCGTCCTGGCTCACGTTGTGGCTCGAGAGCACTGCGCAAGATCATTGCGCAAAATCACTGCGTATCGAGGGTGTGCTTGAGCGCCGCCGCCTCTGCGTGTTTGGGCACGACCCGCACGGCGCTCTTCAGCCAGCGTCGCGCCTGTTTGACGTCGCCTTTGGCGGCGTAGGCCTCGGCGATCTGCACTGACAGGTCGGCAAGATACTGTGGATAGGAGCCGTCGACGTGCTTCGGGGTCTTGCCGATGGCCATCTTCAAGTTGCTGATGGCCTCATCGAGGTTACCGGCGGCGCGGGCATTTTGCGCAAGGAACACGTGCCGCTTGGCGTCCACATAGGGTTGGCATTTAGGGCAGGGTCCAGGGTGTGCCTTGAGCTCACGAAAACCCGACACGTAGCCGGTCTCAAACTTGGTGGTCATCAAGCACTCGGGAGGGTGGTCGTAGAAGTCTGGAATCTTGAAGACCGCGTGCCCCATCTCGTGGGCAACGATGAACGTCCCGATGACGGCGAACCTTTCGCTGGTGGTCAACCATTCGACACCGTCCTCTTGGAAAAACGGCAGATCGGTCACCATGGAGAAAGTTGATGCGATCAACGCCCGTCGGTGAATCGCCCTTCGCTCCGGACTGAGCAGCGATGCTCCACCTACTTTGCATTTTGCGAAAATGCTGTGGGCGTAAGGCTCGGACGCGAGGTCGTAGAGAATGAACTCGTTGGTCAAGATGAAGTCGGCTTCGTTTTGGTTGCGCACTGCGCAAATCCAGTTGACGTACGAGCGTTGTGACAACTTCGATGGATCCAAGAGCGACTTACCATCCCCGAGTTGATAGCTGGCGATGAGATCGAGCTTGCGATCGAACTCCTCGAGCAGTCGTCCACGAATGGCCTCGTAGCTGGTGAGGTTCTCACGCTGGTTAATGGGAAAAAACGCCGCCAAGGATTCGACGCTCCATCGCGACAAAAACTGATCGACAAGCGCAGGGTCGACTTGGCTGGCGGAGCGACTGCCCGGCAGGGCGCGCAGAGGTTCAAACTGCAGGCTGCACTCGTTGCCTGGCGGCAAATTGCGAGCGATAAAGTCGGCAACCGTGACTGTTCCCTTGATGCGGAAGTCTACATTGGGGAAGCCGAGTTTGTCCCCAAGGGTGAAGCGGGCATTGCTCAAGATGACATCCGCAGCTTGTTGGGTGACCTCGGGGAAATCGGGATCGTTGACCAACAGCACTTCGAGTACCAATCGTGGTTTGGACGCCTCTGGAGGGGCTGACATGAATCGCGACGCGGCTATGCCATTATTTTCTGCATCTGCCTCATCCCCGCCCATGTTGGGTGCCGTACGGGTGCCAGTGGCTTG
>Ga0156517_1045_pt1 | contig 37042 bp, 32 predicted proteins | sample RifOxyB3_FD_111912 | JGI IMG/M metagenome (GOLD analysis project Ga0156517, IMG submission 111912) | Deltaproteobacteria bacterium RIFOXYB12_FULL_58_9 | reverse complement strand
GCCGCAGGTCTTGCCGAGACAGTCGGGTACGCAGGGGGGAACGCAGTTACCCTTGTCGGTGCAAACCCCACCGTTCGGACAGACACCGCAGGAGCCGCCGCAACCGTCGTCACCACACATGCGGCCTGCACAATTGGGAATGCACTGGCACTGACCGTTTTGCATGCAATGGGCGTTCGCTGGGCATTCACCGCAGGCGCCCTCACAGCCATCCGGGCCACAGACCCTGCCCGAACAATCGGGAGCACATTCGAGGCAGCGATCGCTCGAGTTGCAGACTTCGCCGCTGCCGCAGGCACCGCAGGAGCCGCCGAGGCCGTCGTCGCCGCAGGTCTTGTTGAAGCAATCGGGCACACCACAACGGTCGGGCAAGAAACAAACGCCAGCGCTGCAGCAGCCACCAATGGCGAAACACTCATCGTCATCGGTGCAGTGGATGGTACACCAATAGGTGGGAGGGTCGGTGAGCAGGCTCTGGCAGTGCTCGCCTTCGCTGCAGTCCTCCGGATGAACTAGACTACAACCCTTGCCAAACGTGGCGCTGCCACACTGACCGCGCACGCAGGCATCGGGCGCAGTGCAGTCGCCGCAAGAGCCGCCACATCCATCGTCGCCGCACTGTTTGCCGGTGCACAGGGGTACACAATCGCTGCAACGACCATCGACACCGCAGGCCGAGCCGGAGGCGCACTCACCACAAGAGCCGCCACAACCATCGGGCCCGCAGATACGGCCCGCGCAGTTGGGAGTGCACTCAAAACACTGTCCCCCGGCGCTACAATACTCGCCCTCGATGTCGCAGGTGCCGCAGGACCCACTGCAACCGTCACTGCCGCACTCGCGTCCAAAGCAATCGGGGGTGCAGGTCACACAGCGGCCGTCCTTGCAGCCGGTGCTACCGCCACACTCGCCGCAGGTGCCACCACAGCCGTCACTGCCACAGACCTTACCGATGCAATAGGCCGTACAACTCTGGCAGGTTCCAGCAATACAGGCGGTACCATCACCACAGGTGCCGCACTCGTCGCCACAGCCCGTGGGGCCGCAGGTACGGCCCGAGCAGGCGCAGGGATCTGCGGGGACGACACAAACGTGATTTTGGCATTCGAGGGCAGGCCCACAGGGATCTGGATCACACTCGTAATCGGGCTTTGCGTTCTTGCCCTTGTCATCGTCACAGGCCGCCACAACCAGGAGAAACAGCGACGCCAAAAAGAGTTTTGTTGTTGCTTTTGCCATGGGGCTGTTTTGCCAGACAAAACACAATTACTCCAGTGTTTCTGTGGTCGTGTAGTCGTGTCGGTTGTGTCGAGGGTGTGGTTGTGGCGTTGTGCTCAATAGGCAACGGCACTCAGTCAATACTCGGTCAGTACTCGATCTCAGTACTCGATCAGTATTGGATCGACAATGTCCAACTGTCGAGTGTGCCTTGATCGCTGCTGGAATCGTCACCCACCCAAAGAGTCCAGGGGCCCGAGGCCGACGCGTCATCAAAACCCGACAGCGCTGCCTCAGGCCGATAGGAACCGGTAAATGGCGGGGTGCCGTTCATGATCGACAGGAGCGCCTCATCATCAAACACCGTTCGGGTGTAGTTGCTACCGCTTGAGCCGTTGTCATCAGAAAGGCGCACGCACACACCGCCGTGCTTGATGTAGATGTCGAGATCTCCGACGTAGGTGTGAGTGATGTTGAGCTCGACGTTAACGTCAACAGCGGTCACATCCTCAGAAACATCAAGAGTGGAGCTGACGGCACCGACAGCCCCGCAGCCATCCGTTGCCCCCACGTAGTCGGGAATCTGCATCGGGGGAGCCAACGCTGCGGTGTAGGTTAACATGCTCAGCGGAGTAGCAGACACCTCCTCCGAAGCAGGACCTTCCCCAACCGCATTGGTTGCGGTGAGCACATAGAAGTAGGTGGTGTGATTGGTCCGACCCAGGTGGGTGTACGGTGATGTAACGTCCACCAAGGGTGTACCGGTCAGTGGGGTCACCCCAGACGTTTCGCCGAAGTACAGGGTGTAGCGGTCAACGGGGATGGGCGCTGCATCCCACGACAGAACCACTTCACCGTCGCCCGGATCAGCCGCGAGCCCCGTTGGCGGTGGCGGCGCGGCGGGACCATCGGCGTAGCTGATCTCGACCCACCAACGATGCAGCATGCCAAGGTCGCCACGCGCGTCGTCACCGACGTACAGGGTCCAAACGCCATCCATGGCCAGATTGGTGAGCGGGAACAACGGCTGCTCAGGGGCATAGGTACCCGCGAATGGGGCATTGCCGCTAACAATCGAAACAGACGCTTGGTCGTCGAAGAGCGTCTCGAGATAACTGTTGCCACTTCCACCATTGTCCGTGCTGAGGTTGAAGCACAGGGAAGCACCGTGATTGTCAAAGCCGAGATAGATGTCGACATCATTGTCATAGGAGTGGGTGATGTCGACACCCACGTTGACGTCGTGGATGAAATCGGTGCGACTCACCGTGATTGCGCTGCTGAGCATGGTGGCACCGCCACACGACGTGGTGATACCGTCAGGGACTGCCGTGCCAACCATGGCCACGTGGGTCTCCACTCCCGTTGTGCAGCTCGCAGCACAATCACCACCGTCATCACATGCCTCTGTTCCCTCGACAACACCGTTGCCGCACTGCTGGGTTCCCAAGCAATCGGGGGTGCAGTACTCCGAGCCGCTGATGGTGCCGTTGTCGGCGCCATGGTCGCAAACCTCAGACCCCTCCATGACCTCGTTGCCACAATGTTGCAAAACCAGGCAATCGGCGCAGAGCCCTTCGCGGCCCGTTTCATTGTCATCACAAACCTCGGTACCCACAACTTGGCCGTCGCCACACTCTTGCCAACCAGAACAATCGTCGATGCACAGCCCGTCCCCCTCACCAACGCCGTCGTCACACGACTCCGTGCCCTCGGGGGTGGTGTTGCCGCAGAGCTGGGTGCCTTGACAGTCGTCCGTACAGAAGGTCACCGTCGTGCTCACTGTCCCGTTGTCACTGCCGTCATCACAGACTTCGGTCCCCTGAGGGTTATCATCGCCACAGTCCTGCCAACCAGAACAATCATTCAAGCAATAATCCTCGCCCTCCGTGGGCCCATCATCACAGACCTCGGTGCCCTCGGCAGCGTAGTCGCCACAGGTCTGGTAACCACCGCAATTGTCTAAACACCTACCCTCGCCCTCGCCGATGCCATCGTCACACGGCTCAGTGCCTTCGGTCTCGTTGTCACCGCAGAACTGAATGCCCGAACAATCATCGAGGCAAAGATTGTCTCCCTGACCCATCCCGTCGTCGCAGGCTTCTGTGCCCTCGGCGTTTCCATCGCCACAGCTTTGGTAACCAGTGCAATCATCGAGGCAATGGCCCTCACCCTCGCCAACACCGTCATCACACGACTCAGAACCTTCGGCAACGTCATCGCCGCAGTGCTGATAACCGGAGCAATCGTCAAGACAGGCACCCTCACCCACGCCAACGCCGTCGTCACAATATTCGGTCCCCTCCGCAGAGCCGTTGTTGCATTGCTGCCAGCCTGAACAATCGTCGAGGCAATGGCCCTCACCCTCGCCGGCACCATCGTCACACGTCTCCGTGCCCTCGCGCACACTGTCGCCGCAGGTCTGTATGCCGGAGCAATCATCGAGGCATTTGCCCTGCCCTTCGCCAACACCGTCGTCACACGTCTCAGTGCCCTCGCGCACACTGTCGCCGCAGGTCTGTATGCCGGAGCAATCGTCGAGGCATCGCCCCTGTGCTTCCCCAGGACCGTCGTCGCATGGCTCGGTACCCTCGCGAATGTTGTTGCCGCATAACTGCGTGCCATTGCAGCTCGGGGTACAGTAGGCTTGGGTGGTGCTGATGGTGCCATTGGCTGCGCCGTTGTCACAGGTTTCGGTGCCACTGCGATTGCCATCGCCACAACCCTGGACGGCGGAACAATCGTCGAGACATCGGCCCTCCCCTTCCCCAGGGCCGTCGTCGCATCCCTCGGCACCCGTACGAATGGCATCACCGCAGTAGGCACACTCCGAACTGTCGAGTGTACATATCTCTGTACAAGTAAGGTCACCGCTGTCAAAGCCGAGGCCACCGCACGATTGCCCACGCAACTCGAAACCCTCACAAACCTCGAGAGTGTCGAGGGAGCCGTTGTTGCATGATTCCAACACCAAACAGGAGTTTGTGGCGACCAAACACTCGCTGGTACAGCTCAACTCACCGGAGGCATAACCGAGCTCACGACAGGTCGGGTTATCGCTGGCAGTGGGATCGCAGGTTTCCCAAAAATCCCGTACCCCATTGCCGCACAGGTCATGGACTGTGATGTGTGTATCGCCGCCGCCGGCCGTGTCACCCTGATCCCGCACAGGGCGTCGGTAAGTCCTACCGGTGTCATCGCCACCACAGGCTGTGATCAAACAGGACAGGCCAAGGACGCTGAGTTGTCGACAAAGTTGCATCATCACTCCTGATGCAGGTTGCGAGTTGCACCTGCGGCCAACCAGTCATTCGCTTGCAGCGGTGGTCAGTGTGTCCTGTGGGCACCTGCATGTAAATGACAAATGTCCTTTGGTGTACTGTGTGTTGCATCTAGTAATCCAAAGCCCGCTCGATGGCAGCAAAAACTTCGCCAACCGATGCGCTGGCACGCCGAAGGCGCAAAACACTCCAACCAACAAACACCAGTAGTAGAACAAACAAAACAGCCGCAAGTATGAACGACTGGCGCTGTACGAAGACGCTGGCCGCCGCATCAGGCCATGCACTGCGCACGACCAGCAAGATGGCGAAGGAGGCCACCCCAATCAACAGCGAGACCCGCAGCAGTCGACCCATGTGTTGGGCCGCGGGTCGCAACCGCAGAACGATGCGCTCGCGCAGCTCCTCGACGTAGCGCTGACGTTGGTGCAGCTTCTTCGGCAGGGATGCTGCCCAGTTGACTGCCTTGAGCTCCGCCCACTCTTTCTCCACCGCAGCCATGAGCGCGTGCAACCACACCACAACCACGACCTCTCCCACCGCAAGTGGCAACAAGCCTGGCCAACCCAAAACAGGCACCAACGCCGCCGTCATGATGACAGCAATCAACACGACGCCTGCAGGTGACAGTATGAACGCACGCCAACTTGCGGCCACTGTCCCCGTTTTGTCCTGCGCCCTCGTTTCTGATGTGTCAGCCATCGTTAATGACCATGTTGTATGGCATGCCAGACTCTCTGGCTATTTTGTCAGCTCGGTCTTCAATTACTTCACGGTCATCTTAAGCTTTGAACGGTTGGTTATCTTCATCATGCCGGCCACGTCAATCGTGGTGCTCAGGGTTCCCTCGAGGCTGTCGAGCATACCCTTGGCCACATTGAAGTCGGTGTGGAAATCACCGTTCATTTGCATTTGCGGCGCGCCACCCGCACCACCTGCGCCACCCGGTGCACCACTTGGTGCCGGCGCACCGAGGCCACCGCCCATGCCTGGCATCCCCATGCCTGGCATACCACCCATTCCTGGCATGGCGGGCATCGCGTCCTCATCATCGTTCCCCTCCCCTTCGCCCATGTCATCGTCTGCATCATCCTGCGCCGCGGTAGCCACAGCCCCCGTTTCCATCTTGGTCTCGACCTTGGTGCGCAATTTGGCGCGGGCCGGGCTGAGCTCCACAATGGTGATGTTCACCTCGACGGACGCCATGCCAGGCATGTCCATCCTCACGTCGGCACCCGAGTCCACTGAACCGTCAGGCAGTCGCAACATTTCGAGGAATTGGGTGGGCAAGACGTCGACCTTGGTGGCGTCTTGTTTGACCGCTACTTTCTTCTTTTTCTTGGCCACCTTCTTGGTGGTATAACCGCCGGAAAGGGCACCCGTTTTGGGGTCAAACTGGGCGTAGACTGTCACCTCCTCACCGTCCACTCGGGCACTGCTTGAGGCGCTGTTGGGACCCATCTTACTGGAGACGAGAAGGTTGTCTCCCTCGTCGTTGATGACCAGATAGACGATCTCCTTGAACTTGAAACGGCCCTTCCGATCGATCTCGACCAGGCTCTTGAGGGCATCTTTGGGAATGTCGTCGAGGCCAGCCATCTTGCGGCCGTCAGCGGTCTCCACCGAGAAGCGCTCGATGGTGAGGGTTCCGGAGGCAACTCCCTTGCTGACACCATCGATTTTCAAGGCAAACTCACTGTGGGTGTTGAAAGTCTGCTCGACCTTCATCATCCCCTGCATGCTCACCACGTCGTTCGAGCTGGCGTCAAATCGATAGATGTTGCCCTTCTTCCACTGGTAGTTGAGCTCGACTGCCGCCGCGGTGTTATTGAACAACACGGCCAAACCAACGAAAAGAAAACCGAAGACGCGATACTGGACCATTGGATTCTCTCCCGAAAACCTATTGCGTGAAGTCTCACCGTCCAATACTCCAAAAATCAATTTTGGGTTAGGAAGAATTGCAGGATGAGGTTTTCTCTGCGGGCAGGAACGTGTTACGCAACGCGAGCATGAATCCACAGAGCATCGGTATCGTCGGTTACGGGAGATTTGGCCGCACCCTGGCAGAGTTGTGCACTGAGGCAAGACTTAGTTTTTGCGCCTACGACACGGCCGGCGAAATCCCCTCCATTATACGTTGTGATTCCCTGGCGGAGGTCGCACAGCGGGCCATCGCTATTGTACTCGCGGTACCTGTGCACACCGTGCCTGAGGTCCTAACGCAATTGCGGCCCTACCTTCGGGCCGACAGTCATTGGGTCATGGATGTTGGCAGCGTCAAGCTGCGTCCAATCGAGTGGATGACCGCGGCGCTCGGCGGTGACATTCCTTGGGTGGCCACTCACCCCTTGTTCGGTCCAAACAGCCTTGCCCGCGGCGAGCCCCTGAAAGCCGTCGTCTGCCCTAACGACCTTCATCCCGACGCCGAGGCCAAAGCGATTGCCTTGTTCGAATCATTTGGTTGCGAGATTGTACGTCAAGACCCAGAGGAACACGATCGGGCCATGGCCAAAAGCCATGCCATCGCATTCTTCATCGCCAAGGGTTTGCTTGACGCCGGCGCGGATTTTGATAACCGATTCACCCCACCTTCCTTTCAGTCGATGCGTAACACCGTTGACGCTGTGCGCGCTGATGCTGGGCATCTCTTATTGACACTGCACCGCGAGAATCCCTTTGCTCCCGCAGCGCGATTGCGTTTTGTGCAGGCTCTGCAGGATCTGAACGCAACGCTTTCTGCGTACGAGGCGGAACCAGCAGATTCATCTCCACAACCTGGCGAGCCAACCATCCCCGAATCACCACGACACGACTCCGACCTCAAACAAACCCGTAATCACATCGATGAACTCGACATGGAGCTTGTTGCCCTCTTGGCGCGGCGGGCTCAATTGTCACGACGTGCGGGCAGAGCCAAAGTCGGGCGTCCGGTGCGGGATCCACTTCGGGAGACAGAGCTACTGAAGAGTCGGCGCCAATGGGCAGACGACGCCGGGTTGAATCCAGACAATATGGAAGAGATATTCCAGGCAGTGTTGCGTATGTCGCGGCAAGTCCAAGTCGACATGCGCTGAAACTTCATGAACGTCGCCCACAGGGCCGTGTCGCTCAACCAACGTCGGTGGAATCGTCGTTAGGCTCGGTCAACAAGAGTGTGCCACCAGAAGCAATGCGAATCTTGCCGTCAGATGGTTCAGCCACCGCCACATCGCCATACTCGAGAGTGACATCACCCTTTTCTGTGGCCAGTCCAACCGCACCCGAGTGCGCCACCAGGACCCGCAACGGTCCGGCGGGGAGCTCAAGGCCGCCGCGCACGTACCGCATAACATAGCAGGGACCAATGACCTCCTGGCGCTGCGCCTTGGGTGTGCCGGCTCGTTCGAAATGCACAGCCTTGATCGCTTGATCAAGGTGTATCTCCCGCGGCTCGCCATCGAGTCCCACGCGGCCCCAGTCATAAACGCGATAAGTGGTATCCGAAGGTTGTTGAACTTCGAGAACCACAAAACCAGCACCCATGGCGTGCAGCGTACCAGCAGGGATGTGAAACATATCCCCCACGCGCGGTGCCACTTCATACAGCCATTTGTGAACGGTACCACCCAATGCTGCCTGACGTAAGGTTGCCGGATCGATTCCGGGATAATGGCCGAGCAGAAGTGTCGCACCTGGCTCTGTGTGCGCGACGAACCAGCTCTCCGTTTTCGGTTGCGCACCCTCGACGTTTTCGCAGGCGCTCTCATCGGGATGAACCTGCACCGAGAGTTTGTTTTCACTGTTTAGCCATTTGAGAAGAAAGGGGAATGCCCCCTTTGCCGATCCGCCCATGGCTCCCGCGCGCCAAAGCTCACCAAGCGTCTTGCCCATGTGGGGACCTTGGGCGACGCAGCTCTTATGGTTTTCGAGGTCGACCAGCTCCCAGGATTCCCCAACTGGCCCATCCGGCAAAGTCCGACCAAACTCGTCTTCTAGCCTCCGGCCTCCCCAAGGGACCATTTTGTATTCGGGCTCAAACCGCAACATTGCCAGATACCTAAACTATGGTTGTTTCAACGTAACCCAACGACTCGATGCCGAGGGTTCGTTGCAGCTCAGAATACCGTGTTTCTAGTGCGACTGTGCGGCGCAAGCAAGCACCATGCTGAGCCCCATCTTATCCAAGGGCCTGCATGGAATTTGGCAACTCCCATGGAGGCATGGGCGTCCGTGCCTTAGCGTAAGTGACCGACGAGAAACGCCGCTATGGCCCGCATCGCTGGGCGCAGATGCACAGGATTGCTAAAACGATGATCGGCACCCTGAACTATTTCCAACGAGACGTTGCGCGCAGCGACCGCTATGTCGTGCGCGTCCAATGGTGGAACGACCTCATCCAGGTCGCCATGCAACACCAATATGGGAGCACGCAGCACTCTCACCGCGCCGAGAACATTGTGCTCAAGTGCGTCTTCGTAGAATGCCTTACCAATACGGCCGGCCTCGGTGTCGGCATACCCATGGGTCTTCCATGATTCGGCCTCAACCGGATGGCGCACCTCCACCTCGTTCGTGTGTGCGACGGCAGCCAAAGTTGCTATGGCAACGAAACGTTCCTCCCGAGCGGCACCCATCAAAGCGATAGCACCACCCATGCTCGAACCAAACAGCCCGAGTCGTTCAACCCCGCGGCCCGCGAGGAACTCGACAGCGGCGTAGAGATCCTCCATCTCGTTGGAATAGGTCAAATCAAAGAGGCGACCTTCTGAGTCGCCGCGTCCCGCAAAATCGAAACGAAGGACCGCGATCCCCATCCCGGCGATGAGCTCAGCGAGGTATTGATGTTTGGTGCCATTCTTGGTCGACAACATGCCATGGCAACAGATGACCGCCCTGTCTGAGAGCTCGCCATCGATCAGACCTGCGAGCTTCTGACCTCGACAATTCGTGAAATAGACTTGCTCGCTCATAGGACAATGCCAGCGTAGCCAACGAAGCTGGCATCAGGACGGACATCGAAGCTCAAGTAGTGGTCGACCAATTGCGGCTCCATGCTGCCGGAGAATGCGTTAACAGCAGCCATGGTGGCCGCTACGGCACCGGCACAACAGGCCGAATTGTGCTCGTTGGCATGGGTGATCGTTGCCTCGATCCTCTTTTCGAGAACTGCATCGATGAATCCCCGATCGTTCTCATGGCGTACCCAATCGACCGCATCATCGCCACTTCCCGCAGGCTCAAAGCCATAATTGGGACCGTAATGGGTGAGATCGGTCGAACCGACAAACACCGCGTCACGCCCAGCGGCTTTGCACATCTCGCCCACATGGGTGCCTATTTCAATCGCCACCCGAGCTGCTGCAACGCCGATCATCAGCATCTCGGCCGCGGGAAAGTAATGCCGAACAAACGGCAAGTGTAATTCGACCGCGTTGTCGGGCCTCGCCGGCTCTGCTGGCTCCTCCCCTAGCCGCAACTCCAAGGCGATCTGCCGCGCGAACTCCATGGGGGTCTGCAACTTCCCGAGCGGCGTTGTCCACCCCTCTTCAACAAACACCGTGTTGGGTCCCGAGGGACCTCGATGCGACCCGAAAACGACGACGAGATCAGCATCGAGGTGTGACCTTGCCAACCACGGATAGGTCCGCCCCGCCGCATCCCCTGAAAAACTCCAGCCGGCGTGCGGGCCGATCAACCCTCGCCACGGGCCTTGCTCCGACTGCGCATCTCGGGCATGACCTTCGATTGCGTTAATGCAAGCGCTTTCTGATGCGGGGTACCATTGCCCTGCTAGGTATGCAGCTCGGTACATGATGTGTGTTACATAGCCTTTTTGCAGCGACACGAAAAGGGCGTGCCATGAAGACAAACGTAGTCATCGCAACCATCGTTGTTGGGCTGAATGCTTGCACTGCAACCACCCAAACCGCATTGGCCCCCCTGGCCGCACCCACGCGGGAGACGGTGGAGGCCGTTGCCATTCCACCTCTACCGGAGATGGAACCCTTCTCCGCGGCCCAGGTCGCATTTTTCCAAAAATCCTTCCCGGAAGGCACAACCTTTTCGCCACGGTCGATTCCGCAGGAGATGTTGGCGTCTGAGGACAAAGGCAACGAAACCTATGCCGCGGCACGCGATCAACAGGGCAAACTCATCGGTTACATTCGCGACTTCAAAGGGCCCCTGTTAGCAACTCAGGCCGAACCCACCGTTGCCGTGACCTTCGCATTCGATGCAAACCTGGAACTCTTGACCCTGATGCCGACCGCTCCTTTGCCTAAGGATGCTGAGGGTGCCATCCTCGCGGACGGGGACCTCCCCCAACTCATCAACATCGCCAAGGCCCCCACTCTTGCCCTGCTGGCCATTGCGAAGCCAGCGGATACTATTGATGCCAACGGTGCCGTCAAACCAGAGATTGTGGGTGCCGTCGTCACAGGAGCCGCTCGCCTGAGTCGGCGTATTGCCGGGTTGGCGCAAGAATCAAGGCGGCTCATCACACAGTCTCCGGGAGTGTGGGACAAGCGGCGTCTGCAACAAGTAATGGCCAGCGCCGTCAACAGCGCTTCGCTGGCGCACGCGCTCGCTGAGCTACTGCCAACTCTCGACGACCCGGAGATTCGACGAGCTGTTTATCAATCAATCGCGAAGAGCTACATCGAGGCGTTGACGATAGACCCATCGCGAACGCGCGAGGCAGAGGACGCTATCGTCGAGGCACAGCTCATCAACCCACCTCTCGACCCGACCAAGGTGAACGACGAGATTGCCCACACCTGTTTTCTCCTGGCACGCAACGACTTGCGCCGTCCGTTGGTTGAACGCTGCATCATTCAACTCAGATCGGCTTCATCTCATCCAGCCGACCCCGCCCGCATCGCGCGTCTGGTGGGAACAGCTCACTTCGTTGCCGGCAACCTCGCCGCTGCTGTGTCGCCATTGGTACAGGCCTGTGGTGCCATCCACATCGACCGCGACCCCGAGTTGCACCTGCAACTGGTCTTGGCCGCCATTTCTACAGGCAAGGGCACACAGTACTGTGGCACCGCGCAAGAGCTGTTCCAGGCGCACCCAATGCTGCCGCGCACATCAGAAGCGTTGAGCGCTTGCGGGCCCGACCGCGTTTTGGAGCTTACGGAGAAGATTCGCACCAACCAGAAGAAAGAACTTCTGGATCGACAGCGGGAGAGCGACACACCAGCCCCTGCCCTCTCATTGGAAGATGACCAGATGCAGCCCGTTGAGGTGTCGGCTGGCGAAGCCAATATGATCTCGGTGTGGGTATTCTTCTCCACTTGGTGTCCTCACTGCGCGAGTGAGCTTCCGCGAATCAACGCGTTTGTACGCGCAACGGAGCAATCTCCCAAAATGCGGGGGCGCGTACACGTCCTCGGAATTCGCACTGCAGTAGAGAAAGAACGCATTCCCTACGCGACCTTCCTTGAGCGAACCAAACCGACTTTCCGAATCCTCACCGATGCAACCTTCTCAATGGCCTTCTCACGGTTCGCTAAGACCCAGGGAGTTCGCCCCGAATTGCCCACTGTCGCAGTCCTCGACTCCGACGGCAGGGTGCGATACTTCCTCGCACCGGGTGACTACCGAGACACCGCCAGGGAGCTAACCTGGGCAGTCGAGTCGCTTCTCAAATAGGAGATGGGATTGCCCTTGGGCGTATCCCTGCTCTTGGAGTATTTATGTCCCCTGCACCACGAAAAGATTTCCGCGACGGTTTTTGTGACAACCTCGAGCCACTTGCGCCCATCGACGTGGTCGCGAATGGCACAGTGAGCGAGCTGCTGCACGCCTTCGCCAATACCGCCTTTGGCGGGCGGCAGATGGGTGAGGGCGCTGACACTCTCGAGACGATGATTCGAGACCCAGAGTGTCTTGTGGTTCTGACGGTGTCGGGTGCCATGACGGTGGCCAAACAGAGCCTGTTGATGTGTGAGCTCATCGATCGCGGTTGGGTACAAGCTGTGATCGCTACCGGTGCGTTGATGGCCCATGGCTTCGTGGAAGCCAGCGGCATGAACCATTTCAAACATGATCCCCGTTTCAACGACAGCGATCTGCTCGCCCGTGGGTACGACCGCGTCTACGACACGCTAGAGCTCGAAAAGAATCTCGACGACGCCGAGGTCATCTTCCGCGAGGTTATGAAAAAGATTCCCGACGGCACGACGGTTCACTCCGAATACATCCTGCGTGAGCTCGGCCGCCACCTCGATGAAATAACCAAGCCCGAACAACGCTCGGTGCTCAAGAGTGCCTACCGACACAACGTCCCAATCTTTGTACCGGCGTTCACCGACTCGGAGATGGGGCTCGACTTCGCGTTGAGCAACTTTGTGCGAGTGCACAGCGGCGGCAAGCGCCTCACCTTCGACCCCTACTTCGATCTCGACTCCTACGCCCGCCTCGTCAGTGTGCAGAAACACACTGGCATTTTCACCATCGGTGGCGGTGTGCCGCGCAACTGGGCCCAACAGGCCGGCCCTTTCCTCGACCTCGTCGAGAAGCGCTTGGGCATACCTGCCAGCGGTTTCCGCTTCCGTTATGGTGTCCGTGTGTGTCCGGAACCCGTGCACTGGGGCGGTTTGTCCGGCTGCAGTTACTCAGAGGGTATCAGCTGGGGAAAATTTGTTCCTCCAGCCGAAGGTGGTCGCTTCAATGAGATCTTTGCAGACGCCACCATCGTCTGGCCATTTCTGGTGCGGGCCCTCATCGAGCGCCTTGGGGACGAGCCCATCGCGAAAAGGCTTGTACCCAAACCAGGTCCTGGAGAGACACCTTTCAGTCTTGGATAAGACCAAACCATGGCGAGCGGCGTGTCGGGCTAGAACGCGGGTACTCGGACGCTTACTCGGCACCAACGCGCTCATGGCCGCTCAATCCGGCCAGTTTGAGATCCAGCCCTACCCTCTGGTCACACGCATCGGTCCCTTAGGGCTTTGCGCAACCGAACCATTGCCAGCGTATCCTGACCACAATACTCCAAAAGGGCACGATGGATCTCTTGACGTCGTTTCGCCTCCTTCGTGCTCAAGCCGTCGACGTATGCCCGGGCCGCCTCCTGGCCGTCCTGCACCGTCAGGCGGTCGTAGCTCATCGACGGTACGAGGACCGGTAGAACCCTCTTCAACGAAAACGAGCCGTGAAATTCTGGGTCGTAGTAATGTTTTCGGACAACCGCACACAGATCCCAACAGCGGTCCTTGAGAGCCAGGAGGCGCTTGGCATACTTGGGTAGGGCCTTGGCCAGTTCGCGTATGATGCGGATCTCATAGGTGGTGTAGATACAAATCGCGCCCTTAGTTCCGACCGATGCCAGCAACGTCTCGACGAACTCGGTTCTTGGATCTTTGTCCTCACGGCACAGATACGCGTCGTGTTTCAGTTTGCCGGACTTTGTCTCGATGTGATTCGACCATTGGAATGGGATTGTTTGATAGGGCCGCGTGCCCTTGTAGCGAGGCAACGCCATCATGCAGGTCTCGAAATCGAGGTGGTGAATCGGGTACTCGGGCTCTTCGAGAACATCGGCGCACCGGCTGCTCACGTATTCGCTTCCGCTGCGAATGCACGCACACACCCGTTGTTGGAGAGCAGTCAACTTGAAGCTGTCGGGGACTTCGTCAATGGTTTCTACACCAAGGGCCCTGAGGGCTTCACGTTTGTTTGCGTGCAGCTTAGGCAGCTCCTCAAACGGATGCTCGGGAAACGTCATGCCCTTGGTGCAGTGGTCGTAAAACGGGCAGTCGTATGGAGCAGCACATTGGTCGCCGGGCTCGATTCTAGGGGGGCGGCTCCGCGCCAGCATCTCGTGCATTGCTTTGACGTTCTTCGCGACGTCTTCGGCCATGTCGGGAACAGTATCGGTTAGGTCATGGAAGACGAATAACTCGTCGACGTCGTACTCGACACCGTCGAAGACGTAGTCGCGGTTGAGCGTGAGAATGCCTGCCCGGCGAATCTCGAGGCCGTCGCCCTTGAGCACCCAATGCTGCAACGCCAGGTCGTCGACGTTGACGTCCTTCACGTCGAGAGCGGACTTGACCTCTATGAGATCCCACTTGCCGCCGCGCACCCGGACAAGAATGTCGGCACGACTACGGACTCCTCCGTGGAGGAACGATGCCTCGAAGATGGCCGGGAGATTGACGTCGGCCATCGCCACCTCAGTCTTCTCGACCGCCTCCTCGTGGTGGAAGTGATCGGCCTCGATGAGCAAGCCACCGGAATGCCTCTTGGTGGCAAGCACGCCGACCTCGTGGCCCGTGTCAAAGATTGCCTGCGTTGCTGCATCGACGGAACCCGCGAGCTCGCGGTTGTAGCACTCGTACCAAAGCTTGAGGTGACATTGCAGACCAGACAGGTAGCGAGACTTCGACAGCTTCGGCGGTGTACCCTTCGTTCTCGACGTCACGGCTCCACCTCCTCAACCGACCGCTGACGTTTCCGCAGGACACGGAAGTATGAGCCCTCAGCGCTGGCGTGGCCAGTTGCATCACAGCGCTCAACCCGACGTAGCCCACCAGGAACCGGAAGCTCCAACCATAGAGGCTTGCCCGCCCTGGTCATCCATGCCGGCCACCTCTCGCTCTCTATTTGTTGCGGCGGCCGTGGTGAAACCAGCGCCAGATGTGGCGTAACGAGCGGATATCGATGCCCGTCCTCCCCGAAGATGCCGGCAAAACGCCGCGCCTTGGAATGCATCTGCTTGTTCGTCCACCCGGTTTCGGCCTTGGCCTCGAGCAGCAATAGATGGGTCATCTCACCCGCGTCAAAGGCGAACAGCAAATCCACATCCTCTTGGTTACCCGTGATGTTGCCGTCGTTCACATGCACGCCGTCTTCGCTCGCCCCGAACGCCAGCGTCAACGCTGCATGCATCCAGTCGAGATGGTAGTCCATGGCAACAAACGCATCCTTGGGAATAGACAGATCAAACAGGGTCACGAGTTGGTGACGAAAGGCGTCGCTGGGGCAAAATCGCGGGTTGCCAAGGGCCGTGCCGACGAGAAAGAATCGTTCTTTGCGGTTGAACGAGGCGAGAAGCTCCACCAAACCTGTCATGTTGTCCCCCACCGACAGCACTTACCTAGACTTCGCAACCAAGTTCGGGTCCAGAGTCAACGGTGCGCTGAAGTAGGTTTGGGTCGTGCCAAGATGCTGGAAGCCTTCCTTTTCTAACCTCGGAACCATTTGTTCCCGCATCGCTGGTCTCTTTCTGAATTGCAAATGGCGTCTTCTGGTCAGCTCCACGAGAGGTGCCCAGACTGTCTTTGTCAGATCATGCCGGATCAAAAACCGCCATAGCCAATTCGCCTTCTTGTACAACACGGACATGGCGAGGTACGGAACCACGGCCCTCATGTCCGCGGGCCGACGTTTCCATATGGACCGTGGTGCAAACAATCGCTGATATGCCCAGGCGTACCCAGCCTCCAGTTGCTCGGTTGTCATGTGCTTGGGACGAAATACCGCATGGGCTGTGTCGTAAAGGTTCCAGTCTTTGTGCACAAGTCGCCCAGCTGTGTCCAATTCACGAAAAAGCGGCGTACCCGGGTAGGGTGTCAGTATGTGAAATGTCGCGCATTCAAGCCGGTTCGTTTCAATCCAGTTGACTGTTCTTGCGAACGTTCCGACATCGTCATGATCAAAACCAAACACAAAACTAGCATTCACCTGGATGCCGTTGTCATGAAGAATGCCAACCCTGCGTGCATAATCCTCGGCAAGCGGTGTCTTCTTGTGAGCATCCGCAAGATTCTGATCAGATAGTGACTCAAACCCAACGAAGACGCCTGTGCAACCGGATAGGGCCATGGCACGAATCAGAGCAGGATCATCGGTTACATCGATGCTCACTGCGGCGCTCCAAATGATATTGAGCGGTCTGAGCCCTTCAGCCAAACGATGCAAATAGGCCTTGTCTGAGCCAAGATTGTTGTCGGTGAAGACGACGTAGGATTCTCCGCATTGCCTGATTTCTGCAACAACCTGTTCAACATCTCGTTTGCTGTATGGCTGACGCAAGCCGTCGGTTGCCATGTAACAAAATCGACACTTGTTGTGACAGCCGCGAGTGGCATTGATACTTGCCGTTGTTAGAAAGCTCCTGCGGGGAAGGATCTGTCTGTTGGGCATCGGATCCTCGCGATAGTTTTTGCAGAAGGGTGCCCGATAGACTTTTTCAAGTCTTCCTGATGAAAGGTCGTTCAAGATCTGAGGCCAAAGGTGAACGCCATCGCCGATCGCAATTGCATCGGCATGCTTGCTGGCCTCATCTGGACACGAAACGACATGGAGGCCACCCAACACCACAGTCACGCCCATCTTTTTGTACCAATCGGCCAGTTCATACGCTCTTTGGGCAAAGGTGAGGTGCACCGTCATCCCAACCACTTCGGGTAGGGGATCCGTTGGCGGTGGCCCCTTGAGCAGATTCTCATCCCAGTATTGCAGTTGCCAACCAGCGGGAGTTGCCCCGGCGATGCTTGTGAGCGCCAATGTTGGAGTCAGAACATGCTTTCCAAAGCTGGAAACAGGATCCTTCGGATAAAATGGGTTGATCAACAAAACATGCCTTTTCGCGATAACTCCCCGTGGAACCTGTCCCAAGGCCGGGGCAACCTCCATCTTGATGGGTAGGGCCATTCTGCGGTTGTTTCCATCCTCCTGGCGACGCTTGCCTTCGGCCCTCAACATTTTTTGCCTGACAAGTTTCAGGCGATAACGTCTGATATTTGCACGAAATCCGGACACCATCACACGGGTCCTCTTCTTGCCGATCACGTTGACAATGATTGACAACAAGACCAGCTGAAGATCCAGCCATAGAGTTGCTCGTTTGAGGTAGATCAAATCCAACCGGTAGGACTCGCTCGGGGAGTGGCCACCGAATAACTGAGCCAGCCCCGTTATGCCGGGTCTAATGCCAAACCTAGCAGAGCGACTGATGCCGGACCAGCCAAGCCTTTCGACGTCTTCTCTTGTCAAAGGGCGTGGACCGACCAGACTCATCTCGCCGCGCAACACATTGACAAACTGGGTCACTTCATCAATGCCGGTAGTGCGAAGCCAGCGCCCAACGTGTGTGACCTTCTGCGCATTCATGGTCCGAAGTTTGACAACCATGAATTCGCGTCGGTTCAGCCCAAGTCTGGCTTGTCGGAATAGGACTGGGCCACGATCTTCAATACAGATAAGAAAAATCGCCAAGCCGTAAATAGGCGCAAACAAGAGGAGGCCAATCCCTGCGAGAAAGAGGTCACAAAACCGTTTGAGTGTGCTCCCGACGTACATGTTGCGAGCAACAGGTTCGGCTTGTTTCTTACAATGTATGGCTTTCATTGTGGGCCTCCTTCACTCTACTTCTACCCATGGGCGAACGGTACTTGCCCAAAGGTAGATAGCGTTTTCGAGCGGAAAACGCTGTGGCATTGACAGAATGAGGTCCAGTCCTGCAGTGCGAGCTGTCCGATCAAGTAGCTGATGGATCTTCATCTGAATCGGGTTGTGCGTTGCCGCAAGCCCAAGACCGCTAGGGGCAACGGCAAATCCGCCAATCATGGGTCCGCTCACAGCGTCCATTGGATGATCGATTCCTTTTGGCCATTCACGACATGCAGCATAACCACCGGTTTCTTCGCAGAACGTTTCGGCAAACGTCTTCGAAAATCGATTGGCCAGCTCTTGATTTGGGCCATGGCGCAAAAATGCCGAGGTAAAGGCGAGAACTGTACCGCGTGGTGTTGCCTCAAGAACTTTCCCGGCAGGTGATATTCGCGTAGGGAATCCTCGTTTGTAGTGAAGCATATCCGACAGCCGTTGAGTCAAGCCGATACCCGCAGGTTCTGAAATCGCTTTCTTCTGTGGCCGAAGGACTCCGTGAAGCAACAAGGCAGCAGCAGCTGGAGCGTGATCGCACGGCCACACATAGCTTTCACCAAAGGATGGAAGGAAACCCGCGACACTTTGTGTCAGCCTCTCTGCCAAAGAACCCGCGATAGCATCGAAAGTCGTACTGAGAGCGTTTTCTGGAGACAGTCGTTCAAGTCCAGCGAGAGTCAATAAAACAAGACCTTGGTACAGGATGCTGTTCGGTAGGCGCAGCTCTGCGACCTCACGAAAACCGGTTGAACGAAAGGCTGTCTGAGAACGTCGAGACAAGGCATCGTTGGCAAGCTTCTCGATCCATGAAACGGCTTCCGTTGAAAGGCTGGGCATTTCAACTGCAGCTGACACCAGCGACGCGGCCACAAACGCATCACATGCCACCGGTGCTTCCGCAAAAGGCAAAACTTTTGTTCCTAGAAGGTGTGGTGGACAGCCCTGATCTAGTACAACCTTCGCAAGCTCCACCGCCTTCGAAAAACGATTGCGAATGTCGTTCAAATCCGCTCTTGGCATCGATTCATGTTCAGTGCCTCCTGTGCTCCGATGCGAACCTGCGGCGATTCCTGGGCTCCATATCGCGGCGATGGCTACCAATAGACCTAGTGCGAGAACCCAACATCTACTTCCTTTCATCGAGATTCCTCCTTGTTGACGATCACAAGGAGAGTTGTACCGATCCCAGATGAAGGGAAAATGAAGATCGCGGGAAGCTTCAGAGAAGAATTCGTGAAGTGGGTTTAGCCTCGACGAAGGGTTAGGGCCATTGTGGTTCCACCATGGCCAGTTGCGCGGACTTCGGCTTTTCCCCCATGAGCTTCTGCTACTGCTCGTACAATCGCTAGACCCAAGCCGGTGCCTGCATCGTCCTTCCTGCTAGTCACAAATCGATTGAAGACCTTGTCGAGCAGTTCGGGATCAATACCAGGGCCATTGTCACCAACGACGACCTCGGCGTTGCTTCCATCTTGAGCGAGCTGTATTGATACGACGTCGTTCTCTGCCGAAAAGGCGATGGCGTTGAGCAACAAGTTTTCAATGGCACGTTTGATCCATCTGGCATCACCAAGAATGTAGATCTTTTCACGCGCATCCAGCCTAAGTTGGACACCACGATTCTTCGCATGGATTTCCACGTCATCTATTGCGCCCCGGCTAACCTCTGATAGTTCCAGTTCATTCTTCGAATCAGCGACTCCCCCCGCCTCCAGTTTGGCAAGAGACAATAAGTCCCGAAGCAAAGCATCCATCTTCTCTGCGGATTGGGAGATTCTCTTGGAAAACTGTGTTGCGGCCTTGGCATCATTGATCACGGCATCTTCGAGAACTTCAGCTGCGGCTCGAATGGATGCCACAGGATTTTTCAGTTCGTGGGAAAGATCCGCAGCCCATGACTCGACCGCGTGACGCTGTTCAAGCTCAGATCGCATCGATTCAAAGGCTGCCGTAAGCGCTTTGACCTCACGCCCGTGAGGAACAGGAAGAACGGCTTGGCGTTCTCCTTTTGCCACTCTTTGTGCCGCGCTCGTCAACCGTTCTATCGGTGAACCGAGGGCTTGGCCGATGAGAAGCCCAGCGAGCACTGCGGATCCCGCCAGAATGAGTGCCAAAAGGGCAACCTTGGGAGCGGTGTCTGCCAAGACTTCTTTCATACTGAAGGTGCTTTTGACGACGCGTGCAACTCCTGCCACCTCGTTCTTGACCAAGATCGGAACGGCGGCAGCCACCGTGTTGTCACCAACCGGTCGAGCGACATCATCCGTTTTTCCGTCCAAGGCCATTTGCACTTCAGGACGATTTTGTACAGCATTCTTGTCGAGACTGAAGGAGAGGCTGTCGAACAAGATGCTTCCTTGGGCATCCAGTAGCTGAACACGTGTGTCTTCAAGGGTGGTTGTAAAACCATATAGAATCCGGGATGTCTCTAGCATCTTGGAGCCTTGCCGCAGTGATACTCCATAGATCTCCATGGACCGGGCCGTAAGCTCGGACACCACACGGGCATCATCCAACGCGGCACGATGAGCGAACACAACTGTTCTGGCTTCAAACCTGTCTACGATGATTGCAGCGAAAGTAGCCGTCAGGACGGTGGTCATAAAACCAAGGGTCAGGGCAACTTGCATTCGAAGAGAGATGCCGTGTTTTCGTGAACGGGATAATCGAACCAACGCGAAAACGACGAGAGCCAAGAAGAGAGTGCCGATAATCAGCAACGCCTCTTGCCGCGGGATATTCACGCGCTGCCCTCACCTAGGCGATAGCCTACGCCACGCACAGTTTCTATGATGTCCGGGTCGCCACCTGCTTCTCGAATTCTGTTGCGGAGCGATTTGAAGTGAACGTCAACCGTACGGTCGCCGACAATACAGTCCGTACCCCAAACGCGATCCAGCAATTTGCTGCGTTCAAAAACGCGCCCCGGAGACTGCAATAGGACAGAGATCAAGTCGAACTCGATCTTGGTAAGTTGAACCTCTTGATCTTTCACCCAGAACCGCCGCGTGTTCTGCTCAATAGTCAAACCTTTTGGCCCTTCGATGCGCTCAGGTTTCCCGGCTTCGTCTTTCGGTGATTGCACCCGCCTCAAGACGGTTTTTACTCTGGCCACCAATTCACGCGGTGAAAATGGCTTGGTGACGTAATCATCTGCTCCCATCTCCAGCCCAACAACACGATCAGGCTCCTCATCGCGGCTCGTGAGAATGATCACCGGAAGCGTTGACTTCGCTCGCAAGTCCCTCAAGAAATCCAACCCGCGACCATCTGGCAGCATGAGATCCAACACGATCAAGGAGGCGTTCTCGCTTGCTGGCCGAGCTTCCTTCAAGGTCGCAGCCTGCATGGTCGCAAAACCGTCCCGCTCGAGCGCGTAGACGAGACTCTCTCGAATAGCTGGCTCATCATCAACGACCAAGATGACCATCGTGGCTGCCGTCCTTGGACCAGACAAACGGCGTCTTCAGAATCTCGTATTGGCCAACAACACAGCCCGCGACAGGAGGCTGGTATCCATGTTCCGAGGAATGTCGGCGGCGTTTCTGCTGTCCAAGAAGCCTCAAAGCACAAAACGGACATGAGATACAGGCAGAACGGATGCACATCTCATACAGTGCGACGTTCTTCGGCGTCGGTGGCCCACGTAGGGTCAGCGACGGCGGAAGTAATCGATTTGCCACTTCTGCACTGCCCGGTTGTGGCATTCGATAGTCGGGCAAAACTCGTGTCGGCCGTTGTTCATCGACACGAAAAAAAAGTCCTTGCAGTTTGCTGGCGTGACCACCGCTTCGAGGGCAGCCCGTCCAGCACTGGCGATGGGGCCCGGGGGCAGGCCGATGATCTTGTAGGTGTTGTAGGGGCTCTCGAGGGTGCGCAAATGCGAGCGCTTGAGATTGCCGTCGAAGTTGGGGTCTACCGTTTTGGCAGCGTAAATGACAGTGGGGTCGGTATCGAGGCGCCACTTGGTCTTAGCCATCAACCGGTTGTAAAACACGCAGGCAATGCGGGGACGCTCTTCGGGGGCACCGGTCTCCTTCTCGACGATCGAAGCCAAGGTGGTGAGCTCGCGCATGGAGAGATCGAGAGGGCCCCTGCCCTTCTTCGTTACCTCGCCGTGGACGCGCTGGAACGCATCGAGCATCTCGCCCATCAGTTTCTCGGCCGGCACACCGCGGGCGAAGGTATAGGTCTCGGGGAAGAGATACCCGTCGCAGTTTGGCCCCGGTATCCCATGGTCTTTGAGGAAAGCCTGATCATCGCAGAGGCGGTCGAAGACCTGCTTTTCGAGCCAACGCTTCTCGACAAGAAAATCCCGCACCAGCCAGCGGTCATAACCCTCGGGCAGAGTGAACGACTCCATCTTCAGTTGACCCTTGCTGAGCATCCCGAGGATCTGCAGAGGTGTATCGGTGGCACGAATCTCATACTCGCCGGCGCGAACCTCAACGTCCTCAGTGAGGCGCGCGTAGTAGTACAGCCAACGGGGCTTCTGGAGCACACCACGGTCGGCAAGCTCGTCCAAAACCGGCTTGAGAGTCGCGCCCCGCTCCACCTTCAATGTGGCGACGCCGTCACCTTCCCCAGGACTGTGCAAGTGCTGCCAAACCACCCCGAGAACGAGGGCCGTGCCAAAAACGACAACAACGAGAAGGATCGCAAGTTTACGAATCATTGGGAACCCGGTTGTAATGCAAGATCGACGCTGCCGCGACTCGATCCTTTGATAGCAGCCAGTTCACTTTGGACGCTACTACACTTAGCGGACGCCAACGGGGGTCATCGCGTTCCCTACATTTTGCCGAAACGCTGGGTGAGGGAGGAAAGACGCTTGCTGATCTCCTCCATCTCCTTGTCGAGATGGGCATAACGTGACACTGCCCCAACACCTTCCTTGATGCCCTTCTGCACCTCACTGAAGGCCTTCTGGGAGGTATCCAAGAGGTCACCCAAAATCTTGCTGTGGGCTTTTTCCTGCTCAGCGGTCTCTTGCGCTCCCTCTTTACGGTGCATCACTCCATCAATGCGATCCTTGAGTCCATCCGCGAGCTTCTCAGCTCTGTCAGCGGTATCTTTGCGCAGCTTTTCAGCCTTGTCGGTGGTCTCCTTGCGGAGCTTCTCCGCGCTCTCTTTGAAATCGCTGGCGCGAGCTTGGACTTTGTCCGCCTGCTCGCGGGCAAACTCACCCAGGGCGTCGCCTCCGTCCCGAATGAGATTGCGCAACAGGCCGAGGGGCATGAAGCTGTTCTTCTTCTCAGTTTCAAAGATGATTTGTGCCAATGTGACGGTGGTCAGATCCTCGCCGGACTTGTTGTCGACAACTCGAACCTCATCCCCGGCCTTGATCATCAATGAAATGTCGTCGAGGGTGACGTAGCAGCTGCGTTCGGTATCATAGAGCTTACGGTTGGCGTACCGCTTGACGATCTTCGGTTGCGACATGGCTCCTCCCTACAGTGACGCGGCGCACCATAACCGGTCGGGTGGGGCGGTGCAACATCATCCTTTGCGCTCAGCTCTTGGCTGGCAGGTCCGGCTCGATGCACCAAGGAATCTTGGTTGAGGCCTGGGGCTTTGCCACGGGCTCTGGGTCCGTGGGCTCACTCGAGCTCTTGTCACGGGTGCCACAGCTAGAAACATTGGCAGCGGTGGGGCAGGATGACGTTCCGCCGCGTTTGCAGCCGAGATCCTTGCAGTATTTGTCACCGGCGGAGTTGTCCATTCCCTCATAGCAACAATACTGTCGCCCAGAGCAGGCACCGGTACTGTCTGATGTGCAGATCAATGCAGGGGCTCCCGCTGATGCGTTGGGTGCGAACAGCATCACGCAGAATGCGGCAGACAAAAGACTGAGAGTTAGTTTCATGGCGTCTCCCTAATTGTGGTTGGATGAAGCCTCATGGTGATGACAACGGGTGACCGGATCAAGAAGAAAGTGAGACCACCACGGCTACACAGCCCAAACGCTTTGCTCTTGGGTAACCCATCGACAACTGGTAGTACGCTGGCACAGACGCGTGTTCGCGATGACAGACACAGAACAACGGCAATTCGGAAAATATGTCTTGCTGGACCTCATTGCCAAGGGGGGTATGGCGGAGGTGTATCGGGCTCGGTTGACGGGTGCCGAGCAATTCGAGCGCATTCTGGCCATCAAGTGCATGCGGCCAGAGGTCTGTAACGACGAAAACTTCACCGACATGTTCGTGACGGAAGCGCGACTCGCCGGTCAGTTGAATCATCCAAACATCGCGCAGATATATGAGCTGGGTCGTTTCGAAGACCAGCTCTACATTGCCATGGAGCTGGTTGAGGGACGGGACCTCAACGATATCATCATCAAGGCACGCGACCGCGGCCGAACGATTACCATACCCTTTGCTGCTCATGTCATCAGACAAGTGGCCAAGGGGCTCGATCATGCCCATCGACTGACCGACCCGACAGGCAGGCCCCTCGGCCTTATTCATCGGGACGTCACTCCGCGGAACATCATAGTCTCGTGGCAAGGGACTGCGAAGGTGGTCGACTTTGGCATCGCCAAGGCGACCGCCGAGGCCTCCAAGACGCAAATCGGCACCATCAAGGGCAAGTTCAATTATCTCGCACCGGAGCAAGTTCACGGCCTTGCTCTGGATCGGCGAGTCGACATTTTCAACCTCGGCAACGTTCTCTTCGAGCTTATGTCGGGCCAACATCTCTACGCGGGGAACGCCGATTTCGACATTCTCAGCAAGGCGCGGGATGCCAACATTCCCAACCTCGAAGTCGTTCTGCCAGACGCCCCACCAGCATTGATAGCCGTCCTCAAGAAGACCCTCGCCGCTGATCGTCAGGATCGTTATGACTGGTCCTCAGAGGTGGCCAAGGCGCTAGAGCCTTTCATCATCCAAGAAGGCACGATCTTTGGTGATGAAGAGGCCGCCTCGATCATGGAAGATCTCTTCGCCGAAGAACGGGGTCAAGAACAAGAGAGGACCCGGCAAGCCCTGGTATCCTTGGCGCACCTCGACCCTGCGAGAGAGGCGGCGTTGGCAGGGTTCGCCGCCAAAACAGAAACATTCATGTCGGCCTTCGACAACTGCGGAGACCGCACGGCGGTCATCAAGGTGCCGGGCTTCAAGCCGATCGGCGGATCCGATGCCGCGACTCGACCCCTGCCCACGGTCGCATCGGCGCGACAATCCCAAGCATCCGCTCCATCACCCACCGCCACCCACCGATGGATGCCCATCCCAGTGATTGCGACTGTGGTGATGTTGAGCATCATCGGGGGCCTCGGTGCGTTTTTCTTTTTCGGTGATCATCATGACCCCACCACGATCACCGACAAGGCGGCGGCTGACGGAGGAGGAGTTGCCAACAGCCCAATGGCCGGCCCCGGCACCGAGGGAAGCGGCGCAGTGGAAGCAGAAGTTGCCACAGAGGACGCTGTCTTGGAGTCGGGCTATCTAAGAATCCGTCTCAAACGCGGACGCGGTGCCAAGTTGTTCCTCGATGACAGCGAACAACCCCTTGGCACAGCGGCTCTCAAACCGATCGAAGTCCCCGTGGGTGTACACGTCATCCGTGCGGAACGTCGCGGCAAGACGATCGAGCAAACCGTCGAGGTGCAGGTGGCACACACGAAAAAGGCCCCTGCCAAGGTGAACATATCGTTTTAGTCCGGACGGCCGCCCCACTGTTTCACTCCATCACACTTGTGCGGCACAGCAGACTACCAACGCTACTTGGCAGCAGAGGTTATCTAGTCCAGCTTGGCAGCCCGTTTCTTTTCCTTTTTTTCCTTCTTCTGTTTGGTGGTTAGCTTCGGCTTGTTGCTCTTCTCTTGCCTCTTCTTCTGTTCACCCTTGTCTGCCATGGGGTCTCTCCGTTGTTGTTGTCTGGTTGAATTTACCTGCTCGAAACGGCGGCAGTGTACCACGAGTCCGTACTGAAAACTATTCAAGGCCACCAACCAATTGCGTTCAAACCCGGCGCGTCGCCCAATGACACCATCCGATCCCAAATCAGAGTAAGCTCAGCGGGGCAACCCCCGGCGCAGAATGCCGATAACGATTGTGTCTGGCTGTGGCAACGTCGAAGGATAGCGATGAGTAGTTTCGTAAGCGTAGTGGGGGACGGTCGAGATGTGTCCTCTTGGGGCCACCCCGTCCTGGGGCAACAAGGACCCGTTTCAGTCCTTGACCCAAATCCCTGGAGTTACAATGCCCAGACAGGGGTGTTCCCGACCTCCGCCACGAAGGTTCCTTACCGTCCGACACTGGAGATCCTCGCCCCCGAGAATCACAAGCGTTTGACCCACTCAGAACTGAGAAAACTGCAAATCAAGGAGGCCGAGCGGATCTCCGGTCTCACCATGAAGGAAATGGGAGAGCTACAGCTCGCCTACATGCAGGGCAAGGCAGACAAAGCAGGAAAAGACATTGGCGAATATCTGCTCGACCTCGCAGGTCGGCTCGGACGTCCTGGGGGCTTGGGGAACCAAGCAACTTGGTGGCCTTCCCTCTCCGCCGCGCAGAAGGCGTCCTGGCAGAGGCGCTATGACTCTGTAGAAAAGCGATTGATGCAGGAGGCACCCGCTCCGATTCGACAAATGCTCAAAGAGGCGCGCGCGTTGGGCCCGGACAAGGGCATTCGGTTCGACCCCGTCGCTTGTGAAAAATACATAGCCTACGCCATTTGCGGCAATGGCACGTTCAGCGTCGGCAAGAGTTTTGTCGAGGATGCTGAGGCCAACCCTAAACGGGTGTACAGCAACATTGCCCATGAGCTTGGTGGTCATTGGTGTTATGGCGGCCCCGTCTCGATGGAGTTGCTCAATCATTGCTTGAAGCAGATTGCTGACCACCAGAGAGTCATAGCAACCAGCGGACGAAGCCTGCACACGATATTTGGTTATCCGGAGACCGAGATCTATGCGGAGCTCTGCGAGCTGGACTGGCGTATCCCAACGAATTCCACCGACGAACCGTGCCGGGACATTCCCGCGATGTTGAAGTTGACAAAGGCAGCCTTTGAGCCCTCTGTTGCCCGAGCTCTCGTTTTGGCGCTTCGATATCGCGTTCAACTTGATCCCCACGTCTCTGGGGCAGCGCGCAAGCTTCTCGATGAGTCGATCAAGGATGTCTTCGGCCGACAATTCTTGTCCCAGACGATTGGCGCCCCTTCCAGAGTCGACGTCGGGTTAGGGGTTCTGCAGCGAGCCCTTGGTTGGAGCTTCTGATTTCTTGGGGGGGTCGCACTCCGGTGGTTGGATGACTATAATCCCCTCGTTATGTCCAACGAGAAGGATAAGCCCGATTGGGAAGCTCCCAATTGGCAAACCGATGATGAGCAGGCCACGGCGGTCGAAGAGGAGAAGAAGATTGCCGAGCCACGCCAGTTCAATGTCCTGCTGCACAATGACGACTACACCACCATGGAGTTTGTGGTCATGGTGTTGGTGACCGTATTTCATCACAGCGAAGAAAGCGCGACCCAAATCATGCTGCACGTCCATCAGCGCGACGTAGGCGTGGCGGGTACTTACAGTTATGAGGTCGCCGAGACCAAGGCAGAGAAGACGATGCGCCTCGCTCGTGAAAACGAATTTCCCCTGCGTTGCTCTGTGGAGCCTGTCTAATGATCGCTCGTGAGCTGGAACTCGTATTCAACCAGGCCGTGCACGAGGCACGTAGTCGCCGGCACGACATGGTGACCCTTGAGCATTTGCTGTTTGCAATGCTGTCCGATGATTTCTCCCTCGCAATTCTGCGGGCGCTGAATGTCGACATCCTGCTCCTGCGCAAGGATATCGGCGACTATCTCAACTCCATGCTCAAGGTCCCCGAGGACAAGGAGTTCGAGCTCGAGCAAACCATGGCGGTCACCCGAGTGCTGCGCCGCGCAGCCATTCACGTACAATCTTCGGGAAAAAAGGAGATAGACGCAGGTGACATTCTGGCGGCCATGTATCGCGAGAACGAATCGCACGCTGTGTATTCTTTGTCGAAGCAGGGAGTGAGCCGCCTCGACATCCTCGAATACATTTCGCACGGCTCCACCGGGGTCAATCCAGCGGTTCCTGTTGGCGGCGATGAAGAACACGAGGGTGCGCCCAAACCAAGCGCCGATCCGCTCGAGGTTTTCACCACCAACCTCGTCCAGCGGGCGCGGGAAGGTCGAATTGACCCCCTCATTGGGCGCGAACCAGAGCTCACCCGCACGCTGCACGTCTTGTGTCGGCGGCGCAAGAACAACCCGATCTTCGTCGGTGAGTCGGGGGTGGGCAAGACGGCTCTGGCAGAGGGGCTGGCCCTCGCTATTGCCAACGGTGATGTGCCCGATCTACTCAAGAACGCGGAGATCTTTGGTCTCGACATGGGGTCCTTGATCGCCGGTACCAAGTTCCGCGGCGAGTTTGAGGCTCGACTCAAAGCGGTGATCGCCGCGATTGTGAAAAAGCCCGACGCCATCCTCTTCATTGACGAGATTCACACTATCGTCGGCGCCGGTGCCGTGAGCGGTGGCACCCTCGATGCGTCCAACATTCTCAAACCGGCGCTCTCAAACGGAGAGCTGCGTTGCATTGGCTCTGCAACCTACAAAGATTTTCAAGGTGCCTTCGAGCGCGATCGTGCCCTCGCACGAAGGTTTCAGAAGATCGAGGTCAAAGAACCAACCGTCGAGGAGACTTTCCTCATCCTCAAAGGGCTCAAATCGCAATACGAGAACCACCACGGCGTCACCTTCACGCCGTCGGCATTGCGAGCGGCTGCGGAGTTGAGCGCCAAGTACATCACCGACCGCTTTCTCCCCGACAAGGCGATCGATGTCATCGACGAAGCTGGCGCAGCAGCACGACTCAAGGGCAACCAGAAGACCATTCGTCCCAAAGACATCGAGAAAGTTGTGTCGGCGACAGCGCGGATCCCGGCGCGAACAGTATCCACTTCCGACAAGGAGCGCCTATCCACTCTCGACAGAGATCTCAAGCTCGTGATCTACGGACAAGATCCTGCCATCGACACCCTAACAGCAGCGATTCGCCTTTCGCGGGCCGGCCTCGGCGCGCCAGAGCGTCCGGTCGGCTGTTTCTTGTTCTCCGGCCCCACAGGAGTGGGCAAGACAGAACTTGCCCGCCAGCTCGCGAAGACCATGGGGGTTGAGCTCATACGCTTCGACATGAGCGAATACATGGAGAAGCACACGGTGTCCCGTCTCATTGGTGCGCCTCCTGGGTATGTGGGGTTTGACCAAGGTGGACTGCTAACCGACGCCGTGATCAAACACCCCTATGCGGTGCTCCTACTCGACGAGATCGAGAAAGCTCATCCAGATGTTTTCAACATACTGCTGCAGGTGATGGACCACGCCACCCTCACCGACAACAATGGTCGCAAGGCAGATTTTCGCAACGTCGTGTTGATCATGACCACCAACGCTGGCGCTTTCGAACAACATGCCACGGCCATCGGCTTTGGTGGTGGGTCTCGTTCTACCGACGGTCGCGAGGCCGTCGAGAGAATGTTCTCCCCCGAGTTTCGCAATCGTCTCGATGCCCGAGTGGGGTTTGTTCGCCTGAGTCCAGAGGTCGTCGAGCAGGTCGTCGACAAGCTCGTCGCCGAGCTCGAAGATCAACTCTCCGACAAGAAGATCAGCCTACACTTGAGCGACACAGCCCGGGCGTGGCTTGCCAACAACGGCTACGACGATAAGAACGGCGCGCGACCCATGGGGCGGCTCATTGACCGCGAGATCCGTCGCAAGCTGGCCGATGAGATCCTCTTCGGCGACCTTCAGAACGGCGGCACTGCTGCTGTCGAGATCCAGAACAACGAGCTCACCATCAAGTGTGAGTCGCACAAAACACAGACGTCCGTCGCCGAGCCGGCGGAGGTGTGAGAAAGTAACGGGTGGGAGCAGAGTAGGGCCGTTTGCGGCGATGAGCCGTGTGTGAGCAATGTGATGAGCCATGTGATGAGCAATCCATTCACAAATCTCGGTGCTCCCCCCGAGGGAGACGATCCCGAAGGACAGCTGCGTTATCTGCGCCAGGTCATGGATGCCTTCAGCCAGACCGACAACCCTCGAGTCAAACCCCTAGGTCGCAAGCTCGATGTCGCCCTTGAAAAGATGGCAAAGAAGTCCGAGCGGGGTGCCGATCCCGAAACACTTGCCCGTGAGCTGCACGCTGAGGTCCGGGCCCTGAGCCTGCAAACCTACGAGCTCCTGCTCACCGTCATCAACCAAGTACGTGCCACCCTGCGCATCAAGCTGCAAAGAGGCATGGCAGGAGACGAGCGACTCAAATCTGAACAACTGCAAGACGGACTCGCCCTTTACGCTCAGGGCCTACGCAAGCTTCTCTCAGCCATCAAGAAGGGCAACCAACAAGGCCAAGACGAGGGCAGCGAAATGCTGCAACGGGCGAGCCTACAACTCGACGCGATCGGCCAACAGTTGCGCACCTGACGCAACTCGCGGGGGCCATGGTCGCAATGGTCCACGGCATCGGACATCCGATGCCGCCGCAGACTCCAATCGCGAGCGGATCTCGGCATCAATGGCGCGTTGGATTGCTCGACCGGCCATCGAAGCAGGTCGCACAGCGAGTCGTAGTAATAAAAGCTGAGGCCGCGGCGGTTGCCGACCACGACGGTGTCACGTTGGGCATCGGATTGTCCAACGCGTCGCTGCGAAGCAACATATAATGGTCCAAGGCCCACATGCGTTTGATTACCAAGCTGAAAGTGATTGCGGCAGCATTTGTCGGAGCCGTGCTATTCGGTGCTGCCTTTCCGGCTATGATTCCTTTTCGCATCACGCCGAGCGATTCAGAATGCATTCTCGAGCCGTTTGGCTTTTCTCTTCACTGGCCGACCGGGCCTGTGTCTCATGCCCCCCATTGTATTATGCCCTACGGCGGTTTGGTCTTTGTGGGAGCGCTGGTTGCCAGTTACGTCGCTGCGGGTTTCATTGGGGTGGCAATATGGCGTTCTCCGAACGGTGGCTGGGTAGGGAAAACCATTGCAATCGTTTTGGTTTTGGTGCCGGTCATTGGCCCGCTCATGTGGGTTGTCAATCACCTCGGGGCTACTGACGGGCAGTAAACGGCCAACTGTGACGTCAACGCCGATTTGGCGTCAACCGGCGAACATACTGCCACCGTCTCATATCTCAGCCAAACCGGCATCCATTCTCAAGTGGTCTATGGTGGACCAGCGTCACGACACACGGCCATGCGAACTTTGGCGCTGGTTCGCGCCATTGACCGCCTCGACCTCAGCGCCGTCGAACTCCCTCAACAGCTCCTTCACGAGCTTTTTGAACTCGACGCGGACTTCGCCGAGGCTCTCTGGGCGTTGGGCCAGCCACCGAACGCACTCGACTATCGCGCGATGGTGCGCGACACCCTCGCCTCGCTCAAACGTCGTCCAGAAGTTCTTGAGGAATTTCTCGCTCGATTGCCTGCACGAGCAATCCAGCCGCTTGCTGCGTATCGGGCTGCCATTCGCGCCGCGCTCGCTTGTGCCGACGCCTACTACGAGACACCGGGACACGAGGAGCACTGACTTACGTCAACTCCGACCCGGGGTGATCAGCTGATGCTACGTTCCCTGCCGTTCCGCAGCGAGCGGAGCGAGCGAGGACGGCAGGGGACCCCCCATTTCGGGTAGGCACCCGGGTGCGTGCGGTGCGTGCGTGTGTGGGTGCGTCTTGGAGAATTGGAGAATATCGGCCGGCTGGTTCCTATGAATGCGCAATGGAGGCCGCAGTGCAGGAAATTGTCCGATTCGTGCAAACACTGCGGTACGTAACCAAGTGTGAGGACACTTGCCATGAAAACTCACCAGACCCGCCGCCAGGAACACGACAAAACAAGGACATCGACTCTCGTGGCCGCATAAATAAAGGAAACAACAATGAAGACACATAACCCTCTCGCTCCTACTTTCCTTACTGGATTTGTCGCCGCTGTGGCCACGATCCTGGTCGTAGGTTGCAGAGAAGCAACGCCACAGCCCCGCGGCAACGCCGATGAGGACTTCATGGGTGACTTTCCCGGCGACTCGACTCGATCGGATGCCGATGAGCCACACGGGTGCCCGTCCGGCACTCCGTTGGCTTTTCCTTTTGACCCAGATGCCAAGGATCGCGCCTTTGCCGATTTGGCAATCCTGCAAGGAGACACCGCCAATGATCCCGTGTGGTACGACGAGTGGGGAACCTTCAGCAACGCCAAGATGCACGTAGATCTCCCCAACTGTACTGGAGCGACCCTCGTCGACGACCTCGTATGGCAGGTGGTCGAAGCGTGGCCCAACGTCTTTGCGCTCGATCGCAGCGAATGGGTCGGAGCTTCGAGCTTGCTCTCCAACATCCCCTGCGACAACGCTAGCGCGACAACAAGTCTGGCCTATCAACGCACCACTATCGGTGGACAGCCCATCTACAACTCCCAGGCCATTCGGTTCTACCTCGGGCAGGACACCAACGGTTTTTACCTGCGCATGCTGGACAGTTTCGGTTACCTCCCCACGGCCCCGACGGCCCTCGCACAAACCCTCGCGACCTGCGCCCCCTCGAGCCAAACCGTTCTCGAGCAAGGGGTCTTCGCGGCGACCTACACGTTCGAGCGTTTCGTTGCCTGCCAAGTCGTCGAAGAAGGGAAATACGCCCCACAACCTGGCGACACGATGGTTGTCACCGCTCCGCCGCGTTGGTTGTGGTACCCCGATGCCGACAACACCTGGGGACTCGTGCTCGTCTACGAAGGCGAGCTCATCGTGGCACTGGAAAACGCGGGCCCGCTGGACGGCACCTCGGCCGCCTGCTGGAGGGTCGGCTGGACCCTAACGTTCGACGCCGTCACCGGCAAGGTGTATTGGAGTCAGGCGGGTCTGGACGGCTGCATTGTCTGTTGAGCGGGGAGCAAGTGTGACCAAGTGAGCGCACCTCAAAAGTGTTATGCAATGCAATATCGATGGGGTGTAGCTGTCGACATCATATCGGCTCAACATCTATTGAGAAAATATCGATGAAGCAAACAGACTATTCGGGGATCGCCAAGCTAGCCAGCTCCGTTGTTGTGATAATTCTGCGCCGCCTGATTTCATCAATGATGCCGTCGGAGCATCAACGAGCGGTCCTTGCGGCACGTTTTGCACCGGGTCATCCGAGAGAATTGGTTGACCGCCAAAGACACAGCAGAACAATCGGGTCGCGGGTTGCCGGTCTACGTGCAAAAGGAATTCGAACGGGTCGTGGAAGGGAATTCAACGTGTTGCGAAATAGGCAGGCACCGGGCGCAGATTCTTCTGAGTGACTCTTTCATGCGGCGGCCCCTCTTTGACGCGGCGTCTCTTTGGCGGCAACTGTTGGAATACCCAGGCGTGGATGCCATGGGATGCGGCGTGGTACCAATCGAGAATTTCGACGACCCGTCGTGACGACGTTGACGGCAGCAACTCCGCGATCAACTCCCAGATGCCGTTGCCGCCATTGGCGACCACAACGACCTCGCGAGCGATGGTCGCCGTTGAGTTCATTTGTTGTTTCCGATATGCCTAAACACTGTCACTTCTACCGAACATGGGCTTCTTTTCTCGGCAACAAAGATGAAAGAAACTTCGCAAAGAGCCCTCGACATACTGTTGATTGAACCCGACCAAGACACTCGTGAGGCCCTGACGGGTATGCTCCAGTGCATGGGACTGAAAGTCTTGTCGGTCGCCAAAGGCACCGTGGCGTTGAACGCCCTCGCGACAACCACCCCCCGCCTTGTTGTTATCGAGCTGTTGTTGCCGGGTATGGACGGCTTCGAGGTGTGCCAAAAGATTCGCGAGGAACACGATAACGATATCTCGATTCTGTGTATGTCGGGTATCAAATGGGGCAACGTCGATCTCGAGGAACTCTGCAAGCGCCGATTTGGGGCGACCTTCCTCAAGAAACCATTTAAGGGTCAGAGTTTCGCCGACGTTGTCTCCGCCATCTTGGGTCACCCGGAGAAACTATCGGAGGCAACCGAAGCGGTGCCCCCACAACAGTACGGCGCCGATGGTGCCAAGCGACTAGAAGACTTGTCGGATGAATTCGAGTCGGCTGTCGCCCGCGTCGATACCGATAAGGACCGACGTCAGGTCCGACTCGAGCAGGCGTATTGCGTCGAATTCGAAAATCTCGGTGAATTCGTCAAGGAATACACTAGCAACATTTCGGCTGGAGGGTTGTTCATTCGTTGTGAGAGATTGCCCGAAGTGGACAAGATCGTCGACCTGACCCTGCAAGTCCCCCACGTGAAGCAGAAAATCAGTGTTCGTGCCCGAGTGGTCCACCGCGTCACGCGCGACCAAGCAGAACAAGAAGGCAGCTCGCCAGGTTTCGGCGTCGAGTTCACCGACATCGACCCGCAGGATCGGCTGCACCTGAAACAATTGGTCGCCGACCTGCGATCCTTGTCCACACAAGACTCCCGCAATACCCAGAGCGATTCCCAGAGTTCGCCCCATTCCCAGCAGGGTCCCATTTGGCTGTTGCTTGTGGGCATGCCGGCCGAGAGTCTCCTGCGCCAACCCGGTTTCGTCCACCGCACAAATGTCGAGGCCATCTCCTTTCCAAACTTGGAAGCTGCCGAAGATTTTGTTGCGGTACACAGTATATCGGTCTGTGTGATGACCGAGAAGGCAATAGGCAGCGCCTCTGCCGAGACGACGCTGCAAAAACTCGCACACTTGATTGGTGAAAACGTTCCGATCATTTATGTCTCCTCACATCCGGAGGCAGCCTCTTTGAGCGCATCAGGATTGTGCGACAACGTCATTCGGAACGACGAGGATCCCGAGATTATCATCGAGCACCTCCGGCAACGGTTGAATATCGCGCAAAGGAAGGGTCCTAGAATCAAGGTGAGCACGGGCGTTCTCGCCGAGTTCGGAGAAGAAGAGTTTCAAGGGCACGTGATCAACGTCAGCGTGGGGGGAATGCTTCTTAGGACTCCGCACCGATGTGAAGAAGAGATGGTCTTGCGTCTGACCTTCCAACTACCAAAGATGCCGACGATTGTGTGTCATGGAAATGTTGTGCGCGTGCAACGCGACCCGGGAGCCCGGGAGCTGTTGGCAGGTGTCGAGTTTCTCGACCTCGACACGGATGTTGAGTGTGCTCTGCGTGCCTTCGTGCAATCCCAGGTAAATTTTCGGGAGTATTTTGGCTGGCTCAAGCGCAGCTACTTTGCTGGCGACGACGAAGGCCAAAAGCGTGAATCGAGCCATCGTTTCCGCAACATCTTCGGATTGGAATAGGTATTCCCTTCCCCGCAATCATCACGGCTCTGCCATAACTGGGGACTCACTTCTTCTTCGCGGGGCTCTTCTTCTTCGCGGGGCTCTTCTTCTTCGCGGGGCTTTTCTTCTTCGCGGGGCCTTTCTTCTTCGCGGGGCCTTTCTTCTTCGCGGGGCCTTTCTTCTCCCCCAGGCTCTTCTCCGCCGCTACCATCTTGACCACTTTGTGCGCCGATGGACAGATCTTGACGAGTGTGCAGTTTTCGCAGTCGGGTCGGCGAGCCGCACATACCTTGCGGCCATGTAGGATCACCATGTGACTAAAATCGATCCACTCGCCCTCGGGCAATAGCGCCATCAGATCGCGCTCGATTTTCACCGGATCACTGTGCTGGGTCAGACCCAAGAGGTTGCTGATACGAGCGACATGGGTGTCGACCACCACCCCTGCGGCAATCCTGTAGCAAGTGCCGAGAACCACATTGGCAGTCTTGCGAGCAACTCCAGGCAAACGCACCAACGCATCCACCTCTTTGGGCACGTCGGCGTTGTGGTCTGCCACCAGCGCCTTGGCCATGCCAACGAGGGACTTCGCCTTGTTGCGAAAAAAGCCCGTGGAATGGATCAGCCTCTCGACCTCTGCGAGGTCTGCGTCGGCCATATCGTACGGCGTCGGAAAACGCGCAAACAGTGATGGCGTGACCCTATTGACCCGCTCGTCCGTGCACTGAGCGGAAAGAATGGTGGCCACGAGCAACTGAAACGGGCTGTGGTAAAGCAAGGCACAGCTCGGGGTGTAGGATTCGTGAAGGAGCTCGAGGATTTTGGCAATGTCTTTCATGCAAAGGAAGATAGCTTAGGTCGTTCAGATTTGCTTGACTCTTCGTGCCGAGTCTTTTAGTTAGATGGCCCGCTGTGCCCAGGTAGCTCAGTTGGTAGAGCAGTGGACTGAAAATCCACGTGTCGGTGGTTCAACTCCGCCTCTGGGCACCACGTCTTCACCTTTACAGCCACTTACGTTTGCCGATGAATCCATAGAATCCATGGAATCCATCGAATTACGCACCAACTGTTGCACATGTGTTGCAAAACCCGAAGGCCTCTTTCCCACAGAAACCGCCATTCTGACCGCTAAATCGTCAATTGGCAGTCGACCATAGACGCGTTCTACCATGCGCGTATCGGCATGACCCATTGCAGGTGAAATCAGCTCGATGGGCATCCCCAAGTTGCGCAACCAATGGGCAAAGGTTCGCCGCAGATCGTTGGGTGAGCACGGCTCGATACCAGCGCGCTTGCAGGCGGCTCTCAGGTCGCGTCGGACGTTACCCCACGGCCGAAAGAGCATCTCCCCTTCGCCCTCAGCGTTCTCGAGCGCATGGCGCAACAGGCCGACCCCTTCGTCACTGACCACAGGAACAGTCCGCCGCCGTGTGGTGCGTTTGGTGCCACGAATAAACACCCGACAACAACCCTCATCCACGTCCGCCCGTTTTGCCCGCTCAGTCTCACCCCAACACGCTGAGGTAGCGACAATGAACGCGACGCGGGCGGCATGGTCCGGTATCAACTGCGGCAACAGCTTCTGCATTTCCTCGCGACTCAACGCCCGTGTCCGTGGCTTGTACTCGGGGGCGAAGCCAATGGGACACACCGCGGCCGGATCGCCAAACCAGATCTTGCGCCGTCGAGCGAGTTTGAGCGCCGCTCGAAGGGTCACCAACTCTTTGGCGATGGTACTCTCCGCGGCCTCTTCTCGGCGACGCTGGGATATGTACCGATCAACGTCCGCCGCATCGAGGCCCGCAAGTCGAAACGGTATCCGTTGCGCAACTCCATGGGTGTTGTCGGCACCGCAAGTGTCGTGGGTGCCATGGGGGTTATCGGTGTCGCGGG